>Ga0114946_10001490_pt1 | contig 16187 bp, 17 predicted proteins | sample WalLakDeSediment_FD_88676 | JGI IMG/M metagenome (GOLD analysis project Ga0114946, IMG submission 88676) | Lake sediment microbial communities from Walker lake, Nevada to study Microbial Dark Matter (Phase II) - Walker Lake 11/02/13 Deep Sediment | ecosystem: Environmental > Aquatic >... | reverse complement strand
TGGCCATCGTTCGACTCCGCGTTGGGGGACACAGTGTCAGTGTGCGCCCGCCGGGGGCTCAGAACGTGAGCCCGCTGAGTCTCGTTGGTAATCAGGTCCTGGCTTGACGAGGTCAGGGCTGGAAGCCCTGACTACGCACGCCGTCCGACCGGCTGACCGGGATAATGATCAAGGCCGTGTCTGGCTCCCACGCTCAGGCGTCGGGTGGCGGCTCGGGCCGCTGGAGCGGCCAAGACCGGGTTCCCACGCGGAGGGTGGGAACGAGCGGGACAGTCGTCTTCTCGTTGGCGTCCTTCTATAGCAGCCCCTCGTAGAGACCGCCTAGGCCCTCCTAGCGGACGCTGTACCAGTCGAGCTTGTCGATCTCCGCGACCAGTGGCCCCGGCGCGCGAGGCGAAAGCCATTCAAGCAGGGCGCGGCGTCGCGTTCTGGAGCCCGTGGCGCTGGCGAGCACCAAGCGGCCGACTAGCTCCCGCTGAGCCGTGCCGGCGGTGAGCCACAAAAAAGCCCGCAAGGGTGCGGGCTTGTGTTGGCTGGGGGACTAGGATTCGAACCTAGGTTAACGGAGTCAGAGTCCGCTGTCCTGCCGCTAGACGATCCCCCAAGGTGAGGGGCTGGGCGCTTAACGTTTGGAGTATTGCGGGCGCTTGCGGGCCTTGTGCAGTCCGACCTTCTTGCGCTCCACCTCGCGGGCGTCACGGGTGAGGAAGCCGGCCTGGCGCAGCGGGCTGCGCAGGTCCTCGTTGTACTCGACCAGGGCGCGGGCGATGCCGTGGCGGATGGCGCCGGCCTGGCCGGAGGTGCCGCCGCCGCTCACGGTAACCTTGACGTCGACACGGCTCGCCATGTTGGCGGTCTCGAGCGGCTGGCGCACGATCATCCGAGCCGTCTCCCGGCCGAAGAAGCGCTCCAGCGGGCGACCGTTGACGGTGATGTTGCCCGACCCGGTGGTCAGGAAGACGCGCGCGGCGGAGCTCTTGCGGCGCCCGGTGGCGTAGTTGGTATCCGGCATGGCGGGGTTTCCTGGACTCAGAGTTCGAGGGGCTGGGGCTGCTGGGCCTGGTGATTGTGGTCAGGCCCGGCGTAGACGCGCAGTTTCTTCATCATGGCGCGGCCGAGCGGATTGCGCGGCATCATCCCCTTTACGGCGGTGGTGATGACGCGGTCGGGCGCCTTGCGCAGCAGGCCCTCGAGGCTGATCGACTTCATGTTGCCGATGTAGCCGGTGTGGTGGTAGTAGATCTTGTCCTGTCGCTTATTCCCCGTGACCCGCACCTTCTCGGCGTTGACCACGATGATGTAGTCGCCGGTGTCGACATGGGGGGTGTATTGCGCCTTGTGTTTGCCGCGCAGCCGCCGCGCGACTTCGCTGGCGAGCCGCCCGAGGGTCTTGCCGTCGGCATCCACCACATACCACGCGCGGCGGACCTCGGCGGGCTTGGCACTCACAGTCGTCATTGTCCGTAGCTCCGGGGCCTTAGATTTTGAGCCTGGTTCGTGAAAGACCGCGAAGAATACAGGATCACCCGACGGGTGACAACAATCGGGCGCGCCGCCGCGCCACGCACGCAGGTCCACGGGCCAAAAAAAAGCGCCGCGGGAAGCGGCGCTTAACGACAATAACCACCAAAGGAGGATCGCACTGATCCGGTAGGATCAGCATGTGGGCATACTCTTAAATTCCGATGTTCCTGTCAAGCGCTCGGGGCAGTCTGCGGGGTCTCGTCCGGCAGCCGCAGGCGCTCGACGATGCGTCCGCCGATCAGGTGCTCGGTCAGGATCTCGTCGAGGTCGTCCCGATCGACATAGGTGTACCAGACGGCCTCCGGGTAGACGACGATCACCGGCCCCTCGGCGCAGCGGTCGAGGCAGCCCGCGGTGTTGATTCGGACCCGCCCCGCCCCGGCGATGCCGAGCGCCTTGGTGCGCTGCTTGAGGTAGCCGCGCATCTCCTGGGCGCTGCACTGGGCGCAGCACTGGCTGCCATCCTCACGCCGGTTGGTGCAGAAGAAGACATGGTGACTGTAGTACGACATGAGCGCGGCAACCTCGCGTCCAACCCAAGAGCGCGCACAGGGTAACATTGCGCGGCCCGGCGGCAACCGCGTTGCCGAGCCCATGTCAGCAAACGGGCGCGGCAAGGTGTCGGAGAGCGCGGATTGTCCGCGCCGCCAACCGCTTGTCCCCGGCTGCGGTCGCACAGGGCGCGATCCCGGTCTCGCCGCCGTCGATCCTTACGATAACCGCCTCAAGCCGATCAATCGCTTAGCGCCGAACCCGTGTCGTTTTGGTGGACCGCGACGACCTCATCGCCCGGATCGCGACTGCTGCGGACCAGTGCGTTCGCTGCGGTCTGTGCTTGCCGCATTGCCCGACCTATCGGCTGCGTGCCGATGAGGGGGAGTCTCCGCGCGGTCGCGTCGCCCTGATCCAGGGCTGGGCGGAGGGCGCCCTCGCGGACTCGGCGCGCTTGCAGGCCCACCTGTCGAGCTGTCTGGAGTGCCGCGCGTGCGAGACCGTCTGCCCGTCGTTGGTGACCTTCGGCCAGTTGATGGACGACGCACGGGCGCTGCGCCGAACCCGGATGCGCCCTTGGGTCCGACGCCTGCAGCGGATCTGGCTCGACGCCCTGGCGAGCCCCCTGGGAGCCGGCGCGGCCGGCCTCGGGGCGCAGTTGTACCGGGGCAGCGGGGCGGCCCGCCTGATAGGGCGGAGCAGGTTGATGCGCTGGCCGAGGCTGCGCGCCTGGCACCGGCTCGCAGTGCAGCTCGAGCGGCCCTATCGGCCCCGGTCAGGGTCGCTTGCAGGGTCTCCGGGACGGCCTCAGGTCGACCTGTTCCGCGGCTGCGTGGCCCGAGCGGCGGAGCCCTCGGTCATGGCTGCGGCCCGCCGCGTGCTGGAGCGGCTCGGCTGGGAGGTACGGGTCCCGCCCGCTCAGGTGTGCTGCGGGGCCATGCATCGGCACAACGGCTTTCCGACCGAGGCCGACCGGCTGCTCGCGGGCAACGCCGCAATGCTCGGCGAGCGGCCCTTGGTCGGGCTCGCGAGCGCCTGCGTCGGCGAGCTGAGGACCCATCCGACGCTCGCCAGTACCCAGGAGATCTGCCGCTTTCTGGCCGATCGGCCGTGGCCGGCCGAGCTCGGAATTCGGCCCTTGCACGAGCGGGTCGCGGTCCACGAGCCCTGCTCCCAGCGCAACCTGCTGCGCGATGGGCGGGCCGCCTACGACCTGCTGGACCGCATCCCAGGGCTGGAGTTGGTGGCGTTGGCGGACAATGCCTTCTGCTGCGGGGCCGCGGGCACCTACCTCATCACCCAGCCTGAGGCCAGCGAGGCCCTGCTGGCGCCCAAGCTCCGGGCACTGGCGGAAGCGGGCGTGAGGATCCTGGTAACCACCAACACCGGCTGCGCCCTGCACCTCCGGGCGGGGGTGCGGGAGGCCGGCCTCCCCGTCGAGGTGCAGCACCCCGTGGAGCTCCTCGCGCGCCAGCTTGGCCTCCAAGGATCGACGCTGAAACAAGGTGAACATCGGTAGGGTGGATGAGCGAAGCGAAATCCACCAACGCCGCTGGTGGACTGCGCTTCGCTTGTCCACCCTACCCACGTCCCGTTTCAGTTGTTTCTGAACCGCTCCTAAGGGACGGTTCACCAATAAGTTGAACAAGTCCATCAGGAGCTACCTTTGGCGCCATTCTCGTTGTCGTTGTCGTAATCGAGGTTATCCGAGCGAAGCCGTGCCGCGCGTGACGATCGATGCCTCGCAAACGCTTACGATGAAAGTCGCGCGCAGCGCACTCCATCTCCCCCTCGCCCTCTGGGAGAGGGCCGGGGTGAGGGAAACGGCCATGGCGAGCAGCGCCTTTCATGGTCTGGGGTGGCGCTGATCGCCATGGCCGTTAGCGGTTTTCTACCGCCAAGCCACCGACCGGGCCGAAACCCGGTGGACATCGAGCGGCTAACGCCCAAGAGGCATCGCTTCTTCGATTACGATTACGATTACGACAACGACAACGACAACGGCGAGGACAAGGAGAACGACAAGGAGTGTGCGCGTTGTTCAACTTGTTGTTGACTCGTCCCTAACCCGGCATGACACCCCGTGTCGCCCCGAAGGATGAAAACACGGCTGTCATGCCGGATCACCCTCACCCCGGCCGTCTCCCAGCGGGAGAGGGGGACAACGAGCGCCTTCGGCGCATTTTCAAGGTAACGGACAGGGTCGACCGCGAAAGGCCGCGCACGTCCGCCGTTTGGGGGACCGCGCGGCGGGGGTCACGGCCGATTCTCGGAATCATCCCCTTGAAGCCACGCCTCTCGCGGCCCAGAATCCCGGCTTCGACCAAGATCAGCGAACATCAGCCCGCATGAACAGCCGCGACTACAGCCCCATCGACCGCGCCCTGGTGCAGCTCGACCAGGCCGTTCGCACCGTCTTCGGCCGCCCGCAGACCACCGAGCGGGTAAACCCCGCCAACGGCGTTCCAGAGGTGGAGCTCGACGAGCACGAGCGCCGGTACATCGCGCGGTTGATGCGTATCAATCACACCGGCGAGGTCTGTGCCCAGGCCCTCTACCAGGGCCAGGCCCTCGCCGCGCGCCGCCCGGAGATCGCCCGCAGCATGGACCGCTCGGCCAAGGAGGAGAACGATCACCTCGACTGGTGCGAGCGGCGCCTCGACGAGCTCGGCGACCGCAAGAGCCTGCTCAACCCCCTGTGGTACGCCGGCTCCTTCGCCATCGGGGCGCTCGCCGGGCTCGCCGGGGACAAGTGGAGTCTGGGTTTCGTCGTCGAGACCGAGCGGCAGGTCGAGAGCCACCTCGAGGGACATCTCGCCGAGGTGCCGCCCAAGGATCAGCGCACGCGGGCGATCCTGGAGCAGATGAAGGCGGACGAGGCCCACCACGCCGAGGTCGCCCACAGCGCCGGAGCGGCCCCCCTGCCCGCCCCGGTGCGGCTGGCCATGCGGCTCACCTCCAAGCTGATGACCCGCTCGGTCTACTGGGTGTGAGTCCGGCGCAGCCGGTCGTCAGAACTCCAGGTTACGGGCCAGATTACGGCCGTAGAAGATCTCGGCGATCTCGCGGCGCAGGAGCTTGTGCAGGCGCTTGTATTCCTTCTCTGAGAGATCCTTCGCCTCGACGCAGAAGAGGTAGTCGTCGAGCCGGAACTCCTTGATCGCCATCTTGGTGTGGAAGATGTTCTCCTGGTAGACGTTGACGTCGACCATCTGATAGCGGTTCTTCGTGTTGCGGGTCAGGTAGTTCTGGATCGAGCTGATGTTGTGGTCGATGAAGTGCTTCTGCCCGCGCACGTCGCGGGTGAAGCCGCGCACCCGGTAATCCATGATCACGATGTCGGACTCCAGGGCGTGGATCAGGTAGTTCAGGGCCTTGAGCGGTGAGATCCGCCCGCAGGTCGAGACATCGATATCGGCGCGAAACGTGCTGATGCCGCTGTGGGGGTTGCTCTCCGGGTAGGTGTGGACGGTGATGTGGCTCTTGTCGAGATGGGCCAAGACCGCGTCCGGCAGCGGACCGGGTGACTGGGTGTTGGAGAGGTGCTCGGCGGCCAGCGCCTCCTCGGAGATCAGCATGGTGACCGAGGCGCCCTGGGGGTCGTAGTCCTGATGGGCGACGTTGAGGATGTTCGCCCCGATGATGTTGGCGACATCGGTGAGGATCTTGGTCAGCCGTGCGGCGTTGTACGCCTCGTCGATATAGGCGATATAGGCCTCACGCTGCTCTGGCGTCTCCGCGTAGCAGATGTCATAGATGTTGAAGCTCAGGGTCTTGGTCAGGTTATTGAAACCGTGGAGCTTCAGCTTCTTCAACGTCTCTGGCATCGACGCTCCTTGCTTGAGGGAAAATCGGGGTCGGCAAACTACGCCCACCGGGCGGTGATTTCAACCGTTGTCGGACCTGAGGACGACCAGGGCGCAGCGATCGCGTTCCAGCCCTCGGGGCCGAGGACGCGCTCCAGGATGAGGGGCACGGGGATCCGCCCCTGAGCGAGCAAACGGCCGTGGAACGCCCGCTGGTCGAAGGCCCGCGGGTCGGCGGACTCACACCGGTCCCGCGCCCGCGTCAAGGCGTCCCAACCGAGCACGCCGGCTAGCGCGTCTGCCGGGCGGCGCAGGAGCGAGACCAGCTCGCGCCGCGGTACCGCGGCGAGCTCTCTTTGGGCCGCGCACCCCAGGTGCAGGTCGAGATCGAGGCGCCCGAGCCGCAGGGCCTCCAGGCGCTGACCCAGGGCGTAGAGGCGATCCTCGGGGGACAGATAGCCGGCCAACGTCAGGCGATCGTCCAGATAGAGCCCCCAGGCGAGCTCCAGGCTGGCGCCAGCACACACGCGACGGGGCAGCCGCCGGGCCTGCGCCCCACCGGCGAAGGCGCGCAGGTGCGCGCCACCCCAGGTACCGCGGCGCACACGCGCGCGCAGCGCGGCGAGTGGCTCGTCCGGCGAGATAGCGAGATAGAGGGTGCCGGCATCCTCCCCGGCAAGGTAGTCCGACTCCAGCCGCGGAGGACGCGGGCAGGGGAGACGCTCGCGCAGATTCAGGGGGGCCTCGGGGAGCGGGAGCAGCGCCGCCTCGGTGAGGAAAAGGCGCAGCCGCTCGGCCTCCAGCCGGCAGTTCTCCAGGCGCGACACCGGGGGTGGGGTCGCCCCATCGACTGGCGCACGCACCTCGGCCACCGGGAGAGCCATTCGCGCCGTCAGCGCGTCGAGCTCGGCGGCGGTGCGCTCGGCAAGCGCCGTCAGGTAGGCGCGGGTCCGCCCGACATCCAGATCGAGGAAATGGCGGTGCCGCAGCAGGAGCCGGAACTGGCGCTCCCCGCAGCCTGGCGGCGCCCCCGCCTGGGGCGCGAGCCCCGTGCGTAGCCCCTGCGCATATCGGCCTAGCGCCGCGCATGCGCCATCCACGAGCCCCTCGATCGGGCTCGGGCGGCCGCCGGCTTGGCGCCGCAGCCAGGGGCTGGAGGCCAGCTCGCGCAGGTAACAGCGCGCCCCGTCGGCCTCCGCGACCGCGGCCTCGATCAAAAGGGGACAGATCAGCCCCGGTACCGTCCGCAGATGGCCGAGCGCGAGACGCAGGTAATCGGGTAGACCGCCGAGCAGCGCGACCAGCCGGTCGGGCGCCGCTTCCCCCGCGCCGGTCACCAAGCGGTAGAGCCCTTCCATGGGTAGGAAGCACGACGGGTCGCGATGGCGCCAATCCTGCTCCAGGAGCGTCTGATGCTCGGCCCGCGCAGCGCCGAACATGAGCCGCAGATCGATTTGACGCCCAGGGTCAAGACCCTGGTAGTCGAGCTCCTCCAGCGCGACCACCAGGGCCTCCAGCCAGCTCCCCAGCGCCGCCACCTCGTCGTCGCCCTGGGCGGGCGGCAGTCCCGCATAGCCGGGAACACCGGCCGCCGCGGCCGCCTCCGGGTGGAAGCGAAACCAGACCGGAAAGAACTCCGCCGCCAGGGCATCGAAGGCGGCAGCGGCCGCCGCTTCAGGCATCGCGGATCTCGAAGTCGTGCGTGATCTCCGCGGTTGCACCGAGCATGATCGAGGCGGAGCAGTACTTCTCCGCGCTCAGGCGAATGGCCCGCTCCACCTGGGCCGGATTGAGGCCGCGGCCGCTGACGATGAAGTGGGCGTGAATGCGGGTGAAGACCTTGGGGTCCTCGGCGGCGCGCTCGGCGGTCAGCTCGACCACGCAGTCGCTCACCGGCTGGCGCGCCTTGCGCAAGATCAGCAGGACGTCGAACTGGGTGCAGCCGCCCATGCCGATCAGGAGGAGCTCCATCGGCCGCACGCCGAGATTGCGTCCCCCGAATTCCGGAGGACCATCCATGACCACCGCATGACCACTCCCGGACTCGCCGAGCATCGTCACCCCTTCGATCCACTTGATCCGCGCCTTCATACCCAATGTTCTCCCGTCGCTAGCGTCCGAGCGGCGGCTGCCGCACCCGAGCCCCGGCCATGCCCGGGGCGGGCGAAGGCTAGCACAGTTCGACAAGCCTCAGCAGCTTGCCTAGAATGCCCAAACGGGGGATGAAACAACGGCGGCAACTCCATGAGCTTTACTCCAAAAACCGAGCCGGCTTGGCTCAGCGCCTTTCTCTCTTTCTGCCACACCAAGCGCTACGAGAAACACGTCGACTTCATTCGCCGGGGGGAGCCGGCGGAGAGCCTCTGTTACCTGGTCGAAGGCTCAGTGGCGGCACTCATGGACGATGAGGAGCAGCGCGAGATCGTCCTGGCCTACATCAACACGGGCGAGTTCATCGGGGAGATGGGGCTGTTCGTCCCTCAGACGACACGCAGCGTGGCGATCCGTACCCGCACCCGCTGCCGGGTCGCGGAGATCACCTACAAGCGGCTCGACCACCTGCTCGACACCGAGCTGCGCGACCACGCCAAGGCGATCCTCTACGCCATCGGGCACCAATTGAGCCAGCGCCTGCGCCAGACCAGCCGCAAGGTCGGGCACCTCGCCTTCCTCGACGTCACCGGCCGCATCGCCCGCACCCTGCTCGACCTGTGCAAACAGCCCGACGCCATGACCCACCCCGACGGCATGCAGATCCGCATCACCCGCCAGGAGATCGGCCGCATCGTCGGCTGCTCGCGCGAGATGGCCGGCCGGGTGCTGAAGAGCCTGGAGGAGCAAGGGCTGATCTGGGTCAAGGGCAAGACGATCGTCGTGTTCGGCACCCGCTGAGCGGGCGCCCCCGCAGGCACGGCATCAGGATCCGAACAGCCGGCGGAGCTCCGCGCCCGGATCGCCGGCGCGCATGAATGCCTCGCCGACGAGGAAGGCGTGCACGCCCTGGCCGCGCATGCGGGCGACGCCCTCGGGGCTGAGGATGCCGCTCTCGGTCACCAGGATGCGGTCGGCCGGGATGGCGTCGAGGAGATCGAGGGTGGTCTGAAGGCTCACCTCGAAGGTGCGCAGGTTACGGTTGTTGACCCCGATCAGTCGCCCCTCGACCCGCAACGCCCGGTCGAGCTCCCCGCGGTCGTGCACCTCGACCAGCACATCCATCCCCAAGCCCTGGGCCAGCCCGGCGAGCCCCTCGAGCCGCGCGTCGCTGAGACAGGCGACGATCAGCAGGATGCAGTCCGCCCCGATCGCGCGCGCCTCGTAGACCTGGTAGGGGTCGATGATGAAGTCCTTGCGGATCACCGGCAGCGTGCAGGCCGCGCGCGCCACCTGGAGATCGGCGTCGCGGCCCTGGAAGAAGTCGATGTCGGTCAGGACCGAGAGGCAGGCCGCGCCGCCGCGCGCGTAGCTCGCGGCGATCTCGGCCGGTCGGAAGTCGGCGCGCAGCAGGCCCTTGCTCGGGGAGGCGCGCTTGAGCTCGGCGATTACCGCGGGCCGACCCTCGCCGAGCCGCCGCGCCAGGGCATCGGCGAAGCCCCGCACCGGAGCGGCCTGATCGAGCCCGGCGATCAGCCGGTCGAGCGGCAGGCGCTCGCCGCGGGCGATGACCTCCTCGGCCTTGCGGGCGACGATCTCCTTTAAGATGTCCGGGGTGTCGGCCATCGCTCGGTCTCGGCTTACGATGAAAGTCGCGCGTAGCGCGCCCCATCTCCCCCTCGCCCTCCGGGAGAGGGCCGGGGTGAGGGAAACGGCCATGGCGAGCAGCGCCTTTCCTGGTCTCGGGTGGCGCTGGTCGCCATGGCCGTTAGGCGCACGCCTGGGTGAAGGCGACGAAGGCGTCGAGCTTGGCGCGCGCCGCGCCGCTCGCGATCGCCTCGCGCGCCCGGTCGATGCCGGCACCGATCGAGGGCGCCAGGTTGGCGGCATAGAGCGCCGCGCCGGCGTTGAGGACCACGATCTCGCGCGGGGTCCCCGGGCGGTTCTCCAGGGCATCGAGGAGCATGGCCTTGGAGGCCTCGGCGTCGGCCACCTTGAGCCCGCGGTGCGAGACCATCTGCAGCCCGAAGTCCTCGGGGTGAATCTCGTACTCGCGGACCTGACCGTCCTTGAGCTCCCCGACCAGGGTGGCGGCCCCGAGCGAGATCTCATCGAGCCCGTCCTTGCCCCAGACCACCAGGACATGCTCGGCGCCGAGGCGCTGCATCACGCGGACCTGGATGCCGACTAGGTCCGGATGGAAGACCCCCATCAGGGTATTGGGGGCACCCGCCGGGTTGGTGAGCGGCCCCAGGATGTTGAAGATGGTGCGCACGCCCATCTCCCGCCGCACCGGGGCAACGTTCTTCATCGCGCTGTGATGGCTCGGCGCGAACATGAAGCCGATCCCGGTCGCCTCGATGCAGTCGGCGACCTGCTGGGGCGAGAGCATCAGGTTGACGCCCAGGGCCTCCAGCACGTCAGCGCTGCCGGACTTGGACGAGACGCTGCGGTTGCCGTGCTTGGCGACCTTGGCGCCCGCGCCCGCGGCGACGAACATCGAGGCGGTCGAGATGTTGAAGGTATGTGAGGCATCCCCGCCGGTGCCGACGATGTCGACCAGGTGCGGGCTCGGTGCCACCGGCACGCGGGTGACGAGATCCCGCATCACCTGCGCCGCGGCGCTGATCTCGCCGATGGTCTCCTTCTTAACCCGCAGGCCCGTGAGGATCGCCGCCATCATCACCGGGGTAACCTCGCCCGCCATGATCTGGCGCATCAGCGAGAGCATCTCGTCGTAGAAGATCTCGCGGTGGTCGATGGTGCGCTGCAGGGCCTCTTGGGGCGTGATGCTCATGGCGGTCTCGCTCCGCGGTCAGCGTTGGTCGAGGAAGTTACGCAGCAGCCGGTGGCCGTGCTCGGTTAGGATCGACTCGGGGTGGAACTGTACCCCCTGGACCGCGAGGCTCCGGTGTCGCACCCCCATGATCTCGTCGCGCGTGCCGTCCGGGTGCCGGGTCCAGGCGGTGACCTCAAGGCACTCGGGCAGGGTCTCTTGCTCGATCACCAGGGAGTGGTAGCGGGTCGCCAGGAAGGGGCTCGGCAGGCCGCTGAAGACGCCGGTGTCGGCATGGTAGATGGGCGAGGTCTTGCCGTGCATCACGGCCCGCGCGTGGACGATGCGCCCACCGAAGGCCTGGCCGATCGACTGGTGGCCGAGACAGACGCCGAGGATGGGAATCCGGCCCGCGAAGCGCTGGATCGCCGGGACCGAGATGCCGGCCTCAGTCGGGGTGCAGGGGCCGGGGGAGATGACGATGTACTTGGGGGCGAGGCGCTCGACCTCGTCGAGCGAGAGCTCGTCGTTGCGCACCACGCGCACCTCGGCGCCCAGCTCGCCGAAGTACTGCACCAGGTTGAAGGTGAAGGAGTCGTAGTTGTCGATCATGAGCAGCATGATCAGCCCTCCACCCCGCAGCCGTGGCGGTCGATGCCGGCCTCGGCCATGGCCACCGCGCGGAAGATGGCGCGGCCCTTGTTCATCGTCTCCTCCCATTCGAGCTGGGGCTGGGAGTCGGCGACGATCCCGGCACCGGCCTGGATGTGCAGCTCGCCCCCCTTGATCACCGCGGTGCGGATGGCGATGGCGGTATCCATGTTGCCGTTCCAGCCGAGGTAGCCCACCGCCCCCGAGTAGACCCCGCGCTTGACGGGCTCCAGCTCGTCGATGATCTCCATGGCGCGGATCTTGGGCGCCCCGGAGACGGTCCCGGCCGGGAAGGTCGCGCGCAGGACGTCGATCGCGTCCATGCCGTCGCGCAGCTCGCCGACCACGTTGGAGACGATGTGCATGACGTGGGAGTAGCGCTCGACGATCATGCGGTCGGTCACCCGCACGGTGCCGATGCGGGCGACCCGCCCGACGTCGTTGCGCCCGAGATCGATCAGCATCAGGTGCTCGGCGAGCTCCTTGGGATCGGCGAGGAGCTCGACCTCCAGCTCCTTGTCTTCGGCCTCGCTCGCGCCGCGCCGGCGGGTACCGGCGATCGGGCGGACGGTGACCAGACCGTCCTCCAGGCGCGTCAGGATCTCGGGTGAGGAGCCGACGATGTGGAAGTCGCCGAGGTCCAAGAAATACATGTAGGGCGAGGGATTCAACCCCCGGAGCGCGCGATAGAGGTCGAGCGGCCGGGCGGCGAGGGGGATGGAGAGGCGCTGGGAGAGCACCACCTGCATGCAGTCGCCGTCGAGGATGTAGCGCTTGATGCGCTCCACCGCCTGCTTGAACCCGGCCTCGGTAAAGCCGGAGACGAAGTCGGCCTCGCTCACCTCCCGCGGCGACTCGCAGGGCCGGCGCGGCGCCCCCTGGCGCATGCGCGCAATGAGCGCCTCGATGCGCTCTTGCCCCCCCGCCAGGGTATCCCCCGCCGACGGGTCCAGGTGGATGACGATGTACATCCGCCCGCTCAGGTTGTCGAAGACCACCACCTCGTCGGCGACCATCAGCAAGATATCTGGCGTCCCGACCGTGTCGGGATTCGGGCAGCGCGCGAGCTTGGGCTCGATGTAGCGGACCGTGTCGTAGCCGAAGTAGCCGACCAGGCCGCCGACGAAGCGCGGCAGATCGGGCGGATCGGCGGCGCGGAAGCGGCCCTGGAAGGCCTGGATCCAGGCGAGCGGGTCGTCGACCTCGGCCGCCTCGATCACCGTGCCGTCGCGCACCAGGCTCACCTGGCGGCCGCTGACCTTGAGGAGCATCCGGCAGGGCAGGCCGATGATCGAGTAGCGACCCCACTTCTCGCCGCCGTGGACCGATTCGAGCAGGAACGAATTTGGCCCCTCGGCGAGCTTCAAATAGACGCTCAGGGGGGTGTCGAGGTCGGCGAGGACCTCGCAGACGACGGGGATGCGGTTGTAGCCCTGGGCGGCCAGGGCGTCGAAGGTCTCGGGGGTCATCGGGATCTCCCGCAAGGCAAGGGGCTCGGACAGAAGAGGCAACGCCCTAGCGTCGCCATCGCCGCCCGACCGCCCTACGCTCGCCCTGCCCCATCGCCGCCTCAGGCCGCCTGCTCCAGCAGGCCACGGATCTCCGGGAGCGCATCGATCACCGCATCCGGATTGGCCTCGCGGATGTCGCGCCCGTGGTTGTAGCCGTAGCTCATGCACAGGATGGCGCCGAAGCCGGCGGCGCGCGCGGCCTTCACGTCGCTCACCGAGTCGCCCACCATCAGGGCCTCAGCCGGCTGCACCCCGAAATGCTCGGCGGCATGGAGCAGCGGCATGGGGTCCGGCTTCTTGCGCGGCAGGCTGTCGCCGCTGATCACGATGTCGAAGTAGTCTCGCACGCCGAGATCGCGCAGCAGGGGCTCGGTGAATTGCGCCGCCTTGTTGGTCACGCAGCCGAGCGGGTAGCCCTGCCCAGCCAGATAATCGAGCCCGGCGCGGATGCCGGGGTAGAGGATCGAGCGCTTGGAGGTATTGCCCTGGTACAGTTGGACGAAGATCGGGTAGGCCCGCTCGTAGTCGGCCTGTCTCGGCATGCCGTCGAGCTCCCCGGTCAGCGCCCGCTGCACCAGGCGCTCCACCCCGTTGCCGACCCAGTTGCGCACCGCCGCCTCGCCCCAGGGCGGGCGGCCGAGCTGCTCCATCATGCGATCGACGCAGTAGGCGAGGTCCGGGACGCTGTCGACCAGCGTCCCGTCGACGTCGATCAGGATCATCTTGGGCCGGATCATGCCGCGCGATCCCCGCTGGTCCTGCGGATCAGGCGCGCACCGAGGCCAGCGCCTCGCGCATCTGGCGGATGATGCTGTCGTAGCGGTGCGGGTCGCTGTCCTTGGCCTTGCCGAAGATCCCCGAGCCGGAGACGAAGGTGTCTGCCCCCGCGGCCTTGATCTCGGCGATATTGTCGGCCTTGACCCCGCCGTCGATCTCCAGGCGAATGTCGAGCCCGGAGTCGTCGATCAGCTTGCGCACCTGGCGCAGCTTGTCCATCGCCGAGCCGATGAAGCTCTGGCCGCCGAAGCCGGGGTTCACTGACATCAAGAGGATCATGTCGACCTTGTCGAGGACGTAGTCGAGGTAGGACAAGGGCGTGGCGGGGTTGAAGACCAGCCCGGACTTGCACCCCTCGCTGCGGATGAGCTGCAGGGTGCGGTCGATGTGCTCGCTCGCCTCGGGGTGGAAGGTGATGTAGGTCGCCCCGGCGGCGGCAAAGTCAGGCACGATACGGTCGACCGGCTTGACCATCAGGTGCACGTCGATGGGCGCGGTGACGCCGTGCTTGCGCAGGGCCTCGCACAGCAAGGGGCCGATGGTCAGGTTCGGCACGTAGTGGTTGTCCATCACGTCGAAGTGGACAATGTCCGCCCCGGCGGCCAGGACGTTATCGACCTCCTCCCCGAGCTTGGCGAAGTTCGCGGATAGGATCGAAGGCGCGATCAGGTCTTCTGCCATGACACATCTCCCCGTAATCCCGATGGCCCGCAGAGTCGGACACCGGGTGTGATCGAAGGCTAAGAGGCGGGCAATGTACCCCAAGCCGCAGCGTTTTTCACTCAGCCCCGGCATCCCGTCTGGGATGGCCTTGGGGCGACGGGGACGGGCGACCCGACGTCCTGACCGACCCGCTCGCGGCCAGTCCGCCCCTCGTGAGGTGAGGCCATGTCAGCCATGACGACCGACGACACCCCGGTGATGATCGAGCTGCAAGGGGTGCACAAGTGGTTCGGCGACTACCACGCCCTCAAGGGCATCGATCTCACCGTCCACAAAGGCGAGCGCATCGTCATCTGCGGCCCTTCGGGCTCCGGCAAGTCGACCCTGATCCGCTGCATCAACCACCTGGAGGCGCACCAGCGCGGCCGCATCCTGGTCGACGGGATCGAGCTCAAGGAGGACCTGCGCGACATCGAGCGGGTGCGCAGCGAGGTCGGCATGGTCTTCCAGCAGTTCAACCTCTTCCCGCACCTCACGGTCCTGGAGAACTGCTGTCTGGCCCCGATCTGGGTGCGCAAGACGCCGCGCGCCCAGGCCGAGCGCACCGCCATGGGGCTCCTGGAGCGGGTGCGCATCCCCGAGCAGGCCCACAAGTACCCTGGGCAGCTCTCCGGCGGCCAGCAGCAGCGGGTGGCCATCGCGCGGAGCCTGTGCATGAGCCCGCGCGTCATGCTGTTCGACGAGCCGACCTCGGCGCTCGACCCAGAGATGATCAAGGAGGTCCTCGACGTGATGATCGAGCTCGCCCGCGACGGCATGACCATGCTCTGCGTCACCCACGAAATGGGCTTCGCCCGCACCGTGGCCGACCGGGTGCTCTTCATGGACGATGGCGAGATCGTCGAGGAGAACAGCCCGGAGCAGTTCTTCGCCGCCCCGCGGGAGGAGCGCACGCGGCGGTTCCTCAGCCAGATCCTGTGATTCAGCATAAGGATGGTCCGCAAATGAACGCCAATCAACGCAAATGGGGAGAATGATGGCTCTGCGCGAGCTTGCTTACATCGGCGGACCTCGGATAACTCGTTAACCGGCGAGGGGGTGGGACGGCAACCATGGAAGTGAGAAAACGCTCGGCCGGGGTTGTCGTGGTGCGGCCCTTCCCAGACGGTCCGCGCTGCCTGCTGCTGCGTGCCTACCGGTACTGGGACTTCCCCAAGGGCGAGTTGGAGCCGGGGGAGGCGCCGCTCGCGGCCGCGCGCCGCGAGGTGGCCGAGGAGACCGGACTTACCGATCTCGCCTTCCGCTGGGGCGAGGACTGGCACGAGACCCCGCCCTACGGCCAGGGCAAGGTCGCCCGCTACTATCTCGCCGAATCCCTGACCGGCGACGTCGTCCTGCCGGTGAGCCCCGAGCTCGGGCGCCCCGAGCACGACGAGGCCCGCTGGGTCCCGCTCGACGAGGCCCCGGCGCTCCTCAACGAGCGCGTCGCCGCCGCCCTCTCCTGGGCCCGTGAGCGCCTGTCGGCCGCCGGAGTTTTAGCCGCAAATGAACGCCAATGAACGCAAATGGGGATACCGGCTTGTGTGCTCATTGCGCGCCGGCGGATGTGCGACTGTGACTGCCGACCTCACCGCGATCGATGCGACTCGTGCCGAACCGAACACCGAATCTGACGTTGATCGGATCACGGGATGATCCTCATCAGCCTACCTGATTACCAACAAGACTCAGCCGCCCCCGCGGCAACTTCGGCGCCAACTGGTTGTTTGGCCATTGGCGACCCCGCCCCGAAGGTGTTGCGGGGTGTCCTGTGGGCGCCATCCGGTCGGTTGCCGGCTCGGCCCGTTCCTGCTGAGAACCTGAAGTCTCTTAACAACAGCATGTTAGGCAAGCTGG
>Ga0114946_10001489_pt1 | contig 16194 bp, 11 predicted proteins | sample WalLakDeSediment_FD_88676 | JGI IMG/M metagenome (GOLD analysis project Ga0114946, IMG submission 88676) | Lake sediment microbial communities from Walker lake, Nevada to study Microbial Dark Matter (Phase II) - Walker Lake 11/02/13 Deep Sediment | ecosystem: Environmental > Aquatic >... | reverse complement strand
CTCGTCCAAGAGGGCAACATCGGCTTGATGCGAGCCGTCGAGAAGTTCGAGTATCAGCGCGGTTACAAGTTCTCGACCTACGCCACGTGGTGGATCCGTCAGGCCATCACGCGCGCTATCGCGGACCAGGCCCGAACGATCCGTATTCCGGTCCACATGGTAGAGACCATCAACAAGCTCATCCGTGTGCAGCGCAGTCTCCTGCAGGAACTCGGGCGTGAGCCCACTCCCGAGGAGATCGGCGAGAAGATGGAGATGACCGCGGATCGAGTGCGGGAGATCTTGAAGATCAGCCAGGAGCCCGTCAGCCTCGAGACGCCGATCGGCGAGGAGGAGGACAGCCAGCTCGGCGACTTCATCGAAGACGGCGAGGCGGTCGTCCCGCCCGAGGCCGCGAGCTTCTCGATGCTTCAGGAGCAACTCTCCAAGGTGCTCGACGGGCTTTCCGAGCGCGAGCGCAAGGTCATCGAGCTCCGGTTCGGGCTCACCGACGGCCACCCCCGCACGCTGGAGGAGGTCGGCCGCGAATTCGGTGTGACCCGTGAGCGCATCAGGCAGATCGAGAGCAAGACGCTGTGCAAGCTCAGACATCCCTCGCGCAGTAGCAAGCTCAAGGACTACCTGGAGTAGCCCGGGCTCACGGGGTGCGGTCTAGCGGTGAACGCGTGCGCGGCTCATCAACGAAGCTGGAGAAACAGACAGGCCGCCCGGTTGGGCGGCCTGGTTCGTTGCTGGCTCCTCGGGTAGGACTCGAACCTACAACCCTCCGGTTAACAGCCGGATGCTCTACCATTGAGCTACCGAGGAATGAAGGATGCCTCGCGGTCCGTGCGACACCCTCGGAGATGATACACATGAGGTGAGGACGGCGCAACAATGCGCTATAGTCTTCCGATGCGCCCAGCACACACAGGGGCCCGTAGCTCAATGGTGGAGCAGGGGACTCATAATCCCTTGGTTGCAGGTTCGAATCCTGCCGGGCCCACCACATGCCTATGAGACGCTCACAGCGAACGCATACACGACGCAACCCCAAGGTCCGGATCCGCGCGCAGGTCTTCGCGGGACTGGCTTTGTCCGCCGTGGTCGTCTTGATTCTCGCGGCCGTCGGTCTTCTCGGTCCCGACCAGACCGACGGCGGGCCCGGCTCTCCCGTCCAGCCGCCGCTGGCCTCTCAGCCTGCCGAGGTATCGACCCCCGAAGCAACGGAGACCGCGAGCGCTGTCGAGGTGCCTGAGGTCGTGGGCAAGACGCTGGCGGAGGCACAGGTCCTCCTCTCGGCGATCGGCGTGACCGTTCAAACCGAGGAGGACCCGGGGGTCCCGGCCGATGCTATCGGCGATGCGCGCATCGTCCTGGGCCAGGATCCGCCTGCGGGTGCCGTCATCGCCGCGGGCACTACGGTGCGGGTGCGAGTGCCGGCTGTCTCCACCGCGACCGGAAGCGGTGCCACCGTGGGGGCGATCGTCGTCATCGATCCCGGCCACCAGTCGCGCGGGGATTCCACTCTCGAGCCGGTCGGTCCAGGTGCTGACGAGCGCAAGCCGAGAGTGACCGGAGGTACGACCGGTGCGATCACCAGGGTTCCCGAGTACGAGGTGGTTCTCCAGATCTCGATGAACCTGAAGGCTCGACTCGAGGCAGCTGGTGTCACCGTGCTGATGACCCGCACCACCAACGATGTCAACGTGTCCAACTCCGAGCGCGCTGCTGTGGCCAACGACGCGGGGGCGGAACTGTTCGTTCGGATCCATGCTGACGGCAGCGTCGACAGCTCTCACTCGGGCATCAGCACCCTCTATCCCGGTGAGAATCACTGGACGGGGCCGATAGCCGTGCCGAGCCGGAGAGCCGCGCTTCTGGTCCAGGACGCTGTGATCGCATCGACGGGAGCGGCTTCCCTCGGGACGGTTCCCCGCAGCGATCTCTCCGGTTTCAACTGGTCACGTGTCCCCACAGTGCTCGTCGAGTGTGGCTTCATGACGAACCCCGTGGAGGACAGGCTGCTCGCGAGCCCGAACTACCAGGACAAGCTCGCCGAGGGTATCACCACAGGGATCATCGCCTTCCTGAACGAATAGGGGAGCGAACCCGCTAGACGACCGCCGGTTGGGGAATCTTCAAGTGCTAAGAGGGCCATAGGACGGGCAAAGGACGGTAGCTGGCCACGTGAGGATCATTCTTCTGGCCGGAGCGCGGCCGAATCTGATCAAGGTCGCCCCGCTCCTGCCCGCTTTCGCAGAAGCAGGCGTCAGTGCTGAGGTCGCATTCACTGGTCCGCGTGAATGGGGTGTTCCGACCGAGGATCCAGAGCGGCTGTCGTTCTGGGGAGTGACCGTTCCCGCACCGAAGTGGTTCCTCGATATCGCCGAGGGCACATCGGCGTTTGAGACGGGCGCTGCACTCTTGTCTGTCGAACGTTTGCTCGCTTCCGAGCGTCCCGACGCCGTGCTCGCGGTCGGAGATCACAACGCGACCCTTGCGATCGCGATCGCCGCCGCCAAACAACGGATACCAGTCGCTCATCTGGAGGCTGGCTTGCGCTGCGGAGACCTTGGCGTGCCGGAAGAGGTCAACCGCGTACTGATCTCCCGCGTGACGGCGCTGCATCTGGCCAGCGACGAAGCAAGCATCGCCCATCTCATGGCCGAGGGTGTAGATTCTGATCGCATCGTGCTGGTTGGCAGCGTGCTGGCCGAGTCAGTCATCCGCAACGGCGAGCAGGTCCGGAAACTGGACGTGGCCGCCCGGTACGGATTTGAAAAGGGAACCTACGTCGTGGCGAGTTTCCACTGCGCAGAGAACCTGGAGAATCCCTTGCGCTGTCAGTACATCTTCGATGGCCTTGCTGCCCTCGGCATGCCGGTGATCCTGCCCGACGCGCACGGGGCACTCGGCGCGCTGGAGACGTACGGTATCCGGGTCGCGGGCACCGTCCACATAGTTGGAGCGGCTCCCTATCCCGAGATGCTGGCGCTGCTTCGCGATGCTGCCGCCATCGTGACCGACTCCGGCGGAGTCCAGGAAGAAGCGTGCGTGCTCGGAACCCCGTGCGTGACGGTGCGTCGCTGCACGGAGCGGGTAGCGACCATCGAGGTCGGGGCGAATCGTCTTGCGGACGCGACACGTGAGGCGCTCGTTGCGGCCGTCGCTGACGCGATAGACGGACCGCGTAAGTGGCTTACACCCAAGCGCTGGGACAAGGCTGTCTCGCAGAGGGTGATACGTGCGTTGAGACGTGGGGTCCCTCCACTCGCCTGAACACGAAGGAGACGCTATGAGAATCCTCGTGACCGGGGGCGCAGGCTACATCGGTTCGATAACAGCGCAGCGCCTGCTCGACGCGGGACACGAGGTCGTGGTGGTGGATTCGCTGATCCGCGGGCACAGGGAGGCAGTCGACCCGCGGGCAACCTTCGTCGAGGCCGAGGTCGGCGACACCGCGGCCCTCGGGCGTGCCCTTCCGGGTTGCGATGCGGTGATGCACCTGGCCGGCCTGATAGAGGTTGCGGAGTCGCAGTCTCAGCCAGGGCTCTACTTCGATGCGAACGTGGCCCAACCCGCGCGAATGCTCGAGGCAATGGTTGCCTGCGGGGTCCGGGCGATCGTCTTCTCGTCGACTGCGGCCGTCTACGGCGAGCCATCGAGTGTCCCGATACCGGAAGAAGCACCCACACACCCGGTGAACGTGTACGGAGCGACGAAGCTCATGTTCGAGCGCCTGCTGGACTGGTACGGCGCGGCTCACGGAGTGCGTTCCATCCGCCTGCGCTACTTCAACGTGGCGGGTGCACTGCCCGATGGCTCGCTCGGGGAAGCGCACGACCCCGAAACGCACATCATCCCGCGCTTGCTCAAGGCTCTGGCGGCCGGGGACACTCGCTTCGAGGTCTTCGGCGACGACTACCCCACGCCCGACGGGACGTGCGTTCGTGACTACATCCACGTCTCCGATCTTGCCAAGGCCCACCGGCTTGCACTTGAGCGGCTGGGGAGGGGCGGTGAAGGCGGGGTGTTCAACCTCGGCAATGAGCGCGGGTTCTCCAACCTGGAGGTCGTGAAGGTCTGTGCGGAGGTCGCCGGCACCGAGGTAGAGGTCGTTCATGCTCCGCGCAGGGCCGGTGACCCTGCGGTCCTGGTGGCGAGTTCCGCAAAGGCGAGGCGTGAGCTGGAATGGGCCCCGGCGCATGCAGACCTGCGTGAGATCGTCACCGATGCCTGGCGTTGGCACTCGCGCTGAGCAGGCTCCGGATCTGGCGCTACACCTCTGCAGAAGAGATGCTAGAATATCCCTCGCTGCTTCGGCGGCACTCACATACGGGCGATTAGCTCAGGGGGAGAGCGCTTCCTTCACACGGAAGAAGTCGCAGGTTCAAATCCTGCATCGCCCACCACACTTCAAGCGGTCCGGGATCACTCCGGGCCGCTTCCATTTGCGTTGCTTCGTGCAGCGTCATCTATGCGTAGCGTATTCCTGGGTACACACCTCAGTGGGGGCGCGACCAAAGCAGGCGGTCTTGATCAGGAAGTTCGAGCCAAACCCCTTCACGGTCTTTGCCGGCGATCCGCCGTCCGCCCAGGTTACAGAGGGGCGGCAGGTTCGGATGAGTTATTGGAGGTGATGCGGGCGGTGGTTGTGAGTCAACACTCCAGGGGCACACGGGCACAGATTCCGTGTGGAGTCCGCAAGGGAGGGGATTTCAGTTGAAGAGACGGATAGTACTTGCTTCACTCGTGGCTGCGTTGGTGATCTCATCACTGGTCGTCGCCGGTCCGGCGAGCGCCGTGCGCGAGCCCAAGGTGATGTTCTGGCTGACCATCCTGCACAACAACGACGGCGAATCCGATCTGATCGACCTCGGCGTGGGGCTGGAGGACTTCGGTGGTGTCGCCCGCTTCAAGACGGTTGTAGATTCGCTGCGGGCTGAGGCCATCACGGGACCTCGCTCCCCGGACCAGCGTATGGGTAAGCGCGGCGTGATCACGGTCTCGTCGGGAGACAATTTCCTGCCCGGCCCGGAGTTCAACGCAAGCCTGGACAAGGGCGTGCCGTTCTACGACACCATAGCGATGGACCTCATCGGGTACGACGCGGTGGCCATTGGCAACCACGACTTCGATTTCGGCCCTGATGTGCTCGCTGACTTCATCTCCGGATTCGAACGCACTTCGCCGCCGTATCTGAGTGCGAATCTCGTCTTCGACGCCGAGGCGAGGCTTCTCGAACTCATGATGATGGGCCGCATCGCGAAGAGCACCGTGATCAAGGAGCGTGGCGAACTGATAGGAGTCATCGGTGCGACCACCCCGATGCTTCGCTTCATCTCGAGCCCGCGCAACGTCGAGGTCATAGACGACGTCGCGATGGTCGTCCAGGCCGAGGTGGCCAAGCTCGAAAAGCGGGGCGTGAACAAGATCGTGCTTATCAGTCACCTGCAGACCATCGAGGAGGACATCGACCTCGTCGGGTACCTCGACGGCGTTGATGTGGTCGTCGCAGGCGGCGGGGACGAAGTGCTCGCGAACCCGGGCGACCTGCTCATTCCCGGTCACGAAAGTGTCGTCTACGGGCCGTACCCGATGACCGCGATCGCTGCCGACGGGACAGCGGTCCCCGTCGTTACGACAGCTGGAAGCTACGCATACGTGGGTCGGCTGGTCGTTGGCTTCGACAAGCACGGCAACGTCGTCGCCACGGGACGGAACAGCGGACCTGTCAGGGTGGCGGGCGGAGACAATCCCGATGCCGTCATGCCTGATCAGGTCATGCAGGCCCTGGTGGTGGATCCGGTGATCGCAGCGCTTGCCGCTCTGTCCGAGAATGTGCTCGCCATGAGCGAGGTACCCCTCAACGGAGTGAGAGCGGATGTGCGGACACGAGAAACGAACCAGGGCAATCTCATGGCAGACGCGATGCTGTGGCAAGCGACGCAGCTTGCCGGTGTATTCGGCGTACCGGTGCCGGACGTGGCGCTCCAGAACGGAGGCGGCATACGTAACAACAACGTGATCCCGGCCGGTCCCGTCACTGAGCTGGACACCTTCTCGATGGCGCCGTTCGCGAACTTCGTCTCTCTGGTACCCGACATACCGAGAGACCAGTTCAAGCTGATCCTCGAGAACGCCGTGTCTCGCGTGGAGTTCGGGGATGGACGTTTCGCGCAGGTAGCGGGCTTCTCGTTCACGTGGGATGCCGCCCAGCCGGCAGGATCGCGCGTGTTGGACGTGATGCTCGATGACGGCACCGTGCTGATAGCCGGAGGAGCCGTGCTTCCGGGCGCGCCACTCAGCATCGCCACAATCGACTTCCTGGCGCAGGGGGGCGACCAGTATCCCTACGCCGGCGCACCCTACACGACACTCGGTGTCACATACCAGCAGGGTCTCGAGAACTATCTCGTCGACGGGTTGGGCGGCGTCATCACGGCGACCGACTACCCAGTCGGGGGCGAGGGACGCATCACTCGTCTGAACTAGCTCTCCTACAGACGGCGCATCGTGCCGAGCGGGCCGGATCTCAGACCCGCTCGGCATCGCGTCTGCTGCTCTCAAGTCGATTCTGCGGCACGTCGATACACCCAGTGGTGTGCAACGCAGCGCGCCGAGCCACGTTCTCGACAAGGGAAGTGCGAGCTTGACCGAGCAGCCGCTCGTATACTGGGTGACGATCGTCATCTACGGCCTTGCATTCCTGGCCGTTGTTTTCGCGCTCTCGAAGCCCGGCGTCCCTTCCCGCTGGCAACGGGCTGCGACGGCGTTCGGAGCGGCATGTATCGCCGGCGTCGCCCTGGCTTTGACCTCGCTCTTGCCCGCACTGTCCCCGTCTGCCGGGGTACGCTCGCTGCTCGGCGTGGTTCAGGCTGCGGGATTCATCTGGGGCGCCCTGGCGTTCCGGGCCGAGGTCGAGGACACCGTCACCACCGGTGAACTCCTCGCTGGTATCGAGTCGGTTCGTGCAACGTACGCAGACGGAGTGGCCGCAGTAGTCGCCACCTTGGACACGGACGGCACAGTGCGTCACATGAATCGCTACGGCCTCGAACTCCTGGGCCTCAGTGAGGATGAGGTGCTCGGCAGAGACGCCTTCACACTCTGGGGTACAGAGGAGGCCGAGATCTACGCGCGTCTGGAGTTCGAGCGCTTCTGCGAGAGCGGAGGTCAGCTCGGGTCATCACTGGAATACTCGGTCCAGGTTCCGGCTGGGTCGAGAATCATGCGTTGGAGCCGTTCGGCGGTCCTCAGCGAGTCCGGAGAGGTCATTCAGGTCATCTCATACGGCGAGGATGTGACCGGGCAGCGCAGTGTGGAGGAGAGCCTTCGGTCAGAGTCGTACCTGCTCGATTCTGTCCACGATTCTGTGATAGTGACGGGGCTGGACGGAGAGATCCTGTATCTGAACCACGCAGCGCACGATATGCGCGGCTACACGCGCGATGAGTTCCTGGAACTTCAGCCGTACTCATGGGTATCATCCGAGTCTTTCGAGCATGCGTTGGAGAACCAGCATCTGGCTGCCGAATCCGGCACGGCCCTCTACGAGGTCACGAACATCCGGAAGGACGGTCATCGCCTTCCGCTTGAGACGCGCAGCCAACTGGTTATCTTTGACGGCGGCCCGGCCATCATGAACGTCTCACGCGACATCTCGGCGCGACGACAGGCCGAGGAACTGGTTTCGCGGATGGCCTTCGACGATCCCCTCACTGGTCTGCCGAACCGCCGACTGGTGAGTGAGCGGCTCAAGTCCGCGCTTGCCAACCTGGACGCCGGCACAGGTGAGGGGGTTGCGGTCATCTACGTGGATGTCGACAACCTCAAAGCCGTCAACGACACCGTCGGTCATGATGCGGGAGATCAGCTGATCAAGATCATGGGTGATCGCCTGAGCTGGGTTACCCGTGAGGGCGACACCCTCGGTAGGGTGGGGGGAGACGAGTTCGTCCTCATCGTGCCCCAGCTGTCGGCGCGAGTCCACGCCGAGGACATCGCACGACGCCTTCTCGACTTCGCGGCGGAGACGCTGGAGATCGGCGGTCTGACGGTGAGGCCGACGGCGAGCATCGGTATCTGCCACTGCGAGCCGGGGACGTCGGCGACTGAGTCCCTCAAGCGTGCTGACAGGGCGATGTACGTCGCCAAGAAGGCCGGCGGCAACCGTTTCGCCGTGTACGATCCAAGCATGGAGACCGCGATCTCAGAGCGTTTCCGGATGAAGAACGAGCTCGCCGACGCCGTAGAGCAGGGCCAGCTGGAGATCCACTATCAGACAATAGTGCGCGCACGCACCCGCGAGGTGACCGGGGTTGAGGCGCTCGTCCGGTGGAGGCACCCTACGCGTGGACTGCTTGCACCCGAGCACTTCATAGATATCGCCGAGCAGAGCAGTCTGATCGTTCCGATCGGACGGTGGATCCTGTTCGAGGCCTGCAGCACCCTCGCGCGCTGGCGTGCAGAGGGCATTGATGTTCCCCGGGTATCGGTCAATCTTTCGGCGGTACAGCTGATAGACGGGGACGTCGTGCACGAGGTGTCGGAGGTCCTGGCGCACACGGGGCTACAGCCGGGTGATCTCGAGCTGGAGATCACGGAGACCGCGGTCATGGAGTCGATCGACGTGGTGACGCCGGTGTTCATCCGCTTGCGCGCGATGGGTGTGGGCCTGGCTCTCGACGACTTCGGGACGGGCCACTCCTCGCTCGAGCGTCTTCAGGGTCTGCCCATCAGCACGCTGAAGATCGACAGGTCCTTCGTCTCGGACCTCTGTGAGGAGTCCGGCTCCCACCCGATCATCGACACGATCCTTGTGCTCGGATCCAAGCTCAAGCTCCGCACTGTGGCAGACGGTGTCGAGACGCTCTGCCACCTGAGATATCTGGAGCGAGCGGGCTGCGACGAGGTACAGGGCTTCCTGTTCTCAGAGCCGTGTGCAGCTGTTGAGGTCGCACGAGTGCTCCGTGCGAACAGTATGCGTGCGACGCCCGGTCCGTCCGCGCCCTGCGATCGTGGGGAGGTGTGCAAGCTGCGCCGCCTGTCGCCGGAGGAGGCGACCGCGGTGTCGGTTCCCGATGACAGCCCCGACTTCGACCGGCTCCTCGACCTGCTTTCCGGCGAGATCGTGCGGTGTGGCGAGGCTGAGGCCCTAGAGACCGAGGGGTCTGCGTCGAACGAGCGCTAGCTTGCCGCCCAGTTGAGCGCTTCGCAGAACGCCGGGTGGATGCCGATCGTCTCGCGCAGCGTCTCCCGTGTGGCACCGCATCTCATCGCGACCGCCATCGCGTAGACGAGGTCGCTCGCGGTCGGTCCGGCGATGTGCGCGCCGACGAGTCTGCCATCATCCTTCGCAAACAGAAGCTTCACGAGCCCGTCGCGCTCATCCTCGATGATCGCGGCCCCGAGGAACTCGAAGGATGCGCGTCCCACCGTGAGCTCGATCCCGGCTGCGTGCGCCTGAGCCTCCGTCAGGCCCACCTGGGCCAGTTGGGGTGTCGTGAAGAGGCACGTAGGCACCATGGAGTCATCAAGCTTGATGGGCGTGCCTGCGTCGATCGAGGCCGCAACCGTCCGACCCTGGTAGTTGGCGATCGGGGTCTGCATCATCCCGCCGGCGGCATCGCCGGCCGCCCAGACTCGCGGATTGGTGGTGCAGTGAGCCTCGTCGAGCACGATACGACCGTGCCCGTCGACCTCGACACCAGCGGCGGCAAGATCCAGGTCTGCGAGCGCAGGTGCGCGACCGACTGCAAGCAGCACCCGCTCCCACGTCCGTTCGTACGGTGTCCCGTCACCATCCGTGAACCGCGCCGAGACCGCGCCGGGAGCACCTGCAAGACCCTCGAGACGACACGAGGAGTGCAGCGTGACTCCGAGCTGTTCCAGGCGGCGCAACGGTACCTCGGAGAGTTCTTCGTCGAGCATCTCGAGGGGCCGGACCCCACCGGTGATGACCGTCACCTCACTGCCGAATGAGGCGAAGACAGTAGCGAGTTCGATGCCGATGAACCCTCCACCCACGACAAGCAGCGATGCCGGCGGGTCGCCATAGCTGAGTGCCCCGGTGCTCGTCTCCGCAAGTTCGACACCGGTGATCGGCGGCATGACAGGTCGGGAACCGGCGGCCACAACAGCATGGTCGAATGGAAGATCGACTCCGTCGAGCTCTATGGTGTCGGGCGACACGAATCGGGCATGTCCTTTCACCAACCGGATTCCCCGGTCGGCGAAGCCTCCCTCCTGGTCCCCCGCGTACGTCTCCTGGCTGTGCCACTTCCACGCAAGAACGCTTTGCCAGTCGAACCCCGTGGCGCCTTCGAGGCCGAACATCTCCGCGCGCTCAGCGTTGCGCATGGCCCGTGCCGCGTTGTAGAGAGCCTTCTTCGGCATGCAGCCGCGCCAGAGACACGTGCCTCCCACCCGGTCGCGCTCGGCTACGGTCACGTCCCAGCCGGCGGCCGCTAGCGTGCGTGCCGCACCCGTTCCGGCCGCTCCAGACCCTATCACGACGATCTTACCTTTGGCGCTCACGTGACCCATCCTCCCTGGTAGACTGTCACGGTGATTATCTCCGTCGACACCGTGACGAAAACCTTCGGCGAGCGCGTGCTCTTCGAGGAAGCTTCTCTGCGCGTCGGTGCCCGGGACCGGGTCGCGCTGCTCGGTCCCAACGGGTCGGGCAAGACGACGCTGCTCGAGATCATCTCGGGGGAGCAGTCGCCCGACGAGGGCACCGTGACGCTGGCGAAGGACGCAGTCATCGGTTATCTGCGCCAGGAAGCCATCGAGATGCATGGTCGAACGGTGCTTGCCGAGGCGCTCACGACCGCTGCGGACGTTGCGACGCTCGAGCATCAACTCGGCGTGCTGGAGCACGAGATCGTCGAGGTGTCCGGGTCAGAGGAGGAAACCGAAGAAGCAGATCGTCTCCTTGCCGAGTACGGCCGGCTGCGCGACCGTTTCGAGCACGCGGGCGGATACGGCATCGAGGCGGAGGCTCGGGCGGTACTGACCGGTCTCGGATTCAAGGAGGCCGATCTCGATCGGGCGACCGAGGAGTTCAGTGGCGGGTGGCTCATGCGCCTGGCGCTCGGGAAGCTCTTGCTGGCGAAGCCTGATGTCCTGCTGCTCGACGAGCCCACCAACCACCTCGACCTCGAGACCGTGACGTGGCTGGAGTCGTTTCTCCGCAGCTACGAGGGGGCAATCGTGCTCGTGAGTCATGACCGGGCCTTCATGGAGGGTCTGGTCGACCACGTTGCCGAGATCGATCAGTGCAAGGTCGCCACATATGCGGGTTCCTACGAACGCTATCTCGCCCAGCGGGAGCTTGTGCGCGAGCAGCAGCGGGCCACGCACGACAGGCAGCTCAAGGAGATCGCCCACATGCAGGCGTTCGTCGACCGCTTCCGGTACAAGAACACCAAGGCGCGTCAGGCGCAGGACCGGATCAGGCGCATCGAGAAGATCAAGGCAGAGATGGTCGAGCTGCCCGAGGAGCGGAGGGCCGTCCGGTTCGCGTTTCCTCAGCCGCCCCGTACCGGCGAAGAGGTTGTGACACTGGCGGGCGTGCGCAAAGCGTACGGTGATAACGTCGTCTATGACGGACTGGACCTCACGCTTTACCGGGGTGACAAGGTCGCCCTCGTGGGCCCGAACGGCGCGGGGAAGTCCACTCTCCTGAAGATGCTGGCAGGAGTTCTCGATCCAGATGCGGGCGGGCGACGCTACGGCGTGCACGTCGACGTGACCTACTTCGCCCAGCATCAGCTCGAGGCGCTTGATGGTCGAAGGAGCGTGTTCGACGAGCTAGACACTGTAGCTCCCGGTTGGACCCAGGCGGAGGTCCGTCGACTTCTGGGGGCGTTCCTCTTCAGTGGCGACGACGTGAACAAGAAGGTCAGCGTGCTCTCCGGTGGTGAGAGGTGTCGGCTGGCTCTCGCGAAGATGCTGGTCGAGCCGGCGCCACTGCTCTGTCTCGACGAGCCCACCAATCACCTCGACATCGCTTCATCCGATGTACTGGAGGCTGCCCTGGTCCAGTTCCGGGGCACGATGGTGCTGATCACGCACGACCGTCACCTCATCAGATCGGTCGCGACCAAGATCGTGGAGGTACGCGACGGGAGAGCGACGGTCTTCGCGGGGGACTACGACTACTATCTCTACAAACGAGGGCAGCTTGATGCGGAGGGGCAGCGTGCGGAGATAGCATCCGGCGTGAGCGGCCGGGTCGCGGTGAGGGCCGCTGCATCGGATGAGGAGGATCCGGGCTCCACGGGTGCGGCCCGCAAGTCGAAGGGGCAGAAGCGAGCCGAGGCGGAGACCCGCAACCGTGCCTACCGTGCCACCCGCGAGAGCAGGACGCGCCTGGCCGACCTGGAGGGCCGCATCGCTGTCGGGCAGAAGAGACATGATGAACTGGTGTCTTTGATGGCCGATCCTTCCTTTTACGAGGAGCCGGACGGTTTCTCCGCAGCGATGAAGGAGTATGCGGAGCTCAAGTCCTCTCTCGCCGACCTGGAGCGCGAATGGGTCGAGCTTGCCGATCGGATAGAGGAAGCCGAAGCAGGGGAATAAGGTCTCTACCTGCGGATATAAGACTGTCTCAGGGTTTGTAACAATGTTTACAAACATCGCGTGTTCTGCGAGAATCAGCCCAACCGCGCGGGATTCGATGCACGTGCGGGGTCGCCTGCGGCCGATCTGCAGGAACGACGGACACGTTCTGCGCCCGCAGCAGTCGTACATGTGTTGCCGGCGCAGGGATGCACCAGGGGGACCGGATGCAGGGTGCGTTCGCGGAAAGCGTACTGTTCGTAGTCGGGTTGGCCGCTGCCGCCGTTGCGTTCATTCTCGTCGTATTCCTTGCTAACGCCGTCCTTTCACCCAGAAATCCCACTCCGCAGAAGATCGAGCCCTATGAGTGCGGCATGCCACAGGCTGGTACGCCGTGGGCACCCGTGAGGTTGCGCTTCGCGGTGATCGCGCTACTCCTCGTGATATTCGATGCCGAGGCAGCCATGCTGTTCGCCGTCGCCGGCGGTCTGCGTGGATCGCCAGCCGGCGTCGCTGCCGTGGGCATCTTCGTCGGCCTCCTCTCGCTGGGCCTTCTCTACGCTTGGCGCAAGGGGGTCCTGCAGTGGCGTTGATCGACCGCTTGGGTGAGAGCCTCGACAGCGGACGGGGAGGCGGTGTCATCCTGTCGACCGTCGACTCTCTCATTGACTGGTCGCGCGGCAAGTCATTGTGGGCTATGCCCATGGGCACGGCGTGCTGCGCGATGGAGCTGATCGCCGCTTCGTTCAACAAGTTCGATTTCGATCGCCACGGTACGTTTCCGCGTCCTGATCCTCGCCACACTGACGTGATGATCGTGGCGGGAACGATCACCAAGAAGATGGCGCCCGCGGTCAAGCAGCTCTACGAGCAGATGGCTGACCCGAAGTGGGTCATCGCGATGGGGAACTGCGCTGTCTCGGGCGGCATCTTCTACTACGACACGTACTCTGTCGTGCGCGGTGTCGACGAGTTCTTGCCCGTCGACGTCTACATCGCCGGCTGTCCGCCGAGGCCGGAATCGCTGCAGGACGCCGTGTTGCGGTTGCGCGAGCGCATCGCCACTGAATCCATCGCACCCGATCGCCGCCGGGAAGCCGTGCTCACGCTGCCCACCGTTGGCGACATCTCCTTCGGTAAGCGTCCCGGTGAGGGCAGCGCGGACGAGGAGAGTGGTTCGCGGTGAACATCAACGAACTCCGCGAACATCTCTGCGAGACCTATCCGGACCTGTGTCCGCTCTTCTCGATCGAGTTCGGTGACGGGGTCCTCGCGGTCGACGCCGACCGCCTTCTCGACGCGGCGACCGACCTGAAGGAGCTTGGGTTCGACCGCTTGAGCATGGTCACCGCTGTCGACAGGCCGACGCATCTCGAACTCGTCTACCGGCTGTACTCGCGTTCCATGACTGCAGCGCTCTTCATCAAGTGCAATGTTGACCGGGAGGAGCCCCGGGTCCACTCGCTCGTCGGTCTCTGGCCGGCAGCGCTCTGGCAGGAACGCGAGACCTTCGACATGTTCGGCATCGTGTTCGAGGGCCATCCTGACCTTCGCCGGATACTTCTTCCCGACGACTGGGAGGGCTATCCGCTGCGCAAGGACTACCGGGACGACAGCGTGATCCGGAGACCCGACTACATCTGAGAGGGGGTGGGAGTGTGACCGCGGAGATTGAGAGTGATGCGTGCTTCGCGAACCGGATAGAACCGGGCGTGGACGAGCTGGTCGTCAACGTGGGTCCTTCCCACCCGTCCACTCACGGCGTGTGTCGTGTGATCGTCCACCTCGACGGCGAGATCGTCACCAAGGCAGAGCCCGTCATCGGCTACCTGCATCGCGGCATTGAGAAGATGGCCGAGAACCGCACCTACCTCCAGGTCGTGCCCCTCACGGATCGTCTGGACTACGTCGGGTCGATGTACGCCAACTGGGCGTACTGCCGGGCGGTCGAGCGTCTCGCGGGCATCCAGGTGCCTGAACGGGCGGAGTACCTCCGGGTCATCGTATGCGAGATGCAGCGCATCGCGAGTCACATGATGTCGCTTGGTTCTGCAGCGGCCGACACCGGGGCTGCGACGATGTTCATCTACGCGTTCGACCAGCGCGAGCGCGTCATAGAGGCCTTCGAGGAGCTGTGTGGAGCGCGACTCACGTACAACTACGTCCGCCCGGGAGGCGTGAGCTTCGATCTTCCGGAGGGGTGGACTGAGCTGGTGCTGCAGTTCTGCCGGGACCACCGGGACGGTCTGGAGCTGATCGACCGCCTCTTCTTCGGCAACGTGATAGCCAGAGGCCGCATGAAGCACGTCGGTGTTCTCTCGGCCGAGGACGCCGTTGCGTGGGGCGCGTCGGGTCCCGTTGCCCGGGGTTCCGGAGTGAACTGGGACGCCCGTAAGCACGATCCGTACTCGGTCTACCCGCGCTTCGATTTCGATGTGCCCACCGGCAGCAACGGCGACTGCTACGACCGGGCCCGTGTGAGGCTCTTCGAGTGCTACGAATCCTGCCGCATAATCGAACAGGCCCTCTCCCAGATGACTCCCGGCCCGATCAAGACTCCCGGCATGCCGCGGCTACTGGCTCCCCGGCCGGGCGACGCTTACGACCAGATCGAGTCCGCGCGTGGCACGCTCGGCGTCTATCTGGTCTCCGACGGCTCTGTGAGGCCGTACCGGATGAAGGTGCGCTCTCCCGCGTTCTGCAACCTCGCGCTGCTCCCGATGCTGGCCGAAGGCCACACGCTCTCAGACCTCGTCGTCATCCTGGGAAGCCTCGACCCGGTGTTCGGGGAGGTGGACAGGTGAGCGGCCTGGCGTGGGGCGCACTCTACGGCCTGGCGGCAGGCCTCGTCATCGCGATTGCCGCTCTGATCGGCGTGTGGGGCGAGCGCAAGGTCGCCGGCCGGATCCAGATGCGGATCGGCCCGCAGGAGCTCGGACCGTTCGGCCTGCTTCAGACACTTGCCGACACGGTGAAACTCGTGCTCAAGGAAGACATCACGCCTGCGGCTGCAGATGTACGCGTCTTTCGCGTGGCGCCGCTGATCGTTTTCGCGCCGATCGCGATGTCCTTCGCCATCATCCCGTACGCGTCCGGATTCGCACCGCTCGACACCAGTGTCGGAATCCTGTTCTTCATGGCGGTCCCGGCCATCTCGGTCATCGGCGTTCTGCTCGCGGGCTGGTCCTCCCGGAACACCTACGCGACCATCGGCGGTCTACGTGCTGCCGCTCAGATGATCTCCTACGAGCTGCCCCGCACCCTTTCGATCCTGCCATTCGTCCTGCTGGCCGGATCGATGCGGCCGCTGGACATCATGGACGAGTGGCGCTGGTGGTGGATCCCGCTGACGTTCATCGCGTTCGTGGTGTATTTCATCTCGTCCATCGCCGAGGTCAACCGCGGGCCGTTCGACCTTCCCGAGGCCGAGTCGGAACTCGTCGCCGGCTACTTCGCCGACTACTCCGGTATCCGGTGGGCGATCTTCATGATGGCCGAGTACGGCGGGATGGTTGCGGCGGCGCTCTTCGGAGCGGTCTTCTTCTTCGGAGGCTACCTGCATCTTCCTGGCGTTTTCGGAATCGTCATGCTCGTGATGGTGGCCACACTACTGACCGTGGCGATGATCTGGGTGAAGTGGACCTT
>Ga0114946_10001488_pt1 | contig 16198 bp, 13 predicted proteins | sample WalLakDeSediment_FD_88676 | JGI IMG/M metagenome (GOLD analysis project Ga0114946, IMG submission 88676) | Lake sediment microbial communities from Walker lake, Nevada to study Microbial Dark Matter (Phase II) - Walker Lake 11/02/13 Deep Sediment | ecosystem: Environmental > Aquatic >... | reverse complement strand
GGCGGAGAGGGTGTGCGGGTGGTTGAGCAGGATGTGATGGATTACCTGCAGCAGAAGACCAAAGCGACACCGATTGCGTCTGCCCTGGCATCTGAAGTTGGGTTAGACCTGCGGGAGATCAGCGGTACCGGCCCGAGTGGGGCGGTTACCCGATCCGATGTTGAAGGTGCGATTCGAGAGAGGCTGTCCAAACCCGTTTCTGTTGTTTCAGCCGCCGTTCCAGATATCAAGTATCCTGTGATTGAAGTCGCGGAGCGGACGGCGTTGCGTGGTGTGCGAAAACGGATATTTGAGCGCATGACCTCCAGCGATCAAACCACCGTGCGGGTGACACTGGTTGTGGAAGCGGATGCGACCGATTTGGTCAGATTGCGAGAAAAACTCAAAGCGGATAAGTCTGAAGTATGGGGGTTCACGCCGGGTTACAATGATCTGCTGGCAAAAATCGTCGCACGTGCGCTCAGTGAATTCCCTTACATGAACGCCCGCTTGAGTGAGGATGGTCAGAGCATTGAAACGTTGGCCGAGATCAACCTGGGTATGGCCGTTGATACAGAGCGCGGATTGGTGGTGCCGGTGATCAGAGGTGCGGACCAACTTGACCTGCAAGGTTTTGGTCAGCGGTTCAGGCAGTTGGTTGAAGAGATTCAAACCGGTAAAATTGCACCTGAAAACCTGACCGGTGGGACATTTACGATCACCAACCTGGGCAACTTTGACGTGGATGCCTTTACACCGGTGATCAACGTCCCAGAGCTGGCGATACTGGGTGTGGGCCGCATTTTCGATAAGGTCGTGCCCTTTGAAGGCGAGATCAAAGTACGCAAGATGATCACCTTAAGCCTGGTGTTTGACCATCGGCTGGTGGATGGGGCCCCGGCTGCCCGATTCCTGCAGCGGGTGAAGGAATTCGTTGAATATCCGGTGATGATTTTCGTATAGGTTTATGTATAAGCGTGAGAGGCTGTTCCTGATGTTGGAATAGCCTCGTTTTTTGTTGACAACCAGAAGATGGTCGTCAGGTAATAAACTCAAATGTCTCTGATAATCATCTAGCTACGTGTGATCTACAACCAGCCGTCCTTTTTTCTTGCGGGTCTCCTTCAACACTTCGGTATAGAAGCGATTGTATGTGCAGCAGCCGATCGGGCTCTGTTGAATGAGCAATTCAAGACAATTGTCACAGGCGGTACAAAAATCGATCTCGTCTTCTTTTCCCTCACGGAATTTCAAAGGGAGCAATGGGTCTGCCAAGGATTGCCTTCCCAGAGCAATCATATCCACATAACCCCTATGGATATTCTTTGCGCCGTAAGTCAGCAGAGAGCGGTATTCGCGATCCACTGCCAACAGCTTATTCCTGCCATTCCCAAATATCGAATAATTAGATCCCACCACAACTGTTTCGGGCTGTAAGTGATCTTTGAGCACTTTGGCAAAGTACTGGTGCAGGTAAGCGAAATAGGGGTGGGCTCGGTCAGCTTGGGTAAGACTGATGGTGATCGATGGGCTGCCGGCAGATTGAACGAAGTAAGCTGCGCCGCGTTCTTCCAGACCTTTGACAAGGTCAATCACTTCGCTCAGGTCAATCACAGGTGTGTCTGGACCTGCTGTGCCCATGCCACCCGGGAACCCTTCCCAAACGGAAAGCTTTGAACCGATGATGAAGTTGGGGCCTGGTACCGCAGTTCTGATGCGCTCATACAGGTCAAAGGCAAATTGTCGGCGATTTTCCCAGGGACCGCCGTATTTCCATTTTCGGGTGTTGTACGGACGCAGGATTTGAGATCCCAGGTAGCCGTGGCATAATTTCATATCGATGCCATCAGCGCCCGCATCATAAGCGATTTTTGCAGCAATCACAAAATCCGCCATGATCTTCTCAAATTCATCTTCGGTGAAGACGTCGCCCACAAAACCAGGCAGCAGTTTGACGGCCAACCGTTTTGAGAACTCAGGATTACTCAATTCACCGGAATGGGTTAACTGGAATAAAAAGATAGGTTTGGGATTGAGTTCTTTAAGCTTGGCGACGAATTTGGTCAGTGCCGGTTGGTTCTCAGGCATGATGAACAGCTGGTTCATCCGGCTGCGGTTCTTGTCTGTGATCGTTATTGCTTCAAGGGTGATGACACCTGCTTCGCCTTTGAACAGGTTTTCGTAGCGTTGATAGGTGAGATCTGTAGGATTGCCGTCGGTACCTCCGTCAGAACACTCCATTGCCTGGATAAAGAAGCGATTCAGGCTGGTGTGGGGGCCAATTTTGATAGGTGAAAGAAGAATTTCTCTCTTATCCATGCTTTACTCCTCCGTTTTTTCATTTAATTTGTCCTGGAAAGCAAAACAAACAAGGTGTAAGTTTATCGAAAAAATGTACTCCCGGTGGATCAAGGTAATTGACACACCGGGAGGTGTAAATCATAAGACTTCTCTTTGAGTGATTTCAGGGGAAACAAATACCTTGAAAAGCTGGCGATCTGTGCGTAATTCATGCAACGCCCACTCCAAGTCCTCCAGTGGGACTTTCAAAGAGAAGAGGGGTTTCGGATCTATCCTGCCGTTAGAAATGAGTGTCATGGCATCAGGCCAATCCTGACCAACACCAGCGCAGGACCCGGTGATCTTCTTTTCACCCAAGACAAAGTCGAATGGCTTAATCTTCATTTCTTCATCTTCGCCAGTGATGCCAAATGAGGAAAGTGTCCCGCCGCGCCGCAGCATGGCAAAGGCTTGCTCGTATGTTTCAACTTTTCCTGCAGCCTCGATGGCATAATCAGCCCCGCGACCGCTGGTTATCTTCATCACTTCAGCGACGGGATCAGCGATATCATCCGTGTGGAACACGTAATCTGCACCCATATCCTTGGCGATTTTCAATCTCTTGCGGTTATGGCCAAAGACGATCACTGGTGCGCAGGCTCGCAGTACTGCCAATCGGGCATGCAGTACACCCAGGCCGTCACCCAGGATGACGATGCTGCTGCCTAATTTGGCATCGAGGGCTTTGGCAGCATGGACCACGCAAGACACCGGTTCGATGAAGGCGCCTTCCTCGAAACTGAGGTTGTCGGGGAGGATATGAACAAGGGCGGCCGGGGCTTTCACAAATTCAGCAAAGGTCCCATCGGTGTGAATCCCAAGCTGTGTGAAGCTGTCACAGAGGAGTTTTTCACCGCGCATGCAATAAAAACAGTGACCGCAGCTCATATTGATGTCCGCTGTGACCGAATCGCCTTCTTTGAATCGATCCACTTTTTGACCAACCTTAGCTATCACACCTGAAAATTCATGCCCGGGGATCATGGGTAGTTTATCTGCGGAATACCAGCCATTATATATGCTCCAATCGGTACCGCAGATGCCGGTCAATTTGACCTTGATCAACACTTCGTCATCCCCGATTTCTGGGACAGGAACTTCCTTAACCTTGATGACGCCAATTTCTTCAAATACAGCTGCTTTCATTAATTCAGGCATGTTTTTCTCCATTTTATATCAGAATAGTATAGGGGATTATGCAAACAGCACGTCATTCCTGCCCTCATACGGCTCTTCGATCATGAGCGGTTTTAAGAAGGAAATGGTTTTCGTGATGCCATCATTGCGGCTCATGGTTACATCTTCATGCTCGTAACTCATTACATAGTCATACCCGATCAATGAGAGCTCTGTAATGACTTTCTTCCATGGCACCGACCCCCATCCAGGGATCCTGAAGCGGAAACCGCGATCAAGACGCTGCCAATCGCCTTGCGGGATCACACCAGAACGACGTACATTATGGGTGACAACCTCACCATCTTTAGCATGCACATGCAGGATGTGTTTGGCTAGGGCATCAATAAAATATTCCACGTCAATCCCCAAATAGATCAAGTTGGCCGGGTCAAAGTTGAACCCAAACTCCTTGCGTCCGCCGAAGAGCTCAACAGCCCTTTGGGCGGTTTCAACGTTGTAGACCAGTTCATTAGGATGGGGTTCATGGGCAAAGGCAACGCCATATTCACCAAATTTGTCGAGGATCTTTCCCCAACGTTCAACCATTTCCATTTCCATATCAGCCCAGCCCTTGGAATATGGCCAGGGGAAGAAGCGTCCAAAATTCTCACAGCCCAGGAATCCGGTAACCACAGGTATTTCCAAAGCATTGGCAGCTTGAGCAGTTTTGATCATCCGTTCCGTGCCAAATTTGATTTTCTCTTCTTTGGTGCCTTTAAAAATGGCATCGGTATCCTTGCCATAAGGGCCAAGTACAATTTGACCTTCAGGATGGTTAGCCAGGGCAGAGATGATCAATCCGTGGGAGGTAACCATTTGCTTTAATTCTGCTGCCTTCTCTCCTTTGACGATTTCTTCGATATCCAGATGGGGGTTGCCAGCGAAGGCCGGTAACTCCACAGCTTCATATCCTAAACTTTCGGCTAATTTAAACACCTCTTCCAAAGGCTTATCCAGATAGGTAGCGGTAAAAAGGCCAATTTTCATGTGCATATATCCTTTCTATAAGATTATTGGGCATAGTTTGTCAACAGATGTAAACTTGTAATCCTGTTGTTACATTTGATTATAAAAAGATCTCCAAAATCTGTCAAATGGTAGAAACTGCAATCGGCACAGACAAGTCGTCACATATCTCTTGGTCATCTGGATTAAGCCGCTGGGAATCCATTACCTGTGGACATGTACCAGTCATCGGGGCCAACCTGAGAAAAGAATGCTTCGACCTCCTGTTGGGCACGAATATCGGACCAGATCGGGGTTTCTTTCCTCAGGAGGTTGCCATGTTTATCGATCGAAAACCAATTAAACCTGTATCTGATTTCCTCTTCCAATCGCTTCTTCAATGATATGGATACCGCTTTGAAGTTTAACCCCAAATCGGGTGGCACCTTCTTTATACATTGACATCAGGGTCGCTAAATCCCGGATGCCGCCGGAAGATTTGATTTTTATCTCGTCATCAACCAAAGATTTAATTACGCGAATATCCTCAACCGAAGTCCAGCGGTCAGCCCAACCTGCGCCTGTTTTAATAAAGGTTGCACCGGTATGTAAACAAATTCGACAGGCTCGCTCCACGTCTTTTTTATCGAGATACATGATCTCGATGATCACTTTAACAGGGAGGGGGTGCACTGCTCCAATCACTGCGCACACATCCTGTTCGACGAATTTATAATCAGCTGAGCGTAGTTTCCCGACGTTTATGACCATATCAATTTTGTCACATCCCTGGGCAGCCAGCTCCTTGGCCTGTGCTTGCTTGATTGATGTTGAATCCGAGCCTGAAGGGAAATTGACATTCCCAACAATGTTGATCTCAGTGTGATTTGCTATTCAGATGAACCGGCTGCAATTTTTGAAATATCGTAACTACTCAGCGTGCGAGTGAATAGGGGGGGGGTGTGGTGTGGCGGCGAAGCCGCCACACCACACCCCCCCCTTCAGCAGCAGGGCTGCCTCAATATTGGTAAGCTGTTCGGAAATCGGGTTGTTATGCCGATCATCATGTCAGATGTAATCCTGGCAGCTTAACTCTCAATGTCGAACAGAAACAGTATTTACAGCAATTTCGACAAATGCTCAAAGCTTCTTTCAGCTTCAGGAACCGTACCGCATTCCACACTGAAGACGATGTCATTGGGGCATGCTTTGACAATCTCAATCACGCGTTTCCAGTCGACGACGCCTTCACCGCAAGCACAACCAACGGCTGTACCGGTGACTTTGCCACGTTCTTCACCGCTTTGTGCAAAGCTGATATCCTTTGCATGTAGATGAACCAGTCGGTCATTCACATGGGCAAGCCACTCGTAAGTATCTGTGGTTCCAGCCAGGTAGCTGTTGCCGGTGTCGTAGTTGATGCCAATCGCAGGAGAATCGACCAGGTCGTAAATGCTGTCCAATCCTTCTAACGATTTGCTGTATTGTTGATGGGGTTCCAGACCAATTTTGATCCCATGTCGTTCAGCGACCATACTGGCTTCAGTCAGGACATAGGTCATCAACGCGTAGTCCATCTCTTTTGTGGTCCAGAATGGCTTGGGCCCTTCATCGGTGTTCACGACGGGTGCGCCCGCATCTGCTGCCCACCGGATGGCTTGTTTTAGGTATTCCACACTGATTTCAGGTTTGCATAAAGGTGTGTGTGCTGATAGTCCGGATAATTTAATATTGTGCTTTTCACACAGCTCACGCACCCATAATGGGTCATCATACATGGAAACGCTGTGGAAATAACCTGCTTCACTGAGTAATTCACGACCCCAGTGCACCATAGGTTCAATATATTGGTAGCCGATTTCGGCCGCCTTCTCCACGCCCCAGGCAAAGGGTTTATCGTGCGCCCGCACAAATTCCATATTCACACCCAAAAATATCTTTCCCATTTAATCCTCCGTGATCTACTATGATATGTGACCTATTTAGATGCCATGCGCTTGTTGGCCTCGTCGACGAGAGCGCGGACAAAGACTAAACTTTTTTCGATCATCGGGCCGCCCTCACCTTCACACTCCAAGCTTAAAACACCATCAAAATTTATGTCAGCCAGAATATTTATGCATTTTTCGATGTTTTCACGGTTTACGCCGTCACCGATGGCACATTGGCTGACTGCGATGCCAGTTAATTCGCCGCGCAGTGATTGAGCTAAAGACTTGCTGACATCTTTAATATGAACATGGCTGACTTTGTCCTTGAATTTATCCAGGAATGCCACTGGATCCTGACCAGCGATAAAGGTATTTCCGGTGTCCATATTCATCCTTAAGAAGGGACTATCGACAAAGCTCAACATTTTTTCCATAAATTGTGGTTTTGTGGTGTAATAGCCATGGGGTTCGATGTTGATGATGATATCGTAGTGCTGGGCGACTTCAACCACTTGCTCATAAGAGCGTTTCATCATTTCTAGCGCTTTTTCGTCACTCAAACCTTTTGGAGCAAATCTGTCATCGGTTGTGTCAACATGCTTACAACCCGCTAAATATGCCCAGCGTATCGTGTTGATAATATATTGGACACCTAGTGATGATCCTTCTGGCAAGGACATCGGGAATGCCGCATCAATTTGAGAAAACTTTACCCCATGATCTTCTGCCTTTTTCCGCCAAATCAATGGGTCTTCCCAGGAGGCAACATGGGGTTGGTAACCTAAGCCATGGATCCAACTGACACCATCAATCATGCCGCATTCTATCCAATGTACATCATTTTTCTGTGCCCATTCCAGCGCTTGTTCAAAACTCCAATAACTGCCATTAAACGCGTCGGTATGAAAACCAATTTCTAACATTGTTTCTCCTTATCGTTTGTTGATGAATATAGAGCCCGCTTATAAGGCGGGCTCTATTTTCTATGCTATCAACCTGGTTTAGTCGTTTAGTCTGTCGTACTTGCTGACATCCACATTGATCCAGGCGTCGGGGAAGTTGACCATATCCTCGCAGCCACATTGTGCATAGTGCAATGGTGGCATGTCTGGATTGACGTAATCCTCGAGGTTGTCAGCGGTCACAGGAATTTGCGGGAGGACCCAGTTATGTTGAACGGTCTCACCCTGCAGGAACATGACCGAGGCTAAGATGGCATGGCGCCATTGGTAGGTCGGGAAGGTGGGGGCAATCGCGGTCAAGCCCTTTTGCTGCCAGAATAGAAGGTAGTCATTCTGATCCTCACCAACCATCGCCTTCGGGTAATCCATACCTGCATCCTCAAAGGCTTCCAGAATTGTTACGGCTGTACCACCAGCATCCATCCAGACTGCGTCAATTTGACCGAATCTGGCGAGATAATCCGTCACAACGGTGTTGGCAACGAAGGAATCATAAGCCACAAATTCCACACCAATCACGTTGATCTGTGGGTTTTGTTCGAAGATCTTGCGGGCTGCACCCCAGCGTTGTTCAAGGACATCTACGCCGGGCAGGATGCGGAAGGCCAGCACATTGCCTCCTTGTGAGCCAAGGGTGTCAACGATGAATTCAGCGCCTGAAATACCGAAGGCATAGCCGCCAATGGGGCGGGCTGCAATCACGGGGCAGTCGGTGAACACGAACCGATCGAAGACGAGCACGGGCAGAACTTCGCAAGCCTGCTCTACAACAGGTGTGAGTGCTTCACTGGTGTTGGGGGAAACGATTAACAGGTCGCATTTGCCAGGTGTGTTAATGAGATCCTGGATATCTGAAATCTGTTTTTCATCATTACCCTGAGCATCAACATGGAAGAAGTTTCCAATCAAACCTTCTTCTTGCAGTTGGATAACCTGCTCACCCATGGTGACCCATCCGACGACGCGCCAGGGGTTGTTGACACCTGCATTTGAGAAGCAGATGTTATATGGCGGCTCTTTTGCCTCATATTCTGGATAGTCAGCTAAACTCGTTGGGTTATCGAGCAAGTACTGCAGGTAGATGGGGTCGTCAGGGTTTAACGGAACATTGTCCATTAATTGCAGTGACTGCTCATACTCTGCATCGCTGAAGAATTGCGGTGCAACCGCTGCTGATTCCATCTGAAGTCCGGGGCTGGTTGCAGGGGCAGCTTCTTCCACTTCTTCTACAGGTGCAGGTTGCACAACTTCAGGGGCAGCAGGCGCCTCAGGTGTTGTGGCGCATGCAGCAAGCAGCATTGACAGTACCACAACCATCGAAAATACTAACAAAATACTCTTTTTCATTCTATTTACTCCTCCAATTGTTTGGATTACTTAAACGGCTTACTGGTTTTGAGACACATAATTTTCCTTTTCTCCTTCGACCACCTCCTTTCAATTTTTCACTATTGGTCCACAAACAAACTACCTTCTCTTGCGTTGACTTAATGCAACATATGCAACGGCAGCGATGATAATGGCACCCTGGATGGTGTCTTTGTAGGGTTTTGGTAAGCCCATTAAGTTTAACATGCTGAATAAGATTTCCAGGGTGTAAGCACCAAAAATAACACTAATGACCGAACCTTTCCCACCGCCCAGCAATACCCCACCTACTACACAAGCAGCAATGGCTGACATTTCGAGACCTTCACCGATGGTAACATTCACACCGCCATAACCACCGAACATGATGCCGCCAATAACAGCCAATACAGCAGAGATGACAAACGCGCCTGTTCGAACAAGACGTACCTTGACGCCGGAAAGTTGAGCAGCACGCACATTGTCACCAACAGCTAGTACCTGTTTACCATAGTTTGTGCGATGGAAAATGTACCAAGTGATCAAACCAACGACGATTAGAACGATCATGCCAATTGGGAACCGACCAAAGATGGGGACATTCTCGATATATCCTCGACCCCACATGCGCCAATTGTCTGTGAAGTAACCCTTAGGTGCACCACCAACCCAATACAAGGCCATACCTCGCACAATCAGCATCATACCCAGGGTGGCGATGAAGGAGGGGACTTTGAGAAAACTGACCACTAGGCCATTGGTTAACCCAATCCCTGCACCGATCAACAACATGATCCCAATTGAGGAATATGCGTTGGCTGGGTCATTATTAAGAAGTAAGGAGCTAACCAAACACACCAGGGTGACGATCGATCCAATCGATAAATCAAAGCCACCTGAGGCTAATACAAACATTTGGCCAACTGCAAAAATACCCAAAGGTGCTGTACGGCGCAGAAACGCTAATATCCCGACCGTGGATGAGTAGGTTGGGCTGAGATAACTCACGATGATGAATAAGATAATGAAAATCGGGAATACCGGCGGGATTTGTTTTATGATCTGCCAAGTGGTATTAAGTGTTGATGTAAAACCGTTCTTCCCAGTCGTAGTTGTAGTCGTCATCGAAATAACTCCTTAAGCCGCTTCTTTTTTAGACCGAATTGTGTAACTCGCCACTGCCAGGACAACAATCAATCCACGAAAGACAATCGTCAGATATGGGTTCATTCCCAGCTGGTTGAAAGTTGTGTCCAAAACGCTGAAAATAAGCACACCTGCGAGAGTGCCCCATACGCCGCCTCTCCCGCCAGCGAGGAGTGTTCCGCCCACGACGGTTGCTGCAATAGATTCCAGGTCATACAAGCCATCCGGTCCAACCCAGGGTGCGCCGGCTCTCAGGCGACTGACAATGAACAATCCGGTCAGCACAGCAGTCATGCTGCAAATCACATGGGCTAAAATCAGGATCCGGTGTGTCCTTAATCCTGAGAGGCGTGAGACTTCTTTATTGCCGCCAACCGCATAAAGGTGCGCCCCAAATTTGGTTTTTTTCAGGACAAACCAACCTACGATCATCACCAAAAGCAGGACGATCACTGAAACGGGTATGGGACCAAGGAATGCATAACCGAAGAATTCGAAACTCCTCGGCACGCTTCCAGCCCAGTTTGAGAAGGTGCTGTTGATAATGCCTTTAATGATCAAGCTTGTCCCAAGGGTAGTGATGAAGGCATTCACCCGTAATTTTGTAATGATTAAACCATTGACAAGACCGATCACAGCGCCCATAGCAAAGACAGTGATGATAGCCCGAGGTACATTAGCTGGATCTCCCTGCATGACATAGGATGCAGTAACTGCAGTCAAACTAATGACATAAGCTACAGAAAGATCAATTGATGCACCGATGATCACCATGGTCTGTCCAACTGCGACGATACCTAAAGCGACGGACCTGACCAGGATGTTCATCATAATCTTGGGGTTACCAAAGATCTGACCACCGCCATACATCAGATCAAGTATCCCACCGCCCAGGAAAATCACCATTAAGAAATAATAAACCGGGGGGATCCTGATTGATTTAAGAATGTTCTTGACCCGTGTTCCGGAAAAGCTGGTTGTTGTCATCTTATTCTTCTCCTAAAACAACAGAATGCTGATTACCATTTCGGCCGTTTTGCCCTGTTGCTAATCGCATAATTTCAACTTCGCTGGCTTGTGCGGGTAATTCTCCAGCAATCTGGCCTTCGTGCATCACCAGGATCCTGTCACTCATGCCAATCACTTCTGGCAATTCAGATGAGATCATCAGGACGGCTTTACCTTGTTTAGTAAGATCGCGGATCAGGTCGTGAATGCTCGCTTTGGCCTGAACATCAATCCCGCGGGTTGGTTCATCAAAGATGAATACATCTGCTTCAGAAGCAAGCCACTTTGAGAGAATCACCTTTTGCTGGTTACCTCCGCTCAGAGAATCAACATCACGATCAAAACTATCGGTTCGGATGTCGACTCGTTCACCTAATTCTGGCACAAGTTTTGGAGCTCTTTTAATGCCGTCTTTCGATATCGCGGTGAACAGCCTTTGGATGGACCGAACCGTGAGCAGAATGTTGTCGCGAATGGGTTGCTGGGGACATAAACCTTCCGCTTTTCGGTCTTCTGTGACAAATCCGAGACTGCTTTTGATCGCCTTGGATGGGGATTTAATCATGCGGGTTGTTCCATTTAACTCATAACTTCCAGTTTTGAAAGGCTCGACACCGAACAAGGCTTGGGCAAGTTCCGTGCGGCCCGATCCCTGTAAACCTGCCACACCGAGAATTTCGCCTTTCCGAAGATCGAGATTGATGTTTTCGAGTTTATGATTGGATGCGCTTTTTACACTTAAAATCACCTCACCAAAATCATCTTCAGAACCCAATGGGGGGAAGTAATGGTCTAAGAAGCGTCCAACCATCATTTGCACGATGTCTTCGGTTGTAACCTGGTCTGTCATGACTGTATCGATCAGCTGGCCGTCTTTGAGAACGGTGATTTTTTCTGCGATCGCAAAAATCTCGGCCAAACGATGTGAAATAAAGATGATCGCAATGCCGCGCTGCTTTAAACGGTTAATCAGGTCACTCAGCAGGTTTACCTCAGTGATCGTCAATGCTGCTGTGGGCTCATCCATGATGAGTATTTTTGCATTGAGTGAGATGGCTTTCGCAATCTCAACCATTTGTTGTTCAGCAACCGAAAGTGAACCGACCATTGTTGTGGGCGAAATTAGCCCTTCAGCGTCGATCTCTACCAAGACTTCTCTGGCCATTTTATTCAGCTGGCGTTCGTCAACCAGGCCAAATTTTGAAGGTTCACGACCCAAAAAAATGTTTTGGGCGACCGTGCGTTGAGGGAGCAGGTTGAATTCCTGATAAATGATACTGATGCCTTTCTTCAAAGCTTGGTCTGGGTGTGAGAAGGATAATTCCTCACCTTCTAGGAACATCTCACCCGAGTCAGGGTAATAAGCACCCGCCATGATCTTCATTAATGTGGACTTCCCTGCGCCGTTTTCGCCAACCACAGCGTGAATTTCACCTGGATAGAATTTGACAGACACGTCATCCAGGGCTTGAACGCCTGGAAAGCGTTTACTGATATTTCGTGCTTCAAGCAGCGGTTGCTTTGGTTGTTCTCCGGTCATCTCAATATCATCATTCATCATCATTTCCTCTAAATTATTGCGCTTTATTTCAACAATTCCTGTAAGAATTGTAATCCTTCGTCAGCAATTGCGTCCTGGCTGGGTGCAATTTCTCGCCAAATGCACACGGCGCTGGCAATTTCTTTCACTTCCTGCGAAAAGGATTCAATTACGACTGTCCTATCATAATTTATGTCTTTGATGGCCTGGGCAATTTCATTCCAATGGACCTGGCCTGTTCCCGGTACGCCGCGATCATTTTCGCAAGCGTGAATATGAAAGACTTTAACGCCTGCCAAACGAATAGCATCAGCACTTGATTTCTCTTCCAAATGCATATGAAAAGTGTCAAGGTGCAAGCCTACATTATCTCGGTCAACTTCAGATAAGAACTCTACACCCTGGGCAACTGTGTTGATCATATCGGTTTCAAACCGGTTCAAAGGCTCTAGCGCTAATTTTATGTTTTTCGTTACCGCATAATCTGCCATTTCTCGGATCCCAACAATTGCGCGCTCCCGTTCTTTATCGCGCTCAATCGGATCTTCAATGTGTGCTTTGCCAACCGAAGAATACATGGGACCGATGACCACTTCTGAGCCTAAGATATGAGCCGCGTTGATCAACCAGGTGATGTAATCTTTTGCATTGTTCACAAATTCAGAATTTTCACTGCACAAATTGCGTTCTGGTCCAAATGCACCACAAATCACTACATCAAGGCCATGATTGTGTAATACTGTTTTCACCTTTGATAAATCGATCTTATCCGGGTCTTCACATGAAATCTCAAGGGTGTCAAACCCAAAATCTTTAACTTTTTTGGCTAGAGTTTCTGCATCCCGTGATGTAAACGGTGAGACCCAAACAAAGGTGTTGACTCCAAATTTCATTATTGCTCCATCATTGTGAAAAGATTTTTGATTTCCGCATTTCGTTGGAAAGGAGCAGGTCCAATCCTAAGTTGACCGCGCCAAAAACGCCAGCATCATCAGGAATTTTGGAAAAAACGATTTTCAGATCCTTGGTCGCCAACGGTAATGATCGCCTGAGGATGGATTGCCGGATGGACGACAATAAGATGTTGCCAATTTTGCTGACACCTCCAGCAATAACAACCATAGAAGGATTATAGAAATTGACCAAGCTTGCTAAAACAGAGCCAATTAATTCACCGCTTTCACGGATAATTTCGATCGAGATTTCGTCGCCTTCTTTGGCTGCATTTCCAATATCAATCGCTGTGATTATCTGATTGTTTTCATCGTAATACTTTTTTAATATCGACGATTTACCATCAAGGACAGCCTGCATTGCTTTTTCAGCAATCGCAGCTCCGCCCGCAACGACTTCAAGACAGCCTAGGTTCCCGCATGGGCACAGGGGTCCAGCTTTATCTACACAGATATGGCCTATGTCGCCAGCACATCCACAAGTTCCACGGTAGATTTTGCCTTCGCAAGTAATACCTGCTCCAATCCCAGTGCCAATCTTTACAAAAATGATATTCTCCTCACCCACGCCATTGCCCTGGACGGTTTCACCCAGCGCCATGATGTTGACATCATTGTCAACGGCAATGATAGCGTCTGGAAAGCGCTTGTGTAGATATTCAATAATTGGAAAGCGATCCCATCCCGGCATAATAGGCGGTGAAACAACCATCCCACGTTTGAAGTCCACTGGTCCGGGGACACCAACGCCAAAGGCCAGGATGGGTTTGTTGGTCAGACCTTCTTCGTCCAAATGGGTTTCAAATAGATTGTTGATGCGATCCAGAGTTTTAATGGGACCGTCCTTGATTGTTATTGATTCCGCGTAGCGCCAAAGTTGCATTCCATTTAGATCTGTAATAATCAGGTCTAAGCTGGTTGCGCCGATATCTGCACCAAACAGCAAACCTTTGTCACCATTCAGGCTAAATAATACCGATCTACGGCCACCCGTGTTATTGCTAACACCTCTTTCGATCACAAATTCTTTGTTTTGTAGCGAATTGATGCAGCCTGAAACTTTAGACCTGGAAAAATCTGTTAATTCAACCAGATCCATTCTTGAAAGTGCTTGTTCCTTTCGAATCAGGTTAAGCACAAGGGACTCGGCCTTTGAAAAATGGGGCACATGCTTCAAAGACCGGCTGAAATCAACCGTTTTTGTTTGATGATCAAGGCTGGTCGTGATCATAGTCGTCGTGTGATTAACCTATCGCTAAACTATTTCAGTTCACTCAATTTGAGTTTTCAAGATGCAGCATTTCCTTCATTTTCGGCAATTTGGCAGTAAAGGCTTGCTTTTGCTGATTTGTACTTAAGTTTTGCTTTATAATTTCGAAGTTATGATCATTTATATCATAACTGGCGGTTGGTGTAAATGGTCATTCTCCTGAATTGTTGAGTGATCTTTCATGCAAATCTATCTAAATGTCGAGTTTCATTCGATGACCGAACATTCTAAATCAAACACCTTGGCAAGCATCTCGATATCGTTGAGATTGTGGCCATTGGTCAGGATGTAATGGTGGGATGCCAGTTCGTTGATCAGTCGTATACCATTAGGGACTCGTATCACTGCACCATTCAGGCAATGTGAATCTTTGAATTGCGCATATTTGGTGATTTGTCCTTCAACGACAGATATCTTGTCAAATGGGGGCATCAGTTTAACCAATGTCATGTCACCTTCTGCCATCCTGGCATCCAATGCAATTGCATTAGCGTTGACGATATCCAACACCTTACTTTGCACCGTCCACTCCGTCGAGAAGGATTGCGGCACCACACCCAAGTAGCCACAGTGGGCAGCCAGGATGTGGTTTTCAGGCTGTGAATCGACCTCAGGGAAATAGGGTATGTGTTCGTGCTTCAAAGCCGCCATACCCATTAAGAATGGATAGAGGTTGGTCATCATAAAGGGCACAGCGAGGGTTTTACCAATCAGAACCTCAGTCATCATCACAACCAGGTCGGCCTCGCAACCCCAGATGATGTTCTTATCTTCAAATAACAGGTTCCAGGCTAAACAAGGTGTGGTATCAGAATAATCAGATTCATTCAAGCAGTTAATCCCAACGGCAATGATGGACGGGTCCTTCGATAATTCTTCATCAAGGACCATGTATATTTTGAGGGCGCTTAGAATTTGGCGTTCAGAAATTTCTCCAACAGGGATTTTGTCCTGCCATTTTTCCCATTCTTTACGAGCATCTTTATCGCTGATGTTTTGCGCAGTACTTCCTAATTGTTCAAAGCTCTTTTTAATAATGGTTACGCCAAATTTCCCTTCCAAATCATGGATACATTCATCTTCCCACCAATAAAAGCGCTTAAATATATCAGCCTGATGACCCTCGCCGGGATTGTCCTGGTAAACCAATAACTTGGATTGATGGAGTTGCTTTTTAAGCGCAACAGCCTTACAAGCTTTGATTGTGGATTCCAGGTTAGGCGGGGCGATGACTTTGATCCCGTGAGACTCTAAATAGCTGTTGATCTCCCAATCCCACATCGAGACTGTTCCGAATTCGGAAGTTACAACAAATAAGGGTTGAGGAAGCGAATTAAATGCATCAACCTCTTGATAAGCATCCCCCAGCATTTGGGGAAAGATGACCGAATCCGTATCTTCAGGCAAAGGATCACCCAACTTGGCAGGCTTGAGAATTTCAACGTGCTCCCTGAGCAAAACCTTTATGTTGTTCAACTGTGTTACAAAATCAGGATCCTGGTCATCTCTAAAGTAAATTGGGGTAAATTTCGCTTTCATATAACTCCATTTCGGGTTGAATTTGAGCCGTCAGGGATCTATGGGTGGGTGAATTTGGC
>Ga0114946_10001487_pt1 | contig 16204 bp, 6 predicted proteins | sample WalLakDeSediment_FD_88676 | JGI IMG/M metagenome (GOLD analysis project Ga0114946, IMG submission 88676) | Lake sediment microbial communities from Walker lake, Nevada to study Microbial Dark Matter (Phase II) - Walker Lake 11/02/13 Deep Sediment | ecosystem: Environmental > Aquatic > Freshwater... | reverse complement strand
TCGCCTCGAAGGCATCCACCATCACCTGCAGCGTGGTGTGGTCGAGGGCCGGCGACAGCCGCGGATCCTCGAAGTTCACGAACAGGCAGCGGGTGCGGTCGAGGCGGTAGCGGTCGATGAACTGCCGCAGCAGCGTCGATTTGCCACCGCGGCGGACCCCCTGAACCACGAGGGCCACATCGGGCCGGAGTTCCTCGGGCAGGCGGACGGAGCGGAGCACGGACGGAGGCGGCGGCGCCTCCCAATGGCTCCAGTCAGCGGCAATCCAAAGAAAAGCTGCGGAATCCATAAGCGTCGAGTTTACTCGACACGCATGGAACTGTCGACTTAACTCGGTACCGCGATCTTCGATCGCCGTCTAACCGCGGCGACGGCGCCGGGAGACGACGTAGCCCGCCAGGCCGATGCCGAGGCCGGCGAGGGCCAGCGTGCTCGGCTCGGGCACGACCTGCACGTACAGGGCCGTCGTCGTGGAATCGACCACGAAGTTCGCCGACTTGCCGGCGGGGAGGTTCGTGGCCGCAAAGGAGGTGTTCGCGCCGGTGGCGAACGTCGTCGAGGCGTAGTCGACGAGTTTGTACCAGCCGTCCGTGCCGGAGTTCGCGAAATCGAACGTGAACGTGCTGCCCGTGCCCTGAACAAAGGCTCCGGTGAGCAAGAGAAGGTCGGCGGTCGAACCGGTCTCCGCCTGGATGAGCGTGTCGGCGGCGGTGCCCAGCTCGAACAGCCACGCGTTGCCGGCGTTCCAGGTGACGCTGTTCGTCACCGAGAGCGTGCCGATGCCGCCGCTGCCCGGCGAAAGGATGCCGCCGATCGTTGTGGGGGCGGTGATGGTGCCGGTGCCCAGGAGCGTGCCGCTGTTGATGAGCACCGAGCCGGCCGTCATCGAGCCGCCGTTGACGAGCGACAGGGATCCGGCCGACTGCGTGAACGTGCGAGTCGCCATCTCGATCGAGGACACGGGCCCGTCGACAAGAAACGAGCCGGCATTGGAAAAGTTAACGGCAGTCGACCGAAACTGTGACGATCCGGTCGTGAGCACCCCGTTCGACTTAATCTCGATGCCGCCCTGGTTCGTGAAGTTGGCCGTGCTGTTCGAGAAGAATGCAGTCGCCGTACCGGCCGTGTTGTTATTGGCGACACGGATGATTCCGGTGGCCTGGTTCGTGATCGTCGCAGTGCTGTTCGCCGAGCCAGAGGCGGTCGAGCCCAACGTGCCCGACGTCAGATATTCGAGCGTGCCGGAGTTCGTGAGTGTCGACGTGCCCAGGAAGTTGATCGCCATTGATTGATTGTTAGCGGTCTGTTCGGTGAACATTCGGCCAGCGTTCGTGATGGTGACGTCGGTGAGATCCGTGCGCTCGTTCGTGCGACTGTGCCGAAGCGTTGAGCCTGCCTCCACCGAAACACTGCCGCCCGTAACCCGGCCTCCCGCGGAAAACAATACCGTCCCGTTGTTGATCGCACTAACAACGCCATCGGTATTTACAAGATCAAAAAAACTCGAACTTGCAAATCCCAGGGTACCGCCACTCGCCCGAAGTGTTCCGCTGTTGACGAGATCCGTACCATTGACATTAGACATCGTGAGCCTGAGTTCGGCCCCCGCCACATCGGCGGTGATCAGGCCACTGTTGTTCCAGCCGGAGTTACCGGATGTGATCGTAAACCGTCCCGTACTACCCTGCCCATAGCGGATCGTGCCGGCGTTGGTCACAAGGCCGGTAGACGAATCGAGCGTGATTGTACGAGCGGCCGTGCTGTTGTCTTTTTGCAGGACGCTGCTGCTGCCAATCGTGAGCGAGGGGAATGAGAGGCTCGGGCTTGCATCGAGCGTCGCAGTGCCACCGTTGTTGATCACGACGATATCTCCCGAGGTGGGCACGCCGGTGTCCCAGCTTCCGCTGGCGCTCCAGAGTCCGCTTGACACGTTCCATGACCTCGTCGTCTGCGCGAGCGCCGTGCCGTGGGTGGCCAGAACGAGAGACACGATCGCCAGGATTCGAACGAACGTTTTCATGGCTTCACCTCTGGTCGCCGCGACGGCCGCGGCAAGTCCACTCACTTCACGGGAATTCCAACCTCTCCCCGTGGGAAAAACCTTATGCCTTCCATCCACCAGCCGCCACTATCGGATCCGACAGTGCCCCCGATTTTTCCGCCCCCGGCCCCTCCTCCCGGCCGGTCATCGGTCGTCCCCACTCTCCCCGGCCCCCCAAAGGGCCGTCAGGCCGGGAACAATCGGGCGATCTGCCGGCCGCCGTCGGTGATCGGCACCGGCCGCTCACCGTCGTAAAACTCCTCGGCCGGGTCGGTGCCCAGGGCGGCGTGGATCGTGGCGTGGAAGTCGGGGATCGAGACCGGGTCGGCCACGATCTCCATGCCGAGGTCGTCGGAGGTGCCCACCGCCTGGCCGGTGCGGAGGCCGCCCCCCGCGAACACCATGCTGAAGCACTTCGAGTAGTGCCCCCGGCCACCGCCGCCGTCGAACTGGGCCGGCCGGCCGAACTCCGTGGCCACAACCACGAGCGTCTTGTCGAGGAGCCTCCGCGCTTCGAGATCCATGACCAGCGCCGCGAGGCCGCGGTCGAGCTCCTCGATCAGGAGGTGCTGCTTGAGCTGGCCCTCGTTGTGGGTGTCCCAGCCGGTGCCGTTGACGAAACCGAGGTTGTGCGAGACCTCGATGAACCGCACGCCCTCCTCCACCAGCCGCCGCGAGAGCAGGAGCCGCTGGCCGAACTCGCCGCCGTAGTCGTCGCGGAGCCGCACGGGCTCCTCGTCGAGCGCGAAGAGCCGCATGAAGCCGGGGCCGGCCAGGGCCGACGCCTGCCGGCCGGCCGCCGTGTAGTCGGCCACGAGCCGCGGCATGGCCGCCGAGTCGCGATAGCCCTTCCGCATCTCGTCGAGCAGCCGCTCGCGGCGGGCTTGCCGGGCGTCGTCGATCTCGGGCTGGCGGGCGAAGCCCGCCGGGCCGACCCGCGTGTCGGTGAGGTAGACGTAGCCGGCCTGGGCGCCCAGGAAGCCCGGGCCGCGGGTGACGTTGGGGATGCCGATCAGAACGTAGCCGGGCACGCGGTCATTCACCGGCCCGCGGGCCTGCGTCACGGCCGAGCCGATCGAGGGATAGACGATCGTGCCGGCCGTGGGGCGGCCGGTGTGGACCTGGTTGGTGGCCCGTCCGTGCTCGTCGATCACGTCATGGTGCGCCGTGCGGACAAGCGCGAAGCGGTCGAGCAGCCTCGCGCACCGCGAAAGATGCTCGCACACCTCGACGCCGGGGATCGCCGTGGGGATGGCGTCGTAATAGCTGCCGGCCCGCTTCGCCTTGGCGTCGCCCTTGGCCTTCGGGTCCCAGGTGTCGATCTGGGAGGCGCCACCGCCGAGCCACACGAAGATGCAGTGCTCGGCCTTGCCCAGCGGTCCAGGAGCGGCCGTGGCCTCGGCCTCCGCTGCCGCTCCGAGGAGCCGCGGCGCCCGCGCGACCGCGAGGCCGGCGGCGGTCGTACTGGCCAGGAAGCTGCGCCGGGTGGATTTGAAATCGGGCGTCATGGCACGAACACGAACTCCGGGGCGTTGAAGAGCGTCCAGACCATGTCCTCGGCCCGGCTTCGCCAGTCGGGGTCGAGCAGGGGCGAGGGCGGGTCGCCGCGGGCGGCGATGTCGGCGAGTTTGCCCTTGGCGATGTCGGCTTCGGCCGTCAGGTGGTTCGACCACGACACGCCCAGCGGACGTTCCTCGGGCGCCGGCTGCACCACCGTGCCGGGAGCGAGCCGCCGCACCGCGTAGCCGGGGCCGACCAGGTCGCCGAAGAGCGTCGCCTCCGCGGCCGACGGCGGCCGGCCCAGGATGCGGAGAAACACCCGCCTCACGAACTCGTCCACGGGCAGCGACTCGAGCGCCATGGCCGTGAAGGCGCTCGCCTCCGAAAACTGGCTGGCCCGCTTCACGACCACGCCGTTGGCGAGGATCGCCGGCTGCAGCACGTTGGGATCCGTGTCGCGACGGCTGACGGGATTCTGCCGCTCGCCCCGCCAGCCGAAGGCCTCCATCACCGTCACGTGGTGCTGGGCGAAGGGGAGCGAGAGGCTGGGCCGGTCCCGCTCGTTGCCCAGGGCCGCGAACTGCCAGGCCCGCATCGGCGTGCCGAGATTCAGCGACTTGGTCGGCTGGCGGCTGGAGTCGATGTCGACGTTCATCGCCTCGACGTCGAAGGGCTTGCCGCAGGCCGAGAACACCGAGTCCACGAGCTGCTCGGCCGACATCCGCCGCAGTGGCTGCCCCGCAAACAGCGACGCCGGCACCGCCGGGCGGTCGGCCGAAAGCGCCGCCCGCTGATAGGCCGCGGAGGTGAGGATCAGCCGCGCGAGGGCCTTGAGCGAGTAGTCACGGTTCACCAGCTCCCGGCCCAGCCAGGCGAGGAGTGCGGGGTGGCTCGGACCTTCGGCATCCCAGTCGTCGGGCTCGGCCACGAGGCCGCGGCCGAAGTATCGCTCCCACAGGCGGTTGGCGATCACCTGCGGGAAGCGGTCGTTCGCCGGGCCGGTGACGAGCGCCGCGAGCAAGGCCCGCGAGTCGCCGGGGTCGGGCACGAGCCCCTCCACCGCGTCGGCTGCGACGACCGAAGGAAAGGGCCACTCGGGCTCGACCTCCGAGCCCGGCGGCAGCGTCACCTTCACGCTCAGCCGGGCCAGCCGCTCGTCGCCTCCGGGAATGCTGCTCGTCGCGGGCACCACCTGCGGCTGGCGGCCGAGCATCGCCGCCAGGCTGAAGAGGTCGCGCTGCGCGTAGGGATGGCTGGGGGCGTCATGGCAGCGGGCGCAGTTCATCTCCATGCCGAGGAACGCCCGGCCGATGACGTGGGCCTTCGCGGCCATCGGCACGTCGTTCTCGGTCGCCAGCTCGAAGCCGCCGGGGCCGCCCGCGTAGGTGCCCCCCTGCATCATGATCGCCTCGGTGGCGAAGCGGTCGATCGGCTTGTCGTCGAGGAACGACTCGTGGATCCAGAACCGGAAGGGGCCGGTGTTGTTGAGCGTGGGATTCACGAGGTTCGGGTTTTCGGCGAGCACATCCTGCCAGTAGCCCACCCAGTGGTCGGCCCAGCGCGGGTCGGCGAGGAACGCGTCCACGAGCCGCTCCCGCCGGTCGGACCCGCGGTCGGCGAGGAACCGGGCAATTTCCGCCGCGGAAGGAATGATCCCGCGGACGTCGAGCGACAGGCGCCGGATGAAGTCGAGGTCGCCCGCCGGCGGCGCGGGCGTGACCCCGGCGGCCGCGAGCCGGGCATCGAGGAAGCGGTCGACGGCGGAGCGGTCGGCGGCAGGTGACGGCACAGGGCCGGGCATCGCGGCCAGCCTCTCCCGGGCAAGCCGGTGCCGCTCGCTCCAGAACTCCGCCTCGCGGGCCGCGGCCTGCCGCCGGGCCGCGTGATTGGCCGCCTCGATCGCGGCGCGGGCGGAGGCTTCGATCTCACGCCAGCCGGTATCGGACAGCGGCGTTCCGCCACCGCCCTGCGCGATCACCGTCGGCACGGCATCGGGGGGCCCGAGGCTCGCCGCGAACTCGCCGATCTCCGGACGGCGACCGGCGTCGCCGACGCGGACCTCCACCACAAGGTCGTGCCACTCGCCGTCGCCCTCGACGTCGCAGACGGCCTGCCGGTCGCCCGGCTGCACGATTCGCATGCCGTGCGGGCCCGAGCGGTCCGGCACGAACATCGGCTCGTGGCCGTCGCTGCTGATCTTCGGGCCGGGGAGGTCGGCCACGGCCTGGCCGTCGAGCGACACCCGCAGCGCCCCGCGCCCCCGCACCACGAGCCGCTGCGGCCCGGCGGGCAGCAGGACTTTCGCGCTGGCCCGCAGGACGCACGGCACCTGCCGGTCGGCCCGCAGGCCCTGTTCGTCGTACCGGGCCGGCAGTGCGGGCAACGCGAAAGTTGGATGCCCAAAGACGGTGGTGGCCGCGGCGTCCGCCGCGGGCCATGACTCTTTCTCGACGGCCTCGAAGACCTCGAATCGCACGTCATCCGGGGGCGGCGGCTCGCTCTGGGCAGCACGGCCGCCGAGGCCTCCCCCGAGCATGGTCAAGGCCATGACCATCCTGGGTGCCGAGCGGATGGCCAGAAGATGGAGATTCATCATGGTCGAGAGGCGGCACGCGTCGGCACCGCTCCGGTTTCAACGATAGACGGTAGATGGCGAAGGAAACTGGGACTACTGGCGTTTCCGACAGTCGCTGAACTTGTTCACCGGAGTCGATGCCCGTTCCGAGCCTGCCGGGTCGGCCTGCCGTCGCAGCAGGCCGAGGTCATAGGCCCGGGCGATGCACTGGGCGGGCGTCGAGGCTCCGAGCTTTTCCTTGATCAGCGTCATGTGCGCGCGGATGGTCCGCTCGGCGATCGCGAGCCGATCGGCGATCTCCGGATAGGAGTAGCCCTCTCGCAGGAACCCGAGGACCTCGAGCTCCCGATGGGAAAGCGGGCCTTTCGGGCTCGCGGCCAGCCGGCCGGCGATCGACCCGCTGAGGGGCCGGCCGCCGTCGTGGACGTCGCGGATCGCGGCGAGCAGTTCCTCGTAGCGTGACGTCTTCGTGACATAGCCGGCCGCTCCGGCCTCGAAGGATTCCAGGGCGTCGAACTGCTCTTCGGAGGAGGTGAGCATCAAAATCCGGGCTCCGGGATAGGCGGCGACGATCCGCCGCGTCGTCTCGATGCCCCCCTGGCCGTGCATGGCCACGTCCATGAGCGTCACGTCGGGGCGATGCCGTGCCCAAAGAGCCAAAGCCGTCTCGCCGTCGCCCGCCTGGGCGACGACCTCGAACCCCGGCTTCGCCGCCAGCGACTGGGTGAGGCCCTCCCGGAAGACGGGATGGTCGTCGACGATCAGGATGCGGATCGGAGCACTCATCGCGAAACCTCACCTCGCCACTATGGCCCATGACCCGTAGCCACGTTATTGTCGCTTCCGACAGTTGCGGCCCGATTCGGCGGTTTCTAACTTCGGGTTTCTAACTTCGACAGTGGGTTGGAACTCGGGGCTGCGGGGTCGTCGGCTGGAATGTGCTGCGGGCGATCGCGGCCGCACGCGACGGCATCGACTTCGCCCTCTACAAGGACCTGGCGAGCTGCAACGGCGTCGCCGTCGCCCCGCTCGACACCAATCCCGCCGCGTCGCTTCCCTGATCGGCGAGCGGCAGCGTAACGGTGACGATCGTCCCGCGGCCCGGGGCCGTGTCGATCCGCAACTCGGCGCCGATCCGCTTCGCCCGCTCCCGCATCCCTTGGATGCCGAAGTGGCCGTCGGCGGCACCGCGGTCGGCAAGATCGAAGCCCATGCCGTCGTCCACGACCCGGAGCACGAGGGCTGTGGGATTCGCCGTGCCGTCGGGCTTGGTCTCCAGCCGGATCGTGATCCGGCCGGTGCGGGCGTACTTCACGGCGTTGATGGCCGCCTCGCGGCCAATCCGCACGAGGTGGTACTGCACGATCGCGGGCAGGGGCGGCGGTTCGCCGGCAGTCTCGAATCCAACGGGCGCGCTGGTGAGCGACTGCAGGTAGGCCACCTGGCTGCGGAGGGCGTCGGCGAGCATGCCCCCGGCCAGCACCGGTTCGCGGAGATCCCAAAGAAAATCCCGCGTCTCCTCCTGGAGCCCGGCGAGCAGTTGCCGCTGCTGGTCGAGCATGCGGCGTGTCGGTTCGTCCTCGGCGCACGACACGGCCGCATCCAGCCGCAGCGAGACCGCCGCCAGCCCCTGTTCGAGCGTGTCGTGAAACTCTCGCGCGATTCGCCGGCGCTCGTCGGCCACCGCCCGGGCCTGCAGCGTCCCCTCGATCACGCGCAGCTGCCGCCGCACCTGCCGCCGGAGGAGGGCGACCCACACGCCGCACGCGATCGCCGCGGCCGCCGCCACGCCCGCGGCGATCGCGATCCGCCGGGACGTCCACCACGACGGCCGGCTGAGGACGACGAGATCATCGGGCGCGGCGAGCCAGACAGTGTGCGCCAGCGGCATCGCGCGGTAACGATCGCTGCGGACCGACTCCACCCGGCACACCCCCGTGACGCGGACGAGCGAATCTTCCTCGACTGCGACCTCCTTCCCCGCGGGCGCGATGACCGTGAACCGACGCGTGTCGGCGGCGACGATCAGGTTGACGCGGTCGCTGGCAGGCACCACCTGGACGACGCGGCCCTCGAACTGCACGAGCTCGCCGTCGAGGCTCTCGCCGAAGGCCGGCGGTTGCAGGTCGAGCCGCGGCTCGGGGGCCGGGCCCGTGCCCGTGACGCGACAGACGGCGTCGGCGAGATACAGGCTGTAGGGCCCCATCTCGGGAAAGCCGACGGCCTCGACCGTGTCGCCCCCCCGGATGCCCTCGGTCCGCGTCTCGACGAACACGCTGCGGCCGTCCTGGCGGAGGAACACGCCGCCGGTGAGCGGCGCCGCCACCGCCGTCCCCACGAGCTTGACGCGGTGATCACCCAGATTGGCCCGCTGGAAATCCGCAAGCGGCAGCGCGGGCCGAGCGAACGGGTCGGCCGGCGGCCGGTCGAGCACGACGACGTCGGCCAGCCGCTTCACGCGCACATAGGGCCGTACGATCTGCCGCCGGTCGTTGACGTCTCCGGCCGCCAGGCCGCGGACGGTCACCCGCGCGTCGACGAGATCGCGCAACGTTTCGTCCGCCTTGTCGATCAGAAACTCCACGTCCTGCCCGACCACGGTGAGCACGCCGGCCGCTCCCGCCTCCCCCTCCGCGGCGATGCCGCGCACGACCCCCGTCATTTCGACGAGGTGATAGTGACAGCGGCCGGACCGCAACTCGTCGGGGCCGACCGGTCGCGGCGGCGGCGGCGGAGCCGTGCCGACCTGCTTGATGGCGGCCGCCTCGATGCCGCCGATCATCACGCCTGTTTGTGATCGGCCCCGCACGCGGAGCCGATCGCCGGGCTCGACGAGCGGGTTCGTCGGGGCGTAGATGAACGTCACTCCCGTATCGTCGACGAGAAAGATCGTCCGCAGCGAGTCCTGGAATGAGACCACCGCCTCGAGATCGACGTCGGCAGGCGCCGTCGCGGTGGCGACGGCGGCCGCGGTCACCAGCGTCGTGCCCCGGTCGGCCGACGCATGTGGGCTCGCTCCGGCCATCACGACGATCGCGGCCCACGCGCCGGCCGGTAGTCTGGTCATGATTCACCGGTCTCCCTAACGCATCCGAAAGTGGTGCGCTGCGGCGCCACGTCCGAAGGTTGAATCATTGGCGAAGCCAGGAGCGGCTGCTTTTCGCGAGCACCGTCCGGCTTCACGGAGTCTATGCCATTTCGGCCGCTACCTGCTGATCGCATCCTCGCGGCCGGGGGTCTGCCGGCGGGTCTACAGGGGATCTGGAACTGCCACGACGGGCCGCCCGTGACGCTGAACCACGCCACGACGCTCGATCTCGAACACCACCGGCACCGCGTGCGCCAGCAGAACATCGGCGGCGACGTGCGCTGATCCGCCTTACTGTCGCTTCCGACAATGGTTCCGCTCGGTGGCTAGTCCGTAGATTCTTCCGTGCGTGCAGGCCCCGCTGCCCGGTGCCCGCGACCCGAGGGAGCCTGTGTCATGATATTCGGCCGCCGATCGCACAGCGTCCTAGCCGCCGCTGTCCTTGTCGCCTTGCTGCCCAGCAGCCGTGCCGCCCGGGCCTACGTCGCGATTGTCAACAAGACGGATCACGCGGAGATCCACGTCGTTCCGCCGCCGGGCAAGGTCGTGATCGACGGCAAGCTCGACGACTGGGATCTCTCCGGCGCGATCACGATGTTCATCGACGAGGCGAGTAAGGCTTCGTACTCGGTCCGCGGCGCGATGATGTACGACAAGGAGTTCCTCTACATCGGCGCCCAGGTCAAGGATCCGACGCCGATGATGAACAACTACTCCTTCGGTGGCGAGGCGAACAAGGCCTGGGACGCCGACGCGATCCAGATCTTCCTGCTCTCGAATCCCGACCTCAAATCCGACGCCTCGCTCCAGACCGGCGGGCGGATGTCGCCCGAGGATCAAAAGCACTTGTTGACCTTCTGGCTCTGGTATTCCACCCAAGACCAGGCTCCCGGCTTCTTTTCGCTCTACACGCTGCAATACCAGAATCCCACCCTCAATCCGCCCGGCGTCGAGAAGGCGATCGTCAAGGACGAGGACGGCAAGGGCTGCACCATGGAATACCGCATCCCCTGGCAGGTGCTGCGGGCGCCGCGGGAGATCGTTCCCGGCGACAGGATGCAGTGCCAGTGGCAGCTGATGTGGGGCAACGACCGCGGCACCGCCACCCGCTGCGGCATGACCGACGTCCGCCGGGCCAAGAGCGGCGACCTTGGCTACATGGGGCCGAGTTCCTGGGGCACGGCGATCTTCGAGAAGGAAGGCAACCTCGAGCTCGCCGAGAAGTCGTCCTCCAGCAGCCGCGCCGACGGCTTCATCCCGATCTCTTTCACGCTCGACAAGCCGGCGAAGGTGAGCCTCGCGATCTGCGACGCGGCGGGAAAACTCGTCCGCACCGCCCTCGGCGCCAAGACCTATCCGGCCGGCTCGCAGACCTGGATGTGGGACGGCCTCGACGACGCCGACAAGCCGGTGCCGGCCGGCTCCTACACGGCCAAGATCCTCACCCACGACGGCATCGGCCAGAAGTTCGTCTGCGACATCGGCGTCAGCGGCACACCGCCGTACCAGACGGAGGACGGGACGGGCGGTTGGGCGGGCGACTACCGCCATCCGCAGAGCATGGCCATCGATGGCGACTGCGTGATCCTGGGAACGGCGATCGCCGAGGCCTCGCAGGCCACCATCCGCGCGGACTTGGACGGCTGCAAGAAGTATGGCATAGCCGTCGCCGGCCATGCGGTGGCGTTGCACGAGGGCTTCGGCTACATGCTCTCGGCCGGAGGCGCCCGGATCACGAAGTTCAATCTTGACAACGGGATGCTCTCGCCCTTTTCCAGCGGCCGCCCCGAGGCCGCGGTTCCCGGCCAGCGCCCGGGCGAGAGCGGCCAGGACTGGGCCGCCCGCTCGTGGCAGCTGCACGGCATCGCCGTCGTGGGCGACCAGCTCGTCGTCGGCAGCCTGACGGACGACAAGCTCTTCCTGCTCGACCTGGCCTCGGGCGCACTCCGGGGTGAGGCGGCCCTGTCCAAGCCCTATGGCCTTGCCGTCGGACCGGACGGCGGGCTGTACGCCGTCAGCGGCAAGGCCGTCGGCCGCTACGACCTGAAGACGGAGCAGTTCACGCCGATCGCCACAGACCTGGACGAGCCGAAGCACCTGGCCGTGGATGCGGCCGGCAACGTCTACGTCTCGCTCCACGGCAAGACGATGCAGGTCTGGAAGATCGGGCCCGACGGCAAGAGGCTGCTCGAGTACGGCGTGGCCGGCGGCCGGCCCGAAGTCGGGAAGTTCGATCCGGCCGGGATGCTCGAGCCGTGGAGCGTCGCCGTGGACAAGCGCGGCCGCCTGTGGGTGGCCGAGGCCGACGCGCAGCCCAAGCGATACTCCGTCTGGAATCCGGACGGGTCGCTCTGGAAGGAGTTCTTCGGCTCGATGGACTACTCAACCACCGCCTACCTCGACCCGTCGAAGCCCGAGTTCATCTACGCCCAGGGCGTTCGCTACCGCGTCAATTACGACGAGGGCACCTGGTACCCCGACGCGACGATCCTCCGGAAGCGCGAGGAGGCCGGCGTGCCGCTCGGCGCCCCGGATTCGCACGGCGGCGCGGCTATCCGGACCGTGAACGGTCGCACATTTTTCCTGGTGGGCAGCCAGGGACTGACGATCTACGAGCAGGTCGGCGAGGCCATGATCCCGCGGCTCGCATCCTTCACCGCCATGAAGGCGGTCGTTCCGTTGGGCAAAGACGGCAAGCCGAACCCGAAGGCGAAGCCACGACCGACGAAGGTGCCGAGCCTGTGGGTGGACGACGACAACGACGGCATGGTCAAGCCGGAGGAGATCCGCGAGGCTGACGCATCCTGGGGCTACATGTGGACTCCGTGCGTCGACGCCGAGATGAACCTCTACCAGCTCACCGGCAACCGCTGGGCGGCGCAGGGCGGCGCGAAGACCACGCAGCCCTACGGCATCGCCCGCCGGGAGTTCCAGGGATTCAACGACGAGGGCGGGCTCGTCTACGGCCAGGTCACGCAGGTGGCCATGGACTCCGACGGCGGCGCCATCGCGGAGGCCATGCCAGACTCGGCCGACGGCTCGATGTTTGCGCTCGTCTCGGGCGGCTCGCTCGAGCGCGGGCAGCGGCCCCAGGGCTCGGGCCATCGCGTCGTGATGTTCTCACCCGATGGAAAAAAACGTTGGGAGTATCAAAACGTCCACTGCGCCTTTGGCTGGACCGGCGACGCCTACAAGCCCGGCCACCTGGCCGGGGCCATGGTCTTCGCCCGCGGCACCACGCCGGACCTCGTGGGCGTGACCGGCTACTACGGCCAATACTTCCTCCTCGACAAGGCCGACGGCCTGTTCGTCGACGCCCTCGGCGAGGATCAGCGGGGCGTCTACAGGCTCGACCAGCACATGGTGCTGACCGAGACCTTCAACGGCACGATGTTCCGCCATCCCAACGGCAAGACCTACTTCCTCGGCGGCGACGCCGACTGCCGGCTCTGGGAACTGACCGGCCTCGACACGATCAAGCGGCGGACCATGGCGGTGGCCGTGTCGCCGGAGCAGGTCGCCAGGGCCACAGCCGCGGCGAAGCAGAACCTCCTCGCCGGGCAGGGGGCGGTGGGCAAGAAGACGGCCAAGCTGCCGCGGCTCGCGAAGGCCGCGGCCGATGGAAAATACGACGAGTGGCAGGTGAGCGAGCCATTGACGATCTGCATGGAGGGCAACCGCACCGCCCAGGCCCAGTTGGGCTACGACGAAAAGAGCCTCCACGTCCGCTTCCAGGTGGGCGACGAGTCGCCCTTCGTCAACACTCCCTCCGACCCGCGGCTCCTTTTCAAGAGCGGCGACGCGGTGGAGGTAAACCTCGCCACAGACCTCGAGAAGCGGCCGGTCCGCGGACAGAACCAGCAGCAGATGAAGCCGGGCGACGTGCGAATCATCGTCGCCCGCACGGCGCACGGCGATCTCGTGGCTACGCGGTATCGCTACGTGACCACGGAAAAGGAAAAGCCCAACACGTTCAGCGTGGAGACGAAGAGTTCCGGCAGGGACACGCTCGACGACGTGGCGGTCTGGACCGAACTGCCGGTGAACGCGAGCGTGCAGAAGGACGGGTACGTCGTGGAGATGGCGATCCCGTGGAAGGATCTCGGCGTCGAGCCGCAGCCCGGCACGGCCCTCAGCGGCGACGTGGGCGTGATCTACGGCAACGAGGGGGGCACGAAGAACGCGATCCGCTACATGTGGAGCGACAAGAGCCCCGAGGTGTCGATCAACAACGACATCCCCTCCGAGATCCGCATCCACCCGAACCAGTGGGGCGTGTGGATGTTGGAATAGTTCTGAGTGGCTGCTCGTGAAAGGAGTTTCGGCGATGCGACTGCCAGCCTGCTCCCTGGTCGTGGCAGCCCTCGTCGCCGGCTCGGGCCCGGCTTGGGTGTAAGGCGATGAGCCGGATGTCGCCGCCGCACCCTGCGTGCCGACATGAACGACCAACGGCATCGAGCGGCTCAACGAGGAGATCAAACGCCGCGCCATAGTCGCCACGCTCTTTCCGAACGAGGCCTCGCTCCTGAGGCTTGCCTCTGCCGTCCTCTCCGAGATCAGCGACGATTGGGAAACCGAAGAAGCTACCTGAACATGGAAGCCAGATGACCCACCTCCGAAAACCGTGATTGCCACATGATTGCCAGAAGAGGTGTTGTTTTATCGGGAATAGCAGAGTCACCGTCCGGCCGCTGACCGGCCGGGAGGGGGGATCGGGGCTATTGTCGGATCCGACAGTAGCGGCCGGCGGGCGGGAGGGTGAAAATTAGCCAAATGGTCTCGCGTGGGTCGTGGGTGTGGTGTGGAGCCGAAAAGTTGATTCCCGAGAAACTCGTTCCAGCCCCGTGGCAGCTGCGGGGGACCGGAGGAGAAGCCATGAAGACGTTCGTTCGAATCCTGACGGTTGTCATTTTTCTGGTGGCCGCCCTGGCGCACGGCACGGCTTCTGCGGTGGACTACACCTGGGCCGGTGGCCTGTCCGGCAGTTGGAGCGACACGACGGATTGGAGCCCCACAGGCTGGCCGTCGGCATCCGGCGACACGGCCGACATTAACGGTGCGGCGGGTACGGTAGTGAGTCTGTTGACGGGCTCAGTCGGGCCGTCCGGCGTCGCCGTCACCGTCCGAGCCGGCAATACGCTGCGAAACATCGGAACCGATGCACTCAATGGTCATCACCGATTCGGACAAGGCAGCACGGTAACCAACCAGGGGGTAATCGAGAACGCCTTGCTCACTAGCCCCAGCGTGACGAACACCGGAACTATCCAGGCAATCGGTGCCTCCAAGTTCATGCTATTGAATGTATCAGGCCAGCAAATTACCAACACGAACGGCTTGGTCCGCGCCGTCGACGGTGGCACCTTGGCCCTCTACATAACCCCAATTTTCGGAGGCACGGTGAGCATCGACGCGTCGTCCACGATGCGCGTTGCCGCAACCCAAGTGGTTGCAACGTTCAGCAACTCGACCGTGACGAACAGTGGGACGACGCTTGTTGAACTAAATGCCGATGCAACGGGCACCCGATTCGGGCGTATCGAATTGGATGGCACGACGACGTTCGACAACTACGGCATGACCACGCTCCGCTATACGGTCCCAACTCCCTCCAGCGGGCTCAAGAGAGCGTTTATGACGGTGGCGGATACGGCGACCTTTACCAATCAGAGCACGGGCATCCTCAATATTGAGCAGTTGCAGTTCAACAACCCGAATAATGCAACGCTCGAAACGTTCTTCCAAATGAATGCCACGGGCTTCGTCAACGAAGGAGCCATCAACATCAGCACCACAGGATCGTCGACCGGGTCAGCCCAGTTCCAGGCACCCACCGTCGGCTTCTCGAACGCCGGCGTGATCACGGTCGATGGGCCGCTGTCCTCGATCCAGATGGCCGGCCAGGCGTTCACGCAGACCGGCAGTGGCTCACTGTCGCTCGTCAACGGCGGCCAATTGGCGGCCGGATCGATCGCCAACGCCGGCCTGATCTCGCTCGACCAGGCACGGCTGCAAGTGTCCGCCGCCCTCACCGGCTCGGGCTCGCTCTCGCTCACCAGCGGCACGATCGCCGCCGCCGGCAGCCTCGTGATCACCCACGCCGTGGCCCTGCCGGGCGTGGGCACGTTCGATACTGCCGGCTTCCACATCGACCTGCCGGGCCACCTGACGGGGGCGGGCACGCTCGTGAAGACGGGGGCGGGCACGCTCGCGCTGTCCGGCAGCAACGCCCACGCCGGCGGCACGACGCTCACCGCCGGCGGCCTCGACATCAACGACGCCGCGGCTCTCGGCGGCGGGCCGTTCACGATCGCCGGCGGCATGCTCGGCAACTCGTCGGGAGCGGCCGTCACGGTGGCGGGCAGCGTCTCGCAAAGCTGGACGGGCGACTTCGGCTTCTCGGGCACACGGGAGCTGAACCTCGGTGCCGGCGGCGTGGCGCTGACCGGCGACCGGACGGTCACGGTCGAGTCCTCGGTGCTCACCGTCGGCGGGCCGATCGCGGGTGGCGGCTTCGGCCTGACGAAGGCCGGCCCGGGAACGCTGCGGCTCGCCGGCTCCGGCAGTGTGCTCGATGCCACCGTGGCGGCCGGTGGCCTGATCTTCGCCAATCGGGCGGCCCAGCCCTCTTCGGGAACGACGACCGTCGCCCCAGGGGCCACGATCGGCGTGAGCGTGTCGGCCAGCGACGCGGCGTATTTCGACGCCGCCGACGTCGACGCCCTGTTCGCCGGCACCTTTGCGAGCGTGGCCAACACCACCGGCGTCTCGTTCGTGGGCATCGACACGTCGGTCGGCGACTTCGCCTATGCATCGAGCGTCGCCGGCCCGCGGGGCCTCGTGAAGTATGGTTCCAACACGCTGTTTTTGAACGGGGCCAATGCGTTTTCAGGCGGTTCGGAGGTGGTTGGCGGCAGCATCGTGCTCGGCGACGCGACGGCGCTCGGGTCTGGCCCGGAGACGCTCTCCGCCGGCACGCTCGACCTGAGCGCTCAGTCGA
>Ga0114946_10001486_pt1 | contig 16206 bp, 15 predicted proteins | sample WalLakDeSediment_FD_88676 | JGI IMG/M metagenome (GOLD analysis project Ga0114946, IMG submission 88676) | Lake sediment microbial communities from Walker lake, Nevada to study Microbial Dark Matter (Phase II) - Walker Lake 11/02/13 Deep Sediment | ecosystem: Environmental > Aquatic >... | reverse complement strand
CCTTCGGCCGGCGCATCGAGGACCTGTTCGACGACGACGGTGGCGGCGGGGCGCCTACAGGTCTCAGGGAAGGAGCGTGAACGTGGCCCCGCCGAGCGTCCGGACCACGTCGAAGTGCCGCCGGTCGAGCGTGAGCAGGCGCGAGGTGGCGTAGCGGTCCGCCAACAGCACCAGGGACGCATCGGCCACACCGAGTTGCAGATCGGCGTAGCGCTCGACGACGTCGCCGGCGACCACCAAGTCGTCCGCGCTCAGGCACGGCAGCATGTACGCGCCACCGCTCAACTCCCGCAGGACACCCAGCGCAGCGCGCGGACCCACCCTCGTGGCCACGAGGTAGTCCAGTTCGGCCACCACGTACGGCGACACGATCAGGGGCTCGCGCAGCTCCGCAACCAACCGGGAGACGGCCGCGTGCGCCGGTTCCGCGGCGTTGTACAGGGCCAACAGACCGCTGGTGTCGGCGACGATCATCGCTCGCCGAAACCCGGCAGGAGCTCGCGCACGCGTTCGGCGAAGGGCTCCGCCTCGAAGAGCCCGACGCGCGGCACGGGTCGCGTCACGGCGGCGGCCAGGGCGGAGCGGATGAACTGCGCCTCGGACACGCCATTGCGCTCGGCCTCGCGACGGAGCGCGGCCTTGAGATCGGCCGGGAGGTAGACGGTGGTCTTGCGCATCACCGTGGTGAGGGTACCATACGTCATGCCATACGTCGGTGCCGTGCCGCCGTAGGCGCCACCCCGACACCCACCCCGCCGGCACCGCCGCGTACCATGCCTCCGGGAGGCACCCATGGACTACCGCAGACTCGGACACACCGGCCTGAAGGTCAGCGCCGTCAGCCTCGGCGCCTGGACCACCTACGGGGGCTCGATGCAGGACAAGCGGCTGGTCGCCGACATCGTCCGCACCGCCCACGCGGCCGGCGTCAACTTCTTCGACAACGCCGACGCCTACGCCCGCGGGGCCGGCGAGACGATCATGGGCGAGGTGTTCGAGGACCTCGCCATCCCGCGCCACCACCTGGTGCTCTCGACCAAGGTGTTCTGGCCCATGTCCGACGTCGTCACCGACCGCGGGCTTTCACGCAAGCACGTGCTGGAGTCGATCGACCTGTCGCTGGAGCGCATGCGCACCGACTACGTCGACCTCTACTTCGCGCACCGCCACGACCCCGAGACCCCGATGGAGGAGATCGTCGAGGCGTTCTCCGACGTGGTGCGCAGCGGCCGCGCCCTGTACTGGGGCACCAGCGAGTGGAGCGCGGCGCAGATCGCCGAGGCGCACACCCTCGCCAAGGCGAACGGGCTGGCGGCGCCGGTGACCGAGCAGCCGCAGTACTCGCTGCTCTACCGCGAGCGGGTGGAGGGCGAGATCTTGCCCGTCACCGAACCCAAGGGCATCGGCCTGGTCGTCTTCAGCCCGCTGGCGATGGGCGTGCTCACCGGCAAGTACGACGAGGGGATGCCGCCCGGCAGCCGCCTGACCGAGAACGAGGGGTTCCGCGGCCGCCTGCTCACCGAGGCCAACGTCGCGAAGGTGCGGGCGCTCGCGCCCATCGCCGGCGACCTCGGCATCACCCGCGCGCAGCTGGCGCTCGCCTGGGTGCTGCGCCAGCGGGGCGTCGCCAGCGTGATCACGGGCGCCACCCGCGTCGAGCAGATCCAGGAGACGGTGCAGGCGGGCGACGTCGCTCTCGACGACGCCACGCTGGCGCGCATCGAGGCGGTGATGGCCGGCTGATCCCGGGCGGTGCCCGGCGCGCACGCGAGGCGGCGCTCGCGTGACGCGGCATGCCCGCGCGCGCCGCGTAGCATGAGGCCATGAAGCTGCTGCGCGCCCGCGACGTGGCCGCCCTCGACGCGGCCGCCGAGGCCGCCGGCCTGCGCCCCGAGGTCCTGATGGCGCGCGCGGGCCGGGCGGTCGCCACCACCGCCCTGCGGCTGCAGCCGCAGGCACGCAAGGTGGTGGTGCTGACCGGCCCCGGCAACAACGGCGGCGATGGCTACGTGGCCGCCGCCGAGCTCCTCCGCCTGGGCCTCGAGGTCGGCCTGCTCGAGATGACCGCCGCGCCCCGGGAGGGTCCGGCCCGCGGCGCGCGCGAGGCGCTGCTGGCGCAGGCGCCGACCGTGCCCTGCGCCCCCGCCCTGGTGCCCGACGACGCGCTCGCCGCCACCCTGTTGGACGGTGCCGACCTCGTCGTCGACGCGCTGCTCGGCGCCGGCCGCGGCCGCCCCGCCGGCCCCGAGCTGGGCGCGCTGTTCGAGCGCGTCCGCGCCACCGGCGCCCCCGTGCTCGCCGTGGACGTGCCCAGCGGCCTCGACGCCGACCGGGCCCACATCGACGGCGACGTCCTGACCGCTACCTGGACGCTGCAGCTGTCGGCCGCCAAGCCCGCCAGCCTGCTCCCGCCGGCGCGCGACCGCTACGGCGCCTGGTGGGTCGACGACCTGGGGCTCGAGCCCGACCTTATCGCCCGCCACGCGGTGGCCGACGCCATCGGACGCACGCTGGCCGGCCGGGCCCTACCGCGGCGCCGCAGCGACGCCCACAAGTACCGGGCCGGCGCCGTGCTGGTCGTGGGCGGTTCGGCGCGTTACGCCGGCGCGGCCGAACTGACGGCGCGGGCCGCGCTGCGGGCCGGCGCCGGCTACGTGACCCTGGCGACCCCGCATCGCCACCCCGCGAGCTGGCCGGAGCTGGTCGCGCTGCCGTGGGACGCCGACGAGCGCGCGACGCTGATCGGCGCCAAGGCCGACGTCGCCGTCGTGGGCCCCGGGCTCGAGGCCGACGACGCGGCCCTGCTGCGCCTGCTCGCCGGCTGGGGACCCCGCCCGCTGGTCCTGGACGGGGGCGCCCTGCGGCCCACGGTGGTGGCCGCGGGCGGCCCGACACCTCCAGGTGGCGCGCCACCGGTCGGTGGCACGCCCGCCGACGCCATGGGCGCCGGCCCACGGGTGTTGACGCCGCACGCGGCGGAGGCCGGCATGCTGCTCGATCGGTCGGCCGACGAGGTCGCCGCCGATCCGCTCGGCGCCGCTGCGGACCTGGCGCGGGCCAGCGGGGCCTGGGTGGTGCTCAAGGGCCCCGCCACGGTCGTGGCCGCCCCGGGCGGCGGCCTGCGGCTGGTGCCCGGCGGCCCGCCGGCACTGGCCGTGGCCGGCACCGGCGACGTGCTGGCGGGCGCGATCGGCGCGCTGTGGGCCGCCCAGCTGGCCGATCGCCGCGCCGAGGGGTCCACCCAGCCCGCGCTGCTCGACCTGCTGGCGGCCGCGGTGGTGCTGCACGCGGAGGCCGCCCGCATCGCGCTCTCGCGCCTCGCCCAGGACGATGCGCCCCCATCGGGCGGCCTGGTCGCCAGCGACGTCGTCGCGAGCCTGCCCGCGGCCCGTGGTCGCCTCGAGGCCGACCGCCACCGCGCCTGAGCATCGACGCCGACGGCCCACTGCGGCGCGCGCCGCCCCCGCCACACGGGTGCTAGGCTCGCCGGCGATGCTGCGCGTGCGCGTCCCGGCCACCAGCGCCAACCTCGGCCCCGGCTTCGACTGCCTCGGGCTCGCGCTCGACCTGTGGCTGGAGGTCCGGGCGCGGCCCGGCGACCGCGACCGCTTCGCCTACCGCGGCGACGGGCGCCTGCCCGATCGCCCCGACAACCTGGTGCACGAGGGCTTCCGGCGCGCCTTCGAGGCGCTCGGCCGGCCCGCCCCGACGATCGCCGTCGAGGCGCACAACCCCATCCCCCTGGCGCGCGGCCTGGGCTCGTCCTCCGCGGCCCTGGTCGCCGGGGCGGCCCTCGCGGACGCCTGGAGCGGCGGGGCGTTGACCCGCGAGGGCGTGTTCCAGCTGGCCGCCCGGATCGAGGGCCACCCCGACAACGTGGCGCCGGCGGTGTTCGGCGGCTTCACCGTCTCGGCCCCGCGGCTGGAGGGCGGTTACGCCACGGCGGTGCTCGCCCTGCCGCCGCGCTGGCGGCTGCTGTTCGGCGTCCCCACGTTCACGCTGCCGACCGAGACGGCCCGCGCCGCCCTGCCCCTGACCGTGCACCGCGAGGACGCGGTGCGGACGGCGGCGCGCGCCGCGCTCTGGGCACTGGCCGTCGCGCGCGACGAACCCGAGCTGCTGCGCACCGCGTCGATCGACGTGCTGCACGAGCCCTACCGAGAGTTCCTGGTGCCGGGCCTGCGCGACGCGCAAGCGGCGCTGCGCGCGGCGGGCGCCCACGCCGCGTTCCTGTCGGGCGCCGGCCCCAGCGTGGGCGCAGTGGTCGACGAGGCGACCGAGGCCGCCTGCCGGGCGGTGCTGGCCGACTACGCCGGCCCACGCGGCCAGGTCCTGGCGCTGCGCCCCGGCGGCGGCTACGAAGTGGACGGCTCGCTGCCGCCCGCCACGCCGGCGGCCTAGCCGCGGCCCGCGCCGGCGGGCGCCCGGGCGCCCGCCTACCGACCGCGTTGCGCGCGCCACACCGTGAACGACCGCTCGCCCGAGGGGGTGACGTCGGCGTGCGCGGCCCAACCCGTCAGCTCGCGCGCGTAGGGCAGTCCACGGTTGGCGACGAGCCACAGCGCCCCCCCGGGCCGCAGCGCCTCGTGGGCCGCGGCGACGAAGGCGCGCGAGAGCGCGCCCACCACCTGGCGGCCCACGTGGAAGGGCGGGTTGCACCACACCTCGTCGAACCCCCCGAGTGGTGCCGTCCCCGAAGCGCCGGCGGGCTCGGCCGGGCGCAACAGGTCGGCGTGGACCACCGACGCGCGCGGGTCGCCCGCCAGCTGCGCCGCCGCCGAACGGACCGCTGCCAGGTCGTCGTCGACGGCCACCACCTCGCCGGCGCCGCCGGCCAGCGCGGCCCGCGCCAGCAGGCCGGTGCCGCAGCCGAGATCGAGGACGCGGGCGCCGGCCGGCGCCCGCGGCCGGTCGCCGTCACGCGCGCCGGGGAGGTCGGTGCGCGCCCCCAAGGCCCGCAGCAGCGCCGCCGTGCCCGGGTCGAGCTTGTCGGCCGCGAACGCACCCACGACGGCCCGCGCCCCGCCGCCGGGCGCCTCGAAGTCCGCCCACGGCGCGGGCGCCGCCCCGGGCCGCGGCCCGCGCAGCGTGGTGACCCGCCAGCCGCCCCCCCGCCCCACCGTGGCCACCTCTGCGAAGCGCTCGGCCGCCTCGCGCTCCGCGCGCTGCGCGCCCTCGTCCTTGTGCTGTAGTAGCACCGCGACCCCCTCCGGGGCCAGCAATCCGGCCACCGCGGCCAGCTCGGCCCGCACGCGCCGCACGCCGCGGTCGGCGGGGGGGCGCCAGGCGATCCAGTCGAACGGCCCGGCGAGTTCCCACGGCAGCGCGACGACCAGGTCCGCGAGCGCCGCGCCGGGGCCCGCGTCCGGCCCCGCGCCCGGGCCTGCGGCCGCGGCCGCGCCCGGGCATGCGCCCGCGCCCGCGGCCGCGTCGGCGAGCGTCGCGCGCGCCGCCGCGAGCGCCGCAGCGGAGCCCAGCGCCACCGTCCAGCGGGACGCCACGCCGGCCGGCGCCGCCCACGCCGGCAGCGCCGCCGGCCCGCCAGTCAGGTCCAGCGCGCGCCCCGCGGGCCGCACCCGCCCTCGCCGCAGGGCCTCGCCCAGCGCGACGAGCGCGCCGTCCACCCCCGGGTGGCCGCGGACCCCGACCTTGGTGCGGACGGTCACCGCCAGCGCGCCCACCCGCCACGGGGTGTCCGCGCAGCGGTGGTGCGCCTCGAGCAGCCCGACCGGGTCGTGGAGCGGTTCCATGCCGATCAGCCTACCCGTCGCGTGCGGCGTATCCTGCCGCCGTGAGGGTGCTGGGCATCGACACCTCCTGCGACGACACCGGCGTCGGGATCGTCGACGCCGCGGGCGTCGGGATCGTCGACGCCGCGGGCGCCGGCGCCCGGGTGCTCGCCAACGTGGTGGCCTCCCAGGCGGCGGTGCACGCCCCGTTCGGCGGGGTGCTGCCCGAACAGGCCAGCCGCGAGCACCTCGCCACGATCGACGCGGTCGTCGGCCGCGCGCTCGATGAGGCGGGCCTGCGCGTGACCGACATCGATGCCGTCGCCGCCACCTACGGCCCCGGCCTGGCGGGCGCGCTGCTGGTCGGCCTCAGCTACGCGAAGGGGCTGGCGTGGGCGCTGGGCGTGCCGTTCGTCAAGGTGCACCACCTCGAGGGGCACCTCGCAGCCAGCGTCCCCGCCGGCGGGCTCCGGGCCCCGTACCTCTGCCTCATTGCCTCCGGCGGGCACACGGTGCTGTTCGACGTACCCGCCGAGGGCCACTACGAGCAGCTCGGCCGCAGCCTCGACGACGCCGCCGGCGAGGCCCTCGACAAGGTCGCGCGGCTGCTCGGCCTCGGCTTCCCCGGCGGGCCCGCGCTGGCGGCGCTGGCGGCGGGCGGCGACCCCGACGCCATCGAGTTGCCCGTGCCCATGGCCGGTCGCGGCGGCTACGACCTCAGCTTCAGTGGCCTCAGGACCGCCGCCGCGATCCGGCTCGAGCGCGACCCGGGCCTCGACCCGGCGGACCTGGCGGCGGCCTTCGAGCGGCGCGTCGTGGACCACCTGCTCGCGGTGTCGCTGCGGGCGGCCCGGGACCTGGACCGCCACGACCTCGTCGTCGCGGGCGGCGTCGCGGCCAACGCGCGGCTGCGGGCCGAGCTGGCCCGCGCGGGCCTCCGGGTCCACCTGCCGCCCCCCGGCCTCGCGACCGACAACGGCGCCATGATCGCGCTGGCGGCGGCCCGCAGGCTCGCCGCGGGCCCGCCCGACCCCGCCGACCTGGCCGCCGACGCGACGCCCTACCTGCCGCTCGCCGGTGCGGGCGGGCGACCGCGCGACGCGACGCGGCGCGAAGCCATGCGACGCGACGGCGAGGACCGACCCCCGCGCTGAGGCGACCGCGCGACGGCGCGGCCGGGGCGCTTCAGCGCACCCTCCCCCACAGCCCGGCCAGGTACGACTCCTGCGTGACGACGCCCAGCACCTCGTCGCCTTCCATCACCACGACGAGCTGCTCGTGCGCCAAAAGGGCGCGCAGGTCGGTGACCGACACGTCGCCGGGGACCTTGACGATGTCCTCCCAGGAGGTGATCCGCTCGCGCCGGACGCCGGTCATGCCGATGGGGATGCCGTCCCCCTGGACGATGACGACGCGGTGGTCGGCGATCGTATGCAGCGAGGTGGCGGCATCGACGACCGGCACCCGGGCGGCCACCTTGCGGGCGCGCGGCGGCCCGACGAGGCCGAACGACATCAGCACCGGGCTCGGCAGGCGCAGTGCGACGCGCGACCAGCTCAGCGCGGCCATCAGCGCGACCAGGAACGCCAGGCCCTCGAGCAGGCCCGCGAGGTTGACGCCGGTGAAGCCGAGCCTGCCGCCGCGGCCGAGCAGCACGAACACGCCGAACGCGACCAGCAGCGCGAACGCCAGCGACACGCAGGCGGCCAGGAAGGCCTGACGGCGGAGTTCCTCGGGGCGACGCATCGGTTGCGCCGGCGTCAACCCGCCGGCTGCGGGGCGAGCGCCGGCAGATCGAGGGTGGCGGGGAGGTGCGTCGGGTCGTCGACGTCGGCGGCGATCGCCGCGTCGGGGCTCACGAACGCGCGCGCCCGCACGCCCAGCAGGCGCTCGACGCGCGCCTCGACCGAGGCGACGCTCGCCGTGCCCGTCAGCAGCCCGATCAGCGTGCCGAGGCCGACGATGCGCGCCAGCGACAGCGGCCGCTTGCGGGCGTGGAAGGCGGCGTCGATGAGCGGCAGCAGCGGCTTCACCGCCCGCGGGGTCAGGAGGATCGCGTTGCCGCCGGTGAAGCGTCCGTCGCGCATCCGCACGAAGGTCCGCGGCTGGTCGGGGAAACGCGCCAGGGCGTCGGCCCGCCGCACGATCGGGTAGACGAGGTCCGCGTCGGGCGAGTCGCGCACGAAGGCCCGCACGCCCTCGGCGTCCCACCACGGGATGTCGGCGCTCGCGACGAGGAGGCGTGCGTCGGGTCCGGCGTCGGCGCACCAGGCGAGCGCCGCGCCGAGCCCCAGGCTCAGCGAGTCGACCATGCGCCGGCCGCTGGGAAGCTCGGCATCGACCAGGCGGCGGATGCCGGCGTCGGCGGCGCCGACCCAGACGATCTTGCCGACCACGCCCGAGCGCCGCAGAGCGGTGGCGACGTACGCCCCCATCGGCACGTCGCGCAGCGGCACCAGCGCCTTGCTGACGGCGCCGACGGTGGCGGCGAGCCGGTCATCGCGCTCGCCGCCGGCGAGCACGACGCCGATGAGCGGTCGTGAGCCTTCCATCTGGCAGCATCGTACCGCGGGCGCGGGGGGCGCGGCGCCCACTTGGCGCGCCGGCCCCCACACGGCGGCGGCCGCGGTCGCACGATGACCGCGGCCGCCGGCCACAGGGGCCGCGGCAGACGCCGCGCGCGGTCAGAACCGCGTCTGCCGCAGCGTCACGTTGGTGGTCTGGCCGGCGCGGATGCGCACCTCCTGCACGACCGTTCGGTAGCCCTGCGCCACGAGGGTCACCTCGTACGTGCCCTCGGCGAGGTCGCGGACCGTGAGTCGGCCCGTTCCGCTGGCGACGAGGCCGACCTCTCGGCCGTTGACGAAGGCGCGCGCACCGCCGACGTTGGCCTGGATCTCGAGCGTCCCGGTCAGGGCGCGGAGGGTGGCGGAGACCCGCGTGTCGGCGTTGGCACGAACGTCGAAGCGCACGCGCTCGACGACGTAACCCTCGCGGCGGAACTCCGCCTGGTAGCTGCCGACGTCGAAGGTCACGCGCCCGGTGTTGGTGGTGCCCAGGTAGCGGCCGTCGACGTAGACGTCGGCGCCCGAGGGCGAGCTGGTGAAGGTGGCGGTCCCCTCCCTGACGACGGGGCGCAGCGAGAGGAACACCTCGGTGGTGCGGTCGGGCCGGATCTGCACGCGCTCGGAGGCGCGGGCCCCCGCCGCGACGACCTCGACGTCGTAGAGGCCGGGACGCAGGCCATAGCTGAGCGGGGTGTACCCCACGAACGTGCGGTCGACGTAGACCTCGCCGCGGCGCGGCTCGCTGTCGACCTGCAGGGTGCCGTAGGCGCCCACCGACGGCCGCGTGCCGACGTAGTACAGCGCCGTGGCCGACACCCAATCGGCCGAGGGGACCGGCGTGACGATGATGCGCAGCGCCCGCGCGAAGGCGTCCTCACCGATGCTCGAGGTCGCGAAGTCCTGCTCGCTGCGGAAGCCGGCCAGGGCGGAGACGTCGAGCTGCCGGCGGCTGGCGACCGCGATGACCTTGGCGAGCCCGTTGGGCGGCGCCACGTTGAACGCGTAGCGGGCGCCGGACGGCGGGAACGTCCGCGTGGTGTTGGCGCGCACGAAGTTGTCGCCGCCCGCGGCGTCGAAGCGGTTCGGGAGCACCTGCACGACCTCGCCGTCGGCCGCGATGCTGAACAGGTAGACGTAGGCGTCGGCCGCCGGGCGCACCGAGATGCGGATGCTGTCACCGACGTTGTAGGTGGGGGCGTCGCGGCCGCTGGGGTCCTTGTCGACCCACACCTGGAGGTCGAAGCCTGGGAGCGGGTTGACGACGATCGAACGCGGGCTGATGATCACGTCCTGGGCTAGCGCGGTGCCGCCCGTGAAGAGCGTCGCCGTCACCATCACGGCCATCCAGGCCGCACGCATGGGGGAACGATTACGCAGCATGGAACCCTCCTTCGACATCCACGCTAGCACCGGCTTCCCGGTCCCCGCTGTGCCATTCCGCTGAAGGTCCCTTCACGTCCGCGGGCACAGCGTCGCCGCGCGGCAGGCGATACTGGGCGCATGGACCGTCCCCCCTGCCCGCCCCCACGGGCCGCTGCCCGGCGGCACCTCGTCCTGCTCGCTGCGTTGACCCTGACGGTCGCCGCCCTGGCCCAGGCCCAATCGCGCGACGTGAACGACGTGTTGGCCGCCCTCGAGGCCAGTGCCGCCACCGTCGTCGACCTGGAGTTCGTGCTCGAGGGCGTCCTCATCGACCTCGACGGCCAGGTCCTGCGGGTGGAGGTCGAGGTGCTGGCGATCCCCGGCATCCCCGCCGCCGGCCTCTACATCCTGCGGCCCGACGCCATCGCCGACAACCAGTTGGTCATCGACGGGGACGTGGTGAAGAGCTACACGTTCCTGACGAACCAGGTGGCGCTGTTCGACCTCGACGACCCGGAGGCCTTCGGCGGCCTCATCGAGGCGGGTCCCGACGGCAAGCTGCCCGTCAGCCTCGACCTCGCGGCGGTGTTCGCGGGATGGGACGCCGCCATCGTGGGCGAGGAGGCGACGCCCCGCGGGCCGGCGCTGGTGCTGCGCTTCGACAACCGCGACCCCGAGGCCGCCATCCAGTACGTCCTGGCGACGGTCACCCTGGCGAGTTGGGAGCCCTGGCGCCTCGCCTTCCACCGCGCCGGCGACGAACTCTTCGCCGACCTGACCTTCCGCGACTGGGTCCGCGACCAGGGCCTGACCCGCGAGCACGTCACCTACCTGCCCGCCGACGCCGAGGTGCTGGACCGACGGCGGCGCTGACCCGGCAACCCGTGGAGCGCAGCGTCGGCGAAACCACCCGGCTCGTCGATCGCCCCCCGCGCTCCCTCGCTGCCCCGCGGTTCCCGCGCCACAGGCGCGGGAACCGCCCAGGGCGTTGAGGGCGCTACGCGCCCTCAACGCCCCAGCATGCGCTCCGGAACCACCGCCGCGTCGAACGCCTCCTCCGTGAGGTAGCCGAGCGCCAGCGCCGCCGCCTTGAGCGTCAGCCCCTCGCGGTGCGCCTTCTGGGCGATCTCGGCCGCCTTGTAGTAGCCGATCGACGCGTTGAGCGAGGTCACGAGCATCAGCGACTCGTCGAGGTGCTTGCGGGCGCGCTCGCGGTCGGGCTCGATGCCGGCGACGCAGTGGTCGACGAAGCTGTCGGCCGCGTCGCCGAGCAGCCGCACCGACTGCAGCAGGTTGTGGATCATCACCGGTTTGAAGACGTTGAGCTGGAAGTGGCCATGCGTGCCAGCGACGGCGATGGCGGCGTCGTTGCCGATCACCTGCGCGCAGACCATCGTCATCGCCTCCGCCTGGGTGGGGTTGACCTTGCCGGGCATGATCGAGGAGCCGGGCTCGTTCTCGGGCAGGCGGATCTCGCCGATGCCGCAGCGGGGGCCCGATCCGAGCAGCCGGATGTTGTTCGCAACGTGCATCAGTGCCACCGCCGTGCGCTTGAGCGCGCCGGACGCCTCGACCACGGCGTCGTGCGCAGATAGGGCCTCGAACTTGTTCTCCGCAGTGACGAACGGGTGCCCGGTCAGCTCGGCGATCACCTGGGCCACGCGCTCGGCGAAGCCCTTGGGCGCGTTGAGGCCGGTACCGACGGCAGTGCCGCCGAGCGCGAGCTCGGCGAGGTGCGGCAGCGTGTGCAGGGTGGCCTCGACGCTCTTGCGCACCTGCGCGGCGTAGCCGGAGAACTCCTGCCCCAGCGTGACGGGGGTGGCGTCCATCAGGTGGGTGCGGCCGATCTTGACGATGTCGTCGAACGCGCGGGCCTTGGCGTCGAGCGCGCCCTCGAGCCTGCGAAGCCGCGGCAGCAGGTGCCCGACGATCTCGCCGTAGGCGGCGATGTGCATCGCGCCGGGGAACGTGTCGTTGGACGACTGCGACCTGTTGACGTCGTCGTTGGGGTGGATCGGGTCCTTGCTGCCGAGGACGCCGCCGACCTTCTCGATGGCGCGGTTGCTGACGACCTCGTTGACGTTCATGTTCGACTGCGTCCCGGAGCCCGTCTGCCAAACCACCAGCGGGAAGTGGTCGTCGAGCGCGCCGGTCGCGATCTCGTCGCACACCTCGGCGATCATCGCCGCCTTCTCGGCCGGGAGCACGCCGAGCTCGGCGTTGGTGAGCGCGCAGGCCTTCTTGAGGACGGCGAAGGCGCGGATGATCGGCAGCGGCATGCGCTCCCCGCCGATGCGGAAGTTCTCCAGCGAGCGCTGCGTCTGCGCCCCCCAGTAGCGGTCCGAGGCCACGCGGACCTCGCCCATCGTGTCCCTCTCGATGCGGTGGCTCATGGGCGGGATGCTACCGCGGGACCGCGCCCACCGCGCTCACCGCGCTCAGCCGCCGCGCACAGCCACCCTCGGCGCGCGGATCGAGCGCCGCTAGTAGCACCTCGGGGAGCGCGTCGCGCCAGCCGCCCCAGTTGTGGCCGACCGGCCGCTCGCGGTAGCGCAGGTCGGCCCCGAACGCGTCGAGCGCATCGCGCACGCGGCGGTTCACGGCCAGCAGCCAGTCGAGCGTGCCGACCTCGAGCACCCAACGCAGGTGGGCGCCGGCGCCGCTCTCGAGGCGGTCGGCGAGCCACGAGTCCTCGACGCCGTGGTGCCGGCGCAGCTCGGGCGAACCGAGGAACGCGCCCCCCTGCGCGATGACCCCGCTCCAGTCGTCGGGCGCGTGCAACGCGAGCGTCGCGGCCGCCAGGCCGCCGAGGCTGGCGCCCATCGCCCACCAGCCGGAGCCCGTGCGATGGTGCTCGGCCACCAGCGGCCGCACCTCGTCGTGCACGAAGCGGACGTGCCGCTCGTCCCAGGCGTACTCACGGCGCCGCTCGGCGGGCTCGACGAACACCAGATGCGCGGGGCAGGCCCGTCCTCGGCGCACCAGCTCGGCCATGAGGTCGGCGCTGCGCGCCAGCCGCTGGTAGGCGACGCCGTCGTGCAGCACGACCACGGGGAGCGGCCCGTGCACCTCGGGCGGCGAGGCGACCACGAAGCGCCGCGCCTCGCCGAAGGCGCGCGAGGCGACGCGGTGACGCGTGACCGGCCACGGCACGGCGGGCGCGGGTGGGTCGGCGAGCGGGTCCGGCGCGTACGCGGGCCCGCGCACCTCGGTGACCTCGGCGTACCAGGGGTTGCGGCCGGTGGCGCCGCGCTCGGGATCGGCGCGCACGCGCCCGTCGGCATCGAGGAAGGCGTACTCGAAGCGCACGTCGTCGGGCAGGTGCAGCGTGAAGCGCGGCACCCGCTCCGCGTTCAGCCGTTGCGGGCGGCGGTGCATGTCGGTGTGGTCGCTGATCAGGTGCGTCGCCCACGCGGGCACCCGGACGTCGAGGCGCATCGCCCCAGGCTACTGCCCGCCGCCGCGCGGGCCCGTCGTCCTGGACGGCGCGCGATAGCATGGCGCGATGCCCCAGCGCGCCACCACCATCGATCCGACGCTCGCCTTCGACGCCCCCACCGAGGCCGCCATGCGCGCCAAGCCCTGCAGCAAGTGGACCCGCTACGGCCCCGACGTGCTGCCCGTGTGGGTCGCCGACATGGACTTCCCGCCCGCGGAGGCCATCCGCAGGGCACTCCGGCACCACCTCGACCACGGCAGCTTCGGCTACCCGCCCCAGGGCGGCGTCCCCGGCCTGGTGCCCGCCCTGACCGAGCGGCTGGCGGGACGCTTCGACTGGCAGGTCGCCCCGGAGGCCGTGCACCCGCTCGCCGGCATCATCCCGGGGCTCTTCCTCGGGACGCTGGCGACCACCGGACCGGGCGAGCAGGTCGTCGTCCAGCCACCGATCTACCCGCCGTTCTTCGCCACCATCCGCCAGACGCAGCGGGTCGTGCTCGAGAACCCCCTGGTCGACGACGGCAGGCGCTTCGTCATGGACCTCGACCAGTTGCATGCGGCGATCACCCCGGCGACCCGGGCCATCATGTTCTGCAACCCGCACAACCCGACCGGCCGGGTGTTCACGCGGGCGGAGCTCGAGGCGCTCGCGGAGGTCGTGCTCGAGCACCGCCTGTGGGTCCTCAGCGACGAGCTGCACGCCGACCTGGTGTTCGACGGCCGGCACGTGCCCTTCGCGTCGGTCTCGTCCGAGGTGGCGCAGCGCACGATCACGGTCTACGGGCCGACGAAGGCGTTCAACCTCGCCGGCTTCAAGATCGGCTTCCTCGTCGCGGAGAACCCCGCCTTGCTCGCGCGCGTCAAGGAGATCGCCGGCTACTTCCTGCCCGGCGTCAACGTGATGGGCCAGGTCGCGGCCCGCGCGGCCTTCCGTGAGGGCGACGCCTGGCTCGACGCCGCGCTCGGCTACCTGCGCGCCAACCGCGACCACCTGCTCGCGCGCCTCGTGGCCGAGGCGCCGGCGGTGCGCGCCCACGTGCCCGAGGGCACCTACCTGGTGTGGCTGGACTTCCGCGCCACCGGCCTCGGCGACGACCCGGCCGCCGCGCTGCTCGAGCGCGGTCGTGTCGGCCTGAACACGGGCATGGACTTCGGCACGGGCGGCGCGGGCTTCGCCCGCCTCAACGTCGCCACCTCGCGCCGCATCCTCGACGCCGCCATCGACCGGGTCGTGGCGACGGTGGCGGACGCGAAGGATGTCATAGGGCCGTGACAGCCGGGTGCTAGGCTCATCTCACGAGGCCTCGGCCTCGTGCACGGACGCTGAGAAACCTGTCCTCGTATCTGGGCGCTTGAGGCAGGTGGAGCGAGTAGCGCAACCGGCCGTATGAGTCGTCCCCTCCATACCGCTGGCTTGGCGCCCAGAGCGGAACCCCACGGGTCCCGCAACGCCCGAACGGTTCGGGCACCCGGCGTCGGCCGGGCCATTGGACGCGATGAAGTCTGCTCTGCATGTGGGCGCTTGGGGCAGATGGAGCGAGTAGCGCAACCGGCCAATGGGACGCGTGTCGCGAGTCCTCGGACGCGGCGTCGGTGCAGCGCCCCGCAACCCCTCCGATGGGGCTGGGGCCGGGATGTCCGCTCGCTTCACCGATCGCCTCACCGTTCGTACCGGGCAGCAGCCCCCGGGCCCCCGCCCGGCGCGCCGCGGCCGCACGGACCTGGCGGTCGCGGCGCTCCTGGTCGCCGCCGCCCTCGCGGGATGCGGCGCGCCGCGGGCCCCCGAGGCGCAGACCGGCGCCACGGCGAGCACCCTGGCCGCCCAGGCGTGGTTCGGCGCGTTCACCTACGGCGGCGTGTGGCAGGGGATGGAGCCGGTCCTGCGCCTCGAGCGGGAGCTCGGCCGACGCCTCGACGTCGTGCACTGGTTCATGGACTGGGACCACGCCTACGACCCCGGCATGGTCGAGGCGGTGCTCGCGGGCGGCGCCGTCCCGCTGATCAGCTGGCAGCCCATGCGCCAGGACCTCCACGACATCGTGGCGGGCCGCCACGACGCCTACCTGCGGACCTGGGCCCACGGCGTCGGGCGCGCCCCAGGCATCGTCTACCTGCGCCCCTTCCCCGAGATGAACGGCGACTGGGTCCCCTGGAGTGGCGACCCCGATGCCCTCCGGCACGCATGGATCCACCTCGCCGAGCTCTTCGCGCGCGAGGGCGCCGACAACGTCCGGTGGGTCTGGAGCCCCAACGTCACCGACGAGCCGCGCACCGAGGCCAACCGCCTGGAGTGGTACTACCCCGGTGACGACCACGTCGACGTCCTCGCCCTGTCGGGCTACAACTGGGGCGAGACCCGTCCCTCCATCGGTTGGCGCAGCTTCGGGGAGGTCTTCGCCGACGGCTACGGGCGCGTCGCTGCGCTCGGCCCGCAGCCCGTGTGGCTCACGGAGCTCGCCAGCTCGGACGCCGGCGGCGACAAGGCGGACTGGGTGCGCGACATGCTGGCGAGCACGGCGTTCCCCCGGATCGCCGCGCTGGTCTGGTTCGACGAGGACAAGGAGGCCGACTGGCGCGTGACGTCGCATCCCGACGTGCTGCAGGCCTTCCGGCAGGGGCTGGGCGTGAGCTCCTTGGGCGGCGCGGTCCGCGGCGCGGTCCGCGGCGCCGTTCGCTGACCGCGAGCGCCCACCACTCCGACGCCGCCGCTTCGCCGCGCGCGAGCTTGCGACTTGGATCGGTGGATGGTACGGGTACCCCATGCGCCACGGACGGCAGCGCGGAGCGGCGTTCCTGCTGGCGGCGACCTTGACTTGGGCCGCTTGGGCGCGGCCCGCCGCCCAGGCCACGCCGGAGGAACGCCCCACCCCGTCACGCCCCGCCGCGGTGGCGCTCGCGCTCGAACCGTGGCTGGACGGCCTCGTCAGGCCGGTCGCGATCGCCACACTGCCCGAGCCGTCGGATCGAATGCTGGTCGTGCAACTCGAGGGCCTGGTGCTCGATGTCCGCGGACGAACCGTGAGCGCGATCCCGTTCCTCGACCTGCGCGACCGCGTCACCATGCTCCGGGGCGAGCAGGGCCTGTTCACCGTCGCGCTCGAGCCGCTCGG
>Ga0114946_10001485_pt1 | contig 16211 bp, 11 predicted proteins | sample WalLakDeSediment_FD_88676 | JGI IMG/M metagenome (GOLD analysis project Ga0114946, IMG submission 88676) | Lake sediment microbial communities from Walker lake, Nevada to study Microbial Dark Matter (Phase II) - Walker Lake 11/02/13 Deep Sediment | ecosystem: Environmental > Aquatic >... | reverse complement strand
CCTGTGTTGCGAATCGGTCTCGGTATTGTTTTTTTGTGGTTTGGTGTGTTGAAATTCATTCCAGGACTCAGTCCCGCGCAGGACTTGGCGATTCGCACAATCGATGTCCTTCTATTCGGGTTGATCCCTGGGAGTACTGCCATCATCGTGCTTGCAGCATGGGAATCTCTGATCGGACTTGGTCTGATTTTCGGGTTGTACATGAGAATCACGCTGTTGTTGCTGTTTCTGCAAATGCTCGGTGCTATGATGCCCATGCTTCTTTTTCCGTCTGATGTGTTTATGCGTATCCCGTATGTTCCGACTCTTGAGGGACAGTACATCATCAAGAACATCGTCTTGATCGGTGCCGGTCTGATACTAGGTGCAACTGTGAGAGGAGGTGCGGTGGTCGCCGATCCTATCGTACACCGTAATCATTCCAAGGGCGAATGAAGATTCGCGGGCCCCAGTGTGACACGACATGAAGGCTGGAGCGGGGGTGCTGCGTACCCATCAGTTATTATGAGGCTCGGAGTCTCCCTCTTCTGCTGAAGCCGAGGAGAATCACCGAGACTTGTTCCTACTTGGTGCTTCATGGGTAGTTGCCAATCGACGCAGCATCTACCGCTCACCGTTCATCCTTGATTGACGCTTTGACTGATTTGTATTTTCCTCAAAAACCATGTATATTAATGACTGCTGCAAAATGCAGTCCCGCCTTCGAGGTGATCATCGGACGCGGAGCAATGAGATTCGCTCTCCGATGTTCGGCTCTTTCGTAAACCGCAACATTACGAAGCACGCAACAAATCCCTTGATCCAGGGCGATGCTTCAGCCGGAGTTGCGTTTTCGAAATTCTTTACAAAGGAAACACATGACCTTCAACAAGCTCGGTCTCTCCGAGCCCATTCTCCGGGGCGTACGCGCCGTCGGATACACCGTGCCGACGGAAATCCAGGCCAGGGCGATTCCCGCCGCGATTTCGGGCAATGACATTCTCGGCAGAGCCAAAACCGGCTCCGGTAAAACAGCCGCATTCATTCTTCCAACACTCGACAGATTGTTGAGCGGTGGACGCTGCACCCCACGAGGCGTGCGAGCCTTGGTGCTGACACCGACACGCGAACTCGCACAACAAGTGGCTGATGAGACCTTTACCTACGGACGCCGCCTGAAATTGAAGGGCGACGCCATATACGGCGGCGTTCCCATAGAAGCACAGATACGACGTCTGCAACGGGGTCTCGACGTGCTCGCGGCCACGCCTGGTCGCTTGCTCGATCTCATCGACCGGAATGCCATCGATCTTTCCATGTGCGAGACGCTGATAGTCGATGAAGCGGACCGCATGTTCGACATGGGGTTCATCGCCGATGTCAAACGCATCATCGGCAAATTGCCTACTGCCCGGCAGACAATGCTCTTTTCGGCAACACTCAATCAGGATGTACGGCGACTCGCTTCTTCGCTGATGCGCGATCCGGTACTGGTGGAAGTCGGTGTCGAGTGCAATCCGGCGGAATCCGTTCGACAACGCTTTCTCGCGGTCGAGAAGAACCAGAAAATGGACTATCTCGCGAGCATTCTGGATGACGAATGCATGTCGAGCGTATTGATTTTTTCTCGCACCAAGTACGGCGCGGACAAAATATCTCGTAGACTTGATCGCGCTGGCATTCGCGCGGCAGTGATCCACTCTAATCGTTCGCAAAATCAACGGCAAGTGGCACTGTCGAGCTTCAAGGCAGGCAAAGTGCGTGTACTGGTTGCGACGGATATCGCAGCACGTGGTATTGACGTTGTAGGAATATCGCATGTGATCAACTTCGATACGCCAGCCTTCGCCGAAGATTACCTGCACCGAATCGGACGTACAGGTCGTGCCGATGCGAGTGGCGATGCCATTACCTTCGTTTCACGCGACGAGCGTTCGGCGCTCCGAAAAATAGAGAACTTCATCGGGAAGCGTTCCGATGTCGAAACACCGGCAGGTTTGCCTGCTTTCGTACCTGCACTATCCGTGACTGTTGCATCGACTGGGGAGAGTGGCGGACGTGAAGCTGCTCGGTCGTCTTCGCATGCAAGAAGCAGAACTCGCAGCACAAATGGCAAGGCGGGAACGAAGCGCGGCTACGAATCGAGTGCGAAACACCGTGGCGACAACAAGAGGAAAACTTCCTCGTCGTCGAGTGAACGCAACGGCAGCCGCACGCGGAACGGTGCACCGCTGCCCGAGAGCAAGCCTAAACATGCGGGAACTGCTCGACGCAGCGGCAAAGCAACGCCGTCAGTAGAGAGTCAGACTGCTGAGTATTTCGATACGATATTCGCCACACGCTCCGCAGATCCGGCGCATGCTCGTTCCGGCAATTCGCGTCACGGTGCTCCACGAAACGGAAGAAGTAAACAAGAGCAACGAGGTGACGGACGAAGGAACGACAAGCGCAGTCGAGGCGATAGACGCTATTGATTCTCGAATTGACAAGCGGTGAATCTGAAGTCGCGACGCCCTCTTTGCGGGGCGTCGCTTGCTATTGAAGCGGTAACAAGATTAATGCGTCGAGCCGAATACGAATCGAAGCGTCGTAATGAAATTGTAACTATCAATTCAGTTGCGTGTAAGGAAGGATAGATAGTTTTGTTGTAGAGACGCGGCGGAATACCTTCGATCGCGTGAATCATTTCCGGAAGAGAAGAAAGCAATGTGTACAAAACATGTGTTATCTGCAGCATTCGCAATCATTGCGTTTGTGCTACCTTCCCAAGCCCAGCCGGGCAATGTGGGTACCGGACATCAATGCTCAGCAGCGGCTGTGCTGGTTTCGGTAGATGCCGGGAGTGTGCGGGATAGTTCTCCTGGCGAAATAAACAGAGCAGCCGAACCCCCGGCAAAAAGAAACCTCGAGACAACGGCGATACTCTCAGTATTCTCCCCAAACTCGTTTTTGCCTGTATTCCCGGAGCAACATCATGAGCACACGGCTGTTCCCGTCTTTCAATCCAGTACTGATATCAAGGTGTTTGCCGGTGCTCGCATTCGTGACGTGATACAATTGCAGTGGGAGGCCGCGTCGGATTCGAGGATAATCGGATTCGAGATAGATCACCGCTCCCAGTTGGAAGGAGAATGGAGAAGAATCGGCTATTTTCCCATGAAGAAATCACGCTCGGCATCGGTGAAGTATTCATTTGTTGATTATTTGCGCGGGGATGGGGTTTCGTACTATCGCTTGCGCCAAATTGCACAGGATGGAAAGCGCTCCGTGTCTCCCGTGCTTGCTGTCACACCGGACGAAATCCCACGATCCTTCGAGGTTTGGAACCGCAACGTGCAACCATTCAGCAAATACGCCACAGTCTCATTCGGCCTGCCGGAAGCCGAAGAAGTGCGCATACTGCTCTGCGACAAATATGGAAAACGCATCGAGACTGTTCGCGAACCCGTGCTCATGGAAAAAGGGCACCATGTGGTTCCGTTCAAAACGATGGGACTGCAAGCCGGGATGTATTTCCTGTACATTTACGCAGCCTCCGGCATACAAAGCGTACAGTATTTTCATGCACTGTAGCTCGGCATGAGGTGAGATATTTCATAACGCCGAGTGTTTGTCCTCGTATTGCATCTCTGCACACCGTACACGAGTATGCGAAAAGTAGCACGGGTGCAGCGAATAAGAAGAACATACCCGCTCAGCACATTGCTCGCCGCAGTGTGCTGATGGATTTTTCCAGAAGGAGTTACTGCTATAATACTTGTTTCGGTGTTCCTGTTACTTCATAAGCAACATTCTTTTCGTGGCGCTGAATGATCCGCTTTCCAGACGGTACACGTACACACCGCTTTGCAGATTGTATGCATCGAAGCTGACACGGTGCGTACCTGCGTGCAACACTTGATTGACGAGTATAGCCACTTCCCTGCCGAGCACATCGAAGACCCGCAGTAGGGCATGATTCGCACTGGGCAAAGTGAAGAGAATTTCCGTCGAAGGATTGAACGGATTGGGGAAATTTTGATGCAGAAGGAAATCTCCGGGCAATGTGCTCATTTCCTCGACAGCAACGCCGATAGGGCCAAGTTCAACACCGTCGCCGGAAACATACCAGACTGTCTGATCGGAAAACATCGGATCGTCGTCGTACGTTTCGCCTATACCCCATTCGGTGAAAACAATGTGAAGCCGGCCATTCGGCCCTGCGTAATACGCCATTTTTGTGAACTTCGCACCAACCTCCTCGAATTCCGTAACGCGCATCATACGATCCGCTTCATCGGTGTTAGCCTCCGGATCGGCGAAGTTCCACGGGAAGCGCCAGGCATGCAGGCTTTTGCTATCGACATGACGACCGTTGACGTATATCTGCGTCAACGTGTCGGGGAATAACATCTCCTGGCCCGCTACTACACCGGTTCTCCAGGAGAATAACGGTGAAATCCATTTCGCGTATATTTGTGTTCCATCGTAATTGCGTGCCCATTTCGGTTCAGCTCGAAGCACGTAGGGCTGCTCTGATTCGTAGAGAGCTGTAAACGACCCTCTATCAACACGCGCTCTCCGTACAGGACCTATGGGTAGAATTGTCCAATCACCGTCAATCATAGTGATTTCACACGTGAATGTGCTATCGACATGCCTGAGATTCACTACAGTTTCGCTCACCGCTTCATCTCGTGGATCGAAGGGATTGAGATCGGCTGAGAGCACGGTTAAGAAATGAGGGCGATTTCGATAATCGAGAATGAGATCGAAATCCCACGCCATTGTCAATTTGGCGTCGAATGGTTTTGGTCTTTGATTGACTGGGATATCCGATGGTTTCATACGCTGCAAGCTGCTCCATGTGACTCCTTGGTCTGTGGATGTGCGCCAGGCGATTTCGTGAGATGGATCGAGCAAGAGAGCACTTCCCTGACCGCTCTCAATGATCAGTGCGAATGCGAGCATCATTGTACTTCCATCCGGGGAGATATCAAGGCGCAGGTTATCCGCGAAATACCCTTGGGGAACGAGGTCGTCCGTGAATGCCGCTGTACTGAGGTCCGGCCAGATATGCCAGTCGGCTCCGCTGTTCGTGGAGCGGAGCAGAAACAATTCGCCAGTGGCGGCACCGTTCGTAGGTTCCAAGGCTGGTGCCATAGTGTAGAGATGCCCAGTACTCTGATCCGGTACTATTTGCCACGGTAACGACCACGCCGGTGGTGTGGCTAAACTGCTGTAGGTGGGGTTTGCGTCGAACAGTTCCGAGCGCATCGCATACACAGCCCCGAAGCCCGGATCTCCTCCTGGGTATTGGATGACTTGGGGCCAGAGAACCGACGTGAACGGATCGGCACCCTCGTTGGGATTAAGGAATACAATCGGGTAGCGTGGGTTAGGAGAAGTGGCGATGTTGTGTGTTTGGGGACTCCATGTTTGGCCGTTGTTCGTCGAGTATCGGATGTACAATGTATTTCCGTCACCATCATTCTCGGATCTGTCGTTTCCACGGTAAATCACGGCAACGTTTCCGGTCAGTGGATCACAGGCAATTTGTGTGCGCTCTTCCCCTAACACGCCGAACGTGTTGGCCATTTTTCCGATTTCGATAAGCTCGCCGGGTGTTGCGTATCTCTTGCCGAAGGCGGAAACGCACATTGCGCTGCTGCTTCCGCGAATATCGGCGCGGGTGGCGCGTTGATACAAACACGGCGGTTTAACGGCGATGTGCTTAGAAACACCGGTTGCTATGTCGTCCGGCATTTTCACTGGGTATTGTTGTGCCTGCAGCATTGCAGTGCAAACAAGCAGAAGAGAAAGCAGATACGGTGTTTTCATTTGTCGCTCCAGTATTTCGGGATGAAAAGGAATATGTGATGTCCGCATTATTCTGACGGAGTAAAACACATGTGCAAAGCATGCCCATACACTATTGAGACACCGGAATCGGAAAAAGGTAACAAAAATCACCGCATAAAAAAAGCGCGGACTGAGCCGCGCTTTTTTACACGAATGTCAATGAACTTATTTGTTCAGAAGCATTTTCTTCGTGGCACTGAAGGATCCGCTCTCCAAGCGGTACATGTATACACCGCTGGGCAGATTGGAGGCGTCGAAGGTCACGCGGTGCGTGCCGGCGCTCAGCAACTGATCCGAGAGCGTTGCCACATTCCTGCCGAGCACGTCGAAGACGCGAAGTACGGCATGATCGTCATTCGGCAAGGTGAAGAGAATTTCCGTTGTCGGATTGAAGGGATTAGGGAAATTCTGACGAAGCTCGAAATCCCCGGGAAGAGAGCTGACTTCCTCAACACCGACGCCAATGGAGCCGAGTTCAACGCCTTGACCGCGCACATACCACACCGTCTGATCAGAGAACAAGGGATCGTCATCGTACGTCTCGCCTATACCCCATTCTGTGAAAATGATGTGAAGCTGTCCGTTGTCTCCTGCGTAATACGCCATTTTCGTGAATTTCGCGCCGACTTCTTCGAGTTCCGTCACGCGCATCAGACTGTCGTCCGCATAGGTGTTTGCCACTGGAGTTGCGAAATCCCAACCGAAACGCCAAGCACGAAGGCTCTTGCTGTCGACGTGGCGACCGTTCACGTAAATTTGCGTCAACGTATCGGAGAACAGTGTGGCTTGTCCGGCGACAATACCGATTCTCCATGTGTAGTAAGGCGAAATCCATTTCGCGAAAATCTGTGTACCCTCGTAATTTCGTGCCCACTTGGGTTCATTGCGTAACACGTAGGGGGAATCCGTCGTTGAACCGGCGGTGAATGAAGCGCGATCGGTACGCACACGACGGACGGGCCCGATCGGATAAATCGTCCATTTACCGTCGACTTGGGTGACTTCGCATGTGAACGTGCTGTCTACGTGTACAAGGTTGACGGTTGTATCGGTTGGACGTTCAGCGAAAGGATCGAATGGATTCGTATCGGCGGAAAGTACTGTCAGGAAGTGCGGGCGATTCTGATAATCGAGAACCACGTCGAAGTCCCACGCCATGGTTAATTTTGCGTCGAACGGCCTTGGACGATCTTGCACGGGGATGTCGGAGGGTCTCATGCGTTGCAGTGCACCCCAATTTCTCCCTTGGTCCGTAGAGACGCGCCAGGCGACTTCGTGATTCTCATCGAGCAAGAATGCACGACCGGGCTCGCTTTCAATAATCAGCGCAAATGCTTGTATCATGGTACTGCCGTCCGGGGAAATATCCAAACGCAGGTTCGAAGAGAAATAGCCCGGTGGAACTATATCCGAGGTATACACCGGCGTTCCCAAATCCGGCCAGACCTGCCAATTTGCACCATTATCCGTAGAACGGAGCAAGAAAAGCTCTCCTGTTGAGGCACCGTTTGTAGGCTCGAGAGCGAGAGCAATGCTGTAGAGATGTCCGGTAGTTTGATCAGGAGTGATCTGCCATGGAATTGACCATGCCGGCGGAGTGCTCATTGTGCTATACGACGGGTTCGCATTGTGCAAATCCGAGCGCATCGCATAAATGGCACCGAAGCCCGAGGTTCCGTCACCATACTGGATGACCTGCGGCCAGAGTACTGAGGTATGCGGGGGATTGCCGTCATTGGGATTCAAAAAGACAATCGGGTAACGGGGGGAAGAGGATGTGGCGATATTGTCGCCCTGCGAACCCCAGGTAAGCCCATGATCCGTAGAATATCTGATGTACAGCGTATTTCCGTCTCCATTGGCCGAGCGATCGTTGCCGCGGTAAATAACGGCGACAGCACCGGTCTTGGGATCGCAGGCGATCTGCTGGCGGTTCTCACCGATCATTGCATACGTGTTCGCCATCCTTCCGATTTCGAAAAGATCACCTACGACGCGGGTTTTTTGTAAGTTGTTCGGTTTGCGTGCAACGCGATTGCTTATGACGCGTTCGGATGCTGGAAGGAACTGCTCAAACACCGTCGGGACGGATGCTTGGTTGTCGTTGAGAACTACCGGAGCAGTGTTATCCGGTGCAGGGACAACCGCTTGCTGTGCCTGGGCCATCCCGGCGTACGCCGTCAGAATGGCGATCAGAAACAGTTTCTTCATTGGTTTCTCCATAATTGGTGTGTGGTGATGATTCTAGTGATACTTACGAAATAGTGGTATTCGAATTGAATTGCAAGGTAATTACTCATGGACATGAAGTGATGTCCGAGTGAAACCGAGCAGGTCGGGAGATGTAGAGGTTGGGCCGAACAAGTGGTTTGCCGTATAGCCCACAGTAATGCAATGTAATTGTTTCGCGGGTAAATCCCTAACAGCATGCTAACACTTAATAAAACTCATTGTGTCTACGTCAAGCATTGTGTTCTCGCGATCGAAGCCTGTCCCATGCTTCAGTATGTTTCAGACGAGAGATCGACGGTGTAGGCCTCATTGCCCCACGTGACATTCAGGAGGCGCATGTACTTGTCGGCGTCGCGTTTATCGCTGAAAGGACCGACGAGCACCCTGTACCAGACAGCACCGGCGACGTTTGCACGCGTCACGAACGAGGGGTAGCTGTTGTCGAGCAACTTGCGTGCCTCCACTCTGGCAGCGTCGAGGCTTCTGAACGAAGAGACTTTCACGGCATAGCCGCTAAGGGGTTCGTCGATGATGTCGAATTCGCTCCAGTTCCGAGAAGCAGATAATGAAGTCCGATCAGTTTTTTTGACGGGTTGTCGCGCAAGGTTCTCATGTTGCGAAGCATGCGGTCTTTCCATCGCCACGTCATCGGCGAGGCGAACGCTGTCGATGAACGCGTCAATGGGGATGAGCCCCGGAAATGTGGCGGCGGCCTCGTAGGCTTGTCCGGCACTTTCATAGGGTCCCAGGCGGACGCGATAGAAGGTTCCGCCTCGTGCCGGAATGGATTCACCTTCCACTACGACGCTCAAACCCTGAGCACGGAAGCGCTCGGCCTCGCGGTCGGCACTTGCCAATTCCTTCCAGCTCGAAACTTGCAGGTAGTAATCCCATGAACGCATGAGCGGCGGTGCCTCGACATCTTCGGGGACTGCGTCCTGCACTGGTGTGTCGATGACAGTCGTGGGTGCTTGTGTTGTGAACAACGCGGAGATACTCTGCGTCAAAGAGGGCCATGGGTTCACGTGCCAGAGGAATGCGAGTGCCGCGAGCAGAACAACAATTCCAATGATGACGAACAATGGCCATTGAGAATGTTTTTGTTTCGATGCAGTGCTGGTCGTCGTTGACTGCTCCTCGCCTCCGTAAGCACCGTGTGTTTTCGTGGCATCAGCTTCACCTTCCTCGCTCGGTGCTTCGAACTCAGTATTTCGAGTCGATCGGGGAGAGGACGACTCGAGATGCGAAAGGTCGCGCTCCGGGTAATTGTCGAGAACCGACTTTGGTGATGGCTTAGAAGACGATGCTTGCGGGCGTTGTTGCTTCGACGACGGCGCGACGCGTTCGCCATGCTGCGGTTGCGTATCGGCCCGAAGGTGCGTATCGCGTTGCGGTTGCGTAGCACGCTCACGCTGCGGTGTTTCGTTCAGTTCTATCGGCAGATCGTCAACCGGTTGTTGCGTGGAAACCGGCCTTGACTGGCCGGTTTCGCGGGACCGGGTGGCCCCGGCAGACGTTCTGTCGTCCTTCCTGCTTGCCTTTCCCTTCGCGAAGTTGAAATTGGGCACGGACGATACCTCACGGTTGCTGAAAAAAAATCGTTATCGCGTTTTCCTCGGAATCGTGATCTGCTTGATGTTGTGCTCGACCTTTCTTTTGTAGTAATTCGACTCCGGGCCGAGTTCCATGTAACGCGTATACGCTTCCAATGCTTTCTGTAAATTGTTCAGTCGCAAATACGTATCACCCAACAAGCGCCACGTTTTGTTGTGTTCCGGATTGAAGAGCGCTGCCTGGAGCAGAGTATATTCGGCATCGCCGTATTTGTGGTCTTCCATGAGAAGCGATTCGCCAAGCCGTACCCATACCCAGTTCATGAACGGGTTCACATCGAGCGCTTCGCGTATCGCCACAATGCCTTCAATGCGTGTTTCCTCGCGGTTCATACGGATTCGAGCGGCCCTCGCTTTCGTTTCGGCCTGCTGTAATTGCTCATACCCCACGGAATCATATAAGCCGTAGCGTAAATGGTTGGGGAGAAAGTCGAGTGTAAGAATGTACTGGTCGACAATGTTGCTCGATGTCATTGCTCCTCCGCCCGTCTCATGGATGCTGTAGCGGATAACCAATTCCTTTACTTGGTCGAAGTTCGTATCGGTCCAGACGGCATCGACCTTTTCCGCCACGAATTTCCCGTCACGCATACCAGCGTGTTGCGTCCAGCTCGTGAGTATGATCAGCGCGGTTTGCGTGTACCAGAGTATGGATCCTTTCACTTCCTGTGTTCCATCGCCGAGAGTGGACGACGTTTGCAAGTACATCTGTACACCTTGGTCCAGTGTGATGATGGGACGGATCAGAGCCGTCGTACCCGATGGGAGAGCAGGAATGTCCATAAGCTGGTACTTGCCGCCACCGACGGGCGCAACCACGAGTGTTACCGCGCACGCGTCCGCTCCGGATCCCGTCTGGTACATCAACCACATTTCCTCGGTGCCGTCCCCGTCAAAATCCGCCTGGTAGCCCGAAAGCGTTCCGGTAGGTTTTTCAACGAGACAGACATCGGCAGGTGGGATTGCTTCTCCGGATTCGTTAATCATGTCCACGAGTGCCGATACTGGAAGTGTAACCTTCGCGAAGGCATCATCTGCTTCACAGGCGTACTGCATGCCGAAGGCGAACTGCTGCGCGGAAACTCGGGACACAGGCGAGAGCAGGAAGGCGGCGAAAAGAAGGGTGGTTGCGAGTGTTTTCATGAGCTTCGGGTTGGATATGAGTGAACACAGGATCAGGGTAAAAATACGGACTGGCGGTGCCAAGTGCAACATTATACACCTGTATTCTATGCGCCCGCACCGTGATTGTTCCCGCAGCAAGTGTTTGCCAGCGAGCCCGTAATGAATAATTTTGTATTTTTTCATCTGAAAGACAACTTTGGAGGTCTCCATGGCATTCGTCTCAATGAATCCAGCTACAGGCGAAATACTAGAACACATTGATGAGCATTCATCGTCCGACATACAACGATTACTGCATCGCGCCGCGGCGACGTTTCGCCAGTGGCGTGGTGTATCCTTCGAACGACGTGCAGCTCTGATGCGTAACGCTGCAGACGTGCTTGAAACGCAGCGTGAACGATATGCTCGTAGCATCACACTGGAAATGGGAAAACCTATCGTTCAGTCCAGAGCGGAAATTGATAAATGCGCAACTGTTTGCCGGCATTATGCGCAATACGCGGAAGAAATGCTTGCAGAGGAAGCGGTGGCTTCGGACGCTACGCGCAGCTATGTGCGTTTCGATCCCTTGGGTCCGGTTCTCGCGGTGATGCCATGGAATTTTCCGTTTTGGCAGGTTTTTCGCTTCGCTGCACCCGCATTGATGGCAGGAAACACTGCATTGCTCAAACACGCATCGAATGTTCCTCGCTGTGCGTTGAGTATAGAGGAGGTATTCATCGAGGCCGGTTTTCCCGAAGGGTGTTTCACTACGCTCATGATTCCATCCAAATTCGTAAACGATGTCATCGATCATCCTTCAGTCGTTGCAGTGACACTCACCGGTTCCGAAACCGCCGGGAGCCAGGTGGCTGCACGCGCGGGAATGCGATTGAAAAAATCAGTGCTGGAGCTTGGTGGCAGCGATCCTTTCATCGTGCTTGCTGATGCGGATGTCGAAATGGCCGCACGCGTGGCAGCGACGGCACGTATGATCAATGCCGGACAGAGCTGTATTGCCGCGAAACGTTTCATCGTCGAGGACTCCGTGTACGAAGCGTTCTTGCGCGGTTTCATAGATGCCATCTCGGAGATGATTGTCGGTGACCCCATGGATGACGCGACCGACGTCGGATCATTGGCAAGAGAGGACCTTCTTCTGGAACTGCATGAGCAACTGCGTCGCTCCGTAGAAAAAGGCGCTCGGCTGGTACTGGGCGGACATCGCATTGATCGCCCGGGGAGTTTTTACGCTCCCACTGTTCTTGAAATGGAACATCGAGATGTCCCGGCGTGGACAGAGGAAACCTTTGGCCCCGTTGCCGCCGTGTATCGTGTGCATGATGCGGATGAGGCGATCGACGCAGCCAACGATTCGGACTTCGGCTTGGGTGCCAGTCTGTGGACGACGAATCTCGAGCGTGCCTCGCAGCTTGCCGGACGTATTCATGCCGGTGCTGTGTTCGTTAACGGTCTGGTGAAATCGGATCCGCGACTTCCATTTGGTGGCGTGGGGAAGTCGGGGTATGGTCGCGAATTGTCCGTATACGGTATTCGGGAATTTGTCAATGTCAAAACGGTTTGGATGGCATGAAGCGTTGTGTATTTCCGCATTCGACATACCGAAAGCCTTGTCGCGCGCGTTGTAGACGGGAATAGTCCACGAAATTCGCAGGATGACAAGCAACACTGTTTCAGCGAAAACCCGATGACCCGACGTAACGGTGGTTAGCATGCACGATCATACTGATCCCGCGTCGCATGCGCATTGAATCGGCCTTTTGACCCGTGTACGAATTCTGGAGGTGTCCCGACATGAGTACTGAGAACAATGCTGAACTTCCCTCATCCGTGAAAAACGAAGCCGCCATGCTCGTGCGTCGTCGTCGTTTCTGGTCCCGGGTGTTCCTCGTCGCAATGCTTGGAACTCCACCGATTACCATGCTTGCATTGCAATTGCTGACCTACATCGAGGCTTGGCGTCCCGAACTCGACGTTTCAGGATTGATCGCTATGTCGGTTGGGATTCTAGGTATTCTGATTGTATTTATTTTTCTCTACAAATATCAGATGATCACGGATTTTCGTGGGCGTGGCCGGTGGTTCGCATTGCTTACACATGCGCTTGTAGTACTGGCGTTGTTTTTTCTGTGTATCTGGCTTGCGTTCGATTCGCCGTGGAGCGGGGTGGCTATTTGGGGCAGCTATGATCTTCAGACGGTGGTGAAACCATGGATTATCGCCGTGCTCGTCATCGGAACGATTACACTGCTCGGAAGTTTATTCGATATTATCCGAGGACGTATGATGGATACGTGAATGTCAAGTGTTCCCGAGCGCCGAGGATACAGCATCGATGACGGCGACAGCGGCGTTACCGTTCCCGAACAACGCGGGCTGTCCGGATGGGGATGATGCAGCGAGTGCGTGGCGTATGCGTCGATCATCCGCTCCGGTGAGGTGGCACCAACCGAGGCGACACAATGCGTACCACGCTGTTGCATCGTCAAGACAGATAGAGGGAACGCCGCAAAAATACGCTTCTCGTGTCAGTCCTCCGGAATCGGTCAACACTCTGCTCGATTGTCTGGCGAGAGCGATCGTATCGCGATGCGGCAATGCATCTACAATCCGAAGTTGTCCACCAGGTGGAGAGATGTGAAATGTGCGCATGCGGTCGGCCGTTCGAGGATGGAGTGCCAGGATGACGGGGAGATCGAGTGTCGATAAGGTTGCAAGGAGAGATCTGAGCCGTACGGGAGAATCGGTGTTGATCGGACGGTGCACGGTACAGAAGTGATAGCTTCGTGGCTCGAGATCGTAGCGTCGAAGCACGTCGTGGTCGCGTTCCTCGTCAGAATGCGCACGCAGGAACAGATCATACATGATGTCTCCTGAGAAGACGAGTGTCCCTCGACACTGTTCTTCTTCGCAGTTTGCTTTCGCCTCGTCGGTAGAGCACAGCAACAGCGAGGCGAGATGATCGATTGCGACTCGATTCGACTCCTCAGGTATCGTGGCAGGATGAACGCGTGTTCCGGCGAAACTTCTGCTGCGTTCACCAGCTTCGATGTGGAACACGGGCACGGAGTGTTTGATTGCCGCGAGCGCTGCCGCGAGCGCGCTATCGGTATCACCGAAACACAGCAGTGCATCCGGAGAATGCACATCGATGACCTCATTCAACTGCGAGAGAAGAGATGCCAGTCGGGGCAGTCCGACGTGTGTACCTGTGTCGAGCGTATGCTCGATGTCCCGGATGTCATATTCTTTTCTGAATGTTTCCGAAAGCAGGGCGTCGTGGTGCTGCCCCGTGTCTACGAGCACATTGCGGAATGCATGCCGGGGCAATGGTGCCAAGGCGGCATATTTCACGTACTGCGGCCGCGTACCGATAACGGTTAGCAGTGTCGGCGGATTTCCTTTCATGGGTTGGACTGCTTCATAGATTGAAGCGCACCGACGTCAGTTCATCGTTGACGGAGACGAGCTTGGTGTGTCTGAGGCCGAGGTCCTTGACGATTTGTATCATTTCATCAAGACTGCCGTCGAAACGGTATTTTTCGCGGAATTCCTCCTTTGGGTAGAGTACCCATATCACACCTTCCGGATCAATGGCAGGTCGTAGTCGCTTGGCTTTTTGTTTCCACTCGGCGGCCGACGTCGGAGCGACGAAGGCGATGTCGCACACGCCTTGCTTGACGAACTTCACCTCATCGCACAGAGGTTCGATGAGGGGTTTAAGGTAGGGTGGATCGTTTTCGATACGGATTTTCAGCCAAGGCATAATGCCCCATTTTTCGGCAAGTGTTCTTACTGGTTTACTCATGACAACGCATCGGCAGTGATTAATCTTTATGTTGAAATAGGCCTTTTTTTCCGATATCGGTACGGTAGTATGCGCCATCGTATCGGATTCTGTTGACAGCACCGTAGGCCAAGCGAATTCCCCCGGCGAAGTCCTTACCCTCGGCGAGCGCTGTGACACCGAACACCCTCCCGCCCGAAGTCACGATGTTGTCGCCATGCAAGCTCGTACCGGCATGAAAGACGATAATACCCTCGGTTGTTTCGTCGATACTGTCGAGACCGGAGACGATTTTTCCGGTTTCATAGGCGTCGGGATACCCGCTCGATGCCATGACCACGCACACAGCGCAGGCGTCGTGAATGGCGACGCGGTTCAGTTCCAACGAGCCGTTGGCGATGTCGCGCATAAGCGCTGCAAGATCATAGTCGAGCAGTGGCAGGACCACTTGAGTTTCGGGATCTCCGAAACGACAATTGTATTCCAGTACGATCGGACCGCGTTCGGTGAGCATCAATCCGACGAAGAGCACACCTGTAAAAGGAATTCCATCGGCCCGCATTCCATCAATAGTAGGTTTGATAATACGGATTTTGATGTCCGCGAGAATCTCCATGGGAACGTGCGGTGTCGGGGCGAAGGCGCCCATGCCTCCGGTGTTTTTTCCGAGATCATTGTCGAGAATGCGTTTATGATCCTGTGCTGGTGCGAGTGTGACGAAGCGGTTGCCGTCGGTGAGAGCGAAAACCGACGCCTCAACACCGGTGAGGAATTCTTCAACAACGAGTGTTGTTCCTGCGTCACCGAATGCCGTCCCGGTCAACATCGCTTCTGCTGCGTGCCGTGCTTCGTCGTACTCTCGTGCAATGACGACGCCCTTGCCGGCAGCCAGGCCATCCGCTTTGAGAACGAGCGGATATTGCGCCGAGAACAGGTATTCACGCGCGTCCGCTTCCTGGCCCGCACTGAATACGCGATACTGCGCTGTCGGTATACGATGGCGGGTCATGAACTCCTTCGCGAACGCCTTGCTGGTTTCAAGTCGCGCGGCGGCTTTGGTCGGTCCGAAAATCAGCAGTTTTTCCGCTCTGAACGTATCGACTATACCGGCTGCGAGCGGTGCTTCGGGACCGACAACAGTCAGATCAATGTGTTCGGATTTCGCGTAGGCGAGCAGGGCGTCGATGTCGGTCGCTGCGATTGGAACGTTGCGGGCGAGAGCGGCGGTTCCGGCGTTGCCTGGGGCGCAATGCAGTGAAGAGGCGAGCTTGCCGTGACTGAGTTTCCAGCAGATGGCGTGTTCCCGCCCTCCGCTGCCGATGACCAGTATGTTCATGTCTGTTCCGGATTCGTTGACGAGGTGCTGGATTGCGACATTCTGTTGTTGCCAGCCGCACGGCGAGTGAGTATGCGTGTGTTCGTAGTGTCATGATCGACAAGCGATACGAAGACTGTCGCGAGTTGGCTTGCCAGGGTTTTCCGATCGAATTGAGCTACGTATTCGAACGATGGCACGGGCAATCTATCGTTTTTCCAAAGTTCAATCAAGGTACGAAGCTGTCCGGCAACGGCGTTGATATCGTCGGGATCGGCAAAAAACGCCGCACCGGATTTATCGAGCACCTGGTGTGCTG
>Ga0114946_10001484_pt1 | contig 16217 bp, 9 predicted proteins | sample WalLakDeSediment_FD_88676 | JGI IMG/M metagenome (GOLD analysis project Ga0114946, IMG submission 88676) | Lake sediment microbial communities from Walker lake, Nevada to study Microbial Dark Matter (Phase II) - Walker Lake 11/02/13 Deep Sediment | ecosystem: Environmental > Aquatic > Freshwater... | reverse complement strand
GCGGCCCGGGCCAGGATCAGGGCCAGGGCCTGAATGGTTTTGCCCAACCCCATGTCATCGGCCAGGCAGGCCCCCAGGCCCAGGTCGGCCATTTGTCGCAGCCAGCGATAGCCGACCAGTTGGTATTGCCGCAGGCTGGCCTGCAACCCGGCGGGCAGTTCAGCCGGCTGCTCTTCGATCCTGTTCAACCGGGCCTGGAATTCCTGCCAGGAACGGTCGGTTTCCAGCTGGTACCGTTCCCTGCTTGGGGGCTCGGGCTGGCTTTCGGTCAAGAGACGGGCAGCCAGGGTATGAAGCCTGATTTCTCCCCGCCGGACTTCGGCATAGGCTTCGATTTCATCGATTTTGCGGCGCAGCGAATTGCTCAAGGCTATAAAACGGCCATTCCCCAGTGGGATAAAGCGGCCGCTGCTTCGACGGGTAGCGCGCAGCAAGGTCTCCAGTTCCATGACCAGGCCGTCGTCCAAACGGAGATTGCCAGTGAGACCGAACCAGTTGTTTTTTTTGCCGATCTTGAGATGGAGCTTGTGCAGCTCGGCCGTGGGGCTGATCGAAAGAGCCTCACCTTCCGGCCATTCAAGGGGAACCGCGGGTGACTGCTCCTGCAGGCGGGTCAGGATCTCCAGGCAATCCTGCGGATCGGGGAGCAACCAGGAGTCGGCCGGAATATCGCCTCTTCCCTCTCGCCGGGCTAAGCCGCCGAGGGCCGCAAGTTCTTGGGCCCGGCCCACTTCCGCCTGCAGATCCCGGTACACCAGGCACCGGCGGCCGTTGATGGCATGCCAGAGTACGGCCGGACCCAGGCCGGGAGAAAAATCGGGCCCGCTGTGACCAAGAGGGCGCACCCGCAGGCGGAGCCGCAGACCTTGGGCAACGGGCAGAAACTGGACGACCACCTGACTATCGGGGGTTGCCGAAGCCCCGCCTGCCGGGATAATCCCCGGGGGGGCAAAGACGAATAATTCCGGGGGCAGGTCGCCGAGAAAGTCAAGCAAACCGGTCTGGGCTCTGGCCGGCCATTGCAGGCCTTCAGGGCCCAGCCGAGCGGCCAGCCGGCGCAGTTCCGGACTGAAGGAGATAGCCTGGAAAAATCCCTCCCCCTGGCGGACCAGTACCTGGCCGGAAACAGCGGGAAAAGGGGTCAGCCGGACCAGCAGTTGGCCGGGGGCGCCCGGCTCGATGATCAGGGCGGGTCGGCCATGCTCCAGTTGCATTCGTACCGTGGGGTCGGTGGCGCCAAAAAGGTAAGGGTGACCGACCAGTAGTGCAAGATCCAGGTCGGGGGGCAGGTAGAAATGGTCGTTGCCCCGGAGGCTGGAACGCCGGATTTGAGCGCAGATAAGCCGATCCCGCGGGCCCAGGAAGCTAAATTCCTCGGGAGCTGACCATATGTGGCGGCGGCGGGGGTGAGAGGAGGTGCCGGCAGTGGGCGCGGAGGCCGGAAGGAGGCTGACCGTCCTGCGGGGCGCCGTTGCAGGGTCGGGTTTGTTCTGCTTCACGACGCGGGCCAGCCGGCGCAGGGAAATGGGTCTTCCCTTGCTCCAGGCCCCGTTGTTGCGGCGATGCTGGACCACGGGCCTGAAGTTCCAGCTGCCGTCGCGGTCATGATAAGTCAGCCGCCAGGCCAGGCGGCGGGCGGGAACGTCTTCCTCCTTTGGTGGCGCCATGCAGCTCTTGCCCATGGCCAGCAGGGCGTTTTGCCAGGGTTCACTGGCTTGAATGATGCCGGGGAGCTGCCCCTGGCCCGTTAGCAGACTGTCGTAGCCTTCCGCCAGCCAGACATAGGAGTTCCAGCGGGCCCGGCTGCCAAGTTCCTGCAATACCGGGAGCATGGCGACGGGAATTTTGCCGGTCAACCAGCGATGGGCCAGCCCGGCAAACAGGGTGGTTAGGGCGTCATCGGCCGGGGCGGGCGTGGAGAGCAGAGTTTGGCGGCAGGCAATGGGCCGGTTCTCCAGCATGGCGGTTATGGCGCTGAAAATCCGATAGGTCGGCAGTAAATTATTGTGGGGCTGGATCTTTTCCAGTTGATCGAGGATGGTTTTGAGCTGTTGCAGGTGGCGGTGGTTATTGTCGGCCAGCAGGGTCAGAAGAAAAATCAAGCCTTCATAGCCGGTGAAATAGGCGGCCGGATTTTCCTCTCGCTGGCGCAAGCGGGCCAGGTCGGCGGTGAATGAGTCCGCCGCCGCGGCGTAGTCCCGGGCCAGAAAGAGCAACCAGCCCTCCAGGCCGCAAGCGGTCAGTTTCTGAGGATGCCTGGTATAAAGGGCCGCGGCCTGTTCCGTTTTGCCCTGAAGCAGCAGGGCCACGATCAGCAAGTAGAGAAAGGGTTGGTGGATTTCCGGGCTGGAGCCGGTCGCGGCAGCTTCCCGGCTTAAAAAATCAACTTGTGGTTCCAGGCTGATAAGCCGGGGGATATTGGTTCGAAAAATCTCCTGCAGGGCATAAAGCCTGGCTTGGGGGGGCAAGCGGCTGAAATATTCCGGCTCGAAAGGGTTGGCGCAGAGCTCAAGGAGCGGATCGGCAAAGCTGGCCCGTTGTGCGAACTGAAACCAGCCCAGCATAGCCCGCTGAAACCAGTCCAGGTTCCCGGAAGTCAGTGCTTCTCTTAAAGTCTCGATAATACTTTGATATTCAGCAGTGGCCCGCGATTTTTCCGCCACTGTTACCTCCTGCTGGTCTTGCCCCAATAGCCGGCGAGCTTGATTCCGGCGGTTATGCTCGATTGAACTAGATATTATATTACAAATATCTTTACGGTACGATGATAAATTGTCTTCGTTTAAGAATGGCTGTTCCTGTTCGGGCGCCCAAATCCCCGGGTTAGGGCCGGAAGATCAAGCCGGATCCGGAAAAACCCTGCCATCAACATAGTGGATTGAGCCGTGCGGAATCCGGGCCGGGCCGAGGCCGCCCGTTGTCGGGCTTGAGGAGTGCGAAACCTGGCAGGGTGGGGGTGATGAGATCGGCGGAGAAATCGCTAAAGGGGGCGAAGCGGCAGGATCGTTCCCCGGTGGAGCGCCATAATTCCACCGGCAATGTTTGCGGCAGGTCTGCCGGCCAGCGAGGATTGGGGATATCCGAGCCCGGCGGCCCGGCAACCAGCTTTCAAGCCGCCCAGGTTCGGTCTTTGCCCCAAGGAACAGGGAGCGCGGTCCTTAGGCTCAGTTGCCGTAATCCCGTTGGTATTTGTCCTGGAGGACACTGAGGGTGGCCAGGTATTCTTCCCGCAACTGCAAAGATTCAACAGCCGGCATTTCGGCCAGCAGGCTGGCAATGGTGGGGCGGATGTCAAGACCGTGCCGGTTGAGCTGGGCGGCGTTGGCCCGGTCGAGCACCAGAACTGAGTAATACTGGGCCAGCAGCCGTACCCGGGCCTCGCGCCGGAAGAGATAGGAGCGGCCGCCCAAGGTGTTGAGGAAGAAGCCGGCATATTCGTAGAGCGCCGGCAACGGCAGGTTGATGGCGACGTCGCCGGCCGGACAGTCGGCTGAAATCAGAGACCAGCGGTAAAAAAGATCCAGGGTGGCTTCCAGTTCTTCCCGCTCGTTGATCAGCACATCCTTAAGCAGCAAAAGGTCGTCCTTCTGCAAGACCCGATAAAAATGGGCGGTATTGTTGAGGATGGCGAAAAGGCTGTCGGTCTCTCCGCTCACCACCGGCGGATCGGCCAGGAGCCGGTCGCCCAGGGCGCCGAAATAATCCTGGGCGGCGCCAATTTCCCTGGCGCGGATATAGTCCTGTCGCTCAAGGTGGGCGAAAAAATCGCCGATTTGCCCGCTGACCAGGGTGCATTGATCCTCCGGCTCGGGATCCGGAGCCGGGCCGGCCGAGAGGGCGCGATCCCCCGGCGGCAAAAAGGGCTCGGACGGCAGAGCGGGGTCGGGGGCAGCCGGGGGGGCGGGCTGGGTCAGCGGCGGGGGAGCGTAGGAGACCGCCGGCTCTTGCGGGGCCAGGGCGAGCTTCCAGATGGCAAAACCCAGTAGAACCGCCAAAATCAACATAATAAGCAAAACCGGCCGCAACGTCTTGCGCGGGGAAATGACTCTTTTGTCCTGGGCAGGCATGGAGGCGCGTCCTCTTTGGGTAATGGGCTGATGGTAAAATAGTTACTGTAAGAGAGGATAGCCAAGAAAGGTGTTATGGTCAATGGAAAATCCTTTTTTACCCTGTAATTACCGGTTATTAGCCGCTAAGGCGGGCAAAAAATCAGTTGTTAATCCCCGGAAAAAGGGTAAGGTTCAAGCTGGTCTAGGGGGCCGGCCGATGCGGCCCCGCCCGTTTATCAGCCCCAACAAATCCCGGCCCGGCGTGGCCGGAGCGGATGGTTAGGCAATGTCAGGAAAAGGCGGGAAAAAATGGCTGGAGCGCTACATGCCCTTTGTGGCCCGCAGCCCGGAAATGCAAGTGGAATGGCTAACCCAGGCCCTGCGCAAAGGGGTCTTGACCTCCGCTGAAATCACCCCCTATGTCCGCCTGCTGCTGGAAAGCGAGGAGCCGGAGATCAAGAGCCGGGTCAGCGAGGCCTTGCGGGAGCTTACCCCGGCCATGATCGAGCAGTTACTGGAGGCGGCCGACATCTATGACACCCCCAAGCTGCTGGCCCTGTTGCCCCAGTGCACGTTGGGGCAGCTGATGGCGGCGCTGGGCAAGGAGGCTCCACCCTATGAACAGAAGCCCCGGTTGGTGCGGGACCGGCTCTTTTACGCCGTTTATTCCCGGGCCCCGGAGTTGTTTGCCCAGGCAGTGGCCGGTTTGCAGACCCAGGGTCTGGCCCCTCCCGGTTTTGCCGGGGCCCATGCCCGTTTCCTCGAACTGCTGGAAGATGAAAAACTGCTCAGCGCCCTTTATCCCAAGGCCAAGGCCAAGGATGAAATCGATCTCAAGGATCTCGAAGCGCTGCGCTCTTTATTGTAAGGATAGGAAATGAGCTTAAACCAAGGAGATTTTGCCCGGTCGGCTGATCCCGGAACCGAGGAGGCGGCGGCGGGCGGTTTTTTTTCTCACAAGCGGCACCGGGAAGTGCTGCAAAACTGCCTGGATGTCCCCGGCCAGTGCCCGGCCTTTCCCTTTCCCCTCGATGCCGTGGGGATCAGCGCCAAGACCGCTTGGGTCAGGTTGCCCCAGGGAAGGCTGCCCTTTGATTTGCGGCTGGAGGTTGAACTGGCCGCCGACCGGCGGGGCATTCATATGTCGCGTTTGGAAGAGGCGATCAGTGCTTTGTATGACCGGGATTTTATTGATTTGCGCGGTTACGCTCTGGCGTTGGCTCGGTTGGCGGTCCCGGGCCAGGAATCCCGGCGTGGCCGGATTGCGCTGGCCGGCCAGTTGCCCCGGCCGAGTCGCACCTTGATCAGCGGGCGTAATTCCCTTGATGCCCTTGATCTGCGGGTCGAAGTGGAGGCGGAAAACTCCGGTGCCGCCTGGCGCTGGCGGGTGGGCTTGGTGGTGGGAGTCCATCACATTACCGCCTGCCCCTGCACCCAGGCTTACAATCAACTGCTGCTGGCTCCCGCGGCGGCTTCCCCGCCGGAGGCCCAGCGGGAGGGACCCTGCTTTCCCTTGCCCACCCATTCCCAGCGCTCCCATACCACTTTGGGCATATTCGTCGAACACGACGACCCGGTCGGACCGGGGGAGCTTAACCAGGAAAACCTGCTGGCCTGTCTGGCCTCGGCTCTCCATCTCAGCCAGGATCTGCTCAAGCGGCCCGATGAAGCGGAATTGGTTTATGCCTCCCACGCCCATCCCCAGTTTGCCGAGGACTCGGTAAGGGAGACGGCCCGGGCGGCGGCGACCATTCTCGGTCCCCTGTTGCCGCCGGCCAGCCGGGTAGTGATCAACACCGTCGGTCTGGAAAGTATCCACCGTCATGATGTCCACTGCCGCCTGGAAACCACCCTGGCCGCCATCGCGGCAAGGTTGCCGGATGCTCCAGGAGAGTGATTGTTCCGCCCTGCTGGCTGCCTTGCAGAAGGTACTGGCCGGGGCTGGCGACCCTCCTCTCTATCTTGCCGGCGGCGCCATCCGGGAATGGCTTGCCGCCGGCGGGAGTCGGCAGCCGGAAGCGGCGCCAGGAGAACCGGCCTCCTCCGCTCTGATTAAGGATCTAGACTTCACCCTGCCGGCCGGCGCCGTGGCTTTGGCCCGTAACCTGGCCCGGGAACTTGACGCAACTTTCGTACTACTTGATCCCGAGCACGATGTCGCCCGGGTGGTCTGGCGGGGTTGGGATCTCGATTTCGCCGCTTTTCGCGAGCAGTCCGACACCATCGAGGAGGATCTGGGCCGGCGTGATTTTACGATCAACGCCATGGCTCTGCGGCTTAATCCGCCCGGGGCGGATCTTTGGCTGCCGACGGCGGGGCAGGAGCCGGGCCTGCCCCAGGGGCGCTTGCTTGACCCCTGGGGCGGCGGCAAAGACTTGCGGTCGGGACTGATCCGGGCCGTAAATTCCCGGGTTTTTATCGCCGACCCGCTGCGCCTCCTGCGGGCCTACCGCTTTCAGGCCGTTCTCGGCATGCGCCTGGAGTCGGCGACGGAAGCCCTGCTCCGGCAGGATCTGCCGGCAATTCGCAGGGTGGCGGCCGAACGGGTCCGCTATGAGATGGATGCGATTCTCGCGGCGCCAGGCGGAGCCGGGGCCGCGGCGGCCATGGCGGCCGCCGGCCTCTTGTACCAGGTTTTGCCCGAGATGGCCGCCGGGGCGGGCCTTGAACAGCCGAGCAGTCATCATCTCGATGTCAGCGGCCATGGGATTGAAGCCCTGGCTCAGCTCGCCGAAGTACTGGCCGCCCCGGCCCGCTTTTTCCCCCATTTTCACCGCGAGCTGTCCGCTTACCTCCATGATCCCGCTCATCCCGACCGGGGCCAGGCCCTCCGCTGGGCGGCACTGCTCCACGATTTGGGCAAACCGGCCGTCCATCGGCGCCAGGAACAACGGATCACCTTTTACAACCATGACCGGATCGGGGCCGACCTCTGCCGGGGCATCGCCTGGCGTCTGCGTTTCAGCCGGGAACGGACGCGCCTGCTGCAGCTTCTGGTGGCCCACCACATGTGGCCCTTCCATCTGAGCAACTCCCGCCTGAAAACCGGCATCAGTCCCCGGGCCTGCCTGCGCCTGGTTCGAGCCGTGGGTGATGATTTGCCCGCTCTTTTTCTTCTGGCCCTCGCCGACAGTCTGGCCGGCCGGGGTCCGGGCAAGCCCCCCGATATGGAACAGAACCTGGCGGATCTTTATGTCGAGATCATGACCGTGGCCCGGGAAAGGATCACCCCGGTACTCCAGCAGCCACCATTGCTCAACGGGCATGATCTGCAAAAAAGCTGCGGCTTGCCCCCCGGCCCGCTCTTCAAGCGGATTCTTGCCGATTTGGAGCAGGCGCGGGTCGAAGGAATCGTGACCAACCGGGAGCAAGCCCTGGCCTGGGTGAGGCAATATCGGCCATAAATAAATTGACCCGGCTGTCCCGGGCACGTTACCTTGCATGAGTACATGGCTCAAGATCCGCCAAGGCGGCACGCCGCCCCTTGAGCCTTGCCCCTTGACCTCTCTTGGCATGAGGATAAAGATGTCTGACAAAGACCGCGACACCTGCCTGCCGGCGGCCGCTGCTCCAGCCGGCCCCTACTGTACCTTGGAGGGGAAAATGAGGAGTGGAGAGGATCTGACCAACACCATTAATCATCACCTGCTGAGTTTCCTGGGTCGGGATCCCCTGCGGGCCGGCAACCGGGAGATATACAAGGCCCTGGCCTACACGGTGCGGGATTTCCTGATCGAGCGCTGGATCAAGACCCAGAAGGAATTTTACGACAAACATCGCAAGCGGGTCTATTATCTGTCCCTGGAATTTCTGATAGGCCGCTCCCTGGGCAACAGCCTGATCAACCTGGGTTTTTACGACGAGGTGACCGAAGCGCTCAAGGAAATGGGTTATGACCTGGAGGAAATCCGCGAGGAAGAAGAAGACGCCGCCCTGGGCAACGGCGGCTTGGGCCGCCTGGCCGCCTGTTTCCTTGATTCCATGGCGACTCTGGGTATTCCCGGCTACGGTTACGGCATTCGTTACGAATATGGCCTTTTTTACCAGCGCCTGCTCGATGGCTTTCAGGTGGAACATCCCGACAACTGGCTGCGCTACGGCACGCCCTGGGAATTTGACCGTCCCTGGAACCTGTACTCGGTGAGGTTCCACGGCCGGGTTTACCGTTACCATGACAAGCAGGGACGGCTCCGCCACGAGTGGGTGGACACCGACGAAGTAATGGCCATGGCCAATGATATACTGGTGCCGGGCTTTCACAACGATTCGGCCATCAACATGCGGCTCTGGAGCGCCAAGGCCTCCCGCGACCTGGACCTGGCCTCCTTCCACCGCGGCGATTATATCCAGGCAGTCCAAGGCGTGGTGGAATCGGAAACCATCTCCAAGGTTCTTTATCCTTCCGACGATATCCGCGAGGGCCAGGAGTTGCGCTTCAAGCAGCAGTATTTCTTCGTCGCCGCCACATTTCAGGACATTTTCCGCCGCTACAAAAAAAAGCACAAGGATTTCAGCGAGTTTACCGCTGAAGTCGCCGTCCAGTTAAACGACACCCATCCCGCCATAGCCATCCCTGAAATGATGCGGCTCTTGCTGGACGAAGAGGGACTGGGCTGGGAAGAAGCCTGGCAAATTTGCGTCCAGACCTTTGGCTACACTAATCACACCTTGATGCCCGAGGCCCTGGAAACTTGGTCGGTCGAGCTTTTTCACCGGGTATTACCCCGCCACCTGGAAATCGTTTATGAAATCAACCGCCGTTTCCTGGCCGAGGTGGAGCAGCGCTATCCCGGGGACACTGAGCGCCTGCGCCGGATGTCGTTGATCGAAGAGGGGTCGGTCAAAAAAGTCCGGATGGCCTATCTGGCCATTGTCGGCAGTCACTCGATCAACGGCGTGGCCGAGCTGCACACCCATCTACAAAAAACACGGATCTTCAAGGACTTTTACGATATTTACCCCGAACGCTTCAACAACAAGACCAACGGCATCACCCAGCGTCGTTGGCTGCTTAAAAGCAATCCCGGTTTGGCCTCTTTGATCAGTGAAAATATCGGGGTTGACTGGTATACCAACCTTTATGCCCTGCGCGGGCTGGAGCCCCTGGCCGAGCAGCGCTCCTTTCAGCGGCGCTGGCTGGCCTGCAAGAAGAACAGTAAAAAGCGCCTGGCCGCCCTGATTCGAACCGAATGCGGCATCAAGGTGGACCCGGAGTCACTTTTTGATGTCCAGGTCAAGAGGATTCATGAATACAAGCGCCAGTTGCTCAACCTGCTCCATGTCATCGTGCTTTATCATCGGCTCATCAGCGATCGGGCCGGCAAGGCCCCGGCCCGCACGGTAATCTTTGCCGGCAAGGCAGCCCCATCCTATGCCCAGGCCAAGTTGATCATCAAGCTGATTAACTCGGTGGCTGATACCATCAACCGCGATCCTCGCATCGGGGAGCGCCTCAAGGTGGTTTTCATCCCCAACTACGGGGTTTCTCTGGCCGAAAAAATTATTCCCGCCGCCGATCTTTCCGAGCAGATTTCCACCGCCGGCACCGAAGCTTCAGGAACAGGCAACATGAAACTGGCTTTGAACGGGGCTTTGACCATTGGCACCATGGATGGAGCCAATATAGAAATTTGTGAGGAGGTCGGCCGGGAAAACATGTTCATCTTCGGACTTACCGCCGAGGAGGTCGAGGAGATCCGCCGCGACCCGCGGCGGACGCCGGAGGCGGTCTATCGGCAAAATCCGGAAGTTCGGCAGACGGTGGACGCCATTGCCGCCGGCGATTTCAGCCGCGGGGATACCGCTATTTTCCAGCCCGTTGTCCAGGCGCTGCTTGACCCCGACGACCCTTATCTCTACCTGCATGATCTGGAGGATTACGTCCGCTGCCAGGATGAGGTGGGCCGGGCGTTTCGCAACAAGGAGCTTTGGGCCCGCAAGTCGATTCTCAACGTGGCCCGGATGGGCAAATTTTCCACCGACCGGACCATCCGGGAGTATGCCGAGGAGATCTGGGGGGTAAAAGTATAGCCCCCTCCGACCGTTCCGGTCAGCAGGCTGGCCGGAGAAGTTTTTTCCCGGGCCGGCGGCTCCCCGCCCCAGCGAAGGCCCGGCCCTGATTCGCTCCTGACCAGCAGAGCAAATAACCAAGGAGGAAGAGCATGAAAGTCGTGGCATTCAGCGGCAGCGCCCGCAAGGAAGGAAACACAACCACCCTGCTTAATGCCGCCCTGGCCGAGCTGCAGGCGGCGGGCTTCGAAACCGAGCTGGTGGAATTGGCCGGCCAGCCGGTGAGCGGCTGTATCGCCTGCTACCAGTGCTTCAAGAAAAAAGACCGGCGCTGCGCGGTGGAGAAGGACATCATCAATGACTGTATCGCCAAGATGGAAGAGGCCGACGGGATTATTCTCGGCTCCCCGACCTATTTCGCCGATGTTTCGGCCTCGATGAAGGCTCTGATCGAACGCTGCGGCATGGTGTCCCGAGCCAACAACGACATGTTCAAACGCAAGGCCGGTGCCGGAGTAGTGGCGGTGCGCCGGGCCGGGGCCTACCATGTTTTCAGTTCCCTTAACGCCTTCTTCCTGATCGGCCAGATGATCGTGGTCGGTTCCTCCTACTGGAACATGGGGATCGGCAAGGATCCGGGTGAGGTCAAGAATGATCCTGAAGGCATGAAAACCATGGCCGATCTGGGCCGCAATATGGCCTGGCTGCTGAAGAAGATTCGCTAGGATTGAGGCAGAATGGTCTGCAGGCACTCCCGGGAGTGGACCTCACGCTGGAGCAGCTGGCGGCTGTAATGATTGAGGAAATTAAGGGCCTCCAGGGCGTTCTCCGGGGGCAGTTTCAGGCGGCTTAGTTTGGTAATGGCCAGGTCCTGGGCCTTGGCCAGCAGCCTGGCGGTGGCTAAAGACAGGGGGATCAGGCTGTGGCGGCGGCTTGCCCGGTTGCAGGTCCGGCAGAGCAGGCCGCTGTCGGCCAGACTGAAATGGTAGGGCCGCTCAGCCTGGTCCAGGGAGCCGCAGCGCAGGCAGCCGGCGAGGTTGGGCCGGTAGCCCAGCAGACCCAGCAGCTTGATTTCAAAGAAGATCACCAGGGGGTTGAGCTTTTCGGCGGTGGCGGGCGCTGCGTCGATGGCGGTCAGAACCCAGACCAGCAGGGGAAAAATTTTAGGATCGGCATCGGCCTCTCGGGTCCATTGTCGGACCAGTTCTCCTACCAGGCAGGCGGCGGCATAGCGCGCGTAATCCTGGCGGATGCAGGAAAAGGGACGCAGCAATTCAGCCTGGTCGATCCGCACCATTCCGCTGCTCCGGCTTTCTTCGTAACTGATTTCCAGCAGGGAAAAAAGTTCGAGCTTGTTGACGAAACGGACGCGACTGCGCTGGGCCCCCTTGGCGATGCCGGTCAGTTTGCCTGTTTCCCGGCCGTAGAAAGTGGCGATCTTGTCGATCTCGCCGTGACTCTTTACCGCCAGGACCACGGCGCTTGTCTCTTTAAGATGCATCTAATGCTGACCCCGACGCTCTTTGGGTGGTCTGCCGGACTCAGGGGAAGCGGAGATCGACGATCTCGCCGCTAAAGCCCAGGGGCGGCAGAGGCTCGCCATTGTAAAAAAGGCTGGCCCCGCCGGCGTTGCCGATGCGCAGGGCGATCTGCCGGCTGGCTTTCCAGGTGAGGGCGTCTCCGGGCAGAAAGGATATTTCCCGGGGAGGAGCGTCATCCAGATTGACGCGTACCCAGGTCTCTTCGACGAAATGCGCCACCAGAACGTGGGCGGGAGTTGGGGCCGCAGCCTGGTCCGGAATGCTTACGCTGCTCGCCGCGGCGGCTGCCGGGCCGGTGGCGGCGGATGAAGCGGGCTCGACTGCCGGCTCAGAAGCGGGAACGGTTTCTGGGGTATCGCTGGTCTCTTCACCGGCTGCCGGGCTTGCATCCAGGGCGGGCTGCTCCGTTGCCGGAGGGCTTTCCGGGACGGCTTCACCTGGGGGATTTTGCGGCGGTAAAAGGGGTCCCGGAGCTTGGGGACGCAGATAGTTGCTATAGGCCCAGTAGGCCAAAAAAAGCGCCACCACCAAAACCAGCAGGATAAAGACATGGTTGCCGGTCAGGCGCCGGGGGGGGGCGGCCATGCTTTGGGCGGTAAGAACCTCGTCGATATGGATTTTCTCGGTGGTGGCCGCCGTCGGCAGTTTCTGTTCCTGGATATAGAGGCGCAGGGCTTCTTCGGGGTCAAGCCCGAGATAGGCGGCATAGATTCTGACGAAACCGCGGGAAAAAACCGGGGCGGGCAGAGCTTGACTATTGTTGTTCTCGAGGGCTTCGAGGGTGGCGGCGTGAATGCGGGTGGCCGCCGCGGCTTCGGCCAGGGAAAGTCCCTTGGCGTTCCGGCCCTGGCGGAGTTGCTCGCCCAGGACGCTGCTTTTTCCCTCACCGCTCCCGGTTGTGGCGACCGACGCATGATCCGGGCCGGCTGAATTTGGTTCCCGGTTGCCGGGGTTCATCGGGCGTCACTCGGAAAATTTTTCATGACCGCACGAGCCTCCTCACAGCATGATCCTGATGTAGGCGTCTTCCCGCAGGTTGCCCACCCATCTGGTGAACTGACTTTCCAGGGCCTGGCGATAAAGCAGTTCCCTGATCTCGTCCCTGGCCTCCTCGTAAGACATTTGCGCCCGCTGATCGCCGCGGTCGGAAAGAAGTTGAAAAAACTGGTAGCCCGCCGGAGTTTCCAGCAGGGGGGAAAGTTCGCCGGGGGCCAGGCGGGGAATATGTTCCCGCATTATTCCCGCCAGCTCATCCAGCTGAAAGACCCCCAGATCGCCCCCGTCGGCGCCGGATGGCAGGTCGGAATGGCGCCGGGCCACGGACCGGAAATCTCCACCGGCCAGCACTTCCTCCCGGGCCAGCTCGGCCCGGCGCCGGGCCTCCTGACGGGCTTCGGAATCTTCAGCTCTCCAGACAAAGCCCATTTGCAGAATATGATAGGCTGCCTCTTCCTGCCGGCCGGCGAAGTTTTCCAGGTAGTATTCCCGAATCCGGCTTTCGGGGATGACCACCCGTTCCCGGACTTCCAGGTTGAGCAGGCGTGACTGCAGGATTTGGGAACGTAAGTCCCGGCGATAATTGGCCAGGGTGGTTTGGTTGCGGCGCAGGTCGCGGATCAGCTCCTCTTCGCTGATCCGGTTATCGGCCAGGATTTGGGCCAGAGCCTCGTCCACCTGCCGCTCACCGACCACGATCCCCCGTTTGGCCGCGTGTTGCTCCACCAGCAGCCGGTCGACCAGGCCGGCCAGAATCTGGCGCCGGGCTTCGGCCAGGACGTTTTCATGCTCCGCGGCCGGCACCTGCTGGAGAATCTGCTCCCGGGCCAGGGCCACCTCCTGCTCCAGTTCCGACCAAGTGATCACTTCGCCGTTGACCTCGGCCACCACCCGGTCGACCACCCGGGCTGACAGCGCCTGGGGGGCCCAGAAGATTGCCGCCAGCATCAGCGCCAGACCCGGGGCGGCAATTTCAGCCCGGCACAATTTTTTCAAATTACCCAAGATAGCGAACATCATTGAGGAATATCATCCCCCATGAGTGCGCGCAACAACTTTTTGATTTCGTTAAAGAGGGTGGCGATGGAGGGCTTGGGCGGCAGAGGGCTGATCAATCGGGCCTGGGGAGTAAAGCGCAACCCTTTGCGGCGCTGATTGACCAGGGTCAGGATGCGTTCGGGGGGGACCGGGGTGCAGGGGTGGAAGCTGAAAACCAGGGCCGCCGGACCCTGTTCGAGCTTGCTGATGCCCAGTTTGGCCAGCCGGTTTTTCAGGGCGATGATCTCGAAAAGATTGGCGGTTTCCGGGGGCAGGGGGCCAAAACGGTCGGCGAATTCGTCCTGGATATCGGCCAGGGCGGGATCATCGGCGGCGGCCGTAATTTTACGGTAGGCCAGGTAACGCTGGTTGACATCCTCGATATAATCGGCCGGAATATGGGCGGCGATGGCCAGTTTGATTTCCGGCTCTATCTCCTCTTCGACCAGAGTTTCCTCCGGAGGGGCATCGCCGCCGGCGGCATCCGGTTGCCGGGCCCGCCGTTTGAGGTCCAGCACCGTTTTTTGCAGCAGTTCGAGATACATGTCATAGCCCACCGCGGCGATATTCCCGCTCTGTGATTCACCCAGGATATTGCCGCCCCCCCGGATCTGGAGATCGCTCAGGGCCAGCTTGAAGCCCCCGCCCAGTTCGTTGTAGTCCATCAGGGCCTGGAGCCGCCGGCGGGCCTCGCCGGCCAGATCGTCCAGGGCCGGGACCAGCAGGTAGGCGTAGGCCTGCTCGCTGCTCCGGCCCACCCGGCCCCGCAGCTGGTAAATTTCGGCCAGGCCCAGGCGGTCGGCCCGGGTGATGATGATGGTGTTGGCGCTGGGAATATCGAGACCGGACTCGATGATCGTGGTACAGACCAGAACATTGATTTCCCGGCGGACAAAGCGGACCATGATCTCCTCGAGCTGCTTGGCCGGCATCTGGCCGTGGGCCACCGCCACCCGGGCTTCCGGGACCAGCTGCTGGACTTTGGCCGCCACTTCGTGAATGTTCTGGACCCGGTTGTGGACCACGAACACCTGGCCGTCCCGGCCCAGTTCCCGGTGGATTGCTTCCCGGATTACCAGATCGTCGTGGCGGGCGATGAAGGTTTTCACCGTGCGCCGCAGGCTTGGCGGGGAGCTGATCACCGACAGATCGCGGACCCCGAGCAGGGAAAGCTGCAGGGTGCGGGGAATGGGCGTAGCGGTCAGGGTCAGGACATCGACTCCGGCCCGCAGCCTTTTCAGGCGTTCCTTGTGGCCGACCCCGAAACGGTGTTCCTCGTCAATGATCAATAGGCCCAGTTTCTTGAATTTGACGTCGGCGGAAAGGAGGCGATGGGTGCCGATGACAATATCCACCTGGCCGGCGCCCAGTTGAGCGACGATTTTTTTCTGTTCGGCCGGGGTCCGGAATCGGTTGAGGCTCTCCACCCGCAGGGGAAAACCGGCCAGCCGTTCGCGGAAGGTGGCGGCATGCTGTTCGGCCAGCACCGTGGTCGGCACCAGCAGAGCCACCTGGGTTCCGTCCTCCACCACCTTGAAAGCCGCCCGGATGGCGACCTCGGTCTTGCCGTAGCCGACATCGCCGCAGACCAGCCGATCCATGGGGCGGTCTGAACAGAGATCGTCCATGACCTCGTTGATGGCCTGGAGCTGCCCGGGCGTTTCGTCAAAAGGGAAGGACTCCTCCAGTTCGTGATACATTTCGCCGGGGGCGGAAAAGGTGGTGCCGGCGGCGAGCTGGCGCTTGGCGTAGAGGTTGAGCAGGTCCCGGGCCACCTGCCAGACCGCCTTTTTGATCCGGTTGCGGGTGGCCAGCCAGGTCTTGTCGCCCAGCTTGTCCAGGTTGGGCTCCTGCTCCGCCACCCCCTTGTACTTGCCGACGCTGTTGATCTGGTCCACCGGGATGAAGAGCTTGTCCTCGCCCCGGTAGCGGATTTCCAGATAGTCATTGGTGATTCCCCCCAGCTCGATGGGGGTCAGGCCCTGGTAGATCCCGATTCCGTGCCGGCGATGGACCACCAGATCGCCGGGGTTGATTTCATCGAAATGGGAAATTTTTTCCGCCGGGGGCCGACGCCGGGTTTTGGCCGCGCCCAGCCGGCGCTCACCGAAAAGCTCGGCCTCGGAAAGCCAGTGCAGTTTTTCCTCGACCAGGTCGAAGCCGCTGCTCAGCGGTTGAGGGGCCAGGAGCAATTCCCGGCTGGCGGCCGGGGGGGGAGCTTGCCGGTCAAACATGCCTGGCCGGGGCCCGGATTCGGTTTGGCGGCGGCAGGCAACCCCGTGCGCGTTCAGCATTTCTTCCATCTGGGCGGCATGGCGGGGGGAGCGGCAGGCCAGAAAAACCTGCTCGCCCCGGGTCTGCCATTGGATGATCCTCCGGGCCAGGGGAGCGAGCAGCCCTTGACTGGGCCGGGCCAGATCAAGTTCCTGCTTGAGCAGGACATGGTTGCCGGCGCTGACTGTAAAACTGCGGCGGTTGTCGGTGTCAGTTCCCCCCAAGGGTAGGAGCCGGGCCCCCGGCCGCGCGGCCAGTTGCTCCAGCAGTTCGGCGGCGGGCAAAAAAAGCTCCGCCGGGGCCAAGGCCG
>Ga0114946_10001482_pt1 | contig 16228 bp, 10 predicted proteins | sample WalLakDeSediment_FD_88676 | JGI IMG/M metagenome (GOLD analysis project Ga0114946, IMG submission 88676) | Lake sediment microbial communities from Walker lake, Nevada to study Microbial Dark Matter (Phase II) - Walker Lake 11/02/13 Deep Sediment | ecosystem: Environmental > Aquatic >... | reverse complement strand
TCGTAAGCAAAGGTTCTGATGACCCGGTGGGTAAAGCTGTCGATGGTGCTGATCGCGAATTCGGCATAGTGGTGCATGATAAGCCGTAAAGCCGCCAGCGCCCGGCCGGCGATCATTTCATCGCTCACATGCAACTCTTTCCGGAGCTGTGGAAGCATATACCGGATGGTATCACTGTCCGCATGCTTTACCGGGTCCGTCAGGTCGATCAGGCAACGCACCACCCGCTCCTTCATTTCATTGGCCGCTTTGTTCGTAAAGGTAATGGCGAGCACGCGCCGGAAGTGGTCCGGGTTCTTCAGCACAACCAGCAGGTACTCGCGCACAAGGGTGAATGTCTTGCCCGATCCGGCTGAGGATTTATAAACAACGAAAGATTGCTGTTGCTGGGCCATGTTGCCCGTAAAGATACGAGGAAAAGTCCTTAATTCAGTAGAATCCTTTTTACATAGGGTACATTGTCGATGGTGAGCCTGACCAGGTAAATACCCGGTTTAAAGCCGCTTTCTTTCAGGTAAAGTACGCGATTGTAAAGTCCTTTCTCCTGCCGGGCACTGGCAAACCGTTTCATTTCATTGCCATAGATGGAGTAAATGGAAATTTTGACATCGGATTCACGCAGCAGCTCATAACTGATCGACAGGTAATCCGTCGAAGGGTTGGGAAAGACGGTGAAATCAAAATTATACAGGCTTAATTCAGGGACATCGAAGAAGGAGGTTCGCAAGGAGTCGATATATGTGGCCACCGCGACGAGGCCTTCAACCGTAACCTGCATAAGCGGAGCGGGAAAACCGTTTCCGAGCCATTTATATTCGCTAATATTACGCAGCAAAGGCATGCCCATTCCCAGCGAATCGATGTAGATACTGTCGTATTCCTCGATTTCTGTTCTGACCCGGAGTGTCTGGAATTCACCATAAGGGGTTATCAGCGTGCCCCAACCATCCACGAAGTTTCTGCGGAATTTGTCTATCTCAAGATAGCCCATGTTGGGCACATTGACCTGGATATAAGAATTGGACGAATCGACATCTCCATATTGCAACGGAAACCGGTAGATCGTATCGATCTCCTGATATTGAACCGGGAGCGGAAAGCCGGCCAGGGTAATACCGTATCCAACCTCTCTGTATTCATTTCCTTCATTTTTCAGAAACTGGTACACATCCGAGATCTCCATTCCGGGAATGGAGTTGAATTGAGACATTTTCAAGGCAACAGTGGCTTTGTGATGTGGATAGATAAACTGGTTATTGAAGAAAAGCTGGTAGACGGTCGGTGTTTGGTTGATACTGACAAAAGTGTCGACCTGTTGGGCAGCCAGGAAAAGGCTGCTGAAATCCCATACCTGGCCGGGACCGGCCTGCTCGTAGTTAATGCCGTCAAGCACCAGTGTGGTGCTCAATCTTACAGTATCTCCTGGCGAAGGCATGTCAGCCGCATGGATGGTAATTTGCGCCGCCGCCTGGTGCAATAAAAAGAACAATGCAATGAGCGTCGTAAAAGTCCGGATCATAAATTTTTATTTGTTTTTCGCAAAAGTAAGACGATATTTAAGAATAATGTGAAAATATATCGTGTACACGGTTATTTATTTCTGTTTCTTGCTGCGACCAAAGAGTTCTTTTACATGGTTGAATTCCTTCCGGTAAAAAACACTGACGCCCTGGGTATAAGGAGCGTAGTCGGTATAAAGCGACAGATCGTTCGAACGGTTGAATGCTTTTACCCTGAACCTGCCATCAGGGGTGAGTTTATATTCGATGGTCACATCTCCGACGATAGAACTTGTTTGCTGGGTGCTCTCATTGCTGCCCGTCACCCCGATATTTCCATCGATAATAAGCCGGTCGTCCAGCAATTGAGTTGATAAAGCGAGTTCAAGTTGCTCGTCGGTCACCCGGTCGCCGGGAACATAATTTATACCGATGCTAAAATCATTGCTGATCCTTGACAGCATATTGCTGAGGGTACTGGAAAAAATCGAAGCGGCGCTGACCGGGTTTGTCCCGCTGACACCTGTACTGGTGAAACTGCTTAGCACGAGCAATGAGATGGCCTGCTGGCTCATCATACCCATATCGTTGGTATCCAGGACTGCATAGACAGCTTGTTTGTATTGCTCCTGTAACGAAGGAAATGTAATCCCGAAGCTTAATTCGGGATTGAAAAGGTTTCCTTTCATACGGATATCGGTATTTACAACCACTTTCTGACCGGCTGCATCGCTATCGAGCATCCCAATTCCCAATCCATCCAACGATGTTCTTACCCTGTATCGTGCTGTAATATTCACTTCAGCGTCATTGATATCGCCTGTCCATAAAATCCTGCTCCCCTCGATAATTTCAAAACGCCTGTACATCAGTTGTTCCAGGGAGAAGGAAAAAAGTCCGGAAGAGATCGTATAGCTACCTTCCATCGTCAGGTAGCCATTCGGATCAACCCCCAGCCGCAGGTTACCCTGCCCGTTTGCCTTGATGAAGCCAAGGCTGCCAGGTAAAATGATTTCAATATCAGCATCATTTGTCACGTTCATCGATATATCAAGGTTAATCCCGGATACCTGCGGGGCATCAGGAACCAATTTTTCCAGGGTATCTGTCTGATTGGTGAATATGATGAAATCACCCTGTGACACATCCACCGAATACCGGATCGGAATGGTCACATTCGTCCCTTTCTCGGTTCTTACATCTACTATTATAGATATGTTTTCAAACGGTCCTGTCAGTTTCACTATTCCCGATGCTACAGCCTTACCGTAAAAAATATCATTCTGGTAACGATTCAGGTCAAATCCCAGAAATTTATCCGGTTCTATCGAAAGGTCAATCTGAAAATCACGGAAGTATTTGTGCCTGATACCACCCCCTAAAACAGCCTGGTTTGAACCCGGATCGTAAACGGTCAACTGGTCGAAATAAATGAGATTCTCCTCAAATATTACCTCATTGGCAAAGGAATAATTAACGTTAAGGTAATCGATCTTAAGCTCCGCACGCTGCAGTTTCATGGAACCGGTCAGTTGCGGCTCGGCAATCGTTCCCTGTAAATATAATCTACCGGTTGCAAATCCGGCAATATTAGAGCTGAAACTGGACAGCAGGGGTTTCATCACCGAAATATTTAAATTCCGGGTGGCAATGGTCAGATCAAAATTCCGGGATTCGTGAAAGGGGAAATATGATCCGCTTATGTCAAGGATCTTATATGGGTCGGCCAGCTCACTCTTATCGAAAATACTGATATTTAAAATAACAGAGGTATCCCTGTCATTCCATCGTGTTTGAATATCGGCATCCCCGAAATACACATCATTGAAAACAAAATCGGCGATCGTCATCGAAGCGAAAATGTTGGGCAGACTGTCACTAATGAACATCCCGAAGCTGCCATTGATCATCCCGTCGAATTCCAGGTCATTTCCTGCTAATAACGGATTAAAATTAGACAGTGACCAATTTTTAAAAACCAGGTTGATCGTATCGGCAGGGTCATATGAGATGGTGCCGTCTATGTAAAAATCTTCCCTGCCTTTTGAAATATGGAAGTGTTCAATTCTATAGAATCCCGAATCGGCCACGAACAGGTTTGGCTCCCTGATTTGCCAGATTTCCCCGTTGAAGTCGGCTCTGGCATCATATATACCGGCTTCAATACGACGGGAAGACGGGAACCGGAAAAATCCATCAATGGCGGCCTGGTTAGTCAGCACGGTATCGTAGTTATCCCAAAGGATGGAGAAGTGAATGCTGTCACCCCCGGCAACGGCATTTAGCTTGAAATGATCGAGGCTCAGGCTGGCGGTATCTTTTTGTTCAAGCAGGACGATCTGGCCGGCACCCCCTTCAAAATGAAACTGCTGATCGATGGTTTGACCGGAGAAACTGACATCTTCGAAGCTTATGCCGCTGACAACTATCCTTTCCGTATGCCCTTCAACTGTAAGCACCGGGCCGTACGAATCAAATTCGCCTTTGATAGCTGCGCCCGGAGAAATCGCAAGGTTCGGCATGAATATCTCCGTCAATGGTTGTATATCTTTCAGCCTTAGATCATATGATAACTGCTGTGGGTTTTCAATCCGTGTCCTGTCAGCCAGGATATCCTCCTCTTCGCTACCCACAAGGAAATGTCTGACTTGCCCGATCAAATCCTGTATCTTAAAAGTTCCTTTGAAATCGGCATCAATATAATCAGACCTCAGTGTAATTTCATCAACGATATCCGGTCCCCTGACCCGGTTCAGCTCCAGGTGCTGCAGGAAATAGTCTTTTCCGTGTTCAGTATATTTCATGCTGTCAATCCGGATCAAACCATGAAAGTTGTCAGGATCAATGCCTTCGAAATCGGCTTTGATCGTTCCCTGCAGGTTCATATCCTCGCTTTTGCCGCTGAGATTCATATCGAAAAACCGGGCTCTGAGCAGCTCCAGGGAGAAGTCCAGGTCGGGGATCTCCTGGTTGAAGTCCACCAACCCATCGAAGGAGAAACTCAACGAGGGATCAATGACCAGCAAACGGCCATTGTACGACCTGGATTTGATCACGCCTCCCAGGATGATCTTGTCATAACGGTACGATTTAAACACCAGATTCTCGACCCAACCACTCAGAACAACATTCATGTCCTGGAAAGCAATGCCTTCACCTTCAAATTCCAGGTCCAGGTCGGTCGTTCCCAGGTCATGATGGCCGGTAATCCGGTCCAACCTCAATCCCGTACCCAATATCTCCCCGAAATAGGTGATCTCTTTCCGCGGGTCCCTTCCCGAAAACCTGCCGGAAAACTGTAATTTTCCCAGATCACTGGTCATGGTAAGCCGGGCGTTGAAATCATCAGCGAATCCGGAAATTTTTCCGCTTATCGTCGTAATACCCAAATCATTGACCGGATCAGGATATTCGGCTATCTGGCTATCCACCGGAAAGTGAAATCTACTGACTTCATCCGGTGTGGTGCGCAACCGCTGAATATCCATTGAAAAATAAGTATTGCGCACATCCGGCAGTCCTTTCATGCTGATACCCCCGATGAATTCCGTAAAATCACCTGTTTTGAACCGGAAATCACCGGTGGAAAAATCGCTTACGGTCCCTTCCAGCATTCCCTCGAGCATCACAGGTTCGTTCAGGGGAAGCAAATCGGGAGCAAAATAGCCTATGTCGCCTAAGGTAATCAGCGAACTCCTGATATCGGCAGTGATGAAAACGCTGTCGAGAAAATATCCCAGGTTATTATACCCGTCATAAAGAAATGCCAGGTCCATATCGAGACTGGTGCGACGGGTCTCCAGGTTAAGTTTTTCCACCCGGATACCGGTTGAACTCACCTGCGATATTCCCGAAAAATGCCGCACGGACAATCCCGACTTTTCATTGCATGAAAGATTCCCAACAATGGCTGAGATGGAATCTCCGTCAACGGTAATATCCCACAGGTTAAGGAAAATCTCAGAGATAAAGAGTTTGTTAAAATCGATGCCTTCAGACACACTGTCTTTTTGTTCATCCCGGAATCCGAACGCCAGATCATCTAATATCAGTGAGTTGCATGATAGCTGCCACAGTGGCGCAGGCATAGTATCAGATTCTCCACCCTGAAAGTTCTCCAGAAAATGATTCAGGTTCAGCAAGCTGTCATTTTCATATTTTCTCAGGTAAAACCCGCCATCGACCAGGCGTATGTATTTGAAATCAATCCTGTGGTTCTTCATGGAGAATTTATCCACCTTAACATGCAATGCGCCAAGCTCAAGCATGGGCTGACCTTGTATATCAAGCAATTTTACTCCGCCCAGCCGGACATCCAGCATGCCGGATATCCATAATTTATTGATATATATAGGGGTATTCAATTCTTTTGACAGGAAGTCTGCTGTTATATTCCCTGCCAGGCGCTGGAAAGACGGTGTCCGCACCACGGAAAAAACCGTCAGGAGTACTGTCAGCAGGACTACTGTGATGAGGGTCGACAGCCTCAGGATATTTTTAATAATTTTGCCCGTAAGAATCAATTTTAATGAGTATATACATTTTAGGCATTGAATCCTCCTGCGATGACACATCGGCTGCTGTTTTGCGCGACCGTAAGGTTTTGTCGAATCTCATTGCCAATCAGGAGATTCATCAATCTTTCGGCGGTGTGGTGCCTGAACTGGCCAGCAGAGCGCACCAGCAGAACATCATACCCGTTACAGAACACGCGTTGCAGCAGGCAAAAATAAGCAAAAATCAATTGAACGCCGTTGCATTCACCCGTGGCCCCGGTTTACTGGGTTCGCTTCTGGTGGGCACCTCCTTTGCCAAGTCGTTCGCGCTTTCCCTTGGCATCCCAATCATTGAGATAGATCACATGGATGCGCATATCCTGGCCCATTTCATTGTGGAAGATCAGACAGAAAAGGAATTCCCCGCATTTCCATTTCTATGCCTGACCGTTTCCGGCGGTCATACGCAAATTGTGAAGGTAAACGATCATTTTGATTTCGAGACCGTGGGCAAAACAATTGACGATGCTGCCGGCGAGGCATTTGACAAGGCAGCCAAGATCATGGGGCTTCCCTATCCCGGCGGACCGCTGATCGACAAACTTGCCCGGGAGGGCAATCCACAAGCTTTTCATTTTCCGGAACCGGCAGTCCCCGGGTTCGATTACAGTTTCAGCGGACTGAAGACATCATTTCTCTATTTCCTGAGGGACAAGCTAAAAGAAGACAGCCTGTTCATAGAAAAGAACAGAACCGACCTGGCGGCTTCCATTCAGAATACTATCGTTGATATCCTGCTCAAGAAACTGTCAGCCGCTTCACAATCCTACGGCATCACCGATATCGCCATTGCCGGGGGTGTATCGGCAAACTCAAGGCTGAGAAAAGCCCTAGAAGAAAAAAAGAGTGAACTGGGATGGCGCATATTCATCCCGAAATTCGAATATTGCACTGACAATGCCGCCATGATCGCCATCACCGGCTATTTCAAATACCTGAAGAAAGACTTTGCCTGGCAGGATATATCGGTATATGCACGCAGGGCGTAGGACGGTAGGACTGTAGGACTGTAAGACTGTAGGACGGAACAAGAACCAAGAACCAAGAACCAAGAACCAATGAACGCTATCATTCTCCCAGAATACAATGCGAACATCATCCGGGCTATGAAGGGCCTGCAGGTGGGTAAAATGCAAATCCCTAAGCCCACCGGCGGGCAGGTGCTGATAAAAGTTGCGGCGGCGCCGTGCAATCCCAGCGATATTGCCTTCCTGCGGGGTGGGTACAATATCAGGAAACCCTTGCCGGCCGTGATGGGATTTGAATGTACCGGCACGGTGGTGGAGAGTGGTCCCGACCCTAAAGCACAAATGCTGAAGGGCAAAAGAGTGAGCTGTTTCGCGGATGAGACAGACGGTGGCACCTGGGCCGAGTATTTTATGACCCGTTATGAGAATTGCATCGAAATAACCGAAGCCCTGCCCGATGAGCAGGCGGCGGCCTTTTGCATCAATCCTTTTACGGCTTATGCCATGGTCCAGATGGCCATCGTAAGCAAGGTGAAAACGATCATTCAAAACGGGGCATCGGGACAGATCGGCATTTTCATCCGTAAGTTGGCCGGGATGAACGGCATACAGGTAATAAACCTCGTCAGAAAAGAGGATCACCTGGAAAAATTAAAGCAGGAAGGCGAAAAGCATGTGCTCGGCCTGAATCAGCCTGACTTCGAAAATCGTTTGCATCAGCTGGCCCATAACCTGGAAGCTACCATCGCTTTCGATGCCGTCGGGGGTGAATGGTCCGGGCAAATCCTTAACGCCATGCCAGCAGGCGCCACGCTCGTGGTTTACGGGGGATTGTCGGGCAAACCTCTCGGCGCTTTAAATCCAATGGATATCATATTTAAGGGAAAAACAGTGAAAGGTTTTAACTTGAATCAATGGAAAAAAGAAACGGATGAAAAGAAATTCCAGGAAGTGTCGTCAACACTGCAGCAACTGATCCTGAATCATGTCCTGCATACGAGGATCCAAGGGGAATTTCCATTGGAAGAGGTACAGCAGGCCATGGAGCAATATATCCGTAACATGTCGGCCGGAAAGATCCTCTTCACCCCTTGATGGCACAGGCGCCTTAGTTCAGTTCGATGATCCGTTCACCCGAATCCACCGGGTAAATGATCCGCCTGCGGGTATCATAATGATAATAATAGGGATCATAGGGATAACTGGCAGGAATGTTTTCCCTGACATACCGGTTCAGAAGATAATCATAAAGATAACCGGCCGTATATGAACCAAATCTCCCCGCGAAATCATAAACATCCGTCAGGGTTAAGGTATCGATGGTGTAATCGAAGCGGAATTTTCCGGTAATGAGGTGTTGTTTCAGAAGCCCGTTCAGATCATCTATCAGATAATCACTGGTGAACAGCACTTTATGGTCGCCTTCCACATTCAGTTTGCTTAACTCGATCCATATATTAAAATTGAGGGCATTCAGATCTATCCCGTCGATCACGATCACTTCATCATAGACGACCTCTTCTGACCAGTAAGGATAGATATACTCCTCCAGGGAGATCTGAGCCAGGTTTACAACTGTGGCGCTAAGGCTTTCCGCCATGAGCACCGGGAGGGAGTCTTCCGGAATTACTGTATAGCCCATCCGTGTCATAAACCTTTCAAAGCCATCGTAAAAAAAATATACCAGCAATGAATCATCTATCTCCTTAAGAAACAAGCTGTTTTCATAAAGCAGACTGTCTTTCAGGTAATCGCTGAGGGTATCTATGCCCGGTATTTCATACTCTTTGAGATTATGTTTGAAAACAATATCAGGCTTCATGACCAATATGGGCATCGGTTTTTCCATCACCACGAATTTCCGGGCCAGCTTCTGCTCTGTATTACAGCCTGCCAGCAGTAGTACCAGCAAAAAGAATATTACAGGGTATGATAAAAACTTTTTCATCTCAAGTAACAATTACGCTGCTATGTATTGTTTTCAGACAGCAATGCTTCGCCGAAAGATCTGCCATAATCGATGGCCTGTTGTTGTTCGGCCGGGTCGGGGGAGAATTTCACAAAGACACCATCTTTGAAATACTTCAGTTTCAGGTTTTCCAGGTTGGTTTTGATCAATTGACGGCTCTCCCCGCTCCATCCAAAGGAACCAAATCCACCTGCCAGCTTACCTTTGTCTCTCAATGGGTTGATAACGGAAAACAGCTTGTAAACCGGGAGCAGGATATTCTGGTTAATGGTAGTGCTGCCGACAATAATGGCCGCGCTCTCGGCCACTTTTTGCTCCAGATCGCCGATACTTGATTTTTCAATATCATAAACTTCCACTGAAATATCACCCGCCTGCCGGATCCCCTCCCCTATTTTTTGCGCCAGCAAACCGGTTTTTGAATAAGCCGAAACATAAGGTATGAATACCTTGTGACGGACCGGCATCTGCAGGTGCTCCTCTGCATACTTCTCCGAAAGATCGACATATTTCTTCCAGTTAGTACGCAGGATGGGCCCGTGACCGGTGGCTATCATCTTGATATCCAACTCCCTGATCTTTTCTATGGCTTTGAGCATGAACTTACTGAATGGCTTCAGTATCACATCGAAATAATATTTGAAATCTTCGTCGAAATCCCCAACCCGATCATCGTACATGGCTTCATGGCAGAAATGGGCCCCGAAAGAGTCGCAGGTAAACAATATCTTATCCTCGGCGAGGTAAGTGTACATCGTATCGGGCCAGTGCAAATTCGGTGCGCTGATGAAACGCAGGGTACGATCGCCCAAATCAAGCGTGTAACCGTCCTTTATAATAATGTGTGGAAAGTCGAAGAAGATCATCTCCTTCAGGTAACGAATCGCGTTGCCAGTACCGACAACGGTGGCTTTAGGCGCCAGCTTGAGCAAATGCACCAGGCTGCCGGAATGATCCGGCTCGGTATGGTTCAGGATAATGTATTCAATTTCCGATGGATCTGTCAGCTGTTGGATCTTTTCCAGGTAAGTCTCCCAGAAACTTTCCTTTACCGTTTCGATAACCGCCTTCTTTTGGGCGTTGATGAAATAAGAATTGTAAGTGGTGCCGTTTTTCGTCTCCATCACTACATCGAAAGTAACGATATCGCGGTCAAGTACCCCGATCCAATGAACATCCGGGGTGAGTTCAAGTATCTTATCGTCGCTCATGTTTTTTTAATTATTCCTGGTTATTATATTGCTGGCAACATTTAATCAAACTCCAGCCTGATCTGTTTTCCCGGAACCTGCGAATCCGCCCCGGGCTGCTCGCCGGAATCTTCCGGTTCCTCATCTCCTTTGTTAATAAACGATTCATTTTCCGTTTCGTTCACTTCTTCAGCAGAAATTTCCCGGGTTTCTTCCGAAACGGGATCTCTCGATTCAACCGTCTCGTTTTCAGCCGATTCCTGCCGAGGCGGCGCATAAGGCAGGGAATCCAGCCATTGTAATGCATCCACTTCATGGACCGAGAGCCTCTTTCCCTTGGCGCGGTAACTTTTTACACCAATGAAGTCTGACAGAATGATCGTCTCGGGATCCCTCAGCCTGCCGTTCTTTTCTTTAAAAGTGATGTGAAGTTGCGGGAGCCAGTCAAGACTGATCTCTGCCAGCCTTGTTTCCTTGTGCTCGTTCAGGAAATTCACCGGTTTGTCCGAAGGTTCGATGGTGAACCGCTTCACGTAAAGATGACCGGTAATGCCATCCTGATATATCGCCGAAACCACCCGTTCTGGTTCGAACTTCATGATAAAGATCATGTCTTCTTCGAAATGGGTCGAAAGATCATAATTATATAAACGGTAGTGACCTGATTTCTGGATCGTCAGGATCTTATCGTCCCCTTCAAAAGCGCCCAGGTAGGAACCCCTTTCTTCGGCACTCAGCCTTTTCACCGATTCGTCGAACCATATACCCCTGGCGCCCAGTGTCGAAACGCCCTCTTCCTTCTTGATGATCTGGCGGATGGCATTTTTCGTCAGGATGTTCCCCTGGCTGTTCCTGCCTTTGATGGCTACCTGGCTGAAGTCATATTCAAAGGCAGTCTTTTTCATGCGGGGTTTCGGGCGCAGGAAGACCTTCAACGTCTCAGCCTGTCCGTTCGGATTCGCGCTGAAGTAGATCACCTTCGACCCCTTTGCCCCACGGGTGAGATCATATTCCTTGTCGCGCGTGATCCCCACCACGGCAAAGCGCTTAATATAATTGTTCCCCTTTTTACCATCGCGGTAAACCATGTTATAAATGGTCCTGTCATCATTTTTCTTAAAGACATTGATATGAATGACATCCTTTCCGGCAAAAAATTTCCCCTCCACTTTTGTCACCACGAAGGAACCATCGCCCCTGAAAATAATGACATCGTCGATATCGGAGCAATCGCATACATACTCATCCTTTTTCAGCGAAGTACCGGCAAACCCTTCCGACATGTTAATATAGAGTTTCTGGCTGGCAGCAGCCACCGCAGCCGCTTCGATCGTGTCAAAACTGCGTATCTCCGTTTTCCTGTCCTTACCCTGCCCGTATTTCTTCCGGATCTGCCGGTAATACAGGATGGCGTAATCGATCAGGTGATCGAGATGGTTTTGAACCTCATCCAGCTCGCTTTCGATAGCGGTTATCTGCTCATCTGCATGCTGGGCGTCATATTTGGATATGCGCTTGATTCTTAATTCCGTGAGCCGGATAATATCCTCACGGGTAACCTCCCGCGGCAATTTCTTTGTATGCGGAGCCAGGCCCTTTTCAATGGTTGCCAGAACATCTTCCCAGGTGAGGCAGTTTTCAATTTTCCGGTAGATCTTATGTTCGATGAATATTTTCTCCAGGCTGGAATAATGCCATTGGTCCTGCAACTCACCTTTCCGGATCTCGAGCTCTTGCCGGATCAGTTCGACCGTGTTTTTAACAGAAATACGAAGGATCTCCTTCACATTTAGGAACTGCGGCTTACCGTCCCGGATAACGCAGGCATTCGGAGATACCGGGACTTCGCATTGCGTAAAAGCGTATAAGGCGTCGATGGTCTGGTCGGGCGAGGTGCCCTGCACCAGGTGGACCACGATCTCAGCCTCTGCCGATGTGTTATCGTCGATCTTGCGGATCTTGATCTTCCTTTTATCATTAGCCTGGATGATGGAATCGATCAGGTTGGAGGTGGTCACTCCGAAAGGCATCTCCGAAATGACGAGCGTTTTGTTGTCCTGTTTTTTGATCCGGGCCCTGATCCTGACCTTCCCGCCGCGGGCCCCGTCATTGTATTTTGAAACATCGATTAGTCCGCCGGTCAGGAAATCGGGACAGATCGTAAAATCTTTGCCTTCCAGGATACGGACCGAGGCATCGATCAGTTCGTTAAAATTATGCGGCAATATCTTGGAGGATAATCCAACGGCAATTCCTTCCACCCCCTGTGCCAGCAGGAGCGGAAACTTCACCGGCAAGGTGACAGGTTCCTTGTTCCTCCCGTCATATGAAGGTTTCCATGGCGTCGTCTTCGGGTTGAACACCACCTCCAGGGCGAATTTCGACAAACGGGCTTCGATATAACGGGGGGCCGCCGGGCTGTCGCCGGTCAGGATATTGCCCCAGTTGCCCTGTGTCTCTACCAGCAGGTCTTTTTGTCCGAGCTGTACCAAAGCATCGCCGATCGATGCGTCGCCATGGGGATGGTACTGCATCGTATGCCCTATGATGTTGGCCACCTTGTTAAATCGGCCGTCATCGAGCTGCTTCATCGAATGCAGGATCCTTCGCTGAACGGGCTTGAGCCCATCGGTCACCTCAGGCACCGCCCGCTCCAGGATCACATAAGAAGCATAATCCAGGAACCAGTTCTCGTATAACCCCGACACCTTGATGGTTCGCTGCGCATCGGAGGCCGGTTCCCTGTCATCTTGCATTTCACCGCTATGCCCGGCATCCCCGCTGCTCTCTTCCCTGATATCATCCAGTATTTCTTCCATCTGCGCTGCCTGTGGCTCTCCTATTTAACCAGTTTGGAAATAGCTTTGAATTCATCGGTCCCCGAATACCGGAGCAGTTCAAACAATACCGATTCATACGAGGCAATGATGGCGCCTTCACGCCGCATCCGCATCATCGCCATTTTTTTATCGTTAGGCCTGCGGGAAGAGACACAGTCATCCACCACCACCGGGACAAAGTTTTTCTCCAGCAGGTCCAGCGTAGTCTGCATCACGCACACATGCGACTCGATACCTGCCATAATAATGAATTTTTTGCCCAGCTTCATCAACGCTTCTGTGAAAGGCTGGTCGTCACAACAACTGAACGACATCTTCTCCAGCGGTCCGAAAGACCGGAACAATGTCCGCAAGGGTTCGATTGTAGGTCCGAGCCCTTTGGTGTATTGTTCCGTAACAATGATGGGGATTTGCATTACCTGCAATCCCTGTACGAGTATGCCCGTATTACGTGCAATGGACTCATGATCATCGATATAAGGGAAAAGCCTTTCCTGTATGTCGATGACCAGGCCCGCGGTTTGATCTTTTATTATTCTCATCTCCAATTATTTAATATTCTATCGGTTGACCTTCCAGAATCTCAATAAAACGATTTCCAAGGCCAAAAAAATCAGCGCTAAAATTACAAATATCTTCCACAACGGAGTCCCCTGGCTCATGGCTATGATCGAATCGGTAAGCGGTTTTCCTCTTCCGGTGAGTATCCTGAAATGACCGGGAACATAACGCCCGGTCATCTCCTTCAGTTCATCCTCCCCGGCAAACTGCATGACTGACTCCGTCCGGTCGTAATTGAATGCCACTCCCCTCACCGTCACATCATCCTGGTGGATCCGGTAATGTCCGGCCCGGTCAACCTGTCCGTACAATGGCAGGATGATCCGCTTGTTCAGCACCTGTTGGCCGGGAATGAACCCGAAGGAGTCATCGAGGGTGGATATCTTCAGGATTCTATCACCTGAAATACCGGAATGGCTCAATTCAAGCTGATTGTCCCTGCCGATGGTATAATATAGCGGGGCGGTGGCAGCGCTGAGCAAAGCCATCCTGAAAAATACGGGGACGAAAAGGGCGTGCCTCGGGAAATTACTGACAGCATCGTCCAGCGGGACGGTCAGCAAGTAGATATCCCCCTGGGGGAGAGCTTCCCATGACAAAAACGGCCTGCCGTTCAGCATGCTCATGACGCTGATCCGGGAAGTCCGGGTGCCCCTCGACAGGCCATAGAAGGATTTCACAACCGGCAGATCCATGGTAGCCGGGTCTGGCCCGCGTCCCGGTCCCGATCGCTCAAAAACATCGAAAAAAACCGGGTTGTCCAGGTCAAGGGAAGAAACCCGTGTCTCCTCCTGTATCCATTCAGTGTAATGATTCGCCCCGGCTGACGAAAGAAAAGCGCGGAACGAAGTCACATCCATCTCTGGCGATGGAATAATCAGGAGCGTTCCCGAATTCTCCAGGAAAAGCGTGAGCTCCTGTGCCAGTCCCGATGAGATATCCCGCAATTCATTCAGGATGATCAGCTCAAAAGCCTGTAAGTTGTTGAAATCTATATTTCTTACGTTATTATTGACGAAATAAATGGAAGAATCCTTTCCAAACAGCGAATTCAGGTAAAGGCTCTCTTCACCGCCATGGATGGCCAGGATGGGAACGGCGCCGGCAACATGATAAACCAAATGCAGCCGGTCATCGAATGTTACGGGATAATCGGAAATTTCGAGGGTGCCGTACTGAAAGCCCGCCTCGTAATTGGTTAACGGCAGCTCTACATCAAGATAGGTCCCGCCTTTGACATCAAAAGCGGCCACAGCCTTTTGCGTCCCGTTGATCATCAGCTTGAGCGGCACTTTTTCATAATCAGTGGCCGATTCATTGACAATGCGTGCCAAAAGCCGCACCCCCTGGTTAAGCTGATGTACCGGCGTGGCAAACCAGCAGCTGTCGATATAAAGATTGTCTTTATTGACGGCTGTCAACGGTACCAGCCAGTAATTGATGAGACTGTCGGCCACAACATTTTCAAAATCAGCCATCGTTAACTGAAAATCTGAAACCAGACAGGCCAATCCACGTTGTCCGCTCTCGCTGCGAAACGCATCATTTTGCCGGCTGACAATCTCCGATACGGTCCTGACATTGGGAGATGCCTGTACTTCATCAAGCAGTTGCAGGAATTCATCCGCGCTCACCCACCGCTGATGCCTTCCTTCAAGATCATTGGTCAGCAGCATGAAAAGATCAGTTGTACGGAATGCCGATACAATTTCGCGGGCGCCGGCTTTTGCCGATTCAATCAGCGGACCTGCGGGGGACAAGGCCTCCATACTGAATGAATTGTCGATATAAATGCTAACCTTATTGACGGCATCGGGTTGCAATGCAACATCTTCTCCCGGGATGTATGGCTGGGCAAAGGCAAAAACCAGCGAGGCAATGACCAGCATCCGAAGGATCATGACCAACAGGTGACGAAGCTGCGACTGCCGTTTTGTTTGTTGCTTCAGCTCCTCCAGGAATCTCACGTTTGTAAAATAAACCTTCCGGAACCTTTTAAAATTGAAAAGATGTATGATCACCGGCACCGAAATTGCCAGTAATCCCCACAATACGTATGGAAAAAGAAAATTCATCCGCTTTTCAGGTGCGGCAAAAGTAATCATATTCTCTGATAAGAACTGGCACGGATACCATTTAAGATATGCACCGCATCTGTGAAAAAATTTTATTAGAAAGTCGAAGATTCATAAAGGAAAAATATATTTGCATCCGCTTTTATTACAAATCACTATGAAAATGAATCAGAAGAAGCTTGAATCGCTTGGAAACATCAAGAATTACATCGAAAATGATGACATTACGGGATTGAATAAGTATATCGAAAGGATTAAATCCAAGGTAGGTGAGGATGAAGATTTTCTCGATATTTTTGAAGAAGTGCAAAACAAGAATTACGACCAGGCGCTTTTCCTGACGGAAGAAATTATTTTTGGCGCCGATGAAAATGATTATATGAATGGCTTTGATAAAATGGATCTGGATGATCTTGAAGACAAAGAAGATTTTATCCTGGATGACGACATAGATGATATAGAGGATTTCAACAACGATGACTTCGATGACCTGACGTTTGATGAGGATAAAGATGATGATTACCTGTAGCATTTTGCATTTTGCATTTTGCATTTTGCATTTTGCATTTT
>Ga0114946_10001480_pt1 | contig 16232 bp, 13 predicted proteins | sample WalLakDeSediment_FD_88676 | JGI IMG/M metagenome (GOLD analysis project Ga0114946, IMG submission 88676) | Lake sediment microbial communities from Walker lake, Nevada to study Microbial Dark Matter (Phase II) - Walker Lake 11/02/13 Deep Sediment | ecosystem: Environmental > Aquatic >... | reverse complement strand
TCTTCATTTATTTTATCTTCCGGGCAGAATTTACACATCATACTGCTGGCGTATCTTAACTGATACATAAGAAGAATATTTTATACTACAAAAGGACCACTAGCCTTCATTTATCTGTAAATTAAGGTTCAATCGGTTCTCCGTAGTAAAAAGTTATATGCTGGATATCGTAATAAAGTTTGCTGCCCGGTATAACTGGAGCGTGCAGGTAATAGTCGCCAACCACGGGCGTACTGTAGGAATAAAAATTGAAGATCGGGCCGCCGCTGACCAAGACTTCCCTGATCCGGACATTGGCAGACCAATCAAAATATTGTCCGAGGCCGTCTCTGCCTACGTTAATCCGGACGTATGCACCGTCCGGCATAAGCGGTGAATTCTCGCTGGGGCTGATCTGGAAGTTCTGAAAATAAAATGTACCCGACGCCGGTGCGCCCGAGACATTAAGCCTGTAAGCCGTATAGCCCTGCCTGACCGGGTTGGAATGCGGTTTCCAGGATTCCGGCACTTCAGGTGCGGGTTGCACGGGAGGATTGGGTTTTTTAGGCGGTTCAGCAGGTTTTGGCTGTTCAGCAGGTTTATCATTGGAAGCAGAAGGGGGTTTACTTTCAGGCTGATCCGGGGCGCCTGCCTTCTCTGCTGTCATGTTGTCTCCTGTCGTTTTTATCGAAATATAAAATTTTTCAATTGCTGAGATAATAGAACCCAAAACTGCTTTAAATTCAAATTCATAGCTGCCCGGGTCAAGGTTTCCGGGGGGATCAATTTGTGGCAGTTCGCCCCATTCTTCCCAGTCTTCCTGATCCGGCAAACGGTAGGAAACCAGGGTCCCGTTCGGAGCAGGTTCACCGTTTAAAAGCACTTCCAAAGTGTCCTCCTGCCAATTCAGGGAGAGCTCACCGGGAATTACATCCATATAGAGAACCGTATCCATGCCGAACCTACTGCCCTCTACTTCGGCGCGCAAATATACAGTCAGTTCAATTTCACCGGTTGGGCACTCCGGACAAACATGAACCGCGATTTCTTTACTGCTGCCGGGAGCAATTTTGCCAACCTGGGGTTTAAGGGTCAGGTAGGCATGTTCGTGGGCCAGGCTAAAACTGACGGTTTCCTGATAGTTGTTTTCAAGAACTAAAGCCGGGGCGCTGCCGCCCTGGAAAACGGGAAAAAAAGCCGCAGGTTCAAAGCGGAATTCTTCTTCAGGCAAACCAGTTGCCGGATTTTCAGGATTGATGATCAGGTTTGCAAACTGAGGCTTGATCGTAAAAAAGACCACCAGGGCGAAGCCGGTTAGAACCAGCGCTAATAGAATATTGCGCAAAAACTTTTACCCCTTTCGAGGAGCACATACTTCTTCTCATATACTTTTATACCTCATCCCAGGAATCTTTGCATTACACGGAAGAAGTATATGTCATACTCCAAAAGGACTATATCTGAATTGTGGAGCATAAAAACATATTGCCCGATTAAGAAGATCCCTTATACATGTTTAGACCGGTTTTTCAGACTGTTGAGGATAGCCTGGGGAATGGTTTTCCCCGGGGTGTACTCCTGGCCAGCCAGGTAAGTTTTTTCCACTTTAAGGCGCATCAGGTCGCCAGTCGACATTTGCAGGGGGTTCTCATTCAGGATGACCATATCGGCAACTTTACCTTCTTCGAGACTGCCCCTCTCATTTTCATCAAAGGAAGTGCGGGCAATATTATAGGTATACATGCGCAAAGCCTCAGGAATACTTACTGATTGCTCCGGATCGAGATAATTGCAGGCTGCGTAAATTCCGTTGATTGGATTGGGCACCGTTACCGAAGCGTCTGAACCTCCACTTACCTTTATACCCATTTCGAGCAACTTTTTGAGGGGCGAAATTGTAGCTGCCCTTTCCCCAAGAATACCTTCGAGGTATTCCATAGGCTCAAGCGGCGAGGTGAGAACTCCCGGCTGGAGGGTGATGCCGATATCGAGTGAAGCGATTTTCTCCAGGGTCTGATCGGGAATCAGGCAGGCATGGACCAGGGTATGGCGGTGGTCTTCCCGCGGGTAATCCAACAGGGCGGCTTCGATGGCCGATACTGCCTGGACTACGGCAGCGTCACCGATACAGTGCAGTTGGACCTGCAATTCAGCCCGGTTAGCCTGCTTTACAAAATCAGTGACCGTTTCGTCACTGTAAAATAGGATACCCCTGTTATCCGGATCGTCTGCATACGGCTCCAGCAGGGCGGCATCTTTAACCCCGAAACAGCCGTCAAGCGCGGCGTCGAAACAACCGCCTATCCGCGGCAGTTTACGTTTAAGAACTTTTTTCAGATTCATTGTCTGGAAATAAATGCGGAAGTTAACCTGCGATCCCCTGGCCACGTGGCGAACCAAATCTACATCTATGTCCCTGGGAAAACCGATCCCTTCCACGGCATGGACCAGGCCAATCCCGTAATCGGCAAGAGTATCGACCCCTCTGAGGATATATTTAATAAGAGCCAGGGCCGGTATTTTTTTCGTAATATAATCGGTAGCCTCAAAGAAAGCTTCGTTTTGAATTTGTCCTGATTCTAAATCGAATCCTCTTAAATTCCTGACACTCTGGGGCATGAGGCCAATCGCCGCAGAATTGGCAACAGCTGAGTGGCCGTCGTAGCTAACCAGGTAGATGGGCCGGTCTTTGATAATCTGGTCCAACTCAGTGCGGGTAATCAGGCGCTTTTCGGCAACGGTATGCATGGAATGCCCGGCGCCCGTTATGACCCTGGCTTTCTTATCTGAGGCGGAATAATCCTTGATTATAGGGCCGATTTCTTCGAGAGTGGTAACATTTCGCACATCAAAAGTTGAATTAAATACAGCCCAGTTGGAAAAATGGATATGCCCGTCGCCAAAGGCGGGCAAAAGGGCCCTGGAACCGAGTTCAATTCTTTCAGAGCTGTGTAGATAAGATCTCGTCGGCTCGTCACCGATATAAATAATTTTTCCATTTTCTTCAACCAGGTATTCAAATACAGAGTTATTCTGATCGCAGGTTACAATATCTCCGTGAAATATTTGCATTGTCTCAGGCCTCATTTCTTATCAAAATTTATGAATATTATTTTTGAAGCTCCAAAAGGTACAGCCCGGCACAGGTTATAGTTTATTTACACAAATAAGGAATTATAATTTTTTTAATTCAACAGCTGTGATCAGATTCCCTTTAATAATTAAGCCGGAATTTAAACTGACAAATGGAAAGTCGACCTCACTTTGAAAAATATTTTTGACAAACCGTGCTCAGATAGTTTATATTAATAAGAAATTTTCCAATCGTCGACGTTACGTCAACTCTTGTTGAATTTAAAGGGGTGAAAAAGTCCGTGCCAAAAGTAAACACACCAGTTGAAACCGATGAACTCAACTCTTTTACTATTGTGCAGCAGCAGTGTGATACCTGCGCGCGCCAGCTTGACCTGCCGGCTGATATTTGCGAGCTGATTAAAAACCCGATGCGCGAGATACAGGTCTCCATACCGGTACGGATGGATAACGGCTCCCTGAAAATCTTTAAAGGATTCAGGGTCCAGCACAACGATGCCCTGGGCCCGACAAAAGGCGGCATCCGTTTTCACCCGGATGAGACAATCGATACAATCAGAGCCCTGGCTGCCTGGATGAGCTGGAAATGCGCCCTGCTCGAGCTGCCCCTGGGTGGAGCCAAAGGAGGAGTTATCTGTAACCCGAAGGAGATGTCCGCGGGGGAATTAGAGCGCCTGAGCCGGGGTTACGTAAATAAAATATGGCAGTTGATTGGGCCGGATATGGATATCCCCGCCCCGGATGTCTCTACCAACCCCCAGATAATGGCCTGGATGATGGACGAGTTTTCGAAAATTGCCGGGAAGAACCAGTTTGGAGTGATAACCGGGAAGCCTTTATACGTCGGGGGATCGATTGGGCGTAATACGGCCACTGCCCGGGGCGCTCTTTACGTGATTGAAGAAGCTGCCCGCACGGCAGGGATGGACTTGAGAAACGCTTCCCTGGCCATTCAGGGCTATGGAAACGCCGGTTTTCACCTGGCCTACCTGGCCCATGATATTTTCGGCAGTAAAATTATGGCCGTAACCGACCAGGGCGGCGGAGCTTACTCTGAAAAGGGCATCGACCCGACAATTGTATTCGACTATAAAAAGGCAACCGGCTCTGTTGCCGGCAGCCCGGGAACTGAACCGATTCCGAACAATGATCTTTTCACACTTGATGTAGATATCCTCTGCCCCAGTGCCCTGGAAAACGTTATCACGGATAAAAATGCCGATTTCATCAAGGCCCGGATTATAGCAGAGCTTGCCAACGGCCCGACGACTCCTGAAGCCGATGATATTTTATTTAACAAGGGTATCCAGGTTTTGCCCGACTTTCTCTGTAATGCCGGAGGGGTAACAGTCTCTTATTTTGAAATGGTCCAGAACTTTACCATGCTTTACTGGGACGAAGCTGAAGTTTTTGAGCGGCTGAAGAAGAAGATGGCCGCAGCTTACCATTCAGTGCTGAATTCATCGGAGAAACACGGCATTAACATGCGGCAGGCCGCATACATGGTCGCCGTAAAAAGAATTGCCGACACCATGATCCTGCGCGGCTGGGCCTAAAAATTACGTGCGTGTGACAAGTACCCCGTCCCCGCGTCACATAGTGTGTTAGTTTTTAAGTAGATTTTCGTTTTGCTTGTTCCAGTAGTAGCGGAAATAAGGGTTGCCACTGATGGTGCCCTTTTCCTTTTTGTCAGGGATATTTTTAAAAGTTTCATCCAGCAGGTTTTCCTCGGACTCCAGGGCCCGGCTCATGATTTCGTTAAGCCTGGCGCTATCAGAGAGGTCATCTCCCAGGGAAGCTAACTGCGAATCGATTTCCGTTTCGATCCGGTCCCGCCCGGCAAGGTAGGCTTCCAGATCCGGGATCTTGTTTGCGATTACGTACCGGTGCAGCTGCTCCCGTTTCAACCAGAATTTAATGGCGGCTTCCTTCTCTTTTTCGCTGAAGGAAAACTTTTCCCCTTCAATCATCCAATACGGTTTATAAAGGGCCAGGCAGGGGGTGGAACCGCCTGTGACCAGGTATGTATGATTACTGCCATTAAAGTTGGCGATGTAACTTCCCGTGGTGTGGCTGCCGATGAGGAAGCCGGCGTGCATACAGACGCTTTTCAGTGAGTGCCGGGAAAACTGCTTTCCTTCGAGGCCTTCTTCGTGTGAGCGCAGGATGCTTCTCATGGTCTGCGGGGTAATTTTGCCTTTTTCACGCTCCAGTGCACAGCTAATATTTTCAACCCTTGACAGTGAACCGCTGAACCTGGTAACCAGAGGGTTGCTGTAACAGCGGGCGAAATCGAAACCGGCCTCGCTTTTACACCATTTTTTTTCTACTGCATGTTTGACAAGGTCGGGATGGCTGCGATCGAAGGTACTGCCAATGCTCAGGCGGTTTGATATTGTGCGCACATCTTTTACTTTCTCGGCAGCCCAGTACTCTCCTGCGGTTTCAAGCACCCAGGCTGATCGGGGATCGGCGATCAGGAAAGAGTTGTGGTAAAAAAACTTCTTTGCATAGCCGCAGTTCCCCCCCTGTCCGTAGCGCTCCAGCAGGTCGATAATCAGCTCAAGGGCTTCTTCGCTTTCGCGGCAGCGTTCAAGGGCCAACCGCAGCATATCCATGCCGAGCAAGGCTTCCGGTCCCCGTTTTTCGCGGGTAAAAACCGCTTCGTTGCCGATATTGAGACCAAATTCGTTGGCGCCCATCTCTGCGCCCCACATCCAGGAAGGTTTGAGAAGCAGCACTTCACAGGTCTGCTCAGCCTGCTCTATTTCGATATAGGTGCATTTCAGTTTTTGTCCGGGCCGGTGTTTTTTCCGGGGGACCCTGATGGTCAGCAGCGGTTCGTTCGGTTCACGGTCGCTGTTCTTGGCGAAGATAACGGAACCGTCCATAGTTGTGTTGCCGAGGGCAACCATGGTATCGCACATTATATCGGCCTCCTGTCATTCGGTAATTGAACTGGACATACCGGCAGTCAGTTTCAAGAGTTGTAAGAGCAATATACAGTGTTTAAATCCAGTTATTGATTCTTGAGATTTATGTTCCACATTTGAAGGCGAAATCCTTTAGCAAATCTGCGCAATTGCGCTCATTGGGTGCACCAGAAGCCTCACGGCAACTTATGGATACGGCTGTGAGATTAGACTCTGGCACAGGCGGCTAACGTACCATATATACACCAACCCATTTTGCACATATAGTTAAATATGATATGCTATATAGAGAATTGACTGGTGCTAAAAAGTATTGCAATGCAAAAAATTTTGCACTTTTATTTATTCTGGAAGGCGAGAACGAAGAATGCCACCCAGCAGACAGGAGCTCTGTCATTTAAGAGGCACGCTAAAAACGAAAGGAGTAATACAATGTTTAAGCATTACAAGGGCGGTAGATTTAAAGTTTTCAGTGAAGAGGATGTCAAGCAGGTACACGAGGCTACCGTCTATCTGTTGGAAAAGGTTGGCATCAAAATCCACAATGAAACTGCCCGGCAAATCTACGCTGATAAAGGTGCAAATGTAGATCACGATGAAAGGATAGTTAAAATCCCTCGGGCTATGATCGAAGATGCAATCGATTCAACCCCATCCCGGGTTGTTTTATGCGGCCGCGAAGAGAAAAATGACCTGATCCTCGAAGGCGCCAATGTCCACCTCGGCACAGGAGGAACAGTCCTGAATACCCTGGACCTGGAAACCGGCAAAAAACGCCTCACCGAAGTGCGGGATGTCGCCGGCTACGCCAAAATGACCGATGCTCTGGACAATATCGCCTTCTTCGTCATCAACTGTTACCCCAACGATGTGCCAGCCAAAGACGTTGATATAAACCGCTTCTACCACGGTTTAGCCAACACTTCCAAGCACGTCATGGGCGGTATCTATACCATGCCCGGCCTCAAGTCGGTCATCAGCATGGCCGAGGAGATCGCCGGGGGCCAAAAAAAGCTTCTCGAGCGCCCCTTTATTTCTTTCATCACCCTGATGATGAGCCCGCTGTTGATGGAAGTTACCTACACCGACTTTTTAATTGAAATCTCCAGGCGCGGCCTGCCCTTAACCACACCTTCGGAACCGCTTGCAGGGGCCAACTCACCGGTGACCCTGGCAGGCACCATTACTCTTAATAATGCCGAATCGCTGGGCGGGCTGATCCTTACCCAGTTGATCAATAAAGGGAACCCGACAATCTACGGTTCGACTTCCAGTATTATGGATATGCGCACCGGTACCTATATGGCCGGCAACATTGAATCGGCCCTGATCAACGCCGGCTGTGCCCAGATGTCACAGTACTATAAAATACCGATGTATGGAACCGGGGGAATGTCCGATTCCAAGGTTGTCGATGCCCAGGCCGGCTACGAAAGTGCCAATACCGCCATGGTCGTTGCCCTCTCGGGCTGCAACTATATCCACGACGCCTTCGGCCTGCTCGAATTCTGCACTACTCTTTCCTACGAAAAGATGGTTGTCGACAATGATTCCGTCGGCATGGCTTTACGGGCGGTCAAGGGAGTGGAAACAAACAAAGAGACTATCGCCACCGATGTTATTGCCGAAGTCGGGCCGGGCGGACACTTCCTCGATCACCCGCACACCGTCGAGAACGTGCGCAGTGAATTCTATTTCCCAACCCTCTCGGACCGTCAGCAGCGCAGTGTCTGGGAAGAAGATGGCTCAAAAGATGCCACCACCAGGGCCCACGAGGAAGCGAAGCGTATCCTCGAAGAGTACGAACCACTCGGTTTCAGCGAAGACATGGAGGAACACCTGCGTTCGAGATATAAAGGCATCAAGTAGCCGTTTTTTATGGCGCCTTCACAACACGCCGTGGGGCTTTGACTTCCCACGGCGTTTTCATTGAACATGAAGAGGGCGCAGGTTTTAAAAAAGAATTTTTTTATCAACCATAAATTTCACTTTGCCTCCGGGACAGGTGAGGTTATAATAAAATGCGAGATACTATAGAGTATTTAACCAACTGCCAAACGTAATCAGAAGGGGTGCCAGATGTTAGGGAATTATGTCAATACTGCAGCAATTGTAATCGGGTGCTTACTGGGGTTATTGGTTCATAAGGGCTTAAAAGAAGCATATAAGGATATTATCATGCAGGCTATCGGATTGTCTGTACTTTTTATCGGAGCTGCTGTAGCGATCGGGGGGCTGCTGGATCCGGACAGCGAGGCGGTCCTCTTCATCATCAGCCTGGTTATTGGCGGGGCTGTAGGTGAAGTTATTGGCATTGAAAAATCCCTTGAAAAACTTGGTATGCTGCTGCAGAAAAAAGTGGGGTCCGGGGAAAATAATATTGCACAGGGATTTGTAACAGCCAGCCTGATTTTTTGTGTCGGAACCATGGCAATCATCGGTTCACTTGAAAGTGGTTTAAGAGGCAATTACGACATCCTATTTGCAAAATCTGTTTTAGACGGAATAACTTCGATGATACTGGCCACAACTCTCGGGATAGGAGTTATCTTTTCGGCAGGAGCTGTCTTTATCTACCAGGGGGCCATTATATTATTTGCCGGTTCATTGGAACCGCTGTTAACAATCCAGGTTATTCGCGAGATATCAATCATCGGGGGAATCTTGATCTTTGGTATCGGGCTTAACATGCTTGAGATTATAAAAATCAAAACAGCCAACCTGTTACCGGCCATTATCGTCCCGGTAATCTATTATTTTTTGATCTTGCCCCTGATAGAGCTCTTTAGATAGAACCTAAGGGCATTCACTCTTCGGGTTATATTTACCCTCTTATGCTAGTTGCGAAGACTGTGAATGGGGGCGGGGATACGCCCTCCTCGACGGATAAATTTTTCTGCCGAGAATTTGCTTACTGCCATGATGGGGGCCCTGCCAAGCAAACCGCCGAATTCAACCTGGTCACCTACTTTTTTCCCTGCTGCCGGGATAATCCTAACGGCCGTAGTTTTATGGTTAAACACACCGATCGCCGCTTCGTCGGCAATGATGGCGGCAATTGTCTCAACCGGGGTGTCGCCCGGGATGGCAATCATGTCGAGCCCGACAGAGCAGACGGCAGTCATCGCCTCCAGCTTTTCAATGGTTAACGCCCCGTCGATCACGGCATTGATCATGCCGGCATCTTCACTGACGGGGATAAATGCTCCGGATAGCCCACCCACGTATGATGAAGCCATCGCCCCGCCTTTCTTAACTCCATCGTTGAGAAGAGCCAGGGCGGCAGTAGAGCCGGGGGCACCGCAGCGTTCAAGCCCCATCTCTTCAAGGATCTCGGCAACGCTATCCCCAACGGCAGGGGTTGGCGCCAGGGAAACGTCTACTATGCCGAAGGGCACTCCCAGTCTTTTAGCCGCTGTCCGGCCAACAAGTTCGCCCATGCGCGTAATTTTAAAGGACGTCTTTTTAATAGTTTCGGAAAGAGCGCCCAGGTCTGCGCTTCCCACTTTTTTAATCGCGCTTTTTACTACCCCTGGGCCGCTGACCCCAGTATTGATCACACAGTCGGGTTCGCCTACTCCGTGGAAGGCCCCAGCCATGAAGGGGTTATCTTCGGGAACGTTGGCAAAGACAACCAGCTTGGCGCAGCCGATACTGTCATTTTCGGCAGTCAGTTCTGCTGTCTTTTTAATAACCCTGCTGATCATGGCGATGGCATCCATATTGATTCCCGCACGGGAGGTAGCCACATTAACCGATGCGCAGACCCGCTCTGTCGAACTCAGGGCGAGGGGGATCGATTCAACCAGCATGGTATCTCCGCCTGTAAAACCCTTGTGGACCAGCGCTGAAAAACCGCCGATAAAATTAACCCCGACTGCTTCGGCCGCTTTATCGAGAGCCACGGCGTATTCAAGGTAATTTTCGGCCGCACTCGCTTCGGCAACCAGGGCAATCGGCGTAACCGATATGCGTTTGTTGACGATGGGCATTCCGAATTCGCGGGCAATCTCGTCGCCTGTTTTAACCAGCAGCCCGGCCAGGCGGGTGACTTTATCATAAATTTTCCTGCAGGCTACCTTGTGGTCAGCATCGCCGCAGTCGCGAAGGCTGATACCCATGGTGATAGTCCGGATGTCAAGATTTTCTTCCTGAACCATCTTGATCGTTTCCAGGATCTCTTCTGTCGTCAACAAATCATCTCAACCCCTTCTGCATAACAGCGCTTGTTTAAATACGGTGCATGTAATTAAAGACATCTTCGTGCTGGGCATCGATGCGCATCTTTAATTCTTCGCCTTTGCGGCCGAGTAACTCTTTTAAAGTAATCAGGTCGACAGCTGCATTATTCATATCAGCCACCAGGACCATAACAAAAAATTCCTGCATGATAGTCTGGCTGATATCGAGGATATTAATACTGTTTTCGGCCAAAACAGTTGAAACGGCTGCGATAATACCGACCCGGTCCGGTCCAATTACAGTTATGACAATACGGTTTCCACCGCCATCGCCGGGAAAGCCCTTCAATCGGTTCATATCCGGCAACCCCTTTCATCTATGAATCAAGCATAAACAACTTCCCTTTAGAACCATTGTGGTGTAGAATTTTTCTCAACCTGGTGAAGCATTCATATCCGATTGGCAAATAAGCCTTTGGGGATCGACCTCTTCGCGAAGGACCTTAAGTTCTTCGGGCAAAGGCGGAAGGGCCTCTTTTGCCCCGGAAACATCAACAGGGAATCCCGTATTCTCCACTACCTGTTTAACAGAAGCCCCGGGAAAGAACTCGCTGAGGTACATCTCTTTGGTTTCTTTATGAAACCGGAGAACGCCGAGGTTGGTTACGACAGCAAGAGCTCCTCCACGCCTTAAACCAAGCTCCTGCCTCGAATTGCCACCCTCATACCAACCGACGCTGGTAAGGTAGTCAAGCTTCTCGACAAACCTTCGCTTCTCGTGCTGCATGAATATAATAATACCCGATGCCAGGGCAGCAGCGTCACAGGCGCCACCGCTTCCCGAGAAACGTTTCCCCGGTTTGTGGTAGTCACCTATAGAAGTGGTATTAAGGTTTCCATACCTGTCTACCTGGGCAGCGCCAAGAAAGGCTATAGTATGCAGTTTGCGATGCCCCACGGTCGAAAAAGCTTCTATAAGTCCTGAATTGAGGGATGTTCCGCTCATGACCCTTGAATCTCCGACGGCCATCGGTATTTCTTCGAGGGAAGGATCAATACCCCCGGTTTCAAAAAAAATAACTGCCTGCGGGGCATAGATGCGCTTTGCAACCGTTGCCGCAAGCATGGCAACCCCGGTACCGGCAAAAACGATGTCTCCGTCATTTACCAGGCGACCTGCTGCAATAGCCATCATTTCATTATCGCTGTACCTAATCATGGGATGACCCCCCTTATTTCCTGTCAAGTCCCTGCGCATAACCTGTCGCAGGATTTGCCTTGATCTTAAGTAAAGTTTCTGTTCCAACTTTTGATAGGTAGGCTTCATGGGAAGGAATACCGTATACCCATTCATCGAGGTATTCTCTAAAAAGGTTATCATCCTCTGCCATCTTACGGTAAAGTTTGAGATGTCCGGGATCATAATCATAGAATTTGAAACAGGCAGTCGGATGGGCGCCATAAGGAACTTTAACAATGGCATCGATAAAGAATGAGGGAAGTGAATTTTTATCCGGATCAAGGCGGATAAACGACCTGGGGACGATCTCTTCGCAGGTAATGATCACCGTGTCCGCTGCCTTCGCCTGCTCCAAATCAGCAAAAGTTAGCCCATTAATCTGTACCGTGCCATCCTCGCCAACATACTGTGCATGCAGGATCGTCACATCAGGTGTCAACGCAGGCAGCAGCAGGACCTCGTCTTTTTCACTGCTAAAAGGGTTGCCGACCAGGGCATATTTCATATTGGCAACTTTCTCTTCTTTTCTGACTTCGGAGGGGAATCCTTCGTATTTGACAAGATCTGAGCCGAGACCGGATTTAGTTGGAATAAAAGGGATGCCGAGCGCTCCGGCCAAAAACCGCAGTGCCATCTGGTAATTCGAATAATCTTCAAATTCAAGGCCCCCCTGTTCTACCGCTTTTTTAAACCTGATACAGGTCGGGGCAAAGCGGCCGGTTCCGCTGTATGCAATCTCGAGCCTTTTTACACATCCCGCGCCGATGAGAATATCGAGAGCCTGTCCGTTGGAATGACAAACCAGGTGGATATCCTTTATGCCCTGGCGGATTATCTCATAGGCAGCCGCCATGGGATTACGGTTCACCGTAAACCCCCCTATGGCGAGCTGGCAGCCGTTAAAGATGAAACGCCTGACGGCCTCGTCCAGGGGCATCATTTTGTCAGCAATCTCAGGGCACCTGTTCACCGGCAATCCCCTCCTTAAATCCTTTGCTGTATTGATAACCTTTTAATCTTTTTCCTCTGCTGCCTTCAGCTTCTCGACGAAGTCTTCTTCTGTAATCAGACCCTGCTCAACGGCCTTGCGCAGCATGGCCTTGCTTTCGTCAATAACCATTTCAGTCAGGGGCAGGTCATAGGGGCATCTTGAAGCGCAAACGCCACACTGGTCACAGGTCAGGCCCTTTGTATAGGCGTCAATGTGGCTCTGCTCCATCTTGTCCCAGCCGACCCGTTTAAAAATCATTCCGGAGCGGACGATATAAGAAGCTTCAATGTCATTGGGGCAGGGCATGCAGTAGTCGCAGCGGCGGCAGAAAACCGTGCCCAGTTCCTGCTTATCGGCTTCCAGTTGATCAAGCTCAGCCCGGGTCGGCGGTGCATCAAGGGCTTTCAGGTTATCGTCAATTTCTTCGATCCGGCACATACCGGGAATGGGAACGACACCGGGATGCTGCAGAAGCCAGCTGATCGCCGACCGGTTACCGGTAAAAACTCCGCCGGCCACGGGCTTCATGGCAATAATGCCGATATCAAGTGAGCGGGCCAGGGGAATCAGCTTTTCCAGGGGCTCATTTTCGATGTAATTGAGAGGGATTTGCACCGTTTCAAAAACACCGGTTTTCAAAGCCTGCAGCATCAATTTGGGGCGATGCGAAGTTATCCCGATATGGCGCAGCCTGCCATTTCCCTGCTCGTTTTTAAGGTAATCCAGCGGTCCGCCTTTTTGTAAAATGGCCTCAAGCTCTTTTTCATAATTGACGATATGAAACTGGAAAAGATCGATATAGCTCCGCTTAAGGTTATCGAAGCTGAGATTGAAATCTTTTTCAAGCTGCTCCAAATTTTTATAAACTGATTTGGTGGCAACAATAACTTTGCTATCCAACCCTTCCAGGGCGCACCCCAGGTCGCTTTCACTGGTTGTGTAAGCCCTTGCCGTATCGAAAAAGTTAATGCCCTGCCTGTAAGCGTATCGAACCACTTCGACAGCGCTGTCGCGATCAACAGACTGGATAGGCAGAGCGCCGAAACTGATACGGCTAACCATTAATTCTGTTTTACCGAGTCGTACTAATTCCATGTAACACCTCAATTTAAAAAGTCGGAAGTCAACTGCCGGAACTTGCTGACACTCAGGCAAGCGGCATACTGGCGGAGGCCAAAAGAACCGCTCTTGCGGGGACGGCTTCAACCCCTTTGATTTTGAGCGGCAGGACTGCCAGGATATAGCTGCCCTGCGGTACTTCGTTCAGGCGCAAACCTTCGATAATCCAAATGCCCGCTTCCAGGAGGGTTTTGTGCGTTTCATGAGCCGGCTGGTCGCGTTCGATACCGAGAGCATCAATACCGACTCCGGCGATTTTCTTTTCGGCCAGGTAAGCTGCTCCCGTTTTATCGAGGTAGGTAAATGAAGGATCGAATGCCTCCTTCATTGAATTTTTCGTTTTCAGTAAAACGGTCATCTTCCGGCCAAAAACCTGGCTGTCGTCTCCAATTTCTTGCATTTTCTGCTCAAGATCTTTCATGGTGATCACTTCAGCATCGAGATCTGTAAAATCAATTACCGTGCAGCGGGTAAACATTCCATCAACGTCCCACTTTTCGGATGTGTCGCCCCCGGGGATAAAATGCAAGGGCATGTCGATGTGGGTCCCGGTGTGCATATCCATTTCAAGCCTGCTTTCAAAGGCTGAACTGCTCCCGAAGTCACGGGTAACGGTTAAGACAGGTTTTTTTGCCTTATCTTCTTTGTAAACAGGCATATCTTCCGTGATTGTCATTGAGATATCATAGAGAACCATTTTATTTTGCCTCCCATCAATCCACCGGTCTGCTATCGGTACTACTCCCACCACCGGTGGCCATTACGGCCAAGCATCTCCACCGCTTCGCCGGGGCCCGGGCTGCCGGGCTCGTATTTGTATACAGGCTGCCTGGATTGCTTATATTGATCATATATTTTATCGATCAGGGCCCATGAACTTTCCACTTCGCTCCAGCTGGTAAAGCGGGCCGGATCACCATTCATGGCATCGGCAAGCAGGCGTTCATATGCCTCAGGGGTGTTGATCAGGAAAGCGCAGGGCTGGCAAAAATCCATCTCCACAGGTACAATTTCATCGATTGTGGCCGGCTTTTTCATGTTAAACTGGAAGACCACACCTTCCCGCGGCTGTACTTTCAGGGTCAGGATGTTGAGCAGGTCACCATTAGTGATATGGAGGCTGCCGAGGGGGGCTCTGAAATAAAGCTCAGGCGGCTTCTTAAATTGAATAACGATCTTGGCTAATTTATCCTGCATCTTTTTACCCGTCCGCAAGTAAAAAGGCACCCCTCTCCAGCGGTTATTGTCAACTGCAAGTTTAACAGCGGCAAATGTCTCTGTCTGCGAATGTGGGGCAATATCTTTTTCCTGCCGGAAACCCGAGTACTGGCCAAAAACTATTTTAGTGGAAAAATCCTCCTCGGGCCATATTTGAACTTTGTTAAGCAGTTTCAGTTTTTCTTTTCGGACTGTTTCCGGATCCGTTTCCTCGGGCGGTTCCATCGCCGTTATTGTCAGCATCTGGAGAAGGTGGCTTTGAACCATATCGCGCATCGCCCCGGCCCGCTCATAATAGGTTCCGCGGCCGCCGATACCGTCGCTTTCAGCTACGCTGATCTGTACGTGGTCGATAAAGCGGTTGTTCCAGAGCGGCTCAAAAACTGCATTGGCAAATCGGATTACCAGGATATTCTGAAGCATTTCCTTACCGAGGTAATGATCGATACGGTAAATGTTTTTTTCTTTGAATGCTTTGGAAAGAGCGCTATTTAACTCCCTGGCCGAACCGAGATCGTAACCAAAGGGTTTTTCGACCATGATCCTGCGCCAGCCTGAACCGTCGGCAGCCAGGCCGTGGCGGTGAAGATTTTCGGCTATCACGGGGAAAAACTGGGGAGCCAATGCCATGAAATAGAGGTAATTGCCGTCAGCGCCGTACTCCCGGCTGCAGGATTCAAGGGTTTCTTTCAACCCGGGATAACTTTCCTCATTACGGACATCACAGGCATGGTAGTATAATTTGGCAGCCAGTTCAGGCCATTTTGCTTCATCCCAGGATGAAGATGAATACTTTTTGACTGATTCGGCAAGTTCATCCCTGTAATCTTGATTGGATTTTTCTTTTCTGCCGATGCCGATCATTGAAAAGCCGGACGGGAGCTGACCGCCGATATGCATGTTATAAAGAGCAGGCACTAATTTGCTGTGGGACAAATTTCCCGTACCGCCGAAAACAACCATAGTACAGTCATTTTGAGACAAACTGAGCAACTCCTTTCAGTTTAACCCTGCAGTCAGGCTTTCTCGATATCGTGACCGCCGAATTCACGACGCAATCCGGCGACCAGTTTGGCTGAAAAAGCATCTTCCTGTTCTGAACGGTAACGGGCAAACAGCGCCTGGGCAATAACAGGTACAGGCACCTTCACGGCCAGAGCTTCCTCGACTGTCCAGAGCCCTGTCCCTGAAGAGCCGGCAACACCTTTTATTTGCTCCAGGCGTGGATCTTTTGCAAACAGGTTGGCTGTTAGTTCAATCAGCCAGCTGCGAATTACCGATCCGCTATTCCAAAGCTCAGAGATCGCTTTGTAATCAAGTTCATAGGGACCGCTGTCCATGAGTTCAAACCCTTCGGCGATGGCCTGCATCATCCCGTACTCGATACCGTTGTGGACCATTTTCACGTAGTGACCAGCCCCGTTCGGCCCGACTCTCAGGCAGCCGTTTTCCAGGCAGAGATCAACGAAAAGAGATTC
>Ga0114946_10001479_pt1 | contig 16239 bp, 13 predicted proteins | sample WalLakDeSediment_FD_88676 | JGI IMG/M metagenome (GOLD analysis project Ga0114946, IMG submission 88676) | Lake sediment microbial communities from Walker lake, Nevada to study Microbial Dark Matter (Phase II) - Walker Lake 11/02/13 Deep Sediment | ecosystem: Environmental > Aquatic >... | reverse complement strand
GATGGTGGCGGCGATGACGTTCGGCCTGGTCCACAACGTGGCGGCGGTGCTGCTGGCGGCCCTGGCCATGGGCCTGTTCCGCTGCCTGCGCATGGAAGACGCCTACCGGGCGATCAACTGGCCCAGCCTGGTGGTCATCGCCGGCATGTTGCCCCTGGCTCGGGCGCTGGAACAGACCGGCGGCGTGGCGCTGGTCGCGGACGGGCTGGCGACCGGACTCGGGCCGTTCGGGCCGCTGGCGCTGCTGACCGGCATCTTTCTGCTGGCAGCGTTAATCGGTGCGTTCATCTCCAACACCGCCACGGCGGTCCTGGTGGCGCCGATCGCCATCGTCGCCGCGCAGAAAATCGGCGTCTCGCCCTACCCTTTCGCCATGACCGTGGCGGTGGCGGCCTCGGCGGCCTTCCTGACCCCGGTCTCCTCGCCGGTCAATACCCTGGTGCTGGCGCCCGGCGGCTACCGGTTCAACGACTTCGTCAAGGTGGGGCTACCCCTGTTGCTGCTGGTCATGGCGCTCACCCTGCTGGCGGTACCGTTGCTGCTACCTTTCTGAGTCGATCCTGGGCCAGAATCTTCCGAAATTCGGCCAGCGGCATCGGTCGCCCGAACAGGTAGCCCTGGCCCTCGTCGCAACCGCGCGCGCCCAAAAAGTCCTTTTGTTCGATGGTTTCCACTCCCTCCGCCACCACTTCCAGCCCCAACCCGTGGGCCAGGGTGACAACGGCGTTCACGATGGCGACGCTGCCTGGGCTGTCCGGCAGGTCCTTGACGAAGGAGCGATCGATCTTGAGCACGTCCACCGGAAAGCGTTGCAGGTAGCTCAGCGACGAATAGCCGGTTCCGAAATCGTCGATGGCGATTCGCACTCCCATGGTCTTGAACGCCTTCAGCGTCGCCAGATTTTCCTCGGTATGGTGCATCAGGATCCCTTCGGTCAATTCCAGTTCCAGGCAGCTTGCATCGAAACTGCTGACCGCCAGCACCTCATGCACCAGATCGGCCAGTTCGACCTGGCGGAACTGGCGAGCCGACAGGTTGACCGCGATGCGCAAACCGGAAAATCCAATGTTATGCAGGCGACCGACTTCCTGGACCGCGGTGCGCAGCACCCATTCCCCCAGGATTAGAACCAGTCCGCTGTCCTCGGCGATGGAGATAAACCGGGCGGGCGGCAACAAACCGAGTTCCGGGTGATTCCAGCGAACCAGAGCCTCGGCGCCGGTGATGGCGGAGGTATGGAAATCCCATTTCGGTTGGTAGTACAGCTCCAGTTCCTGACGATCCACGGCGTGGCGCAGGCTGGTTTCCAGGATCAGCCGTTCGTGAGCGATCATCGTGGCGCCAGACTGGTAATACTGGTAGCTGTTGCGTCCCATGTCCTTGGCGCGATACATGGCGATATCAGCGTTTTTCAACAGCATCTCGGCGCTGCGGCCATCGCGCGGATACACGCTGACCCCGACGCTGCAAGCCACGTGCAGTTCGTGGTCATCGATCAGAAAGGGTTGCCCGATGACGTCCAGAATCCGCTGGGCGATTCGCGCGGTTTCATCGACGGCGTCTAAGTCGGGGAGCAGGACGGCAAACTCGTCCCCCCCTTGTCGGGAAACGGTATCGCAGGACCGCGCGCACTCCTGCAACCGCGCCGCCGCTTCCCGCAACAATTGATCGCCGATCGGGTGGCCCAGGGTATCGTTGATCCGCTTGAAGTGATCGAGATCCACCAGCATCACCCCGACCTGCGTGTGATCGCGGCCGGCTCGCAACACCGCCTGCTGCAACCGGTCGGTCAATAGTTCCCGGTTGGGCAAACTCGTCAACGGGTCATATTGAGAGAGCTGCTGAATTTGCTCTTCCGCCTGCTTGCGCTCGGTGATGTCCTGGACCACGCTCACAAAGTAATCCACCACGCCGTTGGGCCGGCGCACGCAACGGGTGGAAACGCTGGCGTAAAGCACCGTGCCGTCCTGGCGGATAAAGCGCTTGTCGAGCGAGTAGCTATCGATCCGCCGATTCACGGCCCGCTCGAACCGCGCCACCTCGGTGACCAGATCATCGGGATGGGTCATTTCGGCCCAGGTCATGCGCAGGAGCTGAGACCGCCGGTAACCGAGCATCTCACACAACCGGTCGTTGACCTCCCACCAGCGCTTGTCGGGTCCGGTCAGGGCAATGCCGATCAGCGGCAGCTCGAAGTAGCCGCGGAAACGGGCTTCGCTGGCGCGCAAGGTCTCCTCGGTCTTCTTTAGCTCGGCGACATCGGCGTTGATGCCCAGATAACCGCTGATCCGACCAGCGCGATCGAGCAATGGCACAGACCTGGTGTTCAGCCAGCTCACCCGACCCGATGGGCTGCGAAAGCGATGATCGATCACAAATTCGGCGCCGTTCTCGATGGCTTGCCGCCAAGCCTGCAAGACGGGTTCGCGGTCGTCGGGATGGACGGCTTGAGTCCAGGTCGACCCGGAGGCCTGTTCGGCGGTCAGGCCTGTCAACCGACACCAGCGGTCGTTCACATAACGGCACTGGCCCCGCATGTCGGTCAAGAAAAGGCCCACGGGCATTTGTTGGATCCAGTTGCGAAAACGTTGCTCGCTGTCCCGCAGGACTTCCAGATCCTGATGCTTTTTGGCATGTTTCGCCTCCAGCTCGCGGTACTGATCGTCGAGAGCGGACATTTCGGCCTGGAGCGTTATCCGTTCCGCCAGCAGGCGACGGCGCTGGTCGTGAAACCAAACCACCGCCGCCCCCGCCAGCCCTAGAAGGACCAAGAGGCCGCCGATTAACACGCTGATCTCCGGGTGGTCGAACATCCCATGATTGGAATCCCCATTCGGCAGCGAACCAGACGTCGCGTGGGCCATCGCCCAACCGCCGCCCAGCCACGCCAGCCCTATCCACAGCAACCCAATCAGCCCTCTTCCGTTTCCTCCAAGACGCGGAAACAAGGCCATTCTTCCCCCGAACCAGGCGGCTGTCTTCTCAAGGTCCGTTCGATCCATGGAAAACCTGTGTTATCGATTCACGGGCACGACCCGCAGGCCGTCGTCTCGCGGACACTATCCGCCTGAAGATCAATATAGGCGGAAAACTCCGCCTCGTCCAAGGCGCCTATCAACCGTTCCCGAGCAAACGCCCGGAAATGACTTTCCACGATCTTGCTCTTCAAACCGCCTTTCCGATACAGGCCGAGGATGAGGCGGCCTTCAAACCCTTCGCCCCGTTCCAGACCGGTAATGTAGTCGCGTTCGAGCGCTTCGCGCTCCACATGGGTCAACCCTTCCAACGCCGCGCGCAAGCGTTCGGCCTGGAACTGGGTGCGCAGCCGTTCGCGCCGCGCCTCGGGGGTCTCGGCGCATTCGGCGGCGCTCGCCGCCTTCGCGGGCTCCGCGGACGCCAATTGGAGTGGCGCCGCCGGACGATAATCCTCGCGCAGCGCCGCCAGCAGATAAGCCGGTAAATTACGCACCTTGCCCGCGATCAAATCGCGCTCGACCACCGCGATGTTGTCCTCCAGGTAAGCAGGATCGTGGGCGGCGAGCGCCATGCTTGTCTGGCTCGGGCTCAAACCCAGGGCGGAGAGCTTTTCGCGCAGGCGCTCCAGGCGCTCCCTGGTTTCCTCACCCTCCCCTGCTCCCTCCTCTGGCCCCTCGCCCGACCCCTTCACCGACTCATCGGGCGTCTCCGGCGCTTCTTGCAAAGCCGCCGTCATCGCCGCCTGCCTTTGGGCGAACAACAGCATTTGCGGGTTGTCGCTGACCTGGAAACGCACCGAGGTGACTCTGCGGTTATCGCGCTGGTAATGAGTATCCAAAAACAAATCCGAGGTTTCGTTGACCTGTCGCACCGCCGGTTTGATGATTTTGTCGTTGAACTTCCGAAAATCCTGGTAGTAGGCGTCGTTCTCGCCGAGACCCAGCAGCCGCTTGAGATTGTCCAGGCTGATCCAGCCGGTGGTGCCGATCCGCCGATAGCGCAGGCAGTTTTCGTAGAGCGCCAGGGCGTAGCCGCTGCTGAATTTGCGCTGGATGCTGAGATTGAGCAGCGCGTAGATCTCGGGCCGATAGAGTTTTTCGCACAAGTCCGGGCTGTAGGCATAAGTGCAGAATCCCCCCTTGATGACGGCTTGCGCCAGCAGGGTGGTGGCGCCCCATTCCTCGTGGGCGCCGTTTTCATCGAGGATGTTCCACTCCAACACGGTCCGCGCCAGGGTTTTCAAGGCTTCCTTCAGTGGTTCCAGATTGTGGGTGTTGAAGCCGATCGCCTCGGCCAGGTCCTTGACCCGGATGCGATGGACCCGCGCCGTCAGCAGGTTCTCGTAGGCGTTGTAAAGCAACACGTTCGAGGCCTTGCGCTGGGTCAGCGTCAGCCGATTGTTGATATGAATGGCGGCGATGTGTTTCTTGAGATTCTGGTCAGCCAGATCCGTCACAACCATTTTTCGGGAGGTCTCCAGATCGCCGCGCTTGTTTTTTGGTCTTGCCATGAACTTAGCTTAGCAAAAATGTCCCCGTAATCCAATCAAGCCATGGGGACATTATTCATCCCATAAACGGGGACATTTCCCCGCCAGCGCTGGATCACCCACCTCTCCGGCGGCCCCCCGGTCCGGGTCCAGCAAAGGCGGTTGGAGCGGGAAGCCAGATCGAGAGGTCAACAGGTAATAAATTGATTAAAAATATTTTATTGTGGATTATTTTTTGGAAGCTCAGGAAATATCCCATAAACGGGGACATTTTGGGGAACCTCCCATAAACGGGGACATTACATCCCATAAACGGGGACATTACATCCCATAAACGGGGACATTACATCCCATAAACGGGGACATTACATCCCATAAACGGGGACATTACCCTATGTAAGATATTGAAAATTAATATATTTTTGCGTACTAAACATTCTTTAAACAATATTTAAACATCTTTAAACGTTTTTAAACGAGCGTCGTCGTCGTACTTTTTGTCAATTTTGCGGAAGGCGTCGAAACCCGCCGAGGGTAGGTACGCGAACATTCTTAAACCGAAAAATCGAAAGCGATAACGTTTCCTGACTGCTTCGACCCGGATTTCGGCCGGTCGGTGATACGTCCCCAAAAGATGGTGCGGTGAGGCAAGCTAGCCGGCAAGTCACGGCCAACCGAATCGAGGCCTGGTGATTCACTTCATTGACTACGACTGACTCTCCGGGTTAGTTTTCATGAAAAGCGGATCGACTCTTCCCCATGGCACCTCAAGAATCCCTGGCTGACCTTTTGGCGCGTTGCGCCTTACACGACCGACGCGCCTTTGAAGACCTTTATCGGCAGGCGTCGCCGACTCTGTACGGTCTGTTGCTACGGCTGGTGCGCGATCGAGAACTGGCCGCCGATCTGTTGCAGGAAGGCTTCGTGCGAATCTGGCAACGGGCCAGCGAGTACCGACCCGGTCTCGGTCAGCCGTTCACCTGGATGGGAACCATCGTCCGTCATTTGGCCATCGACCGGCTGCGACGCGTCGATCACCGGCAGCGCGGAGAACTGGACGATGCCGGCTGGGAGCAATTAGCCGACGCCGGGCCGGGACCCGAGGAGCGGTTACAGACCGAACACAGTGAGGCGACAGTCGCCCGTTGTCTGGAAATATTGGACCCGGAACCGCGCCAGGCCGTGCTGCTAGCCTATTACGAAGGGCTCACGCACGATGCCATCGCCCGGCGCATGGATCGACCGCTGGGCACGGTTAAGGCCTGGGTGCGCCGCAGCTTGCAACGCTTGAAAATTTGTCTGGGTGAACCATGAACGTCCAATCCCCATCCCGGCGCGACGCGCTGGCCGCCGAATACGTACTGGGAAGCCTGCGCGGCGCGGCGCGACGCCGTTTCGAGCAATTGTTGCCCGCGCATCCGAATCTCCGACAGGCCGTGGCCGACTGGGAGCGCCGCTTGAATCGCCTGGCGGTCGGTAGCCCATCGGTTCCACCTCCGCCGCAAGTCTGGGCCGATCTCGAAACCCGGCTGTTTCCGGCGGCGCGGCGGGAACCATGGTGGAACCGCCTGGAGTTTTGGCGCGGGCTGGCTGTCGCCGGGGTGTTCGCGGCGGTGCTGGCCCTGACCCCGCACCTGATGACGCCACCGTCGGAGCCGGGCGCGGCCATCGCCACCATTCGCGGTTCCCAGCAAGAGGTGCTGTGGACGGTGGCGAAGACCGAAGACAACCGACTTCACGTTAGCAATCTACGCAGGATCGACGTGCCGCCCGACCAGCATTGTTTGCTGTGGCTCAAGACCCCGGACGCGCCGCCCGTGATGCTGGGCGTGTTGCCCGACGATGGTGGCGCGAGTACGCTGGTCCTGCCGGCTGGCATGACGCCGCCGGCCCAGGGTGAATTGTGGGTGACCATGCAGCCCGTTGACGCTCCCCCATCGCTCCCCAACCAACCACTGCATAAAACACGCTGGCAGGCCCTTTAAGGCGACGAGCGGGGGGAGGGGCATTGGTAAGGCTTAAAACCGGCTGGAAGGCGTTCTGAGGCAGTTTGGCGGGGATCGCGCGTCGGGGTTGGACCGGCTTAGTTGTAGACTCGACCCGCCCGTCGGCTTCGCCATGTAAAATTCTTTGAGCTTCCCTTCCGGCTTGCGACTGTTCAGGCATAGAACATGGCGCGAAACGCGACTTCGCGGGGTCCGTAGCCTACAATCATCGATGGAACCCCGTTTCGCGAAAGCAATCCATACCATTTCAACCTCATGGGAGAACAGGCATTGAATCCAGCAGCGTGGCGCGGTTTCGCCCACCGACCCGGCGGCGTATTGATCGCCCTGCTGCTGGTTCTATTGCTGGCGTTCGACGGCCATGCCTGCTCGATGTGGATGCACGGCGATCCCGACCCGCCATCCAAGGTTCACGATTGTTGCCCCGAACAGCTTGCAACGGCGGATCAGCCCGAAAACCTCTCGCCGACCTCCTGCCATGATGGCCCTTGCCTGCAAGCCGCCGGACATCACGACGCGACCGACCGACGGGGACCGTCAGCCAGTAATCCAGACTTGCTTTCGCCGCCGCTCGCCGCCACACCCCTACCGCCGGATTGGCTGGGTAGCATTCATCGCCCGCCCATCCTGACCATCGAAATCACCGGGCCGCCGCCGCCTCAGCGTTCCCGAGTCCTGCGCCTATAGCCGTCCTTGAAGTCTTCGCGTTGTCGAGCCGCGCGACCCGTTCCGCGCGTTCGCGATTTCCTCAAGGAGCCTGCATCTCATGAAAACCCTTCTGGCGCTTCTCTCCGCTATTCTGCTGTTCGGCGCCGGCGTGTGGCTGGCGCCTCGCCTGCAACCCTGGCTCGTCCATCTCGGTCACGAGCCATCGATCGGTTCCGCCGCTGCGCCAGCGACCGAGCGCCAGCCAATCAAATACCGCCATCCGATGAACCCGACCATCTTCTCCGACACGCCGGCCAAGGACGACATGGGCATGGATTACATTCCGGTCTACGCCGACGGCGACGCCGCCGCGGCCGGACCCGGTTTCACCATCGCCCCGGAGGTGGTCAACAATCTGGGCGTGCGCACCGCCCCGGTCGAGCGCGGCGACCTGACCCGGCGCATCGAGACCGTCGGCTACATCGACTACGACGAGCGCGCCCTGAGCCACGTTCATCTGCGCGCCAGCGGCTGGGTGGAGAACCTCAAGGTCCGCACATTGGGCGCGCGAGTGCGGCGCGGCGACCTGCTCATGGAGGTCTACGCCCCCGATCTGGTCAGCGCCCAGCAGGAATACCTGCAATCGTTGCGCGGCGAAATCGCGCTGCTGCGGGTGTCGGCCCGCGATCGCTTGCTGGCGCTGGGGGTCCCGGAGAGTCAGATCGAGCGTCTGGAAAGAGAACGGCGGGTCGGGCAGTTGACCGCCGTCCACGCCCGCCAGGATGGAATTATTTCGGCGCTCAACCTCCGCGAGGGCATGTACGTCACGCCGGAAATGGAACTGATGACCCTGGCCGATCCCGCCACCGTCTGGGTTCAGGTCGAGGTTTTCGAGCAGCAGGCCGGCTGGCTGGCGGTCGGGCAAAAGACCGAGGTGCGCTTGCCGCACGCGCCCGGCGAGGTCTGGGAAGGGACGGTGGAGTACATCTACCCCGACGTAGACCCCAAGACCCGCGCCCTGCGCGCCCGGCTGCGCTTCCCCAATCCCGATGAACGGCTCAAGTTCAACATGTTCGCCGAGGTCGTGATTCACGCCACGCCGCGCGCCAACGCGCTGTCCATCCCGCGCGAGGCGCTGATCCGCACCGGAACCGAACAGCGGGCGATCGTCGCGCGTGGCGAGGGCCGTTTCGAGGCGCGGCCGGTGGAGATCGGCATGGAGTCCGGCGAGCGGGTGGAAATCCGTTCCGGGCTGGAGGAGGGCGAACTGGTCGTCACTTCGGCGCAGTTTCTGCTCGATTCCGAGAGCAGCGTCCGCGCCAGCATGCAACGCCTGATGGCGCTGGCTAAACCCGAGATCTGGACCGAGGGGGTGATCAACGAGATTGCAGTCGAAGCTCGGCTTTTGAACGTCACTCACGAGCCGATCCCGGAATTGAACTGGCCGTTGATGACCATGGATTTTCCCGTCGCCGAGGGCGTGTCGCTGGATGGATTGAAAGTGGACGGCGAAGCGCGCTTCCGCCTCCGCGAGGGCGCGGACGGGCGGTATGAGGTCGATGCGATCGAGTTTTCGGAGTCGCGGCCATGATCGCCGCCGTCATCCGTTGGTCGATTCACAATCGGTTGCTGGTCGCGCTGGCGGCGCTGTTGCTGGCCGGTTGGGGCGCCTGGTCCGCCAAAAATATCCCGCTCGACGCCCTGCCCGATCTGTCCGACGTGCAGGTCATCGTCAAGACCAGCTATCCCGGCCAGGCGCCGCAGGTGGTGGAAAGCCAGGTCACCTATCCGCTGGCGACGGCGCTGCTGGCGACGCCGGGCGCGATCTCGGTGCGCGGTTATTCCGGTTTTGGCGATTCCTTCGTCTACGTGATCTTCGCCGACGGCACGGATTTGTACTGGGCGCGCTCGCGGGTGTTGGAGTACCTGAGTCAGGTCGCGCCGCGCCTGCCGCCGCAAGCCCAGCCGGCCCTGGGACCGGACGCCACCGGGGTCGGCTGGGTCTACGAATACGCGCTGGTGGATCGCACCGGTCGCCACGACCTGGCCCAGTTGCGCTCCCTGCAGGACTGGTTCCTGAAATACGAACTGCAATCCCTGCCCGGCGTGTCCGAGGTGGCCACGGTCGGCGGCATGGTCAAGCAATACCAGGTCGTGCTCGATCCCAACCGGCTGCGCGCCTACAACCTGCCGCTAGCGCAAGTGCGCATGGCGATTCAGAACGCCAATCAGGAAGTCGGCGGTTCGGTGCTCGAACTGGCCGAGGCCGAGTACATGGTGCGCTCGCACGGTTATCTGCAAAGCGTGGCGGACTTGCGGCAGATTCCCCTGGGCGTGAGCGCCACGGGCACCCCGATCCTGCTCGGCGACGTGGCCGATATCCGGCTGGGGCCAGAAATGCGGCGCGGCGCGGCGGAACTGGACGGCGAAGGCGAAGTCGTGGGCGGAATTATCGTCATGCGCTCCGGCGAGAACGCCCTAACCACCATCGACGCGGTCAAGGCCCGGCTCGAGCAACTGCGGCGCGGTCTGCCGGAAGGGGTGGAGATCGTGCCGACCTACGACCGTTCCGAGCTGATCGTGCGGGCGGTGCGGAATCTCGGCGGCAAGCTGGTCGTGGAATTCGCGGTCGTGGTCCTCGTCTGCGCCCTGTTCCTGTTCCATCTGCGCTCCTCGCTGGTGATTCTGTTCAGCCTGCCGGTCGGCATCCTGGCCGCGTTCGCCATCATGCACTGGCAGGGCATCAACGCCAACATCCTGTCGCTGGGCGGCATCGCCATCGCCATCGGCACCATGGTCGACGCGGCCATCGTCATGGTGGAAAACCTGCACAAGCATCTGGAGAGACACGCGCCCCGCGACGCCGCCGAACGCTGGCGCATCGTCCAGCAGGCCGCCACCGAGGTCGGGCCGCCGCTGTTTTTCGCGCTGCTGGTGATCACGGTCAGCTTCCTGCCGGTGTTCGCCCTGGAGGCGCAGGAAGGGCGGCTGTTCGCCCCGCTGGCCTACACCAAGACCTACGCCATGGCGGTTTCCGCCGGACTGGCCATCACCCTGGTGCCGGTGCTGATGGGTTGGCTGGTGCGCGGGCGTATTCTGCCCGAAAACCGCAATCCCCTGAATCGACTGCTCATGGCCGGTTATCGGCCGGTCCTGGCCCTGGTCATGCGCCGGCCCCTGATGATCGTGGTGGTCGCCGTCCTGCTGACCCTGACCGCCTGGTGGCCGCTGCAACGGCTGGGGGTCGAATTCATGCCCGAGCTGGACGAGGGCGATTTGCTGTACATGCCGACCACCTTTCCCGCCGTGTCGATCGGCAAGGCGGTGGAAATCATGCAGCAGACCGACAAGCTGATCCGCGCCGTGCCGGAAGTGGCGCGGGTGTCCGGCAAGGTCGGGCGGGCGGAAACCGCGACCGATCCCGCGCCGCTGAGCATGATCGAAACCACCATTCAACTGAAACCGCGTTCGGAATGGCGGCCGGGATTGACCACCGCCGACCTGATCGCCGAGCTGGACCGCATCGTCCGCCTGCCAGGCTTGAGCAACGCCTGGGTCATGCCGATCCAGAACCGGATCAACATGCTGGCCACCGGCATCAAAACCCCGCTGGGGGTCAAGGTGGCCGGCGACGATCTTCAGACCATTCAGGCGGTCGGCGAGCGGCTGGAGCAGGTGATTCGCGCCATCCCCGGCGCGGCGTCGGTCTATTCCGAACGGGTGGCCGGCGGCCGCTACGTGGACGTGGCCATCGACCGGCTGGCCGCCGCCCGGCTGGGGTTGAACGTCAGCGACGTGCAGGAGGTGATCGGCGTCGCCGTCGGCGGGATGAACGTCACCGAGACCGTCGAGGGTCTGGAACGCTATCCGGTCAATCTGCGTTACCCGCAGGCAATCCGCGATTCGCTGGAACAGTTGCGGGCGCTGCCCATCGTCACCCCGACCGGCGCGGCCGTGCCGCTGAGTCAGGTCGCCACGGTCGAGATCGTCGATGGCCCGGCGATGATCCAGAGCGAAAACGCCCGGTTGATCGGCATCACCTACGTGGACATTCAGGGCCGCGATATCGGGTCCTTCGTCGCCGAGGCGCAACGGGCGGCAGCCGAGCAGGTCGAACTGCCGGCGGGTTATTCGCTGCGCTGGTCCGGCCAGTACGAGTATCTGACGCGAGCCATGGCCAAGCTGCAAGTGGTCGGGCCGGTGACGCTGGCGATCATTTTCCTGCTGCTGTACCTGAGCTTCGGGCGGCTGGGCGAGGCGGTCCTGATCATGGCGACCCTGCCGTTCGCCCTGCTGGGCGGGGTGTGGCTGCTGTACTGGCTGGACTACAACCTGTCGGTGGCGGTCGGGGTCGGATTCATCGCCCTGGCCGGGGTGGCGGCGGAAACCGGGGTGGTGATGCTGGTCTATCTGGATCAGGCGCTGCGCCGGCGGAAGGACCTCGCGCGGGCGGAGGGGCGGAAGCTCACCGTGGCCGAACTCCGCGAGGCGATGGTCGAGGGCGCGCTGTTGCGGCTCCGGCCCAAGATGATGACCAGCGCCACCATCATCGTCGGCCTGCTGCCGATCATGTACGGGACCGGCACGGGGTCGGAAGTCATGCAACGAATCGCCGCCCCGATGGTCGGCGGCATCGTCAGCGCCACGCTGTTGACGCTGGTGGTGATCCCGGCGGTGTATCTGCTCTGGCAGCAGGCAGCGATCGCGCGGGAAAATCGGCGGCTCGATCGAGCGTCAGTCGCCGTCGAATCTTGAACTCAACCCAAGCAACTCTGGAGGCATCATGAACCCATCCTGGCTGATTTCCATTGTTCTGGCCGCGCTGCTGAGCGTCGGCGGCGTCGCCCTGGCGGCGGAAAAATCCCACGATCACGGGGCCACCCACGCGCCCGCCAGCGAGGCCATCGCCGCGACCGGAACGGTCAATAGCGTGGACGCGGCGGCGGGCAAGCTGGTGATCGACCACGACCCGATTCCGGCGCTGAACTGGCCGCGCATGGTAATGGATTTCCAACTCGCGGACCCGGCGCTGGCGGAGAAGGTTAAAGCGGGCGATGCGGTGCGGTTCACCATGACGCCCGGCGAACGACGCGGCAGCTACCTTATCAACGCCATCGAACCGGCGCCCTGAGCTTCCGGGGCAAGTTCGCCCGGTGGCGGAATGGTCGCAAACCGCATCCCACCATCCGGGTAACATGGAATGTCAGCGTCGGCAATCCGTTGGGGTTCGCAAGCTCACCCCAACGGCCATGTCGTTGGAACGTCACCCAGGACGATGAAAGTCGGTACTTTCATGGCAACCTACGGGCTGCAATGATGGGGCGGACGGGATAGATCCTTTGCGTCTGATCCGGCTTGCTAATTGTAATCAGGGATCGACGGGGATGGGCGGGGTATTGCCACTGCGAACCGTCGCTTCCGTCAATTCCGGATTGCACAGTTCGATGAACCGGTAGACGAAGTTGCGCAGATAGTGACCGCGCCGAACGGCAATCCAGGCGGTGTTTTGTTCGAACAAATGGGCGCCCTCGAGCAGGCGCAGTCCGGTGTCTTTCGCGGGGTGGTAGGCCATCGCGGCGATGAGGCCGACGCCCAGCCCCAGTTCGACGTAGGTCTTGATCACGTCGGCGTCCAGCGCCGAGAGGACGATGTCGGGCGCCAGCCCCGCCCTCGCGAAGGCGGCGTCGATCCGGGACCGGCCGGTGAAGCCTTCGTGATAGGTGATCAGCGGATGGTCCGCGAGAGCTTCGAGCGTGAGGGGAGTCGCCCCCACCAGGGGATGGCCCTCCGGAACGATCACCGCGTGCCGCCAGGAATAAAATGGGAAGGTGATGAGTTCGGGCACCCCGGCCAACGCCTCGGTGGCGATGCCGAGATCGGCTTCTCCGGAGCGTAACATCGCGGCGGTTTCGCTCGGACTGACCTGGTGCAACGCCAAGTGGACCTTGGGAAACGCCGCCTTGAACCGGGCGACCACCGGCGGCAGCGCGTAGCGCGCCTGGGTATGGGTGGTGGCGATGCAGAGCTGGCCCTGGTCGCGGTTGGCGAATTGCGCCGCCAGACCGCGAATATTATCCGCGTCGAGCAACATCCGCCGGACGATCTCCACCAACTCCTTACCCGGTTCTTATCCCTGGGATTGGACACGGATGCCGAGGGACGATTGCTGGACGCCGAGGGGCGTGCGTCTTCGCTCCTCCATACGCTGGGGCCACCGTGCAAAGGCCGACTCTGGGAAACCGCGGCGGTTCCCGAGATTCGGGGACAGGCCGAAGCGCTCGCGCAACATTTGTTGCATGCTGGCTAAACCCCCTGAGCACCACCATTATCGCACTCGTGGAAGCGAACACCCGACCGAATCCGGTCAGTTTTCGGGATGCTTGCCTGTTCTGGCTCAAGTTGGGCTTCATCGGCTTCGGCGGACCGGCCGGACAAATCGCCATCCTGCACGGCGAACTGGTCGAGCGGCGCCGGGTGGATGAGACCGGCATGTTGCGGCGCAACGCAGAGCACCGAGAACCTCCGCTGATCGCTGCTCTTGTCTCCGGTCAGCGCGATCCGACCACATTTCTTTATAAGGTAATCAAGGGGATGGTTTCAAATCCGGCTTGGACGAAATGACGGTCGGTGGTCAGGGCTTGGCGCAGTCCAAGCTCCCGCATGATCACGAAGCTCGTGCAATCTGTAAAGGAAAAACGTTTATCGGACCAGCCGAGGAACCATTCGAGCGCTTTCTGGCTTCTGGCCGTATCGATCCACTCCCAATGAAATCGAGGGCTGGATTCGATCTGTCGCCACCACCGCGCCGCCGCTTCCAAATTCAGCCGCACCCGGAGCAAGGTCAAGGTTTCGTCCATGACGTAATTGCTGGATACCAACAAGCCACCCCGTCGCAGCCAGTCGTCGCGACCCACTCGCGCGGCGTTGTGATGGGGGTCATCGGCATCCGCCAAGGCCATCCAACCCGACGTGTCGACGAACAGGTAGTTCATGGGACGGCGCCATAAAGGATGGCGTCGTGGTCGGCTGCCGTCTTGCCGTCGGTGGTGCGACCAAGCGCCGGAGCGCCGTAGAGCGGGTCATCTTCCAGACGTCCCAACTCCCGTTCGGATCGCGCGATGGGAACAATCTGGCAGATCGGGCGATGGTGGTGCAGGATGGTGAACTGTTCGCCGTGATGGGCTCGTTCGAAGAGTTGTTGTAATTCGCCCGGTAGCGTTTCCGCATCGATGGTTTGCATGAAGTGCTCCAGTGACTTTGACGAAGGAGGGACAATCCATCGCACGTTTGATCCACCGCGCATTTGCGGTCGCGGCGGACTCATTTCCGGTGTTGCTTCAGGCTCGAAATATGAGTTTCAACCCGTTCGCTGCATGAGGCGACCCGCACTTTCGAAACGAGGGCAAACAGGATTTCGATCACGGAAGCTTAAAACAGATTTAGCGTAGATCCCAATGCATCGTTTCCCCGGGAAACAACTCGGACCGGCCGCCACGAGTGGTCGAACCTCGGAACACGCACCTATAGGGTGGGTGAAAACGGGATGCGAATGTCGGCCAGAAATTGCCGGGCTCTGGGATGTTTGGGGTCCAGGAAGAAAGTATCCGGACTGGCTTCCTCCAGAACCTGGCCGGCGTCCATAAAGAGTACCCGGTCCGCCACATCGCGGGCAAAGCCCATTTCGTGGGTGACGCAAATCATGGTCATGCCTTCCCGGGCCAGGGATCGCATCACCTGCAACACTTCGCCGACCATTTCCGGGTCCAGGGCGCTGGTGGGTTCGTCGAACAGCATCAGCGGGGGTTGCATGGCCAGGGCGCGGGCGATGGCCACCCGCTGTTGCTGGTCGCCGGACAGCTCGGAAGGGTAGGCGTCGGCCTTGTGCGCCAGTCCGACCCGCTCCAGCAGGGATATGGCGGTCTTGCTGGCCGCTGCGGGCTTGAGGCCGCGCAACCGCATCGGCGCCAGCGTGCAGTTCTGTAATGCGGTCAGGTGGGGAAACAGATTGAATTGCTGAAACACGAAACCGATGCGGGAGCGAAACTCGTTGAGGTTGAGCCCGCGGCGATGAATGTCTTCCCCGTCGAGCAGGATGCGGCCGGACTGAATCGGTTCCAGCCGATTGATCGTCCGGATCAGGGTGGATTTTCCGGAACCCGACGGGCCACAAACAACGACCACTTCCCCCTGGCGGATGGTTTCGTTGATATCGACCAGGGCCTGGTAATCGCCAAACCATTTATTGACATTTTCAAATCGGATCATGGCTGCGTCTTGACCGAAGTGCTGTTGCGCTGGGCCAGCCGGCGTTCCAGCCAGAAGGCCACGCGGGATAATCCACTCGTCAGTCGTAAGTTTTTCCCCCAAGCCTCTTGAGGAGGCGGCTCGAAAGCAGCATGAATTCCCCTGAGCGACCCATGCCTGAACAACCCGGTCGCCCGAGGAGAATCCATGCTGGCCTTTGTATACCATGCTTTAGTAGGTTTTCGCAGCGCCTTTACCCGACGGCGCAGTTGGCTGCTGTTCTGCGCGGTGGTGGTGAGTTTTCTGGCCGCGCCGGAGATGATCGGGGTCACTTCGATGTGCCGGTTTTGGCAGGGCCATGAAGCGATCTATCACCGGTTTTTACCTTTCTTTCGCTCGAAAGCCTATCATTTTGAAGCCCTGTCAGCCGCGTGGCAGGATTACGTGTGGCGCCAAGCGGTGGCCGTTCAGGTCGCCGGGCGGGTCGTGTTGTTAGGGGATCATACCTTGGCGGTCAAGGATGGGGGACGGATGCCGGGGGTCGTGTCCCTCCACGACCATTCGGAAACGCAGCATAAGCCTGGGTATTTCCGGGGGCAGTGCTGGGGGGCGATCGGGTGGGTGGTCGGGACGTTGGAGGCGTGCTTTGGTTTGCCGTTGGCCCTGCGGATTCATCAAGGCTTCCGCCATTTAGGCCAGGCCGAACCGGGGTCAGACCCGAAGTCAGGCCCGGACCCGAGCCTGCCCGAGCGGCTGGTGCGGATGGCCCTGCAGTTCGCTCTGGGCCAGGATGCCCCCGCCTTCTTGGTATTAGACGCTTTTTTCTCCACGGCGGGCGTCTTTCGGCTGGCGCGCTCCGTCTGCTCGATGGCCTTG
>Ga0114946_10001478_pt1 | contig 16245 bp, 10 predicted proteins | sample WalLakDeSediment_FD_88676 | JGI IMG/M metagenome (GOLD analysis project Ga0114946, IMG submission 88676) | Lake sediment microbial communities from Walker lake, Nevada to study Microbial Dark Matter (Phase II) - Walker Lake 11/02/13 Deep Sediment | ecosystem: Environmental > Aquatic >... | reverse complement strand
CGCCCTGAAGGAGGCGGCCGGGGACCCCGCCTCCTGGTGCGTCCAGGCCTGCTTCGGGGTGGTCCCCCTGGACTTCGAAGCCGGACCCCTCTACCCGACACTGGGGGCCTTCGTCGTGAACGGCCATTTTGCCGGCTACTACTCCCGGGCCGCGGCCCGTCCCTTCCTGACGCACGAGGCGCTTCATGTGGCAACGGTGGTCCAGGTTTCTTGAGGCCCTGGGGGGGATCCGGATTCCGGTCCAGCTCTCCGGTGCGAAGCAGGCGGGGGACCCGTCGGCCCCCGATGCTGCTGGGGGCCGCGGTTGGGCCGCCTACGCGCGGACCGAGGCGCTGTTCCAGGTCTGGGGACCCCTGGAAGGAGGACCCTGGGAGCCGTACCACTGCGTGCCCCTCTTCGCGGCCCTCGACCGGATGGACCGGAAGCAAATAGGCCCCACGCCTCTCCGAATGGTGGAGGAGGATGCCAACCGACTGGCTCGCGCCGCCGAAGGAGGGGCGACGGCGGGGCCGCAATTCACCGGGGGCTCTCTTGTCCTCCCGGCCCATGCCCGGCCTGGAGCCCCGGCTCCCGCGTGGCTCGAGCCCGGGACGCTCTGTGTGCTGGACCTTCCGGGACGGGCCGCGGTTGAGGCGGCGGCCTGGCTCGTCACCGCGGCGGAGGCTCAGCCCGTCTGCACCTTCGATCACTGGCCGCATCCCAGGGGGCTTCTCCCTGCCGAGCTCGTGCTGGCCGAGCTCCTTCGGTGGGCGGCCACCCTGGCCACGGCCCGGGGGCGGATCGCCTCCGACGCCCCCCCTGTCTGGGTCTGCGACTCCACTCGGCTGGGCACGCGGAAGGGAAGCCCCGGAGAGTTCGACAACCGCTACTACCTGGACGACTCCATCCTCCCGACCCCGCAGGTACTGGCCCGGGCCGGGATCACCCGGGTGGTCTACCTGGGGTGGTCCGGGGGCGAGAACGGGGCCGACGCGCCGGCGCTGGGCGGAGGCATTCCCCTGGCCGACCTGGTGGAGTGGTTCACCGACGTGCTGGGGGCGGGACTCGAGATCCTCCATGCCCCGGTGGCGGACCCCGAGCTGCGACCCCGCCCCTTCCAGGGTCCATCCCGTCGTCCGCGCTTCTCTACCAAGGGATACCGACGCTCCGCCGCCGGCGGATTCGGGACCGAGATCCCGGAACCCTCCTCCTCCGGTAGCAGCGGTTGAGGGAGGGCAAGGCCAGGGCCAGGGCTACCCGCCCAGCACGAGGCTGAGGACCAGGGTGGGAACGAGGGCGATGAGCAGCACCCAGAAGTAGAGCCAGCCCAGCGTCCAGTACCTGAGGGCCGTCTTCCTCCAGCTCTGGCCATAGACCTTCCGCATCGCCAGAAGGATGTAGAGCCCCGACCAGAGAAGGAGGAGAGGCGGAAGGAAGTTCACGCCCGCCTGGCCGGCCACGATGGCCAGCGAAAAGGTGCCGAACACGAAGGCGTGGGTGTGGAGCACGAAGATGAAGTGCTCCGCGTAGTAGAGGGGGCTCCTGAAGTAGAGGAGCTTCAGGAGTCCGGCGAAGACGGGAAGGAGGAGGAACATCAGGGTGGGTACGTACCCGATGAAGGTGCGGACGAGCTCCCGGACGGCATCCTCCGGGGCCATTCGGCCGAGGCGCTCTGCGCGGCTCTGCACGAGCGCATCCAGGCGCGGGCTCCCCGTGTTGACGTCGACGCTCCCGAGCCAGGAGGTCGGAGCGTCGGCGGCCGGTTCGGCCTCCGCGCCCGGGACGGTGTCGGCAGGGGAGGCCACCAAGGCGTCTGTCGAAGTGTCTGCCGCTGTATCTGCCGGGTATCTGCCGGAGGAGGGGCGGGGGGGACACCGGCCATGGCGTCCCGGAAGCCCTGGGCGACCTGGGTGGCCACCGAATCTCCCGCCGCCCCGAATCCTGCGGTCGGGTCGCCGCCTCCGAAGCTCATGCTCGCCATTCCCCGCGTGGAGACGAACCCCACGAGGAGGAAGAGGACCAGGGAGCTCACCAGGTAGAGCTTCAGGGGCCGGAGGTAGCGGACGATCCGCCCATCCAGGTATTCCCGGGTCAGGAAACCCGGCCGGAGAAGGAGGGCGAGAAGCGTGTTCGGGGTTCTCCTGTCGACGCCGAACTGGTCCTCCAGAAAGTCGCCCACCAGGTCCCGAACCGAGACCTGCACGTCCACCTTCCGTTGTCCGCAGGCCGGACAGAACGCCCCCCGGGTAGGATCCCCGCAGTTGCGGCAGGGGTCGTCGGGGTGGACATGGGTTCGCGGTGGGGCGGGACGCATGGGGGCAATCTTGCCTCCGCCGCGTGGCGGCACAACCGGGCGGAGCCTACACTTCGAGCCACGTGCTTGCGCCCCGCGCCCGTCCCGCGCCCGTTCACCGCACTTGCCTTCGCCTCCGAATCCGAATCCGATCCCCTGGCCCATGAACCCTGCGCTCCCTGCGACCCGCGCCGTGATCCTCGCCGCCGGGCGCGGCACGCGAATGGCCCGAGGGACCGCCGACGGGCTCGACCCGGCGCAGCGGGCGGCGGCGGATCGGGGTCTCAAGGGGCTCCTTCCCTTTCACGGGCACCCCTTTCTGGCCCATGTCCTCAGCCGCGTGGCGGACGCGGGGATCCGCCGAGTCTGCCTGGTGGTCCGCCCCGGACCCGATCCCATTCGGGCCCACTTCGAAGGGCGTCCCGGTGCGCGCCTCCGGATCGAGTTTGCGGAGCAGGAGCGCCCCCTCGGCTCGGCCGACGCCCTCCTTGCCGCCGAGCCCTTTGCCGAGGGGGAGCCGGTGGTGGTGCTGAACGGCGACAACCTCTACCCGGCATCGGTCATCGACCGGGTGCGGCGGCTGACGGGGTCGGGGCTGGCGGGCTTCCGGGCCGGGGCCCTGGCGGCGGGGGGGAACATCCCCCGGGACCGGGTGGCGGCCTTTGCCGTGGTGGCGACCCGCCCCGATGGCTGCCTGGCAAACCTCGTGGAGAAGCCCGACGCCCGGACGCTGGCAAGCTTTGGCCCGGACCCCCTGGTGAGCATGACCTGCTGGCGCTTCCTCCCTTCCGTCTTTCCGGCGTGCCGCGCGATTGCGCGCTCCCCCCGGGGGGAACTCGAGTTGCCCGATGCGGCGCTGGCCCTGGTCCTGGGCGGCGCCTGCCTGCAGGTGGAGCCGGTGGAGGCGGGAGTCCTGGACCTGACGGAGCGCGCAGACATCCCCGAGGTGGACCGACGCCTCGAAGGATGCCAGGTGCTCCTTTGACCGACGTGGCCCGGCAGGAGAGCGATGCCCTTCGAGAGGCGGGGCTCTCGGCCCCCGGGGCCCTGCGCGCTGCGCACCGCCTGGTCCGCGTCCGCACCGCCCTCCGAAGCTACGCTCCCGGCGCAGGGGATCCTGTTGGGGCCTTCCAGGTGCCCGGCCGGATCGAAGTGGCGGGGAAGCACGTGGATTACGCCGGGGGGAGAAGTCTCGTGGCCGCGGTCGAGCAGGGAATCTCCGTGATGGTGGCCCCGATCAGGGAGCGGAAGCTTGTCTTCCTGGAAGCCGACGGGCTCCTGAGGGGGGAGCCGGGGGCGATCTTCGAAGCCTCGGCGGGGCCGGAGGGGACGATCCCCGAAGGGGCGCAGGCTGGAGGCGGAGCGGGCGCTGCCGCCTGGCATCTCTATCCGCGGACGGTCCTTGGCCGGATTGCGAGGGACGCTCCCGGGCGGATGGACGGAGGGGTGCTGGTGGCCTTTTCCAGTTCGCTCCCTCGGGCGGCCGGCCTCAGCAGCTCGACGGCGCTTGTCACGGCCCTGTGGATGGCCCTCGACGCCCGGTTCGACCTGGCGACGGTCCTTGTCGGCGGGGGGGCTTTCCATGCCCAGGATCATGCCCCGGACCTGGAGCTCGCCCGCTACCTGTCGGCGCTGGAATCGGGTCGTCCATATGACGGTGGCCGGGCGGGCGGTGCAGGGGACGAAGCCCCACCCACCCCCGGCCTCCAGCTTCGGGGGGTCGGGACCGATGGGGGGAGCCAGGACCATGCCGCCGTGCTTCTGGCCCGTGCGGGGCACCTGACCCACCTCCGGTTCCGACCCCTGGCCCGGGTCGAAGAGGTGGACTTTCCCCCGGGGTGGGTCATGGCCGTGGGCGTCTCCGGCGTGCATGCCGAGAAGGCTGCGGGCGCTCGGATCGCCTACAATCGGCTGGCCAACGAGGCCAGGGACGCCGCCGCCCGATGGCGAGTTCGCACCGGGGGTGGGGAGATGCACCTGGGAGCCATTCTGGAGACCCTGGGCGACGGGGATCCGGGGGTGTGGGGAGGTGCTGATCCCGGAACCTGGATGGGGGCGCGCTTCCTCCAGTTCCGGACCGAGTGCCAGGATGTCGTCCCTTCCATCGTGCACGCCCTCCAGTCGTGGGACGACGGCGGGCCCGAGCGCCTGGGGCGAGCGGTGGACCGATCGCAGCGGCTGGCCGAAGAGGTTCTCCTGAACCAGATCCCGGAGACAATGTTCCTGGTTCGTTCCGCCCGAAGGATCGGGGTTCCCGCAGCCTCCGCCTTTGGCGCAGGATTCGGAGGGGCGGTCTGGGCCATGGTCAGGACGGACGAGGCCGCGGCCTTTCTCCGCAGGTGGCGACACGACTACCTGTGCCAATTCCCGGGCCGCGCACCCGGGAGCCGCTTCTTCGCCACGCCGCCCGGACCGGGAGCGTTCCGGGTCTTCTGATCCGGGGGGCGAGGGGGCGCCGGAGAGGTGGGGGCGGCGCCCGGGATGCAAGGCCCAGCTTGGCAGGGAGAGGGGGACCTCCTACGTTGCCCGGTCCCGTACCACGGTCGCCGAGCCTGCGTCCGTACGTTCCTCCCGTTCAGAAGGATGGATACCGATGCCCTCACCCCGTCGCGGCGCCTCGCCCCGCTCTTCCGCCGCCCTGACCCTGTTCTTCACCTTTCCGGTCCTGGCCCTGGCCGGATGCGGCAGTTCCGACGAGGCCGGTGATCGAGCCGGCACGACCGGAGCCTCGGATCCCCACGCGGGCTTCCTGGCCAACCTGAGCGACGCCTGCGGACAGGCCTTCCCCGGGGTGGTCACGATGGCGCCGGCAGAGGACCCCTACTTCTCGCCCGGGGCCGAACTGGTGCTCGAGTTCCGGGTCTGCTCGCCCGACGAGGTGAGCGTTCCGGTCTGGATGGGAGACAACGGCTCCCGCACCTGGGTCTTCACCCGGACGGGGGGCGGGATCGACCTGCGTCACGACCACCGGCATTCCGACGGACGCTCCGAACCCAGCACGTTCTACGGCTCGTTCGTGGCCTATCCGCCCGTGGCCACCGAGGCGCCCTCGGCGAACCGGCATGAGTTCAAGCGCGTCACCGACGAAGGAATGACCACCGGCTGGGTGGTGGAGATCATTCCCGGCGAGCGCTACACCTACGGAACGCAGCGGGACGGCGAGTGGCGGCATCGGTTCGACTTCGACCTGACGGAGGCCGTGGCCTCGCCCGGAGACCCGTGGGGGCATCCGCCGGTGGGCCAGGTGGCCCAGGTGGCTGCCGCCCAGGCCGCCTTCCTGGACAATCTGGCGCAGCACTGCGGCCAGGCCTTCGCCGGTCGCCTGAACGTCGTGCCCGAGGGAAGCCAGACGTTTACGGGCGATGAGGACCTCATCGTCCATTTCCGGGAGTGCGGAGACAACCGCCTCATGCTCCCCTTCCACGCGGACGATGACCACTCCCGGACCTGGATCTTCACCCGCACCACGGCCGGCATCGACCTTCGGCATGACCACCGGCTGGAGAACGGCCACCCGGACCCACAGAGCACCTGGTACGGCGCCCATACGCAGGCGGAAGGCACGCCCAACCGCCAGGAGTTCCTGCGGGAGGAGCTCCGGGACGGCGTGCAGACGGGGTGGCGCGTGGAGATCCTTCCGGGTGAGCGCTACACCTACGGCACGATTCGCGACGGAGAATGGTCGTTCCGGGCGGACTTCGACCTGACCACGGCCATCGAGACGCCCCGCGCCCCCTGGGGGTACTGATTCCCGAACTTCCCCGCGACGTGTCGTTGCGGGTGGAAAGCGTGTCGTTGCGGGTCGAATGAAGGATCCCCGGAGGGGGGAGGGCCATCGCCCTCCCCCCTCCGGTCTTGTTCGGGTGGTGGATCAGGGGTCCGTTCGGACGATGCGGAGGATGCGGACCGGGGGCACCAGGGCCTGCTCCTGGACCTGCGCGGCGTGGATGATCCGGACGACGTCCATTCCTTCCGTGACGCGTCCAAAGGCAGCGAAACCCTGGCCGTCGGGGTTCCTTCGCCCTCCGTAGTCCAGCTCTGGCTGGTCATCGATGCAGATGAAGAACGAGGACCGCGCCGAGTCCGGGGTGGAGCGAGCCATGGAGAGCGTTCCGTCCTGGTGCCGGAGTCCGGTGATCGAGGTTCGTTCCAGCAGGATCGGGGGAAGTGGCTCCGGAGTGTCGGTGAACCTGGCCGGGTCGGGTCCCCCCTGGATCACGCGGATGCGAATGGAATCACCGGGCTGGTTGTCGTCCCGTACGCTTCGATGGAAGACGGCGCCCTCGTACACGCCCATTTCCAGGTAGCGAAGGAAGTTGGCTACGGTGAGGGGCGCCCGCTCCGGATAGAGCTCGGCCTCGATGGGGCCGAACTCGGTCTCGATCCGCACCGTGATCACCGTCGACTCCGCCTCGGTCTGCGCCCCGAGCTGTCCGGGGAGTCCGGGATGGAGAAGGCTCAGGAACAGGCCCAGGGTGCAGGCCGGAGCCTGCCATGGGCGCGCAAGGGCGGTCAAGGGGGGCGCCTCGGTCAGGATGGGCATGATCGGTTCACCTCCACGCTGCCTGGGAAAGCCGGTCGCCTGGGGCACGACCGGGGACCTGCCTTCTTTCGGAAGATTCTTGACGAAGTATGAAGGTGGGTGTAATGCTGATGCAAGAGAGACGTCGGGGGTGTGTCGCTTCGCTGCGACGACCGATCCTTGCGTCTCTCGTCACTGGGGGGGTCCACCTCGACGCGGAGTAACCGGTATGCGATGCCAACACCTTGCCACAGGCTTCTGGGCGGCCCTTGCCCTTGGGGCCATCCTGCTCCTCCCCACGGGCGTCCTCGCCCAGACCGGTGTCCTCACCGGCCGTGTGACATCGGCCGGCGTTCCCGTGCAGGGGGCACAGATCTCGGTGCAGGGCACGAATCGGGGATCGGTCTCCGATGCCCGCGGCCTCTACACGATCAGCAACCTGGCGGCGGGGACCTACACGGTTCGGGTCCAGATCATCGGGTACCGGCCGGCCGAGCTTTCGGTTCGCATCACGGCGGAGGGCACGGCGGTGGAGAATATTGTTCTCGAGCGGGAAGCCGTGGCCCTGGAACGGGTCACCGTGACCGTGGGCACCCGCTCCAGGGTCATGGCGGCGGAGGAACTCACCGTTCCGGTGGACCTCTTTACCCGGGCCGATATCATCCAGGCCACGCCTCAACTCGAGATGACCAACATTCTCGAGACGCTCTCGCCTTCCGTGTACTTCTCCCGGGCCCAGATCGCCGACATCACCTCGGGCGTCCGGCCCTTCCAGCTTCGTGGGCTCAGCCCCGACCACTCGCTGGTCCTCATCAACGGAAAGCGTCGGCACACCACGGCCGTGGTGCATGTCTTCGGGGCTGCGTCGGGTGGTTCCGGCTCCAGCGGCGTGGACATGAACGCCATCGTCCCCTCGGCACTGGGCGGCATGGAGATTCTCCGCGACGGTGCCGCCGCCCAGTACGGCTCCGATGCCATCGCCGGCGTCATCAATGTTCAGCTGCGAAATGACATCCATCGCCCCGAGTTCTCCTTCGCCCTCGGACAGTATACGCCGCGCAGCGACGCGTTCCGGCGGGATGGCACCCGGATCGAGGGGACAGGCAGCGTCGGGTATGCGCTTGGAGACCGGGGAACGCTGGTGGTCTCGGGCATGCTCAGCCAGCGGGAGCGGACAGACCGGGCCGGACCCGATCCCCGGGACCAGATCGTGCCCGGGGATGCCGATGTGATCCAGGTCGGACCCGACGGGATCGGAAGGATCGTGGAGAAGCGCAACGCCGTTCCGCAGCCCAATCATTTGATCGGAGAGGGCCAGACCACGAACTCCGGGGTCTTCTTCAACGCCAACTACCTGCTGGGCGCGGACCAGCGCACGGAGGGCTATGCCTTTGGGGGCTACAGCTTTCGCCGAGACAACTCCTCCGGGTTCTACCGGCGTGGAATCGACGCCCGAAACTGGCCTGAAATCCATCCCCTGGGCTTCCTCCCCAGTTTCCGGGGGGACAACAAGGACTTCATGTGGGTGTCCGGAATCCGGGGGTCCCTGGGGACGGACTGGACCTACGACCTGAGCGGTCAGTGGAACCGTAACGTGCTGGACACGGACATCTACAACACCCTCAATGTGACGCTGGGCCCCTGCCTCACCACGGCATGCGCTCCTGGCCCCTGGCCTGCGGGGGTGGACCCCATCCCCAACAAGACCGACGTGTACGCCGGGGCGCTCAAGCTCAACCAGACCATCGCCTCCTTCGATGTGAGCCGCGAGGTGGAGATCGGGGCCTACACGCCCCTCAGCCTGGCCCTCGGGACCGCCTTCCGGGCGGACAACTTCCAGATCATCGAGGGGGAGCCGGCGTCCTGGGTGAACGCCGGTCACCCCAACCGGAACGGGGGGCAGGGTGCTCCGGGGAGCCAGGTGTTCACCGGATTCCGCCCCGACCAGGCGGTGAACGAGTGGAGGTCCAACGTGGGGGTCTACTCCGACCTGGAGGTCGATGTCACCTCCAGGGTTCGCGTGGCCGGCGCCGCCCGGTTTGAAAACTACTCCGACTTCGGATCGACGCTCACGGGGAAGGCGGCCACCCGCATCCAGGCGGCAGAGCAGTTCATCGTGCGGGGAGCCATCAGCACCGGGTTCCGGGCGCCGAACCTGAGTCAGTCGCACTACGGCCATGTTTCCACCGGCTTCCGCAACGTGGACGGCGACCAGGTGGGGTACGAGATCGGCGAGATCCCCGTGGGCTCACCGGAGGCTCGGGCCCTCGGCGCCCAGGCGCTCACGGAGGAGAAGTCGTTCAACCTCAGTGGAGGGCTTGCCTGGTCCCCGGTGGAGAACCTCACCTTCACCGTTGACGGCTACCAGATCGACATCAAGGACCGGATCATCCTCACCGGGACCATGAGCGGGCCTACGGTGGCCCAGATCCTTGCCCCCTTCGGTGCGCCCGAAGTCAAGTTCTTCACGAATTCGGTGGACACAAGGACGCGGGGACTGGACCTGGCGGCCAGGTACCGGCATGACCTGGTTCCCGGTCAGTTCGTGGAGATCCTCGGCCAGTACAACCGCAATTCCGTGGAGGTTACGGATGTCCGGGTGCCCAACGTCATCGAGGAGCTCCGGAACCAGGTCTTCGGAAGCGGAAGTCAGTACGCCATCGAGAACGGCCGCCCGAAGGACCGGGGAACGGTCCGCACCCGGTATGTCAGGAATGACCTTCGCCTGAACCTCTCGGGCAATTTCTACGGACTCCAGGCCTTCCGACTCCAGGAGGGCGGCGCCAGCGCTCCGGCCATCTGCACGCAGGGGATCGCCAACGTGCGATGCGTGGGCTACGACCAGGGTGCCGGGTCGGTCTTCCTCGACAACGGACCCCACCTCGTCCTGGATGCCGAGGCTTCGTACCAGCTGCGTCGGGGGCTGACGCTTTCGATCGGGGCGGAGAACGTCACGAACAAGGAGCCCCCGGTACGCCCGGCCGGCTTCAACTTCTCGGGGAACTTCCCCTACTACAGCTCGTCAGGGCTGCACATGAACGGACGTTACGTCTATACGCAGCTCCGCGTGCAGTTCTGATCCGGGCCTTTTCAGAGCGGGTGAGGAGGAGAGGGAGGGGGCGGGGCGTCAGGGCCGGCCACGGTCACGGCGCACCGTCACCCTCCTTCCCTTGATCCTGGCACCGTGGAGCGAGGTGATGACCTCGTCCACCACCTCGCGACCCACCTCCACCAGGGTGAACAGATCCCCGATCTGGATCTTCCCGATCCGGCTGCCCGGGATCCCCGACTCACCGGTGATGGCGCCGACCAGGTCCTGAGGACGGACGCCGGCGTCCCTTCCCACGCCCACGTAGATGCGCTCCACATCCCCCGGCGGAGGGCCACCCTTTCGCGGTGTGGGGCTGGAGCTCCGCTTCCCCCTTCCGCCCGAGGTGGAAGCCGGCTTTCCCCCGGACACCCGCACCTCGGGGATCTCCACCGCTTCCGCCACGTCCTGGCCGCTGGCCACCTGGGCCAGCTTGACGGCGGCGGCGGCGATGTCCAGCGGGTCGAACTCCTCGGCGAGCGTCTCCACCATGCTCCGGAATCGGTCCAGGTCGTCCCCCGAGATCGCTTCTTCGAGAGAGGTCCGAAGGGCCTCGAGGCGGCGGTCCCTCAGGTCGGCCACGGTGGGGAGCCGGGCCACGTTGAGAGAGCGGCGCGTCAGGCGCTCGATGTTCTGAATCAGGCGCTGCTCCCGTGGCTCCGCCAGGGTGATGGCCACGCCTTCACGGCCCGCCCGTCCCACCCGACCGATCCGGTGGACGTAGGCCTCGGGCGCGTTGGGGACGTCGAAGTTGATCACGTGGGTCAGCCGGGAGATGTCCAGACCCCGGGCCGCCACGTCGGTGGCCGTGAGCAGGTCGGCGCCCCCGCCCCGGAGCTTCTTCATGACCCGGTCCCGCTGTTCCTGGGACATGCCGCCATGCAGCGCCTCGGCCCGGTACCCATGGGCGGCCAGAGTCTCGGTCAGTTCGTCCACCTCGGTGCGGGTGCGGCAGAAGACGATGGTGGCTTCCGGGTCCTCCACGTCAAGAACGCGGCCCAGTGCCGCCACCTTGTGGGCGCGGGTCACGTAGTAGACCATTTCCCGGACCTGGGGGACCTCGCCCTCGGCCTGACCCTGCCCGGCGATCCGCACCTGGACCGGATCCTTCTGGTGGTGCCGGGCGATCTCGTGGATGCGGGGCGGAAGGGTGGCGGAGAAGAGAACCGTCTGCCTGTCGTCCGGTGTGGCGGCCAGGATCGCTTCCAGGTCCTCGGCGAATCCCATGTCCAGCATCTCGTCGGCTTCGTCCAGAACCACGGCGGCAAGGCGATCCAGGCGAAGCGTGCCGCGCCCCACATGGTCCAGGGCACGCCCTGGCGTTGCCACCACCACATCCACGCCTCGCTTCAGCACCTTGAGCTGCTGGGAGAAGGACTGGCCGCCATAGATGGGAAGCACGCTCACGCCCAGGGCGCGTCCGTAGCGGTAGACTGCCTCGGCGAGCTGCATGGCCAGTTCCCGGGTGGGAACCAGGATCAGAACCGACGGCTGCGGCCGCGGCGTCCCACCCTCCGCCAGTCGCTGAAGGAGCGGAAGGGCGAAGGCGGCGGACTTGCCCGTTCCCGTGGCCGCCTGGCCCATCAGGTCCCTCCCCTTCAGGATCGGCGGGATGGCCTCGCACTGAATGGGTGTGGGCTCCTCGTAGCCAAGCACGGTCAGGGCCTGCACGAGGCGGTCGTCGAGACCGAGGTCGCCGAAAGGGTTCGACGCGGATTCCGGGGAGGTCTGTTCGCTCGTTTGTTCGCTCGTTCGTTCGCTCATTCGTTCGCTCATTGGATCTGCCGTGTACTGGTGGCGAAGGTGCAGCAGGGAGGAGCGCGAGTCATGGAAAAGCGCCGGTTCAAGTATAGCGCAGAACCCGGCGACCCGGCGGGAGTGCCAAGGAGACGTTGCTCCTCGAGGCAGGGAGGACGTACTCTGCTCCACCGTCAGCCCCCTGGCCCCCGGTGGGCCTTCTTTCCAGGATGCCAATCCAGGATGCCGCACATGCCGCTCGCGCCTGCTTCGAATCGACGCCCCTCCCGCGCACCTCGACGCCTCGTTTCCCGATCTGCGGTGGCGGCCGGGGTCACGGTTCTCGGTCTCTTCCTGGGGGCATGCGCCACCTCCGGGGATCCGACCCCGGGGGAGGCGCGGGTCGGGATGGAGGCGGAGGCTCCTTTTGCCGGGGCCATCCGCCCCGAGGTGTCGGGGCTCCACGGCGCGGTGGTGGCGGGCCATCCGCTGGCGGCCGCCGCCGGCTACGAGGTCCTGAGGGCGGGGGGCAACGCCACGGACGCGGCGGTGACCATGGCCGGGGTGCTGGCGGTGGTGCGTCCTCACATGAACGGGGTGGGGGGGGATGCGTTCGCGCTCTTCCTGGATGCGAGGGATGGCCAGGTCCAGGCCCTGAACGCCTCGGGCCGTGCCGGGGCCCTGGCGGACCCGACATGGTTCGAGGCCCGGGGGCGGCAGACGATGCCGGGTTCGGGACCCATGTCGGTCACCGTTCCCGGGGCGGTCTCGGCCTGGGCGGCGGCGCTCGAGCGCCACGGCACGATCTCGCTGGCCCGGGCCCTCGAGCCCGCCATCCGGCTCGCGGAGGAGGGTTTCGTTGTCACCGCTACGCTGGCCGAGGACCTGGCGGGAGCGACCCGGCTGAATCCGGCGGGGCAGGATCTCTATGCGCCCGGGGGTGAACCCCTCAGGGCCGGGCAGGTGCTCCGGAACCCGGCCCTTGGCCGCACGCTCCGGATCCTTGCCCGGGAGGGCCCCTCCGCCATGTACGGAGGGGAGATCGGGGAGGCCCTGGCCTCCTTCCTCGAGGCCGAGGGGGGCGCTCTGCGCGTGGAGGATTTCGCGGCCCACACCGCCGCGTGGGAAGCTCCGCTGGTCCTCGACCTCATGGGACGCCAGGTCCACACGACGGCGCCCAGCAGCCAGGGGTTCGTCCTTCTCCAGACGCTGGGCATCGTGGAGGCCCTGGGATGGGAGGGGCTGGGTCGAGGCCCGGGCGCGTCCCTTTCGCCCGGGGTCCTGCACGCCCTGGTGGAGGCCAAGAAGCTGGCCTTTGCCGACCGGGATCGGTGGCTGGCCGACCCGGCCCATGTCGACGTCCCGGTGGACCGCCTCCTGGACCGGACTTACCTGGCGGAGCGCGCGGCCCTGATCACCGCCCAGGCGGCAGAGGAGCGGACCGCGGGGTTCGGCGAGCCGCTGGAAGAGGGGAGCCCGGCGGAGGGAGACGGAGACACGGTGTACCTCATGGCGGTGGATACCGACGGAAACGCGGTGAGCTGGATCCAGAGCCTCTTTTCCAGCTTCGGCTCCGGGTTTGTGGAGCCCACCACCGGCATCGTTCTCCAGAATCGGGGCGCCGGGTTCACGCTGCAGCCCGGGCATCCGAACCAGGTGGCCCCCGGAAAGCGGCCGTTCCATACCCTGATGGCCACCCTTGTCACCGACGCAGGCGGAGCCTTCGAGATCGCCATCGGGACCCCGGGCGGACATGGCCAGTCCCAGACGGTGGCCCAGGGGATCCTCCACCTGCTCCTCTCGGACCGGTCCCCGCAGGAGGCGGTGGAGGCGCCCCGCTTCCGAAGCGAGGACGGCCGGGTCCTGCTCATCGAGGACCGCTACCCGGCGGCCTTCCGGGACGCCCTTGCCCAGCGGGGCCATGAGCTCCGGGTCCGGTCGGGGTGGACCGCACCTTTCGGCAACCTGCAGATCATCCGGAGAACCGAGGGCGGCGTGCTCCGAACCGGGGCCGACATGCGGCGGGAGGGGGCGGCGCTGGCCTACTGACGCCGCCCCCCCGTCTGGCTCGCGCCCGAAGCTACCGGCGCTCCCGGTCCAGTTCCCGGAGGCGCTCCCGCTGGTCCGGGCGCAGGGTGGGGTAGGTGACGCCCAGCTGCTCCAGGTAGGTCGAGAAGCGGGTCTCGTCGTAGTAGAACTCCCGGAGCCTGGGCCGGAATTCGTCCATGATGCCGCGGTTCAGGTAGATGGCCGGAGGATCGTCAGGTCCGATGAACGGGATGTAGTCCTGCTCCGCCGTCTGCTCGTCGCGGAAGTAGCCCCACGCCGCATCCACCAGGTCGGGGCGCAGGTAGAGCTCAAGGGCGGTCCGGGCCAGGACCCGAGCCCCGTACACGCCGCCCTTGTGGGCAATGGGCGTCGCCATGGTGATGGCGTTGGACCAGTGGTGTCCCGGGAGTCCCGGAATGTTGGAGGGAAAGCGGAGGGTGACGGTGGGGACCACCCAGGAGATGTCGCCGATGTCGTCCGAGCCGCCGCTCACCGGCTGCTCCGGCGGGGTGCCGATCCGGGAGGGCTCACTCGACAGCCCCGTGGGCTCGCTTCCCACCTCGAGCTGGACCGCCCGGGCCAGGAGCTGGTCGTCCTCGCTCCACTCCGGGAGCCCCACCACGTCGATGTGACGCTGCATGGCCTCCGCCACCGGACGGTTGAAGTGTCGCGGCCACGCGGTCCCGAGGATCCGGTACTCCATTTCGGTGTCCGTCATCATGGCAGCGCCATGGGCCGTCCGGATCGCCGCATCCAGGTTGTCCCGGATCCCCTGGTACTCGATCTCCCGGATGTAGTACCACACGGCGGCTCGCGAGGGCACCACGTTGGGCTGGTCTCCCCCGTCGGTGATCACGTAGTGGGACCGCTGGAGGGGGCGCAGGTGCTCGCGGCGGAAGTTCCAGCCTGCGTTCATGAGCTCGACGGCGTCCAGCGCGCTCCGGCCTCGCCAGGGGGCTCCCGCGGAGTGCGCGGCCTCGCCGCGGAAGATGAACTCCACGGATACGAGCCCCGTACCGGTAGCCGGGCCCCAGCTCACCCCCATGGTGTTGGCCACATGGGTGAAGAGGGCCACGTCCACATCCTCGAAATACCCCTCCCGGACGAACCAGGCCTTGGCGGCCACCAGCTCCTCCGCCACGCCGGGCCAGAGGACCAGGGTGCCGGGGATCCCTTCCCGCTCCATCACCGCCTTGAGCGCCAGCGCCGCAGCGATGTTCACCCCCTGCCCGGAGTTGTGCCCCTCGCCGTGCCCCGGAGCATCCTCCACCATCGGGTCGTGGTAGGCGACGCCGGGACGCTGGCTCGACTTGGGGATCCCGTCAACGTCGCTTCCCAGGGCGATGACCGGCTTCCCCGATCCCCAGCGGGCCCACCACGCCGTGGGGATCCCGGCGATTCCCTCCTCCACCTCGAATCCCTGCTCCCGGAGCAGGGGGACCAGATAGTCGAAGGTCTCGGTCTCCTGGAATCCCAGCTCGGCGAAGGAGAAGAGCTTGTCGATGATCTCCTGGACCAGCTTTTCCCGGGCGTCCACCTCGGTTTCGACGGCGGCCAGGAGTTCGTCAAGCCGTGGGTCCTGGGTTACCTGGGCCTCGGCGGGCGACGGGGCCAGCGCCGGGAGGAGGACACCCAGGAGGAGCGCGGCCGGCCAGCGACGGACCGGTCTCGAGCGAAGCGGAGCGGAGGGGGGCGGAGCGGAGGGGGAAGGGGAGGGCATGGGCAGCTCCAGGCAGGGGGGCAAGGGGGGCGAAGCAGGCGGTCGCGGGGGCGGGCTCCCCCACAGTAGGATCGGCGTCCGCCCCTCACAAGCGTCGTCCGTGCCCGGGCCCGGGGCCACCGGACGCCTCCGGGGTTCTGGCGCGCCGGCTCTGCCCCCCGCATCATCCGCAGGGACGCAAGCAGGCCGACCATGCTCATGCGGACCGAGCTCATGCCCACTCCCCCTGCGCCGACCCGACTCATGCCGACATCTTTCCTGCCGACCCTGCCGACCCTACCCGAGTCTCGCCCCCGCCAGGGCCTCCTTGCCGGGGTGGCCCGTGCCTTCTTCTCGGCGATCCTGGTCGGGGCCGTGGCATGTTCTCCGGCCGCCGTCTCTTCGCTCCTGGCCCAGGCCGCCTCGCCTGCACCCTCGGTGGAGAGTCTTCTGTCGGCGCCCTTCCCCTACGGCCTGCAGGCCGCTCCTGCCGGAGATGCGGTGGCCTGGATCCAGAACGACCGCGGGGTCCGAAACGTCTGGGTCGCGGAGGCGCCCTCCTGGGTGGGTCGGGCGGTGACATCGTGGGACGCCGACGACGGGCAGGAGCTCGCCATCGCCGCCTGGACCCCGGACGGCCGCACCCTCCTCTTCGTGCGGGGAGGCGGCGCCAACCGCCAGGGGGAGAACCCCAATCCTCTTTCGGATCCCGAGGGGGTGGAGCAGGCGCTCTGGCGGGTCTCCCTGGGCGGCGGTGAGCCGGCCCGGCTCTTCCAGGCGGCCAATGTCTCGCCGGCCCCCGACGGCTCCGGCTTCGCCTTCACCCGCGGTGGCCAGATCTGGTTCGCCCCGCTGCCGGGGGAGGGTGCACCGGAGGG
>Ga0114946_10001477_pt1 | contig 16247 bp, 14 predicted proteins | sample WalLakDeSediment_FD_88676 | JGI IMG/M metagenome (GOLD analysis project Ga0114946, IMG submission 88676) | Lake sediment microbial communities from Walker lake, Nevada to study Microbial Dark Matter (Phase II) - Walker Lake 11/02/13 Deep Sediment | ecosystem: Environmental > Aquatic >... | reverse complement strand
TCGTCGTGTCATCGTCGACAGCTTCGTCTTCACCGGCAAACTCGCTGTGCATGCGCACGCCGATCAGGCGCTCGAATTCCTTGAGATGCTCGCGCGTATCGGCCACCAGCAGGCGGTCGCCCGTCTGCAGGCGCATGGCCGGCAGTTTTGCCACCTGCAGGCCGTCGCCGCGTTGTACCCGCGAGACGTTCATGCGCCGCCCGGTGCGTTCACGCAGCTCGGCCAGGGTCCTGTCGACCGCCCAGCTCTCCTCCCCGATGAAGAACATCGCCTTGAAAATCCGCGGCGCCGCCTGGCGGATCGGCGCATCGCGCTCGGGCAGAATCCGCGGCGCCACCAGCCAGAGAAACAACAACCCCACCGCGACGCCCGCCGCGGCCGGCACGATGAAGTGGAACATCCCGAAGACCGGCAGGCCGAGCGCCTCCGCCTCGTTGACCACCAGCAGGTTGGTCGAAGTGCCGATGGTAGTCATCATGCCGCCCAGCAGGGCCGCGAATCCCACCGGCATGAGGATCTGCGTCGCCGGGAAGCGCCGGCGGCTCGAGGCGCCGACCAGCACGGGCAACAACGCAAGGACCACCAGGGTGTTCGACAGGAAGGCCGAGACAATCGCGCAGACCAGCAAGGTGACGATCATCGCCAGTGACTTCGGCCCCGCCCACACTTTCAGCAGCAGGCGGATCAGCGGCTGCAGCGCTCCGGTCACCTCCAGGGCGCGACCCACGACCAGCAACGCGACGATCGTGATCAGGGCCGCGTTGCCGAAGACTGACAGGAATGCGCTCGCCTGCAGGCCGCCCGCCGGCCCCTCGTAAGGGAATACCTCGAAGCCCAGCACCAGCAGCATCAGCACCATCAGGCTGGTGGACTCCTGCGGCACGGATGGACGCGAAAGCGCCACCAGCGCGAACAGCGCCAAACCGATCACGGCGAGGCCATGAGTGTCCGGAAGCGCAAGCGTCGCAATCGTGTCCATCGGGTCCGGGGATGGCAACGGGGGGCCAACCTTTACCATGGCGGGGGGGCAGGGAGCTAGGGCTGTTCACACTTGGCTGCTCGCCGCGTTGCTAGTTGCGCGCGGCCATTGCCCAGGCGAAACGCAGCGCCCCGCTGTACAGCTCAGCGGGGCATTCAGTGCCCGGGCGACGCCAGGCGATGCTGTCGGCGCAGGCCAGCGCCGACAGCAGGCCGAGACAGTCGCGGCCCGCGTCCGGCGGCGCGAGGCTCCACGGAGAAAGGCAGACGAGATGGGAGTGCCGCGCACCGTGCACCAGCAGCGCGCGATCCAGCGCCCCCGCATCCGCCACGTCGAGCACCCCCGGCAAGGGAAACGGCCGCAGCCCTCCGCCGGCACCCCGGGTGCGCGCCAAGCGCACCGACGCGGCACGTGCGCCGTCACGAAATGCGCCCAGCCGCGCCTTGACCCAGCTCAGTGCGCCGAAGCTGCGCGGGTCACGCCCGCGTGCCATCGCGGCACGGGCAATCCCGCAGAGCTCGAGCGCGAGGCGCCGGGGGCCCCCATTGCCCGGCAGCTGCCCGAGCAACTCGTCGGCCATTGTCACGATTCGCCCGGCCAGCCGTCCGAGCGCCTCCGGATCATCAGCGCTGGCCCTGATCAGGGCGTCGAACTCCAGCTCCAGGCGAAGGCGGCTGGGGGCGGCGGGAATCAGCTCGCCCGAGCCGGGCGCAGGACCCAGCCAGCGCTGGGCCGGAGCGAGCGCCGAAAGTCCCGGGCCCGGCGCTTCCGGCACCAGGCTCACTGATGGCGCGCTGTCGGCCAGCTCCAGCAGGCCGCTCCACCAGCGACGCGCATCGGCTTCCCCGCCGCCACCCAGCGCCAGCGTCCGCTTGCGCTGGATTGCCTCGAGGGCGGCATGTGGCAGCAACAGGTAAGTGGCCGGCCGCCCGGTGCAGGCGCCCAGGGCCGCCAGCGCCAGGGCCTCCGGGTCCGCGACTGCGGCCGGCAGCGCCAGGGCCGCTGGCGCCAGCGCTCGCCCCTCCCGTTCGAGGTGCGCGGCGAGCGCCTCGAGCAGCGCGGCAGTTTGACCGGCTTCCCCGTAGCCGCCCAGTCGGAGGGTCACTCGACAGCCGGCATCGCGCGCCCCGGCCAGTGCGGCGGCCGGCGCCTCCAGCACACTGGCGTCGCAGGCCAGGTCCAGCGCCACTACCCGAGCGGGCGCGGGCGGCGTCCCTGCCGCCAGCGCCCGAAGTTCGTCACGGTCCGCCATCCCTGGCCTCCCATACTCGTTTGTCCGCCGCGGCACAGTCTCTCTCCGCCAGCGCGCGCGGGTAAGGGCACGAATGCGGCGATTGCGGGGCGAAAGGGGACTCGGCGCCGGGGCGCCTTGCAGGGACGCGCCCGGGACACCATCATTCGGGTGTCACACAGGAGCCGCGCGTGAAAATCAGGGATCTCACGAAACTCTGGGAAGGGATTCGCCAGCCGCAGATGACGGCCGAGACCTATGCGATCCATCTCCCCGTTGAAGATGCCGCCCGGATCCATGCCCTGGCAGACATGTATCCGGAGGTGCCGGAGGAAGACATTCTCCGCGACCTGCTGGCCGCGGCGCTCGCCGAGCTGGAAGCCGCCATGCCCTACGAGCCCGGCCCCGGGATCGCCAGCGAAGACGACTTCGGGGACCCCGTGTACGAGGATGCAGGCCCGACGCCGCGCTTCCTGGAACTCACACGCAAACACAAGGAGCGTCTCGACCCGGAGGGTTGAGGCGGACAAGCCATGCCTTCTTTCGATGTTGTATCCGAACTGGACGGCCACGAAGTGGCCAACGCCGTCGACCAGGCCAATCGCGAGGTCGATACCCGCTTCGACTTCAAGGGCACCGGCGCGAAGTTCGAACTCGCGGACTTCGTGGTCAGCCTGGAGGCCGAGGCGGATTTCCAGCTGAAACAAATGGTCGATATCCTCACGCAGAAGCTCTCGCGCCGTGGCATCGACGTCGCCTGCATGAAGCCCGAGGAAGCCGAGATCGCGCTCAACAAGGCGCGCCAGAAGGTCGTACTGAAGCACGGCATCGAGTCCGAGCTGGCGCGCAAGATCGTCAAGCTGGTGAAGGACGCAAAGCTCAAGGTGCAGTCGCAGATCCAGGGTGACCAGGTGCGCGTCACCGGCAAGAAGCGCGACGACCTGCAGGATGTCATTGCGTTGCTGAAGAAAGCGGAACTCGGCCTGCCGCTGCAGTTCACCAACTTCCGTGATTGACCTTTACACCGCCCCGACGCCGAACGGCCGCAAAGTTTCCATCGCGCTGGAGGAGATGGGGCTCCCCTACCGGGTCGTCGCGGTCGACCTCGCGGCGGGCGAGCAGAAGGCACCGGACTTCCTTGCCCTCAACCCCAACGGGCGGATCCCCGCGATCGTGGACCGCGACGCCGGCGACTTCCCGGTGTTCGAGTCCGGCGCAATCCTCGTCTGGCTGGCAGAGCAATCGGGCAAGTTCCTGCCGGCCGAGCCGAAGGCGCGCTCGCGCGTATTGCAGTGGCTGTTCTTCCAGGTCGGCGGAATCGGCCCCATGCAGGGCCAGGCGAACGTGTTCTACCGTTATGCCGAACAGAAGATTCCGCTCGCCATCGAGCGCTACCACCGCGAGGTGCGCAGGCTGTTCGAGGTGTATGACCGGCGCCTCGCGAACCACGAGTTCCTCGCCGGCGACTATTCGATCGCCGACATGGCGACCTGGCCGTGGATCATCTCGCACGACTGGTCGGGCGTTTCCGTCGACGGGCTCGGGCACCTGCAGCGCTGGCTGCAAGCGATCGGCGAACGCCCGGCGGTGCGGCGCGGCATGGATGTGCCGAAGCGCTGGAATCCGAATCCCGACGTCGAGAAGTTCGTCGGCGCCGCCCGCAAGATGCTGGTCTGAGCCCCGTGGCTGAAGCCCCCCGCGAGCCGATTCGTTTCGAAAGCAAGGACGCGGGGCTGCGCGACGACGTGCGCGAGGTCGGCGCGATCGTCGGCGAGGTGATCGCCGAGCAGTGCGGCAACGCAGTGTTCGAGGCCGTCGAGCAGATCCGCCGCGCAGCCATCCAGCAGCGCGAGACCGGCGAGCGCGGTGATCTCCGGACGCTGCTGGACTCGCTCGATACGCGCGCCGCGACCGACGTCATCCGCGGTTTTTCGAGCTACTTCCAGGTCGTGAACATCGCCGAAAAGGTGCACCGTATCCGGCGCCGGCGCGAATGGCTGCGCGACACCCGCCAGCTGCGGTCGGACAGCCTGGAGGCGGCCATGCGGCTGCTTGCCGAACACCGGCCCGACCCGGCGGACGCCAAGGCCTTCCTCGACGGCCTGCTGATCGAGCCGGTATTCACCGCGCATCCCACCGAGCCCACCCGGCGCACCATCCTGCTCAAGCAGCAGCAGATCGCGCGCCGCCTGGTCGAGCGCATGGACACCTCGCTGACGCCGCAGGAACAGACCGCCCTGCTGGCGAACATCCGCGCCCAGGTCACCTCCGCGTGGCAGACCGAAGAACACCCGGACACGCGGATCACCGTCAGCGACGAGCGGGAACAGGTGCTGTTCTTCCTCGCCGAGAGCATCTATCGGGTCATCCCCGCCGTCTACGAGCACCTCGCGCAGGCCGTTGCAGAGGTGTGGGGGACGGCTGTCGAGCCGCCGCGGCCAGGGATCATCTTCCGCTTCGGCAGCTGGGTCGGCGGCGACATGGACGGCAACCCGAACGTCGGCCCCGACACCATCCGCGAGACGCTCGCGCTCCACCGGCGCACCGCGCTGGACCTGTATCGAGCCGAACTGCGCAGTGTCGCGCGCGAACTGTCGCAGTCGCCGAGCCGGATCGGCTTCTCGGCCGCTTTTCTTGCCCAGCTGGACGCCTACGCCGCAGCCTGTCCGGACGCCGCCGAACAGGTGGCGCCACGCCACCGCGACATGCCCTACCGGGTCTTTTGCGCACAGCTGGCCCGCCGCCTTGCGGCCACCCGAGCCGGCGAAGCGGGCGGCTATCCGCATGCCAACGCCTTCATCGCCGATCTCCGGCTGATGGCCGCCAGCCTGCTCGAGAACAAGGGCCAGAACGCGGGGCTGTTCGCGGTCAACCGCCTGCTGTGGCGCACCGAGACCTTCCGCTTCCACCTGGCCACGCTGGACCTCCGCCAGGATTCCGAGATGCATCGGCGCTGCATCGGCCACTGCCTGGGCGACGCGCAGTGGCTGGAGCGGCCGCGGACGGAGCGCACCGCCCGGCTGCAGCAACTGCTCGACGAGGGCGCGCAATGCCCGCTGGTCGACGACCCGGGGGCGGAGCAGACGCTCGAGGTGTTCCGCGCCGTCGGCGAGGCGCTGGACACCTACGGCGAGCGCGCCATCGGACCCTACATCATCTCCATGGCGCAGGGCGCCGACGATGTGCTGTCGGTACTGCTGCTGGCGCGGTGGGCCGGGCTCGCCGATGCGAACGGCGTGGTGCCGCTCGACATCGCGCCACTGCTCGAGACCGTGGACGACCTGGAGCGCGGCCCGGCGATCGTCGCGGAACTGCTGGATGATCGCGTCTACAAGGCGCATCTCGAGACGCGCGCGCGGCGCCAGGTGGTGATGATCGGATACTCGGATTCCAACAAGGATTCTGGCATCGCGGCGGCGCGCTGGGCACTGCACCTCGCCGAGGAGGCGCTGGTCGGCGTGGCCGAGGAACGCGGCCTCGACCTGACACTGTTCCACGGCCGCGGCGGCACCATCAGCCGCGGCGGGGGCCGCACCCACACCGCTGCGCTGGCGGCGCCGCGCGGCGCGGTGCGCGGCCGGCTGCGGGTCACCGAACAGGGCGAGATCATCAATGCCAAGTACGGCCTCAGGGGTATCGCGATCCGTACTCTCGAGCAGGCGGCCAGCTCGGTCACCGAGGCGACGCTGCGCGACGGCGGCAAGCCCCCCCCGGCGCTGTGGCGCGAGATCATGGGACAGGTTGCCGACGACAGCCGCAGCGCCTACCGCGCGCTGGTGCACGACGACGAGGGCTTCTACCCCTTCTTCCGCCAGGCGACGCCGATCGACGTCATCGAACGGATGAACATCGGTTCGCGCCCCGCTTCGCGGCGGCAGATGCAGGGCATCCGCGACCTGCGCGCCATTCCCTGGGTGTTCGCGTGGACGCAGACGCGCGCGATCCTGCCCGGCTGGTACGGGGTCGGCACCGGCCTGGAGGCGGCCATCGAGCGCCACGGCGAGACGCCGCTCCAGGAAATGTTCGGCCACTGGATGTTCATGCACGCCATGCTCGAGGACCTCGAGATGGTGCTCGCCAAGTGCGACATGCAGATCGCCCGCCGCTATGCGGAGCTGGCGGACGAACCGCTGCGGCGCTACCACGCTGTCATCGAGGCCGAGTACCGGCGCACGGTGGCGGTGGTGCTGCGCCTCAAGGACGCGCGGGAGTTGCTGGAGGCCGACCCGACGCTGAGCCGCACCATCCGGTTGCGCAACCCATACGTGGACCCGATGAGCCTGTTGCAGATAGACCTGCTGCAGCGCTGGCGCGCGGGCGGATGTGAGGATGAGGCGTTGTTCCGCGCTTTGCTGTTGTCCATCAACGGCATCGCCCACGGGCTGCAGAACACCGGCTGAACGGTGCCGTCGGCGGGGCGACGCGTTCAGCGCGCCCTTGCCGTCAGCCTGAGCCGGCCCTCGAAACCCTTCTGGGACTTCAGCGGAATCAGCCAGTCCTCGCCGTCGCGCGCGGCGTCCATGCCGCGCGACTCGCCCCACTGCTCGTCGGCCAGGACGTAGCGGAGGTTCCAGCCGTCGTCCGACTGCGTGGCGCGAATCGTGACTGTGTCGCGGAACAGGTGCTCGCCGGGAATGTGCTGGCGGGTGATGCGGGTGCCATCCACGGTGTAGCCGGTGGTCGATACTGCAAGTTCGACACTGAACACCAGGGTTCGCCCGGAGGTGATCTTCGCCGTGTCGAGAAAGGTGGTGAACAGCACCGGCGAACGCGGCGCGGCGAGCGGCGCCCCCGCCGGGCCGAACAGCTCGTCGAAGCGGCGCAGGATTGCGGAATGTGTTTCCTTGCGCCGCTCGCTCAGCTTGAACATGAACGCGCCGCGCGGCGCCACCGTGGCCTCGAAGTAATAGGAGGCACGAATCCGCCGTCCCTGCTCGAAGGCGCGTTGAATACTCGGCGGCAACGGCAGTCGACCTGGTTCGAACACGCCGGTCATGCAGACATCACCGAACAGGAAGCGCACCAGGTTCTGGTAGCCCTCCTCCGAGTTCACGATGCCGTAAGGGCCGCTGTGACTGCGGTATACGAAGGCGCGCGGCGCGCCGCGTACGGTCGCGTTCTCGATGCGCACGAGGCCATCGCTCATCTCCCCCGCCGCGATCCGTGCAACGCCGTAATCGCGATGATTCGTGCCGACCAGGCAGAAGAAGCGCTCGGGCGGGAACCGGTTGTTGAGCACATCCACGCGGCTCGAACCAGCCGGCAGCCCCAGGTAACCGGCCATGCGCTTGCGATTGAAATTGTTCATGTCCCACAGGCCGAGGACCGCGGGCACGTTCATGCCGGCGAGGTCTATGCCGTTGTGCGGCGTGGCATAGGTGAACACTTTGTCAACGAGAGCGCGATCCGCGGGCGTGCTGACTGCGTCGTTCTGCAGGAAGGCGCGGCACACCAGGCCGCCCATGGAGTGTGCCACCAGGTGGACACCAAACTCTGCCCGCAGGGCTGCATCGTCCCCGCAGACCTGGTCGCGCAGCTGGTGGATGAGCTGCTTCAGGCCCTCGGCCGCCTCGAGAATGGACAGGGCCTTGCCGGTGCCGAGGTCGCGGTCCGCGGCCTCGTAGTAGCGATAGATGACCACGCTCTTCGCGGGGATCCGTCCGCTGATCTCGCTGCCGTCCTGGTAGACGTCCCGGTAGCCGTGTTCCTTCATCAGCCTGATCAGCGGCGACTCGAACACGTGGCGAACCACCGCGCCACGCCAGTCCTGGCGTGCCTTGGTCGCGCCGAGATTGAAGCCCATGTAGGGAGTTGCGACCGTCTCGGCGATCTCCGCCTGGCGCATCGCATAACCGCGCACATAGATGATCGGAAAGTACGGGCGCATCATCGGGCCTCCCGTCCCGGCTCGGCCGGAATCAATCCATCCGGCTGGGAAACGCCTCGAGCACCTTCCGAACGGCCCCGCCCACCTCCTCCGAGGTCGGTTCGGGCGTCCGGAACGCGCTTTCCAGCGTGCCGCGCCAGACCTCCGCGTTGCGCGCCACGTCGATGACGTCGATCGCGAGGTTGCCGACGGTGCGCGTCCCGCCGCCGACCGGCACGCTGACGCCGACACTAGTGCCGAAGCTGCCGCCCCAACGGCCCGCGCCCACCCCGACGCTTACCGGCGAGCCCGGCCGCGCACCGGCATAGATTGCGCCCGAGACAAGGCAATCCGGCCCCTCGTTGTCCTCCGCATAGCCCTTGGCCTGCAGCGTGCGCATGACTTCAGTGCGGATGCGCTGCTCGGCGATCGACGCCGGACGCTCGGGCAGCTCCAGCCAGCCGAAGCTCCCGCAGGTCAGCGGTTCGTCAGCAGCGTCCACGTATAACTTGGGCGCGGTCGCACAGGCGGCCGCCGCGAGGGCGATGCCGACGACCAGCGCACATCGCCGTAGCCGCTCACCCTGCGTCGATAGGTAATTGGTTTTCAAGTGAGCGCCTCCGCGGATACATTCATGACAGGATAGGCCAGAATCGCGGTTGCCATAAAGTCACCGCGGCGCCGGGGCCCGGCGCCGCGGTTCAGGGAGCAGCTTTGCTTACCGGCCCCGGTAATGCCGACGGTGCCCGGGCGGACCGCCATGCGGGTGCCTGTGACGCGCGTCCACGCGGTACCGGTGCCGTGGGGCGGGCGAGTAATACCGGTGGTCCACGACCATCACCTGCCTCGGCGGATAGTAGACATGGCGATATGCGGGCACGTAACGAACTGGCGCACTGTAAACGACCGGGGCGTAGTGCACGGAAGACCGGGTCAAGGTGCTGCCGACGATCGCGCCCAGGACGAAATACGCGGCCTCGTCGTGGGCCCTGGCGGGACCGTGCGCCAGCACGAGGGCCAGGCCCAGGCTGCCGATTGCGAGGATTTTCTTCATGGCCGACTCCTGCTTGCTGTCCAGGTATGACGCCTGCAGCATTACTCGCCGGTGCTGAACGAGACCTGAACGCATCGCTGCGGTATCCCGGGCTGGCCTTGATTCCCGCGCGGCGCTAGTCTTGCGATGTCCGCTGCCAAGAGAATGCGAAAGTGAGTGAAAAGGCGCAAGAAGTGGAGATGCCCGGGCCGGTTGCCGCTATTCGCGAGGCCGGATTTGCGGCTTGGGCCGGGGATTCAGTCGCACCGGCGTTGCGGGAAAAATTCGATCCTCGCCGTATCCCCGTGCGTAATATTCGCCACGTCCGCGTATGGGGCCTGCAGGTGGATGACGAGCGTGCACTTCCCGGGCGGGAGCGCACCAATATCCCCGACGAGGATATCTGGGAGATCAGCCTGGAGGCCAAGGACGGTTCCACGCGCAGTTTTGATTCCCGGCTGCTGGTCGCTGCCGGCTAGCCGAGCCCGGCGGGTACGCTCAGGATTCGTTGCGGATGACGCCGCGCCCGCTCTCGAGTTGCGGGTCCTCGCCAGGACTGGAATGGACCCTGCCGTCCGGTGTCCTCACGTAGACCCGGTAAGGGTAATCGACGGCGCCTGAGTTCTTCCTGATGTTGTCGCCGACGGTAATCGTCTTGTCCTTGATCTTCGGCGTGTCGAAGACCCCCTCCGGCGCCTCGATGTTCAACCCGACAAACACAAAGTCCTGGTCCTTGCCGCGTTTCCAATTGACCGAGTGCTTCGTCTTGCCGTTGCGCTTCTTCAACTCCTGGGTCGGATCCAGGTGGACTATGCCGGTGGCATCGAGCCTGACGGTGATGGCCATGATGACTCTCCTGTGTGGACAAGGGCCGGCGCGGGGCGAACTTCACCGGGCGGCCGTACCGTATATCCCATCCTGAAGGGTTATTCCAGTCGCGCTCACTTGCCGGCGTAGTTGTGGCTTTCGCCGGGCCGGAAGCCGATCTCGCGCAGCGCCGACAGCATCGGCTCGGCCTCGCCGCCGCGGCCGAGCCGCAGCAGGGCCGCCGCCGCGGGCTCCAGCATGCCCGGGTCGCGCGAGTTCTCGAGACCCGCGCCCAGGGCCTCCAGGACGGAACGCCATGCTTCGGTCGCGGACGCGCGATCGCCCGCTGCGTCCTGGAGGTCGCCGAGCACCAGCCAGGTGGCCGCAATGCGACGCCGTGTCTCCAGGTCGCCCGGCGTATTCTCCGCCATTGCCGAGAGCGCCTCGCGAGCGGCTCCGGCGTCCCGCAGTCCGTCCGTGATGCGCCCCTGTCGCAGCGCGACGCCCGCGGCGCCGACCCGGACAGTGGCCAGGTCCCGGCGCCACGGGACATTGTCAGGCTGCGCCTCGACGAGCGGCATGAGCAGTGTTTCCGCCTCCCGCAACCGACGCAACGCCGCGGCCAGTTCGCCATTACGCAAGTGCAGCCGCCCGAGGCGGCTGAGTATCGCGGCCCGCGCCCCGGTGCGCTGCCGGTTCTCGAGGTCCTGCTCGTGCAGCCGGCCCGCGATCAGCAGCGCGGTTTCCAGTTCCGCGCGCGCGCCGGTATCGTTGCCGAGCAACTCGAGTGCTCCTCCGAGCAACAGGTGGGCCGTCGCCAGATAGGACTGGTAGCCGGCATGGTTGGGCTGGGCATCCACGATCGCCTGCTTGATTCCCAGGTCCGTTCTCAGCTCCTGTTCGGCCCGTTCGAGCTGGCCGAGCTTGATGGCCAGTATCCCGATATTGTTGTGGGCGAAGCCCAGCTCGAGGCGGAGTTCGGAATTATCCGGCTCCAGTCCGACGATGCGCTGGTAGAGATCGCTGACCTCGAGATAGCTTGCCAGCGCCGCATCGAACTGCCCGCGCGCTTCCTGCACGCGGCCGAGATTGGTGTGCCCGATGCCGAGCGCATCCAGCAGCTCGACATCCGCGGGTTGGGTATCGGACAGCGGGTGCAAGATCTTCAGCCGGTGCTCGAAGCGCTCGGCCGCCAGGTCGAGTTCGCCGCGCCGCCAATGCACGAATCCGATCCAGTTTTCGCTGTCGGCGAGGGCGATCTGCCAGACCTTGTTCTGCGGATCGCGCGCAGCGAGCCGTTGGGACAACCACAGCGACTCCGTGAAAGCCTCCAGGGCCCCGTCGAGCGCGCCTTGGTCGAGGCGCGTCTCGCCGATGACCCGCAGCGCGGCGGCTCGCTGCGCGAGGGTCGAGTCCGTCAGGTCCTCGGCCTTCAGGCTGGCGAAGTACTCCATGGCCTTGTCGCCGACGGTCGTGTAGACATCGAGGCGATTGATTTCGAAAAGCCGGTGGTAGAGATCGCCCAGCATGAAACCGATCAAGTCTTCCGCCTGCGCATGCCGCCGCTCCGCACGCTGGCCCGCCAGGTGCGCATTGACCGCCAATGCGCCGGTCAGCACCATTCCGGCCAGGGAAGCCACGGTGACAAGCGCCATGCGGCGCTGCCGGCGTTGCTGCTCGCGCTGCCTGAGCTCGTCCAGTTCCAGGCCGAGCAGCCCGGCGATCAGCTTGAGTTTCGCCAGCCCCCAGCCGTCCTTGTCCGGCCGGGCATCCGCCGCGATGGGCTCGACCGACTGGTCGGACAACAGGCCGTCGGCCCCGAGCCGGAAACGCAGTGCCTCGCAGAAGCATTCTTCGTCCTCGCGGCCGGGGATTCGGCTCGCGCCCGGCTCACCGGAGATGATGAAACAAAAGATCCGCTCCTCGCCGTGCTGCTGCTTGAAAGTCAGGACCTCCTGGTTGACCCAGCGCGACCTGGCCGCAGCGGGCGAGCAGACCACCACCAGGCACCTGGAGCGCGCCAGGGCATCGGTCACGCGCGCGCTCAGGTCGCTGGCGCTCGAAAGGTCCTCCCGGTCGCGGAAGATCGGGCCGAGGCGAGGCGGAACGGCGCCCATCGGGGTTTCGCGGTCGACCAGCCTGCGCGGCGGGGACCAGCGCTCGAGCGCTCGGTGCAGCCGCGCGGCCACGCGCTCGTCGCTGTGGCTGTAGCTGATCAGGGCCCGGTATCGGCGGCCTGAATCCTTCACACTGCCCCCGGATGCGCGGCTCTCTGCCATTAGGCCCACATCGTGGCCCAGGTCGGGGGGCCGGACAACCTTTGTTGCCATGCAAACGCGCACGCCGGACAACCAGTAAACTATGAGCCACGCCCTCGGCCGGAACTGGAGCATGTGACATGGACAAGAGAATCTTGTGGTCCGTCATCGCGGTGCTCGTCATCGGCCTCGTTGCGATCTTCTATCCGCGGCGGGCCGCGGAACCCCCGCCCGCAGCAGTGGAACTGCCCGAACGTGCCCCGGCCGAGGCGCCGGATGCGTTCGAGGTGCCGGAACCGGAGCCTGCACCGTCGTTTGCCGCGGAGCCGGAAGAACCGCCGGCGCCGCTGCCGCCCCTCGACGAGAGCGACGCGGAGGCCCGCGCGGCGCTCGCTGAGGCTGCCGGCGCGACGCTCGTCGAGCGCCACCTGGCTGGCGATTCCGTGGTCCGCAAGCTCGTGGCGACGGTGGATAACCTGAGCGGCGACACGCTCTGGATGAAGACCCGCGTCGTGCCGCAACAGGAGGGGCTGTTCCAGGTCGAAGGGTCCGAGGACGAGCTGTACATCGCCCCGGCGAATTACCAGCGCTACGCGCCGCTCGTGCAACTGGTCGATGCCGTGGACGCGAGCCGCCTTGCCGCAGCCTACCAGCGTCACTACCCGCTGCTGCAACAGGCCTTCGAGGAGCTCGGCTACCCTGGAAGGCAGTTCCACAATCGGGCGCTGGCGGTCATCGACCACTTGCTCGCAACGCCGGTCGTCGCGGACCCCATCCGCCTGGTCCGGCCGCATGTGCTTTACAAGTACGCGGATCCCCGGCTCGAGGCGCTGTCCTCCGGGCAGAAGATGCTGATCCGCATTGGCCCCGAAAACAGCCAGGTCATCAGGAACAAGCTCATCGCGTTTCGCACGGCGATCAAAGGCTTGGCGGGGCCGGCGGACGCCGAGTAGCCGCCTGGCGCGCCGAAGGGACTCAGGATGAGCGTCATCAAACGATTCGAAAGCCTCGCAGTCATCGCCTACGATCGCGCCGTGCTGCGCCGTCCGGCCCTGACCTTGCTCGTGGCCGCGGTCCTGGTGGCTTCGCTCGGCATGTTTGCGCCGCGCTTCCAGCTCGATGCATCGTCCGAGACCCTGGTGATGGAGCACGATGAGGCCGTGCGCTTCTACCGTGTCATCCGCGCGCGCTATGAGTCGGACGACTTCCTGGTCGTCACCTACACACCGGACGGCGGCTTGTTCACCGACCGGGCGCTCGAACGCCTCGCCGAGCTGCGCGACGCGCTTGCGGCCGTCGACCAGGTCGGGGCGGTCACGACCTTGCTGGACGTGCCGATCCTCGAGGGCCTGGACGTCAGCCTGACGGACCTGCCGACCGACCCCGACCAGCTCAACTGCGACGGCCCCGATCGCGTGATCGACTGCCGGCGCGCCGTCGACAGCCGCCTCTACCGCAACCTGCTGGTCAGCCCGGACGGCGCAACCAGCGGCATCCGGGTGGACCTGCGGCAGGATGAAACTTACAGGTCGCTGCAAAGCGCGCGCGACCAGCTGCGGATCAAGAGCCAGTCCGAGGGCCTCGGCGCCGACGAGCGCCGCGAGATGGCGGAACTCGACTGGCGGATCGCCGAACGTGGCGCCATCGTCCGGGACCGGGAGGCCGCTGCGATCGCCGAGGTGCGCGCGGTGCTCGAGCGTTTTCGCGGCGAGGCCGTGATCCATCTGGGCGGGGTGCCGATGATCGCGGTGGATTCGATCGCGTTCATCCGCGCCGACCTGGTGAACTTCGGCGCAGCGGTCGGTGCGTTCATCGTGCTGATCCTGTTCATTTCCTTCCGCCGCCCGCGCTGGGTGGTGCTGCCGGTCGTGACCTGCGCCGCGTCGGTGGTCTCGATGCTCGGCCTGCTCGGCCTGCTCGGCTGGCCAGTGACGGTCGTGTCGTCGAATTTCGTCTCGCTGCTGCTGATTCTCAACCTGGCCCTGGTCGTGCACCTGATCGTGCGCTTCCGCGAGCTGCACGACCTGCACCCCGAAGCCGACCAGCTGACGCTGGTCCGGGAGACCGTGCACAGCAAGTTCACGCCCTGCCTGTACACGGCGCTGACCACCATGGTCGCGTTCGGCTCGCTGCTGTTCAGCGGCATTCGCCCCGTGATCGACTTCGGCTGGATGATGGTCATCGGCCTGGGGATTGCGTTCGTGCTGTCGTTCACGGTGTTCCCGGCGGCACTGCTGCTGCTGAAGCCGAGCCGTCCGGCCAGGCTTCGCAACATCACCGGGGCGATCACGGGCGCGATGGCCCGGGCCATCACGGCCCGGCCGGGCACGACCCTCGTGGTCGCGGCCGTGCTGGCGGTCGGTGGCGTCTCGGGCACCTTCCAGCTCTCCATCGAGAACCGCTTCATCGATTACTTCAAGAAAAGCACCGAGATCTACCAGGGGATGCGGCTCATCGACGAGCAACTGGGCGGCACCACGCCGCTGGACGTGCTGATCGACGCGCCGCCGGAAGAGCCGGCTGACGAGGATCACGAGGATGACTACTACGTCGACGAGTTCGACCTGCTGGACGATTATGCGGCCGACGCAGGGATCGCCAGCACCAGTTACTGGCTGAACCGCACGCGCCTGCCCGAGGTGCGGCGCGTGCACGAATACCTGGAATCGCTGCCGGGCACCGGCAAAGTGCTGTCGATCGCCACCGCAATGGATATGTTCGGCGCCCTCGAACCCCGTGTGCTCAGCGAGGACTTTTTCCTGTCAGTGTTCTACCGGCGCCTGCCGGCTGAGGTGAAAGAGACGCTGTTCGATCCGTACCTGTCGGAGGACGGCCAGCAGGTCCGCTTCAGCGTCCGGATCTACGAATCCGCACCGGACCTGCGGCGCAACGAGATGCTGCAGCAAATCGAGCATCACATCGCCAGCGAGATGGGCTACGGCAAGGAGCATGTCCACCTGTCCGGCATGATGGTGCTTTACAACAACATGCTGCAGGGCCTGTTCCGCTCGCAGATCCTCACGCTGGGCGTGGTGTTCGGCGCGATCATGCTGATGTTCCTGGTGCTGTTTCGCTCGTGGCGCTTCTCGAGCCTGGGCATCCTGCCGAACCTGCTGTCCGCAGCGCTGGTGCTGGGCCTCATGGGCTGGGCGCGCATCCCGCTCGATTTGATGACCGTGACCATTGCGGCGATCACGATCGGCATCGGCGTCGACAACACGATCCATTACGTGCATCGCTATCGCGAGGAACTGTCGGTCGACGGCGATCCCTGGGCGGCCGTGGCGCGCTGCCACGGCTCCATCGGCCGGGCGCTCTACTACACGAGCATCACGATCGTGCTCGGTTTTTCGGTGCTCTCGCTTTCGGCGTTCATTCCGACGATCTACTTCGGCCTGCTGACGGGCCTGGCGATGACCGCCGCGCTGCTGGCCAATATGACGCTCCTGCCGGTGCTGCTGGCGAAGACGGAAAGGCGATAAAAGGGGGCAGATACGCTTTTCTTCGCAAAGCGATCCGACCCCGTTGGTTCCCTACATGCGCCGGAACACCAGGGTGGCGTTGGTGCCGCCGAAGCCGAAGCTGTTCGACATGACCGTGTCCAGCCGCACGCCGTCGCGGCGCTCGCGCACGATGTCGAATCCCTCGGCGGACGGATCGAGGCGCTCGATGTTCGCCGATGCCGCGATGAAGTCGTTCTGCATCATGAGCAGTGCGTGGATCGCTTCGTTGACGCCCGCCGCGCCCAGTGCGTGCCCTGCCAGGGACTTGGTCGAGGCAATCGGCGGGGACTCGGCGCCGAAGACCTCCCGAATCGCCTCGAGCTCCCTGATATCGCCGACCGGCGTGCTGGTGCCATGCGTATTGAGGTAGTCCACCGGTCCTTCTACACCCTCGAGCGCCATGCGCATGCAGCGCACCGCGCCCTCGCCTGATGGCTGGACCATGTCAGCGCCGTCGGAGGTCGCGCCGTAGCCCACCAGCTCACAGACGATATTTGCGCCGCGGGCCCGCGCGTGGTCCAGTTCCTCGAGGATCACGATGCCGCCGCCGCCCGAGATGACGAAACCGTC
>Ga0114946_10001476_pt1 | contig 16249 bp, 14 predicted proteins | sample WalLakDeSediment_FD_88676 | JGI IMG/M metagenome (GOLD analysis project Ga0114946, IMG submission 88676) | Lake sediment microbial communities from Walker lake, Nevada to study Microbial Dark Matter (Phase II) - Walker Lake 11/02/13 Deep Sediment | ecosystem: Environmental > Aquatic >... | reverse complement strand
TTAATAAATCAAAATTAGAATCTTTCTTTGACGTCTCCCGGAAAACTATTGGTCCGAAGCCTATATCGATGAATTTAGAAACCAGTACAGTCAAAGCAACAATAGAAGAGAACAAACCATATTGTTCAACACCAAGATTCCTTGCAATAAGTGTAACCGAGACAAGAGTAATGAGCATCTCAACACCCCTGCCAAAGAAAATAGATGTTACATTACCGGAGACTTTTGTGGTTGGCTGCATTGGTTAGAAGTTGATGAATTTAATTAATATAATATAATATTATTAATGCTTCGATGGTAAACATTATAAATCAATTCTGCGGTAATATTTCTTCATCATCTTGATTTCTGTATCTCGTCATGAAGGTCAAGTTCAAATTGGCTCACAATATTCTCCCAACTCAGCATTTCTTTTATTACTGACTTATCTAATTGCATAAACTCTTCTCTAAGAGCCGGGAATTTCAAGAACTTTATTACCTGTTTTGCAAATTCTTTTGAATCAGATGCTACACTAATCATCTCCTTCAGTTTATCTGGAAATCCTTCGATCGCAATAGGTGTAGCGATAACTGGTACACCTAACACCAACGATTCTATTATTTTATTTAAAGTTCCTGCACCGAATCTCATTGGAGCAACATTTATGGCACTATTAAGATACTCCGCCTTTATATCCTTAACAAAACCCGTGACTTTAATATCATTGCTAGTGAGTGAACGAACTCTGTATGGTGGATTCTGACCAACAATATAGAATTTGGCTTCAGGAATCTCCTTCAGAACCAATGGAAATATTTCTTTTGCAAAATAAATTGCTGCATCATAGTTGGCATAATAGGGCATATTACCGGTGAAGATAATTCTGTTTTTATCAAAGCCAATTTTTTCAGGTGTAAATTGATGAATATCTACACCGTTCCTCATAATGTTAATTTTAGCTTGTACTCCCTTTTTCTTTAGATGGTCACGATCCACTTCTGAACAGATAAAAACCATGTCAAATTCATTAGCGATGCTTTCATACTTTTCAATTCTGCTTTTTTCTATCCCCAATAAATATTTTTTAATTGGATTTTTCTCAATACTGTAAAAGCGATCAAGATACAGTGAAACTGCATCGGTGAAGTCGATTATTCTAAGAATTGAAGCCTTAGATTTTTTTGCGGGTAGATATTGGGCAGTTCTGATCAAGTGGAAATATGCGATATCATAATTACCTGACACCATTAACCTATCTATCTGCTCAGTCATTTTTCTTGATTTATACCAGGCAACCTGAAAAGGCAATTTTGTAAATACAGCTTTGAGTACATTTAGAGCTGATTCAAGAAAAGATATTTTAATAGAAATAACATTAAATCCGAATTTTTTTAATCCATCAATTTCTTTTACTTGCGCTTTATTTCTGAGAAACGTAACAATGGTTACAGAGTTATTTTTAATTAGTTGTTTACCAATATTAAAAATCTTAAGCTTGTCTCCCCGATATGGTGGATATGGGATTCGGGGGGTTATTATTAGTATGTTCAAATTTCTTTGATTGCTGTTAATAATCTGGTTAATTATTTTTTACTGCAGACGAATGGATACGTCAAAGCAATTTTAATATATTTGCCTGCAAATTTATCAAAATATATAATGAAAGTATGTAATGTTAATAAAGACTGATTGCAGGTTATACAAAGGTGATATTCCTTGCAAGCCGCATAAGGAATTAGGTGTTCATTGTGAAGATTGCACTCATTACAAAAAAACATCATTAAACATTTTAATAATTAAACTGGGAGCTATTGGCGATGTCATCAGAACAACTCCACTCCTCAGAAAACTAAGAGCAATTCATCCTAACGCAAACATTTATTGGCTTACTTATTTTCCTGAAATTCTTTCCTCTGACTGGGTTGATAATATTCTAAAAGTTAACCCGGAGAATCTGGAAATAATTAAAGCAATTGATTTTAATTGGGTTATAAACCTCGATAAAGATAAAATTGCCGTAGCATTAACAAAGAATATTATTGCTGATAATAAATCTGGCTTTACGATGGATAATTTTGGAAATGCACATCCTATTTCAAACAAAGCTGAAGAACATAAATGGCTGACAGGAATATTTAATGATATTAGTAAACAGAATACAAAGAATTATGTTCAGGAAATATTTGAGATATGTAATTTTAGTTTTAATGACGAAGAATACATATTACAAGTTCAAAATGATAATTATCATTGGAAGATTAATAAATCTAAAAAAGTCATCGGACTAAATACTGGTTGTGGTGGAAGGTGGACTTCCCGCTTATGGCCAAATGAGTACTGGATTGATCTTGCCTCGAATCTATTAAAGGATGGTTACGAGGTAATTTTTCTTGGTGGTGAACAAGAGCACGAAAAAAATTTAATGCTGTCTAAAAAAAGCGGAGGAAAATATTTTGGTCATTTTACTCTGGATAAATTTATTTCACTGGTCAATGAATGTGCTTTAATAGTGACTGCAGTAACAATGGCTATGCACATTGCGATTGGATTGAAAAAGAAGACGATTATTTTCAATAATATTTTTAATAAGAATGAATTTTATCTTTATGGACGTGGAATTATCTTAGAGCCAGAATTTGAGTGCAACTGTTATTATACAACAGTTTGCCCCAATAACTGTATGCAGTACTTATATCCTGAGACAGTATTAAATCATATCCTGAATCTTATTAATGAAGAAGTATATAAAAAAAAGAGTAACAATTTTATCTAATCCTACCAGGTATAGTTTCCTTCTTAAGGAGTTTAAGAATGGACGGTTTCGTTTGCTTGACATAGGTGCAGGGAATAACTCTGCCACTAAAACAAAAGCAGTTTTTCCGGATTGTGAATATTATGGCCTTGATAAAACCAGGCATTATAATTACAGCACGGAAGATTTTAATTTAATGCGGGATTTTTACGAAACAGATCTGTCTAGATTAAATTTTAATAAAATTCCCGATAATTTTTTTAATGCAATAGTGATGTCCCATATTATAGAACACCTGCATAACGGAGATTTGGTAATAGAAAAATTGATACCTAAATTAAAAAATAAAGGTTATTTCTATATAGAGTATCCTGGACTGAAAAGTACAAAGTTACCAAGCATGAGAGGCACCCTGAATTTTTATGATGATCCGACTCATGTCAGACTTTATTCTCTCAATGAAGTAGGTCATTTATTAACTTCAAATGGATTTAAAATCTTAAAGAGCGGTATTAGAAGGAATTGGATTAGAATCTTATGTATGCCTTTAATTGTTCCACTTAGAATGATAAAAGAGGGACATCTAAATGGTTCAGATTTCTGGGATTTGCTTGGATTTGCTGAATTTGTAATTGCAAAGAAAAATTTCGATTAACTTAAATTTTGAAATGCTTTATTCGAATTACTCAAACACTAACTTTTATAAGAATTCCATCAAAAAGTCCTCTCAGCCAAGATGTGATTGAATTCAAACCCTTTCTGCCTTTTATAGTTTGCCAGATCCTAAATAATGTATACAAAGTAAATTGAAGAAATATGCCATAAAATTTTTCAATTCCAGAAAAATTTTTACGAAGGACTATCACAGTACTACGAGCTAAATGATAAAGCACATAGGGAGTAGTTCTGTCCACAGTAATGTCATCTATCTTATGCCAAACCTTGGCAGCCGGAACAAAGAGCATTTTTAACCCCGACTTTGTAATTCTTAATCCAAAATCAACGTCATCTCCATAGAAAAAAAGGGAGGAGTCAAAAAATCCAACGATTTGAAAAGTTTTTCTTGGAACTAAAAGTGCGCAGCCAGTAAGAAAACTTACTTCACAAGTATTTTGATTTATATCAGAATATTTTTTCCCCTTATCAGGAACACTGACTCCCATTTTTAGTTTATTAAAATATCCACCCGCTTGCCAAAGTTTTTCGGGATTGGAGTGATACATTATCGCTGGACCAGCAACTGCAGCAGAAGTATCGCCCGCAATGACATTATAGAGATGCGAAAGACAATCTTCGTCAACAATAGTATCGTTATTTAATACAAATACAAATTCAGCGCCCAGGTCCAATGCTTTCTGAATTCCAATATTCATACCCACAGAGAAACCATAGTTTTTGTCATTTAGAATAACTTGTACTTGAGAATCATCATTATATAGTTTCATTAATTTATCACCAGAACCATCTTCCGATGCCTGATCAAGTACTAAAATTTTATGGATTGGCGTACTGCTTTTCTTAAGTGAGCCAATACATGGCACTGTGTGATGAAATTCATTCCAGTTCAGTATAACTGCGAATATTGAGGGAGAGGGTGGATTAGTCATTTCTTTATAATGAACTATTTCAGCCATTAATTAGGAACCCAGCAAAGTTGAATTCAAAATCTTTCATTTATAATTGCTGTTTAGAAATTCAACAAGAGCATCCTTCCAATACGGCATATTTGAAATGCCTGATTGTTTAGCCTTTTCATTCTCAAGGACGGAGTAGGTTGGTCGCTTTACCACCATTGGCATATCTTTTACACTTATTGGACTCAAAGGAGTTTTAAATTCTAAAGTTGAAAATATAACTTCGGCAAATTCATACCAGGAACATTGACCCTCACAAGTCAAGTGGTATAATCCTTTTAATTCCTTATTTATTATTTCCAACGTCTTTTCAGCAATTGATTTTGTTGGAGTGGGAGTGAGTATTTCATCATTTACAACTTTTACTTCTGGTTTTTCCTTCGCAGCTTTAATCATAGTAGTAATAAAATTTCCGCCCTTTGCTCTACAAGGAACTTCACCATAAATTCCAGAAATTCTGAGGACGACACTTTTGAGGGAATAATTTAGTGTAAAAAACTCTCCTGTTAATTTAGTAGCTGCGTAAACGTTTAGAGGATTTGGTTTATCACTTTCTATGTAAGGTGATTTTTTTTCTCCATCAAATACATAATCGGTACTATAATACAAGTTAAGAGCATTTATTTCGTTACTTACCTTAGCCATATTTAAGGTACCAAGAGAATTTATCTGAAATGCTCTAACAGGATCATCTTCACATTTTGGGACGACATGAAAAGCAGCTGTGTTTAAAATTACTTCTGGTTTTATATCATAAAGAACTTTTTGAACTGAAGTAATGTCTTCAATATTTATATCGGAATGAGTCAAAGAAACCACTTCATTACCACTCTGCATAAATGTTTTTACTAAATCACTACCTAATTGACCGTTCGATCCTATTACAGCTACTTTCACAGCAATATTACCTGCTAAAATTATGTTTCAAATTTTCAAAAACTTTTATGTTGTAATATTTCGGATTCTCAAAATCCATAAACTTATCCTTGTGAGCAATTAAATTATCTACAATTGAATCAACATCGTGTTTTGGCTTAAAGCTTAAAACATTAATTGCCTTTTCTACACTTACCTTATAATTTCTATAATCGTGTTTATGGTGAATCGCTAATTTGATTTTGTGTGATAATTTTGATTCAACTGAATTTTTCACAATATCTGCTGTTTCTCCAACCGTGTAATTTCCGGATGCGATGTTAAATATTCCTGAAATATCTTCGCTCGCTTCAATTCCACGTATATACGCGTTGCAAGCATCCTCAATACTAAGTATCGGTCTCCAGATAGATGGATTGTTAACCGTGATCTCCTTTTTTTCAATTGCTGATTTAAACATAGTGTTAACAATCAGGTCAAGTCTCATACGTGGGCTATATCCACTTACTGTTCCCTGCCTGAAACAAATGGTTGAAAAACCTTTTTCTGACATCTGCATAACAGCTTTTTCGCCTTGAAGTTTAGATATGCCATAAGGATAATTTGAAATTGCCGGGGAGTTTTCATCATATAACTCATTAACGGTATATCCATAAACAGAACAAGAGCCAGCATAAATAAATCTCTTTACTCCAATTTTTTTTGATAGATAAGCTAAATATGCAGGTGCTGCTGCGTTGTGAATGAAGTTCATTCCAGGAGAGTGTTCGGCCATAGGATCATTAGAAAGCCCGGCAAGAAATATTACCTGGTCATAACCTTCAATATCTTTTTCAGTTAAATCAAAGATATCTTTCTGAATAACTTTCACTTCTGCTGGTAAATAATTTCCAAACCATAATAAATCAGCCACATCAACTTTATAGCCACGAGCAATTAACTTAGGAACTAATGCTGAGCCTATGTATCCAGCTCCACCTGCGATTAATATTTTCATTTATTTTCCTGAAGAGTTCTAATATTTGAAATAATCTGATTCTGGTTTATTTAACCATTCTTCCAGAGTCTGAGCTTTTTCATCTTTCCCAGATAATATAGGATCTGAACAAGGCCATTCAATTCCAAGAGCAGGATCATTCCAACGGATGCCTGATTCAGCTTTACTATTATAAATTCCTGAACACTTATACTGAATTTCTGCAAAATCAGAGAGTACGCAGAAGCCTCTGGCAAATCCGGCTGGTGCCCAAATCTGCTTTTTGTTCTCCGCAGAAACTTCCATTCCAAACCACTTTCCAATAGTGGGTGAGCCTTTTCGTATATCCACAGCAACCAAATATGCACTTCCAAAAGTTACACGCATCAGCTTTCCCATTGGAGGATCCCATTGAAAGTGAAGTCCTCTGAGAACATTTTTACTTGAACGTGAATGATTATCTTGAACAAAATCTATCGGTAATCCTAGTTCTTCAAATTGATCTTTCCTGTAAACTTCCGTAAAGAAACCGCGCTCGTCTTGAAAAACTTCCGATGCTATTACCACGAGACCATTTAAGAGTTCTGATTCTTTTTTTATTTGCATCTATTATATTCCATTAAAATTATTTTTTCTAATTACCAATATAAGCTTAATCACCAAAAATTTGGATTATATTTATGATAGCGATTAGAATTGTTCAAATCCTCTCCCCTTAAAAAAAAATTTTTTGAAGTAATCCTCTAAACCAAATAAAGCTGCTTTGAAGAAAGACGGTTTTGACACCTTCCACATTGCCAACTTAAATGATATAACTATTAAAAAATAAGACGAGGCGATTATCCTATTAAATCCTTTAGAAATTAATGATATTAAGAGCAACCGGTTTCGCACTGAGTAATAGAGTTTGAACGGACTTTCAGACTCATTAATTACTTTATGGTAAATAATCGAATTTGGCACATATAACAGTTTATATCCTTTACTTTGAATTCTTGAAGAAAGTTCTATATCATCCAGATACATAAAGAAACGATCGTCCTCATAACCAATATCTTCTAAATATTTTGCTCTAAGAAGAATTGAGCAACCTGTTATAAACGAAGTGTAAACTGGTTTTTTATCACTTTGTCGATCGAACAATCTTTTTTTTCCATTATGGACTGCTAACCCTCTCCATCTTATCAGTTTGCCGCCAGCATACCAGATTTCATTTCTTCTATGCTCACATAAAATCGTACCGCACGCTGCTGCCGTGCTGTTATCAGAATCAACAGCCGAAACCAGAATGGTCAGAAAATCTTTCTCAACAATTGTATCATTGTTCAGCAATAGAATATATTCACTCTCAAATTTCTCTGCTATTTTTAATCCGAAATTTACACCTCTCGTATAACCTAAATTTTCTTCTGTGTTATAAATCTCAACTCCGGATAACTTCTTACTGAAAACTTCAAGTGAATTATCAGTTGAACAGTTATCAATCAGTAGAATATGAAAGGAAGGGTAATCAATTTGCTGAAGTGAATTTATACAGTCCACTGTGTCCAGAGGACGGTTATAATTTAAAATTATGATAATAACTTTAGGAAATTGATCCATTTATTTTTTCTATCGATAATTCTTGGTCGATTTTAAAATTATTTTAATGATGTATTTAACTTGGGTTTAAACTCGCCAAAATTATTCTTCCTATAATCCTTATATCCATATAAAATGAATTTTAATTTTTTCCATTTTTGTTCTTCAAGAAATATGATTTTCAATATATCCTTCATAAAATTTTGCTTTTCAAATTTTAAATACGCTGGGAAAATTTTTCCATAAGTTTTATAGACAGAGAACCTATTTCGTGTTCTATAGTAATGCCTGATAGAATTATGATTTGTCGGATATACCTTTCTCCACAAAAATTTTTTTTCTATAATATTTCCTAATGAATGAATTATAAAGCAATCACTGCAGACTTTTATTTTATATCCAGATACGGCCAATCTTAAGCACAACTCATGATCGACATAATCAATAAACAAGTTCTCCTTATAACCGCCAATACTTTTCACCAATTTTACTCTCACTATGTTTCCTGATGTCATTGCAACAAGTCTATCAATTATTTTGTCAGATTTCGTTAGTTGATTTTTACCAATTGAATGTTGCTGACGTGCAGATACCAGGGCAACTTTATCATCTTCACTAAATAGCATGAGCATCTTTTCCAGAAAATCAGAAACAAAATAACTGTCCTGATCCATTGTTAATAGAAATTCATAATTATCTTCGTATGCTTTTTCTAAAGCTATGTTTAGTGCTGTGGCAATTCCAAGATTTTTTCCATTATGCAGATAGATTACCTTATTATTCGTTATGAATTCTTTTTTTACGAAATCTGTTGAGTCCTCAGAATTGTCTATGACATAGAGTCTGTCAACCTGATCTATGTATGAATTTATATTCGTTAAAACGTTTTGATCAGGATGATAGAGAATTACGGTTCCAGCAATTTTATTCATACCTATTTTCAGAATCCATATTTCATACAAACATTAACTTGGTTCCAATGATCTGATTTTTGAAACGAAGAATATTCGTTCATCCTCAGTTAAAAAGTATTTCCAAATACAATAAACAAAAGAAATTAAAATGACCAATGAAAGAATTAGTTTCAAAACAATACCTTGAACTGTAATCATAATAAACAACAAAAAGACACAAACAGTTAAAAAAATCATCGTAAAAACTGAAATAAATTTTAACCTAAATACTTTATAAGCAAGGAAGAACATAATAATTGCATCAAAAGCGGCTGCAACCATATAAAAAAAAGCTGCTCCCTTAATTCCAAAATTTAAAATCATTAACCACATTCCGACAACATAGAATGGTAGTTCAATTAAATTTAACAAAGTAGTAACGTGTGGTTTACCTGTACCCTGAAAAAAAACATTCGGAATAAGAGAAAGACTATTCATCAATATTCCAATTGATAAAAACTGCATCACCGATGTACTATTTGTTGCGAAAGTTTCACCAAGCCATATATTTAAACCATCATAAGCGAAGGTGACGATAAGAAATACAACGGGAAAAATTATCAGAAAAATATACTTCACCCCTTTTGCAAATAATTCTTTAGCTTTTTCAGGTACTGTTGCAAAGCTTGCAGAAAAAACAGGAAAAAGAACTCCGACAAGCGCTCCTGGTATTAATAACAACTTCGTAACTACTTCGTAGGGTGTTGAATAATAGGTTATCGCTGCCGCTGATATTGCGCCGCCAATGATTATCCTATCCGAATATGATATTATCGGTCCCACAATATTCGAAATACTTATCCATATACTGAACTTTAAAACTGGTTTAAACACTTTATAGCTAATCATACGATTATTTTTTATACTATTGTTCACCGTCAAGCATAGATAAAAATATGTGACCCAAACTATCAAGCGAACAAATATCATAATTACAATTATCCAGAATAAACTATTCACGATTAATAAAACTAATATCGGACCGAGGAATGTAAATACCCCGAAAAATATTCTTACTATATTAATGGCAAAAAACTTTTGGTATGCTTCAAGCACACCGCGTAAAGCCGCTGTAGTTGCAATAACCGGAATTGATATAGCTAAAGCATAAAAGCTGTAAAGTGTTTCCTCTTTCACATTTTCAGATATATTAAAAAAACTCTCGACTAAAAAAGGAACCAGAAATAATATCACAACTGCGGCAAATGAGCTAACTAGAAACATAAAGAATATGGATGTCCAGAAAAGACCTGGAACTTGATCTGAGAATTTGAGAGCAATTTTTTCCGAAATAATTTTTGTAAGGCTTCTGCCAATACCAAAATCAAGTAAACTAAAATAACCAAGAACCATCCAAGCAATACTTAGAATCCCAAATCGTTCATCACCTAGTTCTTTAATCAGCGGTGGAATTAGAACGATAGCAAAAAGTAAAGGACTTCCATAACCCAGGAAATTATACAAAACATTTTTTGCTAATGTTTTTTTGTCTGGTAATTCATTTGGAACTGGAGAATTCTGGTTATTCATTTATATCATTTGCAGAGGGTTACTATGTATCTAAAATTGATCCACGTTTAGCTAAACAGTACTTCCGGTTTTCTTAACAAAATAGAATTGTGAAAGAACGATCACCACATAACTCAACATCATGTCAGATTTTGTAAGCGGGTCAGAATTAAATGTAACCATTATAACTGAAAAAGCTACGGAGTAAATAGCTAATACGGTTAAGTTCGGGTTTCGGTGTAAGAAATAATAAACCTCAGATATTATAAACCCAAGCGCAAAAGGAATAAGTGCAAGACCAAATAATCCAAAGTCATAATAATATGGCCAGAAAAAAGGATAAGTGTTATACCCGCTGATATAATTTCTAAACTTGCCAAAGTGGAAATAATCTGCTACAAAATATTTTGCGCCAAAAAAATGAAAAATAAATTCAGTAGAAAAGAAACCAAAAGAGTGGTTATCTACGTGAGAGTAGTACTTAACAAAGTTCTCTAAATTCATGCTCAGGTACATATACGGAATTGCAAATTCGGCATACTTCATTGAGAACTTAATTTTAGATTCAAATATTATATATGCTTTTACAAGCTCAGATATTCGTAATGACTGAATACCAATAATTGAAATGATAAGTATCGATGTAAAAAATAATACTGTCCGACCTCTAATCTTTTTCCCAGCGTAATAGTATAAACAAATGACCATCATCAGTAGAATAATGAATCCGTATCTCTGTACTATAAGAACATAGTTCCCCATGGCAATAATAAATACCAACACTAAAATTGATTTTTTTATCTTGTGCGATCTTACAAGAATAAAATACTGAATGATAAGGAATAAGACTATGTTAACCGAACTTACAATAACGTGTAAGCCAAATACACCAAAACGAACTCTTGCGGCATCCGGATTTACAGTAAAGATTGGCAGGTAGCCCTCAATTTGCCATTCAGCGACAAAGCAGGCTAACCATATTAAAAAGGAAATAATAATGAAATTGAATAATCTTTTTTCATCTATAATTATGCTTCTTATTACACTCCTGATCTCACTAGGATGAAGGAATTTTTTATTAATGTTTATGATGTATGATATGTATATTCCAAATAGAAAAGTAGACACACCTAATAACACATAAAACCAATCAACCGGATCCCACTTGAACTGAAGCTTGCTGAACTTATAGTCAAGCAATCCAATAACAACCGCCCATAACATTCCGTAAACCCGGGCAGGAGAAAGGAAATTTGCTTTACTCCTAAACCCGCTGATTAAGAAGATTAAGAAGACCAGAAGACAGATGAATGTTATTAAAGACATTCTGAAGTGAAGGAAAATATTTTATTAACTGTTAATCGTCTGATTTCTCTTTCCAGACCTGAATCTGAAAGAGTTTCTTATATAAGCATATTTTTCAGGTGAATGAAGCTTCACTTTATTTATGCCCTCGAGAGTGAAGACTATAAGCAACCCAATTAAAGTAGAACTGAGGAAAGATACAACCAGATATACCGATCCTTTCGGTTTAGCTTTTCGTTCCGCAGGTCCCGCATAGTCGAGCACTATAACTGATGGTGTGTTTCTTACTTCCTCAACTTTGGCTTCTTCGTACATTGGCTGAACAAACTCGAGTATCTTATACTGAATTTCAAGATCCCGATAAATTTTAAAATACTTATAACCTAAGCCAGGTGCTTTTTTAAATGGAATTAATAAGTTTACACCATCTTCTGATAACCCTTGCCCCGCATTAATCATCTCAATTTTTCGTTTCATTTCTTCAACAGCAATTTCTGCATTCATTGTTAAGGGACTATGTTCGCCATAAGTTCTTTTCATTACACTTAGCTCAACTTCGTTTTGGGCTAATTTAGCATAGATATCTGACATAGCCTTAACTGTTGCTTCCAATTGTTCCGGCACAGCAATTACTCCATATTTTTCCAGGAACGTCTGCATTTCAAATTCAAGAGAATCAATAGTTATAATATTCTCAACATATCTTCTTTCAATGAATTCACGATTTGCCTTTGCATTGGTAATACTCAACCTGGTATTTATATCATTCAATTTAATTATCATATAATTCGCAATGTCTGCCGCTTTCTGAGGATCTTTGTCATAAACGCTTACTACCAGGTTCCCCTCGTCTTCAACATTGATTTCAAGGTTTGATACGAAAGCTTTCACCACTTTCTCATAATATGCATCCTCCATTTCGTATTCTTCCCTAATATTAAACTTACTTATTACATCGTCGAGCATTGTTCCGCTTTTAAGGATTGCTATATATCTATCAACTTCTGATGTTCCTGATAATGCTGCTAAGCCTTTTGAGGGGGAAAAACTTTTTACCAACGAAGTTAGACCGCCAAATGAGCCAATAACGCCTGCTTGCTCTGCAGGGAGTACTGAAGCGGTAGCTTTAAACCATTTAGTAGCTAACAATGCATAAGTAGTAGCACCTGCACTGATGATGAAAATAAACAAAAACAGAAACCATCTGTACTTTGCTATTACAACAAAAAACTCAACCATTGAATGTCCAACTGTATTTGAATTCTTATCTGAAGATTGCACTTGAGGCTCTTTTGTTTCCATTACTTTATGGGTTTATGATGAATAATTATAAAAAACGTACAAAGTTACTGTTTTTATAAGTGTTATAGCAACATTATTATGAGTGGATATGAACAATTAATATGATGGGAGACTAGGCTTGATCTGTTAAAAAATTCGTGCAGAAAGGAGGTGATTATTGCTTTTTCCTTAATAAAAAGCCTGCAGAATCCCCTTGTTTCAATTTATTTAACTCATCCGCTTTTTTCTGAAAACCCTCTAATTCTTTTTTCGAAAATGTATGTCCAGTAGATGATTGGAAAAATGAACTAGGGCTCATAAAAGGAATATTTCTTTTATACTGTTCACTGCCAATAAACTGAAATGCACTAGAATCATATATTATTTGATCGATGATGAAACCATATTTACCTGCTAAGTACTCCATACTTTTAACAGTATATAAAAAATAATGGCGCGGCGGATCAAGTTGAATCCATTCAGTTTTATAGTATTCCCAGGCATAAGAATCAATCACAGGAATTCGAATTAAAATGTGACCATCATTCTTCAATAATTTATTTAAAACTTCAAATATTTCGTGTGGGTTATTTAAATGTTCAAAAGAATGATGAAACATAATCCAATCGAACTGTAAATCGGATATTTCGTGTATCTTTTTCTTCAATATTTGAAAGTTTTGACCACGCACAATATCATTTTTTATGAAAGGATCAATCCCTATTAAATTTTTAAAGCCCGCTTCTTCCAATTTTAATAATAACTCTCCACGACCACATCCCACTTCAAGAATTGAGTCATTCGGTTTGAGGCTTACTTTTGTAAGCCACAAATAAGAAGCTGGTATTCCAAATGTTCGCGATAAAAGATTACCTATTTTACTTTTTCCACTTAAAAGATATTTTTCTCGTTTTTTTAAAAAATATTTTTTTAATAAGGAATCATCAGAGGTTGGAAAAGTCAAATAATTATCAGGATAATAATCCTGAATATTTATGGGGAAATTTTTTATTTGCAGGCAGCCACAATTTGCACACTTGAAATATTCAAACTCTTCACGGGTGCCAAACATCATTTCTCTAAGCACATATTCTTCTGCATTATTTTGGTTGAAACATATTTTACATTTATTTAATACCATAATTAGAAATTTTGTGAACGTGTAATATTATTTCATCAGGATCATCTTCTTCGTTTCTGAATATTCACCAGCATTAATTTGATAGAAATATATTCCGCTTGTCAGATTCCGGACGTTGCCGGAATGACTGTCAAATTGAACTTCATAACTTCCTGAAGGTTTTTCTTCATTAACTAATGTTGCAACTTCTCTTCCTAAAATGTCATAAACTTTTAGTGTAACATATCCCGTCTGTGGAATTTCATAAGCTATCATTGTAGCCGGGTTGAATGGGTTCGGGTAGTTTTGAGATAACGAATACTTGTTTGGTAATTCTGTTTCATCGTCTTCGACAAAAGTACCATCTGATGTTTTCATAATAAGCCCACCGGCTCCAACCACCCACCCAGTGTTTTGTCCGACAAAGAAAACAGATTTTAAATAATTTGATCCAACTGACTGTCCAGTCCAATTTAGTCCGCCATCTGTTGTATTAAGAATAATATTGTTACCAGTTGGGCCGCCCACAGCCCATCCGAAATTTTCATCAATAAAAAATATTGAGCTTAATTGGCTGCTGGTGCCGCTTGATTGCCAACTCCAGTTTGTTCCTCCATCACTGGTATGGAATATTACTCCTCCTTGACCAGTTATCCATCCATTGTTTTGATCTATGAAACAAATAGAAAATAAATAATTGTAAGTGCCGAGTTGTGTTGTAACCCAGTCTAAACCGCCATTAGTTGTTTTTTGAATTCTACCATGCCATCCTGCAATCCACCCATTATTCTCATCGACAAAATCTACAGATGTTAACCCGGTTTGAGATGGTATGGTTTGAGCTGACCAATCATTTCCACCATTGATGGTTTTTAAAATAATTCCAATTGCACCACCATAATAGAATCCAACAGCCCAGCCTATATTTTCATTAATAAATTTTACATCATTCAAAGTATAAAATGTGTCAACAGTTTGCGATAACCAATTATTACCACCATCTGTGGTCTTTGCAATAAAACCGTATTGACCTACTACCCATCCAATATGATGATTTACAAAATAAATGGAATTAAAATCATTAGTTGTCCAACTCGCAAGAATTGACCAGTGTGTACCCCCGTCAGTTGTTTTAAGAATTATCCCCCCATCTCCCACACAAAAACCCGTCAGATAATCAACAAAAAAGACAGAATTTAAAGTTCCGTTAGTTAAATTTGATAACTTGGTAACCCAATCTGTACCGCCATTCGTGGTTTTACAAATTTTTCCGTTCGTACCTGCAATCCAACCAGTATTTTGATCCATAAAATCAATTGTTGCAATACCAATTTCAGAACTCGAGTATTGCGGTGTCCAGGTCAAACCTCCATCTGTGGTTTTGCGTATTACATCCGAACCGCCGACAACCCAACCAATATTTTGATCAACAAAAAAAACAGCAGATAAATTATAATTTGTATTGGCAAATTGGCTATTCCAACTTGTTCCACCATTAGTAGTTTTTAGAATTCTACCTGCTGAACCAACTGCCCAGCCAAAATTTTGATTAGCAAAATGAACTGATAATAATGATTCGAAATATCCATTTGGAGTTACAGACCAAGTTTCTCCTGAGTCAGTTGATTTAAGAATTGTTCCACCAAATCCAACGATAAAACCATTTGTCTGATCTATGAAATAAATCGACGTCAACCAATTACTAACACCACTCGATTTACTTATCCAATTTATACCACCATTAGTTGTTTTATAAATAGAACCATATCTACCAACAATCCATCCTATATTTTCATTAATAAAAAAAATAGAATTCAATTCACTAGTAGTACCAATACTTTGACTAATCCAGTTTTCGCCTCCGTCAATAGTTCTTTTATATGTTCCTTCCTCACCAACAACATGGCCCAAGTTCTCGCTTGTAAAAAAAACTGAATTCAAATGATTAGTTGTCCCGCTTATTTGATTATACCACGCCTCGCCACTATCAGTTGTTTTTACTATTGCGCCTTCATTTCCAACAGCCCAACCGGTTGATTCAGTAATAAATTTTAAAGAATTCAGTCCGGTAGAATTCACTAATGGATTTTGAATAATCCATCCAGATTGTGAATTTGCCATTGCGTTTATTAGGAAAGAGTAAAGGATTGTATAAATTATTTTTTTCATAATGACCCCCGAAAAAAATTAGCCTAAATTCTTGAAAAATTAGGGTATAAGAATAATCTTGGTTTAATCACAATCAAAACAAGTAAAAATAATTTCCAATGTCAAGTGATA
>Ga0114946_10001475_pt1 | contig 16259 bp, 8 predicted proteins | sample WalLakDeSediment_FD_88676 | JGI IMG/M metagenome (GOLD analysis project Ga0114946, IMG submission 88676) | Lake sediment microbial communities from Walker lake, Nevada to study Microbial Dark Matter (Phase II) - Walker Lake 11/02/13 Deep Sediment | ecosystem: Environmental > Aquatic > Freshwater... | reverse complement strand
TCCAGAATAATTTCATCCAGTTTTTGATCTATCCAATCCTTCATTCCCAATTTTCCCGGATCCAAACAAAGAAAAACCTGCGACAATCCATATTCGTCACCACTTTTTCCAACTTGATGGGTTGCCTGTCCACCAGATATGACGGTTGCCAACATATCCAAAACCAATGAAAGGCCTGCCCCTTTCCATAAACCAATGGACAAGGCCAATTCATGGGCAATGATTTCTGAGGGTGATTTGGTAAGGTTTCCCTTCTGATCAAAACCTGCCTCAAATGGCATTTCTTTCCCATCTCTTAGATAGGTGTTCATTTTTCCATAGGAAAATTGGGACATGGCCATATCCAAGACCACATGGCCTTTTGACCTGGGTATGGCTATTACCAAGGGATTATTGCCCAATTTCGGTTCTTTTCCTCCCCAGGCAGGCATATTAGGTTTGGTATTAGTGAAACATATGCCAATACAGCCTGATTCTACAGCCTGCCACCCAAAATTTCCCGCCCTCATCCAATGGTTGGTGTTTTGAAGTGCTACCAATCCTATTCCAAATTCCTTTGCCAGCAATATTGCCCTTTCCATGCACTGATAGGCATTTAGGGGGCCTGGGCCTAAATTCCCGTTCCACCTTTCAAAAAAACCAAAGGTCTCCAAACGCTGTGCTTCCGCCAAAGGAAATACCCTCTTTTTCCTGATCATTTCCAAAAAAACGGGCACCCTGTCCAGGCCATGGGAAGGGACTCCGTCCATACTGGCTTGGGCAAACAAATGTGCACATAAGGCAGCTTTTTCTGGATATAAACCCTCACTCCGGAATATTTTTTCTAATACCTGTAAAACTTCTAGATAAGGAACCCGCATATCAAAATCATAAATCAACTATACAACAATATAAGCCAAAGAAGACCAATCATAATAAACATCCTGAAACATTATTTCAATTGATTTCCCAATACATGGTACGTGGTACATGGTACTTTGAAATCACCCCATAACGGTCCCAACGCTCTCCACCACCAACATTTTTGAATTTGCTGCCTGGTAACGGATTTCCTTAGCCAGGGTATATTCCGGTGAGGCCCACCAATCTTTGGCAATCTGAACCGATGGAAATTCCAATATGACAAGCCTCTCGGGATTCCAATCCCCCTCCAGGGATTCAGTTTTGGCTCCCCTGACTACAAATCGTCCTCCAAATTTTTGGATGGTTGCCAAGGTGTGTGTTTTATACTCTTCGTATAAATCAGGGTTGTGGATACTTACTTCGACTAAAACTAATGCTGACATGGTTTGGAGATTTTTATTATGCTTTAAATTTGATAATAAATTCCAGGTATTCACAAAAAATCTGATCGGGAATACCAGAATTGGTCCTTAAGCTCCTAATTTGTGTCCATGATGAGAAATTTTGAAAAAATCCAAAGGCCTGTCCGGGTTCTTCAGTTTGGAACAGGGAATTTTCTTAGGGGATTTGCGGATTGGATGATCGACATCATGAATGAATCCACCGGTTTTAATGCGGGGGTCCATGTTGTCCAAATCCATGGTAAATCTTTATCCGAAGATTTTTTCCATCAAAATTTCAACTTCCATGTCCTGACAAAAGGAATCATCAATGGGGAGAAAACAGAAGAAAAAAGAGTTGTCACCTGCCTTTCAGGAATGACAAATGCCAACTCAGATTATTCCTCTTTTTTAAATCTTTCCAAATTACCTGATTTACAGTTTATTATTTCCAATACCACAGAAGCAGGAATTGTCTTTGATCCTAAAGATGAATTGTGGAGAAATCAAGTCCCGCTAACCTTTCCGGGGAAGCTAACCTCCCTCCTATTCCATCGCTTTGAGTTCTTTAAGGGAGATCCTGAAAAAGGCCTGGTCTTTATGCCCTGCGAATTGATTGATAAAAACGGAGAAGTCCTCCGATCCTGTATTTTGAAATACTCAGATCTTTGGGGCCTTCCCAAAAACTTTGTTAACTGGATAAAAGACTGCCATACTTTCTGCAATACTTTGGTAGATAGGATTGTGCCGGGCTTCCCCAAGGAAAGTTTCCAAGATATCCAGGAGCAGATAGGCTTTGAAGACAAACTGGTAGTGATGGCCGAACCCTTTCATCTATGGGTCATAGAAGGAGCATCCTCTTTGGAAAAATCCTTTCCTGCCCCTGATGCAGGTTTGCAGGTGAAATATGTAAAGGACCTAAGCCCTTACAGGACCCGTAAAGTTCGTGTCCTCAATGGTGCTCATACGGCCATGGTACCATTGGCCTATCTGTCAGGATTACGAAGTGTCCGCGATGCTTTGGAAGACCCGGAAATGGGATCAATAATCCGGGAAATAATATTCAATGAAATCATTCCCACTTTGGATTTGCCCTCTGATGAGTTATATCAGTATGCATCCGATGTACTGGACAGGTTCAGGAACCCCTTTATCCGGCATGAACTGATTTCCATAGCCTTGAATTCCGTTTCAAAATTCAGAGTAAGGGTTATGCCAAGTCTTTTGGAGTACAAAAAAAGAAAAGGCTACTGGCCAAAATACCTGAGCCGGTCTTTGGCTTACTTGATTCAATTCTATTCAGGAAAAACAAAAAATGATACCATAGCTTTAAAAGATGATCCAGGGGTTATTGCATTCTTTCAAGATCTTTGGAAAGGAAATGATTTGGCCAATATCATCCAGGAAACCTTAAAAAGAGAAGATTTTTGGGGAGAGGATCTGAGCAAAATGGAAGGACTGGCTGAAATTCTCATCAATGAACTGGAGAATTACAAGAATTCTGTATAAGGTCGAATTCCTTAAACAAATATTTTTTTTATCTAATCATAACAAGGAAAAGAAATTTCTACGAATTTTGTTCCTATGAGTGAACAGGTACATCCCATAAAATCAGAATTGTTACAAAAAGCACAGGGAATGCTCAGAGAGCAGATCCAGGATGTGCAGCTACAACTTTCCCAATTGCAGGAATCTTCCGAAACAGAAGAAAAGAGTTCTGCAGGAGATAAATTTGAAACCCACCAGGAAATGTTGAACCAGACCAGGGACATGCTGCAGAAATCTTTGGCCAAGGACAAAATATTATTGGCCCAGCTCAATGCCGTCCCGATCAAGAAGTTGGACAAGATAGAAGAGGGTGCCATGGTAGAACTACCTATCGGAAAAATTTGGGTTTCAGTTGCCATTGGAAAAGTAAGTTTAAATGGGGTTGATTATCAATTGGTATCCAAAGATTCCCCATTGATCAATGCTATTTGGCACCTGAAGTCAGGTGAAGCTTATGATTTTAGAGGTAAGAAAGAAAAGATATTAGCGGTTTATTAATTCAGGTAGATAAACCACAACCTAAAAACCGGGATATTAATTTTATCCCGGTTTTTGGCATTTTTTACCTAATGAATTTTTGATCTCTTCCTTAATTGTTTTTTCTACTTACTTTTTCCGATACATCCTCAAGCCTTCTTTTTCTCCCAAAGAATTTGAAAGTTAAAAATCAAAATAGATTTTAATTTTAATTGATATTTTTTGTTTTTATAATATTATTCTATTTATTAATACAAAATAGCAAGTTTTAGGAATTTAACTTATGTGAATACAAAATCCATAAAATATTATATCAAAAAATGAAATACTGTTTTTTGGTGATGTTTTACATAAAATCTAATAAAAAGTGAGTTAAAAATTCCTGGAAAACCGGATATTCTGAACCTTTTGACCGAAATATCCCTGCTGTTTGGTTAATAATTAAATTTTTATCACATGTATATGAGAAAAATTTACCTAATTCATATTCATATAATTTTGGTGATGATTAGCTGGCTAAGTTTGTCCATCGAATCAAAAGCCCAACTTATTGTTCAGGACTCATTCTTTTCCGAATGTAGAAGATCTATAGAATTCAGGGTATCAGGAGGAGTAGCACCATATACCTATCAATGGTTTTTCGAGGGTGAATTAGTCCAGACAGACAGCAATTTAGCCGGCTCTCAGAGTACTTTGCTTTCACAGGCGCAGGCCGGCGCCTACACAGTAGTGGCGACAGATAATCTGGGAAGAACTTTAACCCGTAATTATTCATTTTTTGGCATAACCAATTTTAACCTGGATGTAAATATCATAGATATTGTAGAATGTGCGAATGAAACTACAGGAGTCGTAACTGGTAATATTGATGGTGGATTGGCACCATATACGATTAGGTTTTTTGATTTAGATGGAAATTTGGTCAGGACAATTAATAATTTTCCTGGAGGTCCATTAAATTTGTCAGGAATTCCGGCGGGTCAATATATAGTTGAGGTGGAAGATGCCAATCTGTGTATTGAATTGACGGAAATAGAAATACCTGAAATTGATCCTATTGTTCTCGTACCGGCTACCGGGATCGGCACTTTCCCTGAAACTTGTGCAGGGAATGGAGGAATCTCTTTCAATGCCCAAGGTTTTTCCGGTGAGGTAAGGTTTAGAATAAGAAGAAGAGGTGGAAATGGAAATGCCCCTCCTCAATATGTCACTGATTGGATTGTTGCACCGGGAGGATTGATACAATATAATCAATTGACAGCTGGAAATTATGTACTGGAAATCATTGATTTTTACAGGAACGAGACCTGTCCTGCTGAGTTGGATTTTTCCATTGGAAATGAAATTATATTGGATTATACAGCTACCAGCACTCCTGTCACTTGCTTTGGGGGCAGTGACGGAACTATTACAATTAGGGCAGATAGGGTATTTATGGGTTTCCCGTTCCCTCCTGCCAACATCAATGTAGATATCATTCGTCCAAATGGTACATTAGCAGTCAATAATGCTTCAATAGCTATAGGCGCCAATTCAGGACAGCAAACTTTTTCAGGATATGGTCCTGGTACATATACCATAAGAGTAAGACATGGCGGTACAAATTACCCTGTTTGTCAACAGGAATTTACCGTAACGATTGGGGCCCCTCCTTCGGCTATCAATCTAAGTACCTCATCTACACCATTAACCTGTTTTGGTGCTAATGATGGTAGAGCTACTGTGAATGCATCAGGCGGATGGGGAGGATATTCTTACTTATGGAGCAATGGAGCAACTACCGCAACTGCAACTGGCCTTGCACCGGGAAACTATTCCGTTACTGTAACTGATGCTGAAGGATGCTCCTCTGTAACCAATGTAAATGTTACAGGTCCACCTTCCCCATTGTCAGCAAGCATAAATGGGGTTGTCGGCTTAACGTGTATTGGTTCTAATGACGGAAGGGCGACAGTTTCTAATGTTACTGGAGGCTGGGGAACTTACACTTATCTTTGGAGCAATGGAGAAACTACTGCTACTGCATTTAACCTTCCCGGTGGGCAAAATACAGTGACAGTGAGAGATTCTGGAGGTTGCGAACTGGTATTGACTGTAAATAATGGTGCGCCACCTGCACCCACAGTAACTTCATCATCTGTTAGTCCTTCCTGTTTTGGTGGTGCTGATGGAAGCCTACGAATCCAAATTTCGGATCCATCCAATACCTATGCAGTGACGGCAAACGGGCAAACCCTAATAGGGAATGACGTGACTTTTAATAACCTGCCAGCCGGGGATTATTTTGTCAATATCGCCTATGATGGCGGAGCCTGTGTGATAACCCATCAGGCCTCGATAACCAACCCTCCTCAGGTCCAATTTAACCAGCCGACTATCAATCATATCTTGTGTCATGGAAATGGTAACGGATCTATAACCGGACTTCAGGTTACTGGAGGGACTGGCTCTCTCAGCTTCCAATGGCAAGTAAGAACAGGGGGAAATTTTGTCAATATGCCCGGTCAAACAGGGTTGAATTTATCCAATCTGTCAGGAGGCACTTATAGGATTGTCGTAAGAGATGCCAATAATTGTATTGTAACCAGGGACTTTGTAATCAATGAACCTTCACCCCTAACAGTAAATGGACCAGTGGTTACTAATGTGGGATGTTTTGGAGATGCTACCGGATCAGTCAGCTTTACCATTTCTGGTGGAACTGCCCCTTACACTTATCGTCTCAATGGTGGAAGTCCGACCACTACCTCTTTGAATTCTGTGACTATAAACGGACTTCCTGTCTCAAATAATAATTTCATTGAAGTAAGAGATGCAAATAATTGTCAGGTTCCTAACCTCAATTTTGATATCACTTCACTTCCCCCTATTACTGTAACCAGCACCAATGTAACCCCTGAAACCTGCGCGGGACAAAATAACGGTTCTATACAAATAAGTTTTACAGGAGGGAGTGGATCATTGGGCGTTCAATGGTTCAGGGCCGGTAACTTTTCAACTGTTTTATCCAATAATGCCTTACTTAACAACAGAGGACCCGGTGATTATGTTGCCAGAATTTTTGACCTGACCAATCCCAATTGTTTTATATTACATAATGTAACCATTCCTCCTACTCCAGTCTTAAGTCTTGAACTTAACGGCCAGCCTACCAATGTACGCTGCTTTGGAGAATCAACAGGTGCCATCAATGTTTCTGCAAATGGAGGAACAGGAGCCTTAACTTTTCAATGGAACGGTCCGAATGGATTTACATCCAATGCGCAAAATCTTTCGAATGTACCGGCAGGTCAATACAGTGTGCGAGTCACTGATGCTAACGGCTGTTTTAGAGAATTGAACAATATTCAAATTAACCAGCCGCCAACAGGAATTCAAATCAATGTTCTGAGTGTCATTGAACCTACCTGTCATGATGCTACCAATGGAAGAATTGAAATTCAAGCTGGAGGAGGAAATCCAGCCTATACTTTCAGTTGGTTCAGAGACAATGGTGCTGGTATTTTATCGCCAATAGGATCCAATTCCCCAACCTTATCAAATATAGGCTCTGGAAATTACATAGTCAGAGTAACAGATGCCAATGATTGTTCAATGGAGGAAAACTTCACTTTAGGCGCACCAGATCCCATTCAGATCACCGTCACAAATGTAGAAGATGTCTCATGTAGTGGAAGAAACAATGGTAGAATATTCATAGAGGTTACCGGAGGAACGGGACTGTATTTCTTTAACTGGGATCATGGTTTTATTAACCAAAATCCAACAAATCTAAGTCCGGGAACTTATTCCGTTACCGTTAGAGATGCCAACGGCTGCGAGGCAAGATTGGAGAATATTGTAATCAGCGAACCTGATCCCCTGGAGATTAATGTTTTGAGTACTGTAGCACCTTCTTGTGTTTTTGACGATGGTTCCATTGAGGTAGAATTCACAGGAGCACTCCCTGGTACTGGAACCAGCAGGTGGTTCAATATCCAGACTGGTGATCTTATTGCGGAAAATACAACCTTCGTCAATGGTCTTACTCCGGGATTTTACAGGGTGGAATACAGTACAGGGGCTTCTTGTACAGTTACAAGAATAATACGATTAAATGGCCCTCCTTCCAAATTAAGATTGATTTTGGATTCAGATGATGCAAGCTGTCCCGGTGAATCTGGTGTGCTTAATTTCACTGCAACAGGTGGTGTTCCTGGCTATACATTCCAAATATTTTTAGGGGGAATTTGGCAGCCAATCACTACTGCGGTTATGACCTCCCTTACAATCGGAACTTATGATGTGAGGGTTACAGACAGCGCTGGTTGTGTAGATGTAGGAAGCATTACTATTGACGAGCCAGATCCACCTTTTTACACAGCAGAAGTAGTCCAAAATGTTTCTTGCTTTAATGGAAATGATGGAATAATATCTTTTGGCCTGTTTGGAAATACTTCCAGTATTAATTCAGTCCAATGGTTCAGAAGAGTTTTACCAACTGGATTTGTTCCTATTCCTGATTCAGAATTAAATAACCTCATTGCGGGAACATACTTCTTTGAGATAGAATATGCCAGTGGCTGTAAAATTATTTCAGAAGATTTTCCAATTACGCAACCTCCTCAAATAGTAACTTCTTCCCTTGTCATTCAACCCCTATGTGCTGATGAAACAGGTACCTTCAGACTTACAGTAAATGGAGGTGTACCAGGAAAAATCATCCAAATCAATTCCACCAATGGTACAAACAGAATCATTGAGAATGAAAATACTGGGGTGTTTAATTTTGAAAACTTAGCTCCCGGAAATTACACATGGACCGTAGAGGATCCAGGATGTGGAATTACTTCCGGCGTATTTACCATCAATCAAATAGTAAAACCATCATTTACAGTAGACTCTCAAAATGTCAGCTGTTTTGGGGACAATAATGGAATAATCAGCATTACTGGCACCACTTTGCAGCCAGGCAGAAGTTTTACTGTTCTGATCAATAATATTTCCCAAGGTACTCTTACCTCATTTACCAATTTGGCACCTGGAAATTATCAAGTTAGAATAGTCGATAATCTTGGTTGTCTCTCCGATCCGGTCTTGGTTCAAATCGCTGGACCTGACAGACCCTTGGAAATCATTAATTTTGAGCAGCAAGATGGAGAATGTTTTGGAACCCCAACTGGAAGAATCTCTTTCGGAATCAATGGAGGAAGACCTAATTATAGAGCAGTTCTCACCAATACAGCAGGTTTTACCGCAGAATTGAACAACCTGGATAGGAATCTTACCTATGAATTTACTGATCTGCTAGCCGGGCAATATACCTTGGTTATTTTTGATAGGGATGATGTGTGTCAGGTCACCCAGAATTTCGTCATCACCCAGCCTGATCTTGTGACTGTGACCCATACCAGTCCTCCTATTTCTTGTGAGCCAAATCTAACTTTCATTAGCCTTAATATAACTGGTGGTCAACAACCATATGCCATTACCTGGGAAAGATTTAATTTAACTACTTCAAGTTGGGAATTACTTCCGTTCAATGGACTTGTTTTGGATAATATTGGACCAGGTTTGTATAAATACACAGTGGAAGATGCCAATAGCTGTGGAGCCATTATTGAGGATGTATTGGTTGAAGCACCTCCATTGTTTAATCTGGAATATACAAAAGGAGAAATCCTATGTTTTGGAGGCAATACCATAATAGAATTCTCAGCCTCTTTAGGTAACGCAGATAATTTTACTTTCTATGTAAATGGAAGTCAGATATTTGGAAACCAATTTACGGCAATTGCCGGAATATATACAGCTTATTCCATCAACAATGCAACAGGTTGCCGATCTGAAGATATTTTGATCCAGATAGATCAGCCTGCTGCTCCTTTGACGCTTCAGCAGTTTACTTCTGAAAACTTAAGCTGTTATGAATCAGGTAATGGACGGATTTCCTTTACTTTGATAGGAGGAACCGCACCTTATATTATCAATTTCCAAGGGCAAACTTATACCGGAAATGAAGGGGAAGAGATTGTTTTTGATAACTTGGTAGCCAATGTAAATTACAGCTTCACGGCAACTGATTCCAATGGTTGTCCTGTACTCATCCCTTCCAGGACCTTAAGTCAGCCACTTCCTATTCAGGTTAATGTAACCAACACTGAAATCAGATGCTCTGGAAATCTTGCAAGAATTAACCTGCAGGTTACCGGAGGAATCACACCGTATGAAATCAATTGGGCATACTCACCAGACGGTGTTAATTTTACCCCTAACCCAGGTCTGAACAATGCGACCCAATTAACCAATTTGTCGGGTGGTTATTACAGGTATACCATCACAGACCAGGGTTGTGATCCTGTCGAAGATGTTGTCTATATCCATGAACCATTGCCCATTCAGGTTATTCCTGAAGTAATAGATGTGACCTGTTATGGTGAAAGTACCGGTGCCATCAACTTGGATATAAGAGGAGGAACAGGAAACTACAGTGTACAATGGAGTAATGGAAGAATCGGAGCATCTATTTCAGGTCTTCCGGCAGGCGTATACACCGTATTTATTGTAGACGAAAATTCCTGCGTTATCTCCAGGACCTACACCATAAATCAGCCTGACACACCTTTGCAAGTAGAGGCAAATTTCGAAACATTTTTCTGTGCCTTCGATGATGAAATCACTTTGGAAATCGATGTAACTGGAGGGACTGCACCATATACCTTTGAATGGTCCAATGGGGCGACTACCCAAAACCTTGTCGGAATTGAACCGGGAAGCTACACGGTAAGGATTACAGATGCAGAAGGTTGTGAAATAGAAGCAACCTACGAGATCCCTCCAAGAGTTCTTCCAATTGAAATTGAACTTGTGGCCAATCAGGCTCTCTGTTCACCGGGAGAAAGGGCACAGATTTCCGCAAATGTAACGGGGGGATCAGGTCCATATACCTACTTATGGTCAAATGGTGCCACAACACCAATCATTTCCAATCTTGGACCCGGTACTTATACGCTGACCGTGACAGATATCAATGGATGCCGTGCTCAGGAATCTATAGAAATTCTCCCAGCACCCAACTGGAGGTTAAATCTTGAAGCACTCAATCCTGTATCCTGCTTTGGAGGGAACGATGGTTCAATACAGTTGTCACTGATCGGAGCAAGAGAACCAGTCAGCGTCCGATGGAGCCATGGCTTGGAGGACCAGCTGTTTGCCGGTAACCTGACCGCAGGCACCTACTCTGTGGAAGTGGAAGATTCTTTGGGCTGTACAATTACATCTGCTTTCAATATCAGGGAACCGGGAATCCTGACCCTGACCGAAGTGGTGGAAAATAGCCAATGCGCAGGTTTCAATAATGGCAGCATTTCCTTAAATATTCAGGGTGGAAGTGCACCATACACTTTCCGATGGTCACATGGACCTAACAGCAGAAATTTAAGGAACCTGGCTCCTGGAGATTATTCAGTTATAGTTACAGATAGAAATGGATGTTCTACTGCCGCCAATTATACAATTCTTGAACCAGAACCACTGGAAATCATAAGTGACTTCACAGCAGAGGTCTTATGCCATGGAGACATGGACGGATTCATAAGAATAGATATTCAAGGCGGAATTCAACCCTATGATGTTTCCTGGTCCGATGACCCTAATCTGAGCAGTCTTTATAGGAGTAATCTTTCTGCAGGTATTTATACAGTGAGTATTAGAGATGACAATGACTGTAGGATAGAGCAGACTTTCAATATTCAGGAGCCTGATAGACTCGAGGTAAGGCTAGACACCAGATACGAAGTTGATTGTGAAAATCAGGAATTGGTAGGTGTCGCATTTATAGAAATAATAGGTGGTAAAGGAGATTACTCCATATTTTGGAGTAATGGAGATACTGATGTAATGGAAACATTCTTTTATCAGGATGGAGAGCTTTCAGTTATGGTGTATGATGAAAACGGCTGTTTTGCTGAAGACCTTGAGGTCATCGTGATGCCATTGGCATTCTCTGAGGCTGACTTCACCTACTCGGTAATCTCATTAGGTACCATTGGTGAAATCCTGGTCAATGATCCTGTGCAGTTTATAGACAAAACATTAGGAAATGTCATCGTATGGGAATGGGACTTTGGGGATGGAACCAAAAGCAATGAACAAAATCCAACGCATACTTATAAACGACCTGGAGTCTATACCATTTCTTTGATGACATTTGATGCCCTGGGTTGTGTTTCCAGTTCAAGCATCGAGGTTGAAGTATTGGCATCTTATAGGATTATGGTACCAAATGCATTTACTCCTAATGGAGACGGGCTTAATGACACATTCATTCCTAAAATGAGAGGAATTGAAGAGTTTGAGATGCACATCTTTAATAAATGGGGTGAACTTATCTATTCATGCTTTGACCGGGAAGATAAAGGATGGGATGGTACTTTGCGTGGGGTAATGAGCCCTAATGGGAACTATGTATACAAAATAGTTTTCAAAGCAAATGATGGGGAAAAAGGCAGTCAAACAGGAGTATTTACTTTGGTATTATAAAGCGAGGAATTTTTTATCAAATCGATTTCAATTATGAAGAAATTAGCATTACTTATCTCTTTTATTTTTCTTGGGGTAAGCTCTCTTGCCCAGGATTTTCAATATTCCCAATTTTACGCCGCTCCTTTAATTCTTAACCCTGCATTTGCAGGAGCTTCTGATCTGACCCGGATTGGGGCCAATTACAGGAATCAATGGCCAGGTCTTGATCATTCTTTCAATACATTTTCAGCATATGTGGATCATTATATGTTCGATATCAATAGCGGTATCGGATTGATTTTTAACGGTAGCAGGGAAAGTAAGGTCAACCTGAGTTCCAATGAAATTGGACTTGCCTATTCTTATCGGCTAAAATTGGGAAATGATTCATTTCTAAGGGTTGGAGGCCAGGTCAGCTACGTTTCAAGGGATGCCTATTTTGGTGATCTGGTATTTGGTTCACAATTGGATATCAATAGTGGTTCAATTGGAAATGATAGCGGCGAATTGTTTTCAAAAGACTATAGACATTCATTTGCCGATTATAACTTTGGAATGCTTTTCCACACCCAAACACTTTGGTTGGGTGTTTCAGGCCATCACCTTACCCAACCCAATACCTCATTCATCGATGGTAATTTCAGTAGACTTCCATTGAAATTATCTGCACATGGGGGTATTAAAATTGATTTGGGAGAAGGGTTCATCAACAACTACTTTAACAATTCAAGACAGGAAAGGTCAGCCTTTCTTGCATTTAATTATAAGCACCAGGATCCTTTCAATCAACTGGACATAGGTGCACAGATTTTTATCCAACCACTTGTGCTCGGTGTTTGGTACAGGGGATTCCCTGTCAAATACTCCCTTCCCAATAATGAGGCGGTAATTGGTTTAATTGGAATGGCTTTGGAAAGCGGATTGGATATCGGCTATAGCTTTGATTTTACTACCTCGAAAATGGGTTTAGGAAATTCAGGTGGAGCCCATGAGATTTCTATCCGGTATTCTTTCTTGTTCGGAGATCCCAATCAGAGAAACAGGAGAAGCACCATTATTCCTTGTTTTAGGTTCTAAAAATTGAAATAGGTATTGATGATAAAACCATTATTGGCCTGAATGACGTTTTTCCCATCCACCAAACGTCCCAATTGACCCGTTTGATTCAAGTATCCCGCTTCTACTCTTTTGCTTGCTGAGAACTTATATCCTGCAAGAATGCCAATCCTGTTCTGGTCAAATATATTTTGGTTGACATTTTTTCCAAATCCTATCATAAGTTCATCATAGGCAGCCAAATAAGGTTCTTTATTATCAAGCGTACTTCCTTTCAGTGGTAAATCCATTCTGAACATATACCGGATCCTGTTCAAATACACAAATTCATCAATTTCTTTGACTTTAGGATCTGAACTCCTGCCAATCCACCTTTGCTCAAGCATAAATCTGTGGGATAAGAAAACTTTCCCAATCGGGTTTGCAATGAGGGCCATGAGGTAAGTCCTATGTTCAGGAAATCTCATTTCACTGCTGCTGATGGGAATTTCACCATAATTGTAGGTATCGGCAAAAGCATATCCTGCCCTCAATGTCAACTGGGGGTGCATCTGGTAATTCACCCCTATCCTGTAAAGGTTTTGCTGAGATTCTGTAATCCACCCTACTCTACGCCATTGGAATTCTCCATGAAAACTCCATTTTTCCTCCAGTTTGTAGTTCATAAAAAAAGCAAACCACCCAATATTATTGGTGTCATGTACTCTGTTGTTTTGCGCAAAGAGGACTGGCACTACAGCAATTAACAAAATGAAAATCAGGACAATTTTCTTCATGGGTCAGATTTTATACCATTAAATTGGTTTATTTTTCAAATTTAAATGGGTAGCCTGTCAAGATTATGTGCCAATTATCACTTTTTATAGCAAATATCATGGGATGAAACAAGCAATGCTCCTGCTGACTTCATTTCCTGAACGGATTTATCAAAATCATCAGGCTGAAGGTTCACAGCTTTGGTGGCATCAATGACCAAATGGGTTTTAAATCCTTCTGAGATTCCATCCAACACGGTAAACTTAACACAATAATCCGCCGCCAAACCACATACATAGATCTCTTCTATCTCATTATCCTTTAAGTAACTGCTCAATCCAGTGTCGCCCTGTCTGTTATTGTCAAAAAAACCACTATAGGAATCCACCTTGGGGTTTGTGCCTTTCCGGAAGACTGCTTTCCAATTTTCCCTTTTCAGATCTGCATGAAAATCTGCTCCGAAACTGCCCTGAACACAGTGAACCGGCCATAAAATCTGTTGAACTCCGTTCAAATCAATAAAGTCGCCAATATTTTTTCCATCATGATTAGCAGCAAAACTTCCATGATCAGCTGGATGCCAATCCTGTGTTGCCACAATAAAATCAAATTCTTGTTGGATTTGGTTTATCACAGGAACAATCTGATCCCCTTCATGGACAGCTAAGGCACCACCAGGGATAAAATCATTCTGCACATCAACAATAATTAAAGCTTTCATGGTCAAATAGAATTTTAGTCAAAGCTTGGAAAGAAAATAGTACGGATTTACCTCTGCAAATTTAGCTAAAGTATCCCTACTCTTATTTTTTAAGTTGTTCTACAATAAGCAACGCGATACTCTCTACTCTTAATATATCTGACTTTAAGGAATAGCTGTTAGGATGACTGTTTGTAGTAACTACTTTTTCGATCACTCCTGATTTTTGAATCTTGGTCAAAGCATCATTATTGAACAGACCATGGGTTGTAATGGTAAATATTTTTTTGGCTCCTGCCGCTTTGTAGGCTTTAGCTGCATTAATTAGGGAACCACCGGTTCTGACCATATCATCATAGATCACCACATCCTTTCCTTCTACATCAGCAGAGATACTTGTCACCTCAGTCCTTTCACCTGAAATCCTTCTTTTAAAAACAAAAGCGGCATTAACCCCCATTTCATTGGCCAGGGACTCCACCCACTTGGCCCTTCCGGCATCTGTACAGGCCATAACAAATCCATCTTCAGCCAATTCCTTAGCTGCCTGAATGATAATGGGTTTACAGTACACGTGGTTTATCAAAACCTGACCTTCAAAATAATGGGGAATTCCTTCTGAGTGTAAATCAAAAAAAATAAAATGATTGCCATGGCTAGTCCTCGGAAGGGAAGAAAACATCACGGCCCTGGATTTTGCTGTTACTACTTCTCCTGGTTTTACTGCCCTTTCCATGGTTGAATAACCAAAATAAGGGAAAAAAATCCTTATGGATTTTGCCCCGTATTTGATCAGGGCATAGGCCAGGTCAAAAATTTCCAGGGTATCAGAATCTGAGACAGTTCCCCCTATCAATACCACATCCCTCCCTGTTACCGGGCTCAGAATCCTTTGGTAGCGTTCTCCATCAGGAAATATTTTGACTTCAATTTCTCCCTTTTCAAAATTTCCCAGTTGCAGAATTTCTTCCTGTAAATACCGGTAATCCGGAATGCTGAAAATTATTTTTCTTTTATTATTGTCCATCATAATCCTTCATTTTGAATACCAGTTGAGTTCTCAGTTCATTCAGACTTTCCTCCAGTCCAACAGGATAAACATGGGGGTTAACGAAGCGCTTATGGGCTTTATCAAATTGGGCAAGGTTCCTTTGGGCATTCTTTTTTATTTGGTGAATATCAGGACTCACATAAATTTTTTTACCCTTCTTAAAAATCGGCTTTAAAAGGTTTTCCTTTTCCAGACCTAAAGCATTGATTTTTTTCCTTTTGGTTGAATCAACCGGATCTATGATGGTAAAATGGTTTTCAGTCATGTTTTTTCCCTCCAGGTAAATCATATCCGCAATGGCTTTCCCTTCTTTGGTAAACCTCACTGTGTTATGAATACCGGGGATATTGATTTTAATAGATTGCTGGGAGACTTTCACTTTTGGTTCCCATTTACCTCCCCTATTTTTTATGGCTGATAATTTATAAACCGCACCTAAAGCCGGTTGGTCATAAGCGGTGACAAGCTTGGTACCTACTCCCCAAATATCAATGGAAGCCTCCTGTATTTTTAAAGAGGTGATGATCTGTTCATCAAGGTCGTTAGAGGCTACAATTTTCGCATTTGGAAACCCTGCCTCATCCATCATTTGTCTGGCTACATTACTGTAGTAGGCCAAATCACCGGAGTCGATCCGGATCCCTATCATTTCTTTTCCTTTTTTCTTCAACAATTTACCCACCTCTATAGCGTTTTTAACCCCTTGGATGGTATCATAGGTATCAACCAAAAAAATGCATTTGTCAGGAAACGCATCTGCATAGGCTTTAAAGGCTTCAAGCTCGGATGCGAATGACATAATCCAGCTATGGGCGTGTGTTCCGGAAACCGGTATGCCAAAAAGCTTGCCTGCCATCACATTGCTGGTAGAAGAACATCCCCCGAT
>Ga0114946_10001474_pt1 | contig 16264 bp, 15 predicted proteins | sample WalLakDeSediment_FD_88676 | JGI IMG/M metagenome (GOLD analysis project Ga0114946, IMG submission 88676) | Lake sediment microbial communities from Walker lake, Nevada to study Microbial Dark Matter (Phase II) - Walker Lake 11/02/13 Deep Sediment | ecosystem: Environmental > Aquatic >... | reverse complement strand
GCGCCATTACTGACGCGATAGCGTGGCGTCTTCTCACTTATTGCACCTCACCCTTCTACCTTGGGACTTCTCAGAACGGGTGGTATTCCTGTCGTAGAACCCCTCAATTATTAGGAAATTTCGCCGTGCTACATAACATTCTAATATACGCATGTTATTATAAATAATAATACCACGCTGAATAGGGGGAGTCAATAGTACCTTCGGGTTATCACAGCGTTCATTATCATGCAAGCGAGGCATTGTCTATGCCTTACCTATTGCCAACACCGTCGCAGCGGTCTTGCTTTCTAATTGGTCTCCAGGCCTAACAGTTCCACCACCTGCTTTGGCAGATCGCAAGTATCCAAGCCAAGCTGTCACTTTGTTGTTCGTTCTATTGTGCCGCCTCCCACAACTACATCTCCATTATAAAAGACTACGGCCTGTCCTGGAGTGATCGCCATCTGCGGCTCTCTGAACTTGACGTGTGCTTTGTCCTCGCCGAGAGGAGCTACTACAGCGTCTGCCTCATTATGGCTGTACCGTATCTTCGCCTTTACGCTGGCGGGTCTCTCTAGCTCTTGTATTGCTATCCAGTTTAGCCCTGAGCATGTAAGCTCGTTCCCATACACTTCCTCTTTTGGCCCGACGCGGAGGGCATTTCTCTCAGGGTCGATATCGGTAACATAAAAAGCCTCCCGTGCCGATAGGCCCAGCACTTTACGCTGCCCAATGGTGTAGAACGGGATTCCTCGGTGTTCACCCAGGACGTTACCTTGTCTATCAAGTATTGGTCCCGGCTGCGCTGCCTCACCCAGAAGAGAATAGTAGCCTCCTGCGGCAAAATCCTGGCTCTCCGGTTTATCATTGAGTCCGAGGCGCAGGTCGGAAGCTATTGCCTTTACCTCTTTCTTGGTATAGTTACCCAGAGGGAAGAGACTACGCCCGAGCTGCTTCTGGGATAAGGCAAAGAGAAAGTAGGATTGGTCTTTGGCCTTATCCCTGGCTTTCTTAAGTAAATAGCGATGGGTGACTTGGTCCTGTTCTACCTGAGCGTAATGGCCTGTAGCGACATGATCGAAGTAGATTCCTGATTCACGAGCCTTTTCGATCAACTTGTCCAGCTTGACCCGGCGATTGCATCTAACACAGGGATTGGGTGTTCTCCCCAACTGGTACTCCCGGCGAACATAGTCCAGAACCTCTAGTTTGTATTCCTGCCTGAGGTCGAAAACGTGGAAGGGAATGTCCAAGGTCTGCGCTACCTTGCGAGCGTCCTCAATATCCTTTTCATCGGGGCTGTAACACCCGTGCCGAGATCCCAGTTCCAGGGGGGATTCTCCGTCCCATATGCTCATGGTCACCCCAATGACCGCATGCCCCTCCTGTTTAAGCAGGGCGGCGGCGACGGATGAATCCACCCCACCGCTCATAGTCATGATAACTCGGGCCATGGTCCTCTGCTTTCTCGGGAGTATGAGTTTCTAGCGGGAACAAAGTCGCTGGGCATCATTTGGCATCGGGTGAATTTCGCACGAAGTCCCGTGCGAAGAAGGCGGCTCCCAAGGCGGCAGCGATTTGGGGGCAAGCTTCATGGCAGCAGCACTAATCCCAGGCTCCTTTTCTACCATCTTGACCACGCTGATGTTCGTGGCAGCGTCGTCGGTGATGCCCAACTGTTCTTTAATCTCTATCCGCTTGACGGGTAGCACTGCCTGGTGGGTTGATGCTGCGCAACAGGCTGCCAGAATCTTCCGTTTCAGGTCTTACTGTTTTCCCTCGTCTTGTGTCCCCTCGCCGTCGGTAAATGCCTTTTCAATCTCGCTTATCTTTTCAGCCAGTTCGTCTGCAGCAGCCGTTAGACCGCAGGATTCCTCAAGTTTTCTTAAGCGCTCGCCCAGCCGGGTCTGTTCCTCCAGAATGAGCCTGACAGCCTCGCTAAAGGGGTCAGGCAGTTGCCCGTGCTCTAGATCCATGCCTGAAGCCTGTCGGCCCCCCACTACGCGCCCGGGAACCCCAACCACGACAGACCCGGGGGGCACAGACCTTACGACGACAGAGTTTGCGCCGATCCGGGAGCCGTCCCCCACAGTGATGGGACCAAGCAGTATTGCTGCTGAGCCAATAACCACATTGTTACCAATAGTGGGATGGCGCTTCTTCCTCTCGAGGGTCGTCCCGCCAAGAACCACACCTTGATACATCAGCACATCGTTTCCAATCTCCGCTGTCTCCCCAATTACCACACCTGACCCGTGGTCGATGAAAAACCTCCTGCCGATGACAGCACCGGGATGAATTTCGATTGCTGTCAGGAAGCGAGCGGTGTGAGAGACGAAGCGGGAAAGCAGGCGCAGTCTGTGCTTCCAGAGAAAGTGGGCGAGACGGTGAAGGCACAAAGCGTGTAGCCCAGGGTAAAAGAGCAGGACCTCTAATTTATTTCTAGCTGCGGGGTCTCTGGCGAAAACAGCCTTGATATCCTCTCTAAAGGTCTTAAACAAGTCAACCTCCTCGTCTCGGCCCTTGTGTTTATTCCGGGAAAAGCCAGGTAGTTAGATAACGCTCTCCAGTGTCGGGCAGAACCACAACTATCAGCTTACCTTTGTTTTCTGCCCTTCTGGCAACCTCCAAAGCTGCCCATGTAGCTGCTCCCGAGGATATTCCTGCCAATATCCCTTCCTCTCTGGCTAATCTCCTTGCCGTTGTCAGTGCATCCTCATTGGTAACCTTGATTATTTCATCGATTAGGTCTAATCGCAATACCTCAGGCACGAATCCGGCGCCAATGCCCTGTATCTTGTGCGGGCCGGGCTTGCCACCGGAGAGAACCGCCGAATCAGCGGGTTCAACAGCAATGGCCTTGAATTGAGGTTTTCTCGACTTGATTACCTCAGCTACGCCAGAGATCGTCCCTCCTGTGCCTACACCTGAAACCAGAATATCCACCTCGCCACCTGTATCTCGCCAGATTTCCTCCGCAGTAGTTACTCTGTGGATCTGAGGATTGGAGGGGTTCTGGAATTGTTGTGGCATGAAAGATTTGGGATTTTGCCTTATCAGCTTTTCAGCCATGTCGATTGCTCCCCGTATCCCCTCTGCCCCTGGAGTCAATACCACTTCCGCTCCAAAAGCGGCCAGGAGTTGCCTTCGCTCAACGGACATTGTGTCGGGCATAGTGAGAATCAGTCTATAGCCCCTGGTCGCGCAGACAAATGCTAGCGCAATTCCCGTGTTGCCGCTGGTAGGCTCGATGATGACCGTGTCATTTTCGATCAGTCCAGCATCCTCAGCGGCCTTGAGCATGGAGATACCAATCCTGTCCTTCACGCTGCCGCCGGGATTGAAGGATTCAAGCTTTGCCACAACGCGGGCGCCCAATCCCTGTGCAAGCTTGTTTAACCTGACGAGCGGTGTATTTCCGATTAGCTGGGTGATGTCATCGGCTATTCTTGACATTCAAGTTACTCTCCTCAGTTTCGCTCCGTCCCCAAGTAAGTCTTGCTAAGAGGTCTCATGCCTCCGCGAAACGTTCCTGGCCAAGATGAGACCTTCGCCGTGTTGCTGGGCCAGGTCGAGCAGTGCCCGTGTAGCGTATCGCCTTTTGGTAGAGAGTTTCATAGGCCGCTTCGAGTTATGTGAGTAATATTAATCGGATTATCGATGCTTATAACGTTCAAGTGAAGGCTGTCAGGTTCCTCGGATTAATGCGGAAGGATGAAGAGTTAATAAATGGCGTCCCCTTCGGGGGTCAGGCTACTTACAGGGCACAAATCTCTTTCCCGAAGGTGTGAACCCAGTTCTTTTTCAATACCTCTAGCGCCTTTTCGGTTTTGTCCACGCCAATGATAATTATGGGCTGCCCGCTCTCTCCCCTGCCCAGATAGGGATAAAGATAGTGGACATTAATATTGGCTCCCTTAAGGGGCTTGAGTACGGCCTGAAGGCCACCGGGGTGATCGGGAACCTCTACTGCTAGTACATCGGTTTCTTTTACAGAATAACCATGGCTTCTCAGGACATTGGCAGTTTTCTCAGGGTTATCTGTTGCAAATCTCACAGTACTGACGTCGGAAGTGTCGGCCACTGAAATGGCCCTGATATTTATCCCTTCAACCCCCAGACATTCGCTCACCGTCAAGAACTGCCCCGGCGCGTTCTCCAGACTAATCGAAATCTGTTTTAGGCACATAAGTTACTCTCCATAAAGTATTCGGCCCAGAGATTCTACATTCGTTGAGATTCCACTCCAAAATGTCTCTTAACCAAAAACCATAACTTTCCTCAGAATAGATCGTATCCTGCCTGTAAGGCTTTTTTATTGATTGCGATCAGTTTTTGCTTATTCTTCAATGTGTCTTTTAACGCCTCAATTACGCTGGAAAGGGAAACAAGGTTGCTTTTCTTGGTGAATGCTCCCAGCATCACCATGTTGGCAGACCTTGGACTCCCCAATTCTTCAGCGATACTATTTACCGGGACTTTGACAATGTCAATATCACCCCTGGAGATTTCGGCTTCTATTAGGGAGGAGTTGACAAAGAACAGGCCTCCTGCCTCAATCTGATTCTGAAATCTAATCAGGGATGGCTGATTCATAGCTACGATGAACTCCGGAGAAGAAGCAACAGGGGATGCTATCTCTTCATCCGATACCGCTACAGTGCAATTGGCAGTGCCGCCGCGCATTTCGGCACCGTACGAGGGCAGATAGGTTATGTATTTTCCCTCCAGCATTGCCGCCTGGGCCAAGTTGAGGCCCATAGAGAGGACGCCCTGCCCTCCAAAGCCTGCAAAGATTGTCTTAATTAGCATCGCTTGCCCCAGTTACGTCCTTTATTACTCCCAGGGGGAACTCTTTGGTCATCTCTTTCTCGATCCACTGCCATGATTCCAGCGGACTCATTCTCCAGTTGGTAGGACAGGCGGAGAGTATTTCCACAAGTGAGTAACCGAGACCATCGATTTGTGCCTGGAAAGCCTTGCGGATAGCCTTTTTCGTCTTCCTGATGTTAGCCGGTGAGCTCACTGCGGTGCGCTCAATATACACTGCACCTCTGGCCAAGGCCAGCATTTCGCTCATTTTGATAGGATATCCTTCCAGACTTACATCCCGTCCGTAGGGAGTGGTGGTAGTCTTCTGGCCCGAAAGTGTAGTTGGGGCCATTTGCCCGCCGGTCATTCCGTAGACAGCGTTGTTAACAAAAATAGAGGTTATTCTTTCCCCTCTATTAGCGGCATGTATAGTCTCGGCGGTACCGATGGCGGCGAGGTCCCCATCACCCTGATAAGTAAATACGATTACCTCGGGAGCTGTCCTCTTGACGCCAGTAGCCACAGCCGCTTCTCTGCCGTGGGCCGATTCTGCCATATCTATATCAAAATAATGATGTGCGAAGACGGAACACCCGGGTGGGGGGATGCCGACGACTATATCACGTAAATTCATCTCGTCGATAACCTCGGCTATGAGCCTGTGGATAATAGAATGCCCACATCCGGGGCAGTAATGGAAAGGATTCCTCTTTAATGACTTGGGACGGGAGTATACTTTTCTCATTTCCCTACTTCAAACCTTTCTGATAACAAAGGCGTGAGACTATCAGAGAAACCTCGCTGGGGGTTGGAATTACGCCTCCTGGCCTGCCGTGGAAGAAAATCTCCCCTTTGCCTTCCAAGGCTAATTGCACATCTTCTATCATCTGGCCCATATTCATTTCAAAGACAAGGAAGTATTTTGTCTTCTTGGCCAACTCCCGTACTTTGTCGGAAGGAAATGGCCAGAGGGTAATCGGCCTCAACATTCCTACTTTCAGGCCATTCGACCGTGCCGTCTTGATTGCTCCTTTGGCAATCCGGGCTGCTATTCCAAAAGCAATGACTATTAGCTCTGCATCTTCAACCATAAAGGCCTCGTAACTGGTTTCTTGTTTTTTGATCAATTGGTATCTGCGGAACAGACTCCAGTTTATCTCTTCCAGTTCACTTGGCTTTGAGGTAAATGTTTTAATAACTCTGCTCGGGTGTCCCTTAGCTCCTCTCATTGCGTTGCTTCTGACCGGCAATTCTTCAGGGGCTTCGTATTTGAATTCTACAGGCTCCATCATCTGCCCTAACATGGCGTCTCCAAGGATGATTACAGGAATTAAATACTTGTCGGCAAGGTCAAATGCGCGGTGGGTGAGGTCTGCCAGCTCCTGTCCCGATGATGGCGCTAATACTATGGTTCGATAATCCCCGTGACCTCCGCCCCGAGTAGCCTGGAAGTAGTCTGACTGAGAGGCTGATATACTTCCCAACCCTGGCCCGCCTCTGGACATATTGACAATGACTGCGGGAAGTTCGCAAGCTGCCAAATAAGAGATACCTTCCTGCTTGAGGCTGATTCCAGGGCTGGAGGAGGAGGTCATAGCTCTGGCCCCGGCCAGACTGGCTCCGTATACCATGTTTATGGCCGCAATCTCACTTTCTGCCTGGATGAAAGTACACCCCTTCTTCCTGCTCAGGTGGGTAGCCATATACTCGGTTAGTTCATTCTGAGGGGTAATGGGGTAACCGAAATAACCCTGACAGCCAGCCCTGATGGCTGCTTCGCCAATGGTGCTATTTCCATTCATAAGAACTCTAGCCACGGTAAACCTCTATTGCCACTTCAGGACATACTAATGCGCAGATAGCGCAGCCTGTACATTGGCCGCTATCATTTAAGAAAACTGTCAAATAGCCACTGACATTCAACTTATCGGAAGCAGAGATCGCGTCCTTGGGGCAGAAGGATATGCAGATTTGGCATCCCTTGCAAAGCTCCTGATCAACTTCAATATATCCCTTTATGCTGGTATCTGTCTTCCCTGAGCTCATTTGAGCAGCCTCCTGATAAAGCCCCTGGTACAACGCATCAATTCTAAGTCTCTAGCGCGTCAGAGTCAATCATGTTAGGGGCAAAGGCATTGATGTGATACTGTGCCTTGAGGGGAATCATAAAGCGCTGAGAGTGAAAACCGTAGATACATGAAGTGCAAAGTAGCACAGGCGACCCTGATGGAATTCCAATCGGCGTGTACAATACGTGGCCTACTCAGTCGAGGCACCGTGCCTACAAACGAGCAGCCTAATTTATGGCATTGTAGACTGACGTAAGCAATTTGGGCGAGACTTTTTGAGGGACATGAGTCAAGAAGCTTACGCCGGCTTGCCGAAGAGTATGGTGTTTCCTATGAGGCAGCCAGGGGGAGCCTTCGATCTCGTTCAGAAACGCACAAGTACTAACGAAGAAGTAGGGTCTTCTCAGATGGAAAATCAGCTTTTTGGGTAATTCCGATCGCGCAGTATCAGCTTTCACGCTGATCTATTCAAAACATCCCGGTACCGCACCTTGGGCACGTATGTGTGAGGGGATCTCAAATTTCCAGGTATGTGGTTCGCTTCTCTAGAGTTACTAGGAGTCGTTTGACAGGTGGGCCATTCCCACTTCGCTGACCCGGGCATATTCGTTGGCTATAGCATATCTTGCTGAGTTTTCGCGGCAGCTCTGAGACTTTCGCTACTTCAGGCAGAGCTTCGAGTCTGTTAGGCAGTCGGGCGAGATTTCCTGAAAAGAGCTTAATCGTGACACCTTTGCCTGCTGAGCCTCCCAGATCTAAGACTCTGATCTCAGGGAACTTTGTCAGCCGAGTCAGCATTTTCTGCATTTTACCTACATCCACGGTAGGCCTGATCTCCAATTCTGCTGTACCCTCGGAGGTCGCGGGCTTCTCCTTTCGATCGTTGCCTTCTCGGCTGGGCGCAGGTTGCCCCGGCATTGCTTTGACTGTTGTCTCCGCTGAGGCCTTGATTTCTGTTGCTTTCTCCTCTGATGTCTTGAAGATGCGCTGAGCCCGCTGCTCCGCTGCTGATCCTCTTTGTTGACAGATATCTTCGGCTTGCGCGATAATTTTCCCAGCTAGCGCCCTGGCTTTATCTTCCACCCTGGCAATAATATTGTCTGCGCGTGCCTCAGCTTTCTCTTCGGCCTGCGCGATAATCTTCTCAATTTGTGCCCTGGTTCTCTCTTCCGCCCTGGCGATGATGACCTCTGTGCCTGCCTCCGATTTCTCTTCCACTTGCGCGATAATCTTCTCAGCTTGAGCCTTGGCCCTCTCTTCCGCCCTGGCGATGATGACCTCTGCGCGTGCCTCGGCTTTCTCTTCCACCTGCCTGATAATCTTCTCAACGTGGGCTCTGGCCTTCTCATCCGCCCTGGCGATGATGACCTCTGCGCGTGCCTCGGCTTTCTCTTCCACCTGCCTGATAATCTTCTCAACGTGGGCTCTGGCCTTCGCTTCCGCTGCTTTAATGATACCCTGAGCTAATTGTTCCGCACCCGCAAATCTGTCCGGAGAACTCTTCCTGGCTTCTTGTCTGGCAGCGGGCGCTTGTCTCTCTACCTTCTCCTTTATTTCTTTCGCCTTGTCACTTGGCCTGCTCAGGGTGTTCTGTGCTTGCTCTCCATTTCTTCTTATTATTGTTCTCGCTGATTCCTCGGCTTCTTGCCTCGTGTCAAGAATAATTCCAGTGGCTTCCTTATCTGCTGGTCTGCGTACGGCAGCTTCAGGCCCGGACAGCTCCTGCGTTTTGCTTTTTAAAACTACCTCATCACTTACGTGTACCATAGAGGCTTTAGTGGGAAACAGCTCTCGTGCAGACTTCAGCCACCCGATCTTACGGGTAACTGAGGCTGGAGTAGCAGAAGGTTGCGGCGGGGCTATAATCCCCATGTCTGCAGGGCCATTCGCACTTGGGAGTTCTTCCAGGGTGAGCTTCTCGTATATCTCTACCCAGGCTTGTTTACTGCGATCCCAAACCCACGTGGTTCTGGGTTTAGACTGCTTTGCGTCTTCCCATCCGAATTTGCCGCTAGATTCAGCTTCCTGTACGGATTCTACCCCTGTCGTGGTTGCTCCAAGTTCGCTTGGCTGAAGTGCCAATTGGTCTTCTACCACTACATGATTCGCTCGCTTGGATGATTTTCGCCAAGTGATAACCGGCATCAATAACTCCTGGGATGGACTAGCGGGGCCGCAGTGTCCATCTTAATTCAGCAACCGTGTTAAGCATCCGAGTTCTTCTGTGAGTTCTCATCGGGTCATAAGCTGGAACAACTTGACAAAACAATGCAATCAGGTGTTTCCACGAGGCTGCTTTGTCGATCACAGAAGGTAGCACAGCGATGATCCGAATATGAAACAACCATAGATCACATGCCGCTCTCCCCATAGCAGTGAAGGGAGCAAGAATCGTACATATGACTCTGGGGGACGCTGGAGACGGACGCCCCCAAGTTAATTTTCATTTTGTCATTTTGGCTCGTGCACTACCTCCTAATCGTATACTACCACCACCTCGACTCTTTATTCTATCCCTTCCCGTACACTATGTGTCAAGAGAGTTATCCACAAAGTTATCCACAGAAGACTCATTTTATTGCCCCTGTCGTTTCTATGACTCTCGCGGGCAATCCTTGTGTAACAAGCATAATGAGGCTGGATGGATGGCTGTCCGCAGCAGGATTGCCGCTTAGATGAGCGCGCTTTTTGGAACACCTTGCATGCGAGTCGGTATCAGGCATCTCTATGCAGCAACTTCCCCTGTTCATGACTAAATATCTGGCAATCTAGCTGGGAAGCATTGGGTTGTATTGAGGAATCGATGCGATATTGTGCCTTGCAGGAAGCTGTCGAATTGTAAGGGGCCAAAACTGGAGAAATGCAAGGTGGGAAGCGGAGCAATGGCGACCCCGATGGGATTCGAACCCACGATCTTCGGCGTGACAGGCCGATATGTTAGACCACTACACTACGGGGCCGCGAAATCAACTGAATCCTGCGCAGATTGTATCAAGTCACCCTTCGTTTTGTCAAGCTGCGTGATCGAAGGCATCCGATATCGTTGACAATAAGGCCGCCTGCTGCTAAAATCCCTACTGGATTACTGGGAATTATCCCGGCACAGGGGTTTTCGGTTTGAAGTTCTCAAGCAGGTCACATTATGGTCTACGGGCGATGGTGAGCCTGGCACGTAGTTATCCCGGCAGGCCAGTGCCACTGGCGGATATTGCCAGGGCAGAGAACATATCATTGAGCTACCTGGAGCAACTTATGGCCAGCTTGCGCAAAGCAGGCCTGGTGGAGAGCACTCGGGGGGTTCATGGAGGCTATCAACTGGCCGCTGCCCCGGCCTCGATGACTGTGGGCCAGGTGTTTCGTGCCCTGGAGGGGCCCATTGCCCTTGCTGAGTGCGCCTCGGAGGTGGGAAAACCTGGTTCCTGCAAGAGAGAGATGGATTGTCCCTCAAAGACCTTCTGGGAGAATATGCGCAATAACATTGCTCAGGTACTCGATGCAACTACCCTTGCGGACCTATATCATAGCGGCGAAGTGAGAGTCCGCTAATTGCTCGTTTGGAGATGAGATAAGTGGAACGAAAAACAGTATATATGGACCATGCAGCAACAACCCCCGTGCATCCCAGTGTTCTGGAGGCGATGCTCCCCTATTTCAGCCGTAGCTATGGCAATCCCTCCGGCATTTATGGCATAGGCCAGGAAGCGCGCAAGGCGGTTGATGAAGCGAGGGCAACCGTGTCTTCGATATTGGGATGCAGGCCGAGCGAGGTAATTTTCACCAGCGGAGGCACCGAGTCGGATAACGCCGCACTGAAAGGGGCTGCCTTTGCTCTAAAGGAAGAAGGCAATCATATCATCACCTCAACGATTGAGCATCATGCTGTGCTCAACACTTGCCAATATCTGGAGAAAGTTGGCTTTGAAGTTACTTACCTGTCGGTAGACCAGTTCGGGATGGTTAATATCGAGGATCTCGAAAAGGCTATAACCGATAAGACCGTTTTGATCAGTATTATGCTGGCCAATAACGAGATTGGGACAATTGAGCCTGTGTCTGAGTTCGCCAAGTCGGCCAAAGCCAATGCCAAACATAGTAGAATTTTGTTCCATACCGATGCTGTTCAAGGCGCCAGCGTGCTTGATCTGGATGTGGATAAGCTTGGTGTGGATATGCTGAGTCTGTCAGCTCATAAGTTCCATGGCCCCAAGGGAATGGGTGTTCTCTACCTTAGGGAGGGGACCCGATTCATACCGCAGCAGACAGGTGGGGCTCAGGAGGGTAACCGCAGGGCAGGGACGGAGAATGTCGCTGGCATCGTGGGAACTGCGGCTGCCCTCAGACTGGCTGCTGAGAACAGGGAAGCTAGCAGCCGACATTGCCAAAGGTTGCGCGATCGCCTTATCGAGGGAATTCTTACTCGGATAGAAGACACTTATCTGAATGGGCACCCGACATTGCGGCTGCCTAACAATGCGAACATATCTTTCCGGTATGTGGAAGGGGAAGCTATCTTGCTCAATCTGGATTTGCAGGGCGTGTCTGCGTCGAGTGGCAGCGCATGTACAGCAGGCACTGAGGAACCTTCTCATGTTCTCCTCGCCACAGGAATTTCCCCCGAGATGGCACATAGCAGCTTGCGCTTCTCAGTAGGTCCTGCCAATACCGATGATGAGATTGAATATGTACTTTCTGTACTGCCGGGTATAGTTGAGAGGTTGAGGGCGATGTCACCCCTGGTGGCTGCAAGAGAATGGAATGGGGGGAACGATGTATAGCGACCTTGTTTTAGAGCATTTTTCGAATCCTCGCAATGTTGGCTCCATACCTGATGCTGACGGTGTGGGTTTGATCGGAAGCTCCATTTGTGGGGATATGATCAAGATATTCATCAAAGTCAAGGATAACCGCATCGGCGATATCAGGTTTCAGACCTTCGGCTGTGGTGCGGCTATTGCTACATCGAGCATGATCACTGAGATGGTCAAGGGCAAGACTGTGGAGGAGGCACGCGGAGTGACCAATGAGGCGGTTGCCGCGGCATTGGGCGGTCTCCCCCCGGGCAAGATGCACTGCTCCAACCTTGCTGCTGACGCTATGAACAAGGCGCTGGATGACTATGAGGGCATAGGCACGCGCAAAAGCAGGAAACCTTTGATCGATAAGGGCTTTGGAGTGCGAGGTGGACGGGAGATGCCATCGGAGGAAATGAAGCGTCCACCTGAGCATTGATGCTCGTTGCGTCCCAGCTATAGGACTCCTCCTAGTGATAAGGTGTCTTTCGCTTTCCTGCCTCGCTTTGGTGTGACAACAGGAGTTAGCTGAAAGCTCGATCACTCCCCTTCAAGGAACCACTCAAGTGAGTGCAGCTTCTTGTTCCAGGGTTGCTCAGGCGATGGAATTCGGTCATAATATCGAGGTTGCCGCACGATGGATTGAGTTCTAAAGAAATAGTTACATCCGGCTACTAAAGCTGTATTTTGACAAAGCAGGTAAGGTAGCTGGTTGGAGGTTTGACAAGTGGCAGAACAGGCGCTTTCGGGACTGAAGGTAGTGGAATATGGCAGCTTCATTTCTGCGCCCTATTGCACAAAGCTGATGGCCGATCTTGGTGCCGAGGTGATAAAGATTGAGGAGCCGGGGCTGGGTGATGAGTCCAGGCGCTACGGGCCTTTTCCCGATGATATTCCTCATCCTGAGCGAAGTGGGCTTTTCCTCTATCTAAATGGAAACAAGCTGGGCACTACCCTGAATGTCAAAACGCGGACGGGACAAAAAATCCTGAGAGAGTTGCTAAAGGACGCAGATGTTTTTGTTGAGAGTAATCCGCCTAAGAAGATGGCTGACTTAAAGCTTGACTACGCTGCGTTGGGGGAATTAAATCCTCGTCTTATAGTTACCTCGATTACTCCGTTTGGGCAGACAGGGCCCTACAGAGACTATAAAGGCTATGCGATCAATACTGCTGCGCTCGGTGGACAGAGCATGCGCACCGGGGAACCTGACCGGGAGCCTTTGGCACCGGCGCTTTCGCAGAGTCATTACCAGAGCGGCGCTATGGGGGCTGCGTCGACATTTGGTGCTTTGTTTTCACGGATGTCCACGGGACTGGGGCAGCATGTCGATATATCGGAGGCTGAGGTGTGGGCTACTATTCATCTTGGCCACGGCGTACATTTGGGTGTTTTCGAGGGACGGAAGAGTATCAGGGCAGGGCATCGTACGATCAGCGTCTATCCCTGGTGCATCCTGCCCTGCAAAGATGGCTACATGTGTCTGATTGCTATTCAAGGTTATCAGTGGAAGAGATTCCTGGAGGCCATGGGAAGTCCGGAATGGATGAGTGATCCCAGGTTCAGAGACCGGATTGTGATGGCATTCGAGCATGCTGATGAAGTCGATTCCTTGGTGGAAGCCTGGCTGATAGAGCACACGAAGGAAGAGATCTTTGAAATGTGCCGGCAGGGACAGATAACATTTGCCCCGGTGAGAAACCTGGCCGAGGTTGCGCATAACCCTCACTTCGAGGAACGGGGCTATTTTGTGGAGATGGACCGGCGCTATGCAGGTACGCTGAAGTATCCGGGGGCACCTTACAAACTTTCGGAGACCCCGTGGCAACTGGAGCGCCCAGCCCCTTTGCTGGGGGAGCACAATGAGGAGATTTACTGTGGCCGCCTGGGGTACTCTAAGGAAGATTTAGTGAGGATGCGAAGAGGCGGAATTATCTAATGCAGACAAGGGAGAAGCATTGAGATGGCGGTTTATCCTCTACAAGCTTACCGTGTAGTTGATTTCTCATGGGTGTGGGCTGGCCCCTTGCTGGGAATGATCCTGGCCGACATGGGTGCCGAAGTGATCAAGGTGGAGACGAACAAGCGGCTGGATAGCGCCAGGCTGACGCCAGGCCGTTCGACTGTAGGCCCGGAGACAGACTTTGTGTTTCACAGCATGAATCGGAATAAGCTGGGTATCACCGTGGATATGTCCGATCCCAGGGGGGCAGAGCTGATAAAGGACCTGATAAAGATAAGCGATGTGGCGGTAGAAAACTTCTCGCCCAAGGGATTGAGGAACCTGGGCCTTCAATACGAAACCCTGAGTGGGATCAACCCCAAGCTCGTCATGATTTCACTGCCGGCTGCCGGGCAGTACGGGCCCCTTTCGGATATTGTTACGTATGCCCCATCATTAGGTGCCCTCTGCGGATACTCAAGCTTAATTGGCTATCCCGGGGAACGGGTGCTGGGGGAGCAAACGCCCTATCTCGATGTCAACTCGGCCATACATGGCGCTTTTGCAGTGATGGCTGCCCTCTACTATCGCGAGAGGACGGGGAAGGGGCAGTATATAGATATGGCCCAGATAGAAGTGGGGGCTTCTACCATTGGTGAGGCGTTCATGGAGTACTTCATGAACGGAAGGGTAATGGGAACAACAGGGAACCGCAACCCGGTAATGGCTCCTCATAACAATTACCCGTGTTTGGGGGAGGGAAGGTGGGTCTCTATCGCAGTTAAGACCGACGATGAGTGGCTGAGCTTCTGCAACGCCATTGGTAATCCACCCTGGACTGAGGATGTAAGGTTCAGCGATAAGTTCAACAGGATGAGAAGCCAGGACGAACTGGACAGGCTTGTCTCCGACTGGACTATCGGACACACCGATTATGAGGTGATGGATATTCTGCAAAAGGCGGGTGTGGCCGCGACTCCTTGCCTGGACCTAATGGAGAGATTCTCTGACCCTCAGTTCGAGGCGAGAGGGACTCATTTGCAGGTTGAACATCCAGCGACTGGCGTTGATATTATTGCAGGGATACCCTTCAAGCTTAGCGATACACCGTGCGAAGTTCACCGACATGCCCCTCTTCTCGGCGAGCACAATGAATATGTTTTTGGCGAGCTTCTATCCAGGACGAAGGAAGAGATCGCTCAGCTAATCGAGGATAAGGTGATCTACTAAGCAAGTATTCAGCCATCAGCTTTGATCAAATCCCCCTGAATCCCCCTTTTCTAAAGGGGGACTTTTTTGAGCTATTGAAAAAGCTGAATGCTGATAGCTGAACACTTACCGCGGTTATCAGTTGCGGGGCAACCCCAGCCCCCTGGTAGCTATGACGTTGCGGTTGATCTCTGATGTGCCGGCGCCAATGGTGTCGCCAACGCTGAACAGGTAGACAGTCTGGACCATACCGCGAATCGGGGCTTCAGATACTGACCCCATCTGGCCATAGAGCCCCATCATCCCCAGCCCGGCATTTGAAAGCCTCTGGCCCAGCTCGGCGCAGAAGTTCTTGCCCATTGAGGCCTGATAGTCAGGGATGAGACCCTTGTCCTCCATGGAGGCGATATTGTAGCACATCAGACGCCCTACTTCGCACTCGATAGCAAATTCGGCCAGCCTATGACGGACAATAGCATCCTGATTCAGTGTTTTGCCGTTACGTCTGGTCTCGCTGGTGTATTTTATTAGCTCATCTACCAGACGGCGGTTTCTTCCTAAGAAATCTATGCCAGCGGTCCTTTCGAAAGAGAGGGCTGTCATAATGACTTTCCAGCCTTGGTTCTCCTCCCCCACAAGGGAGTCAGCCGGGATATGTACGTCATCGAAAAAGACCTCGGAGTTTTCGGGGCAATCGGCGAGATTGATTAAAGGGTTAACTGTAACACCCGGTGTCTTCATGTCGACGAGGAAGACGCTGATGCCTTTGTGTCTGGGCGCGTCGATATCAGTCCTAACCCCCAGCCAGCACCAGGAAGCGCGGTGAGCGGCGCTTGTCCAGACCTTCTGCCCGTTGATGATGTACTCTTCGCCTTTTCTTACGGCTCGGCACTTCAGGGCAGCCAGGTCGGACCCGGCCTCGGGCTCGCTGTAGCCGGTGCACCAATAGGTTTCACCGGCAGAGATACCCGACAGGTGTTTTTTCTTTTGCTCTTCGCTGCCGAAAAGTATCAGGGATTGCCCAATCCAGCTTACACCGCCTACACCCATGTCGGCCCCGGGCACCAGGTTATATGCCATCTCCTCGCGATAGATAAGGTATTCCGTGTGGGTGGCAGCGAGACCGCCGTACTCCTTGGGCCAGGCCATGGTGAGCCAGCCTCGCTGGGACAGTTTCTTGGATGTCCGCTGGGCTACCTCCCAACTGTAGTCATCGCCGTATTCCTCGGCGTATCCGCCGCCTCTCCAGTCGGGTGGCAGTTCCGTTCTAGCGAACTCCTTTAGTTCACTCCTTAGTGTCTGCTCTTTCTCCGAGAAACCGAAATCCATGTAATCTTCGCTCCTTTCGCAAAAAAAAGGGAGTTTGAAAAAGCGCACTGATATGATAAAATACCCTAAGGCTTTAGTCAAACATAAAAGGGGGCTTATATGGAACAGCGCAAGATGATAGATGTCCCGAT
>Ga0114946_10001473_pt1 | contig 16269 bp, 16 predicted proteins | sample WalLakDeSediment_FD_88676 | JGI IMG/M metagenome (GOLD analysis project Ga0114946, IMG submission 88676) | Lake sediment microbial communities from Walker lake, Nevada to study Microbial Dark Matter (Phase II) - Walker Lake 11/02/13 Deep Sediment | ecosystem: Environmental > Aquatic >... | reverse complement strand
TCGAGCGCGTCGAACCCGGCGCGGACGGCCGGCACCTGGTGCTCATGTCACACCGCAAGCACGTGGAGCGGCACCTGTGCGAGGGCGAATCGAGCGGTTCGTGCCGCGTCACGGTGCAGTTCTCCAGCCAGGGAGGGTTCTCGGCTTTCGTCGAGATGCGTCCCGAGGACCTGGTCCCGGGGCTGGATCGAGTGCAGCCCGGCACCCTGCTCAAGGTCTACGGCCGGGTGCGCTGTGAGATCGACGAACTCGATCAGGTCGAGTGCGAGTACGACGATCGGGAAGGCGTGGTGCTCGAGGCGGTCTGGTACCGCCAGTGGCCCGCCCGTCACTTCGTCACCACCCGCGCCGCCGGGGGCATGCGGCGCTAGATCCCGCTCGGGAGCCCGGCGGCGGGGCGCGCCGGGTCCGGGCCGGCGACGAGTTCGTCGAACAGCCGCGCCAGGGACAGCCACGAGGCCTCGTCGAGGTCGCCCCCGCCGAGCCGGGGCAGCGCCAGGAGCGGCAGCCCCGTGGCCTGCCGCAGCCGCTCCAGACCGCGGCGCTGGGTCTCGCGCCGGGCCGCCAGGTCCCGCCCCGGCAGCAGCCAGTCCGCGTCCCCGCCCGCCTCCTCGATCATGGCCTCCATGTCGTCCGCCGGGTCGTCGGCGACCACCCCGTTGACGACGAGCCGCCGCGGCGGGAAGCCCATTCTTCCGAGAGCTTCCACCAGTTCGATGGTCTCGTTGACCACCAGTTCCTCGGGCAGGCACACGGGCAGCACCTCGAACCGCGCCGGATCGTCCATCAGCGCGACGCGCTTCATCGCGTCCTCGCGCATCCTCCCCCCCGGCACGCCGGCGAGGATGGCCCGCGGCAGGGCCAGCAGTTCGAGCCCGTGCCCGGTTGCCGGCGAATCGAAGACCACCATGTCGTACTCGGGCCGCCCGTCGATCTCCCGCAGGGCGTGGTAGGACGCCTTGCCGAACACCGCCCATTCGGCCAGCCCCGGGACCGCGTCGAGGAAGGAGCGCACCGCCCGGCCGCCCAGCAGCAGCCGGTGGAGCGCCTGATTCCTCAACACCTGCATCGCGTACTCTTCCCTGGCGGCGCGCGGTTCCAGGTTGGCCACCCTCAGCCGCGGGCCGACGCGCCTGGGCTCCGGCCCCAGAAAAACACCGCCCAGCAGGCCGGTGTAGCGCAGGGGCGCACCCGCCAGGCAGACCAGGGTGTCGCGCCCGCGGCGGGCGGCCGTGTGGCCGACGATCATCGAGACGGTGGTGCGCCCGGTGCCGCCCTTTCCCGCCACGATCACCAGGCGCCGGTCGAGGAGATCGGTCATTCGCCGTTTCGCTGGAGGGTGCCCGCTTCGCCGGCCGCGGCCGCCCGCAGCGCCTCGACGACCTCGCGGGCCGCCCGCGGTTCGACCCCGGCCAGCCGCAGGCGCCAGGGACCCAGGATCAGCGCCAGGTGGCTTTGCCCGTGGCCGCGGAAAACGACGAAGCAGGCCAGGAGGTCGAGCAGGACGCCCGCAGCCACCACGCCCGCCCCCAGCAGCGCCAGGTGGGGAAAGCCCGCGCGCAGGCCGTCCACCACCCACTGGGCCCCGATCCAGGCGCCGATGGCGAGGCAGCCGAAGCCCACCAGCAGGTGGAGATAGCGCCGGCGGTCCTCGATCCTGACGGCCGCCACCCCGGCTATGGGAACGACGGTCGTCGACTCGCGGATGGTCCTGCCGAGGATGCTCCGCCGCACTTCCAGCACCAAAGAACGCCCCTCGATCCTCACCGTGCCGGTGGAACCGAAGCCCAGCAGGTAGCGGCCGGCCAGGATCAGTACGCCGCGGATCAGGGCCACGCCGGTGACCAGGGCCAGAATCCTGAGCGGTGCCCAGAGCAGGCGCCGGGTGACCTGTCCCGTGGCCGCGGGCCAGTCGCGCCGATCGTCGCGGCCTTCGTTCGCGGCGGTCACGATGGCGGATCCTTGAGCGGACGACGCTCCAGTTCGATGTCGATCAACTCCCCCGATCGCTGGACCTTGAGCCTGGTGCGGGTTCCCACCGGCCCGCGCAGGGACTCGCGCACCTGCTCGAAGGGCAGATCGGTCACGTCCATGCCGTCCACGGCGAGCAGCCGATCCCCGACCTGCAACCCGGCCTGCTCGCTCCTGCTCCCGGGGCGGATCTCGTGAATCACGGTGCTGCGGTCCGACGGGCGGTAGCGGAACACGGCGTCCACGCTGCCGGTCCACTTGTCCGTTCCGCCGCACGCCGCCAACAGCAGCGGCAAGAGAAACAACGGCGCGCGATTCCTGCCGGCCATCTCGTTCACTCCGTCGGGGCGACCTCCGGTTCGAACCGCCCAAAAGGGACTTACATCATTTGCGTCGTCAAGCCCACATTTCGTGCATAATACCCGGCATGGACCGCGGCTCGCAACGGGCCGGCGGAAGAAGGGAGCCGAACATGAAACCAGGCATCGCGACGGTCGGCCTGTTCGCGGCCGGGACACTGCTTGCGGGCTGCGATCGGGAGAGCCCGACCTTCACCGCCGATGACGGCGACACCGAGAGCGAAACCGGCTCGGACACCGACACCGGCCAGGACACCGACACCGCCGAGGAAGACATTCCCCCCGATCTTCCCGCGGCGTGCGTCGTGGACTCGACGAGCGTTCCCCTGAGCGGCGGCGGAGACGGGCGCTGGCCCACGCTGGCGCGCGGCGAAGGCGAGATGCTGCTGGCCTGGGCCTACGACGGGCAGCAGGGATCGGCTGACTGGAACATCCAGGTCGCGACCCACGAGGCCGGGATCCCGCCGCTGATCGGGCAGCCCGACGAGCCCGTCGCCTGGTCCATCCTGTCGCAGAAGCCGGCGATGGCCGCTCGCGGGGATCTGTTCGGCCTGGTCTGGCTCGACTCCCGCTGGGATCCGGATTGCCAGGCGGACGATCAGCAGGCCTGCCTGCGGGAACCGGCGTTCATCGAACTGACCGCGGACGGGTCGCCCGCGGGCGACGCCGATCCGGTGCGGCTGACCGCGGGCGAGAGCATCGCCGTCAGGCCCGTGATCGCGGCCACGGACTCGGGCTGGATCGCGGTCTGGAGCCAGGATCAAACCGGCAACGCGGCCACGATCGAAGCGGTGGCCATCGACGGCACGGGTCAGCCGGGCGCGGTGCATGTCGTCTCCGGAGTCGACGCGGCCGCCAAGAGCTACCGCCCGGCGCTGGCCGCCGCTGGTGAACAGGCGCTGGTGGTCTGGTTGGATGCCGGGTACCAATCGATCAGCGCGATCCGGCTCGGGCCGGACGGGGCGCCCCTCGGCGGGATCCAGCCGGTGGTCGAGGGAAACTCCGTGGTCCATCCGCGCCTGGCCGCGGGTGACGGGGAGTTCCTGCTGACCTACGGCAGGCCGCAGGGAGCCGACATCGAGATCCGCGCCCGGCGGCTCGACACCGCGGGCGGCCCGCTGGGCGGCGAGCAACGGGTGACGTGGACCTCCGGCGACACGATCTTCTCCCATCCGGCCTGGAGCGGGTCGGAATGGGCCGTGGCCTGGCTCAGCGATCGGGCCAACGGCGCCGACGAGTGCGCCGTGGAAACCTGCCAGGCCCAGGTCTTCCTCACCGCGCTGGACGCCGACGGCGCGCCCAGGGCCGCGGAGGTGCAACTGTCCGCGGATGCGAACCCCGCCAGCGAGATCGAGCTGTCCTGGAGCGGGACCGGATGGCTGGCGCTCTTCGAGTTGCGGCGCAACCTGCGCCAGCAGGTCTCCTGGAGCCACGCCTTCTGCGAGCGGGCAGGGGAGGGGACCGCGCCGGGACGGGATCGATGACCGCCGCGAGCGCCGCCGCTTTCGACAGGCTGGCCGGCCGCGTGATCGTGGCCGGGTTCGACGGCTGCGATCTGCCGGGCGATCTCGTCTCCGAACTGGGCGACGGAGCGCTGGGCGGGATCGTGCTGTTTCGCCGCAACATCGGCGACCGACGCCAGGTGGCCGCGCTGCTGGAAGAGGCGCGGGCCGCGGCGCCGCCCGCCTCGCCGCCGATCGCGGCCGTGGATCAGGAAGGCGGCCGGGTGGTGCGGCTCGGGGAGCCGCTGACGGTGCTGCCCGCGGCGCGGGCGATCGGCGCCGCGGGCAGGCCCGATCTCACCGAGCAGGCCGGCGCGCTGGTGGGCGCGGAGCTGTGCGCCCTGGGATTCACGATGAACCTGGCGCCGGTGCTGGACGTGGACACCAACCCCGCGTCCCCGGTGATCGGCGATCGCTCCTTCGGCCCGGAGCCGGCGCCGGTGATCGAGCACGGACTGGCCTTCGCCCGGGGCCTTCGGTCCGGCGGGGTCTGGCCCTGCGCCAAGCACTTCCCCGGTCACGGGGACGCCGGCGTGGACAGCCACCGGGCTCTGCCTCGGGTGGACCACGACGGCGAGCGCCTCGAGCGCGTGGAGCTGGAGCCTTTTCGCGCCTGGGCCCGCGCCGGGCTGGGACCGGTGATGACCGCCCACGTGGTGTATGCCGCCCTCGATCCGGACCATCCGGCCACCCGCAGTTCCCGCATCCTCGTCGGGGTGCTGCGCGAGCGCCTGCGCTTTGTCGGCGCGGTGCTCTCCGACGATCTGGAGATGGGCGCGGTGAGCGACTCCGGCGGCGCCGCGGAGACGGCGCTGCTCGCCTCGCGGGCCGGGGTGGACGGGATGCTGGTGTGCCGCGATCCCGCCGTCCGCCACGAGGTGCGCACCATTCTGGCCCGGGCCGCGCGATCCGAACCGGCGCTGGCGAGCCGCCTCGAACGCGCGGGAGCGGCCCTGGCGGCGCTGGCCCGGCCGCCCGGGCCGGCCCGGGCGGCGGATTGGATCGGCTCCGATACCCACCGGCGCGAGCAGGCGCGGATCCTGGAGGCCCTGGAGGCGGAGGGGGCTCGTCCGTGACCGTCCACGGCAACCTCGCCGGGCTGAAGCCCGCGCACCGTCGGGCCTTGGAACGCCTGGGCCGCCGCCGGGTGCCGCCCTCTAGCATCGTCACGCCCGAGCTCGCCGGAGCCCTGACCCTGCTGTCCGCCGAACTGGGGCGGCAGGTGGGAGTGTTCATCGATCGCGGCGGGCAGGTGACCCACGTGGTGGTCGGCGATGCCGGGCGCATCGTGCTGCCGGACTTCGGCCGCCTGCGCGCCGGGGAGCGGCGCTTCCGCGGGTTGCGCCTGGTGCACACCCACCTGCGTTGCGAGGCCTTGACCCGCGACGACCTCACCGACCTGACCCGCCTGCGCCTGGACCTGGTGGCGGCGGTGGGCGTGGGCGAAGGCGGTTCCCCGGGGGCGGTCTACTACTCCCACCTGCTCCCGCCGTCCCCCCGGGGTGGGCTCTACCGGCAGATCGGGCCGGTGAACCTGGGGATGCTGGGCGAGGACTTCGGCGCGCTGATCTCCGCCCTCGAGGCGGAGTTCGGCGCGGTTTCGAGGGCGCGGGTGGTGGAACTGCCCGAGGGGCGGGCGGTGATCGCCAAGGTGTTCACCGATCGCCGCCGCACCGTGGAAGCGGAGCAGGCCCTCGACGAGCTGGCCGAACTGGCCCTCACCGCCGGGGTGGAGGTGATGGATCGCGTGCTGCAACTGCGGCCGAAGCCGGATCCGCTCTACGTGCTCGGCCGCGGCCGGCTCGAGGACGTCACCGTGCTGGCGATGCAGCACGACGCGGATCTGCTGATCCTCGACACCGATCTCGGACCCAACCAGGCGCGGGCCATCGCCGAGGTCACCGACCTGAGGGTCATCGATCGCACGCAGTTGATCCTGGACATCTTCGCCCAGCGGGCCCACTCCCGGGACGGCAAGCTCAAGGTCGAGCTGGCCCAGCTCAAGTACCTGATGCCCCGCCTCGGGCAGCGCGACGACTCGCTCTCGCGCCTGACCGGCGGCATCGGCGGCCGGGGCCCGGGCGAGACCAAGCTGGAGATCGGCCGGCGCCGCGCCCGGGAGCGGGTGGCCCGTCTCGAGAAGAAGCTCGTCGAACTCGGCCGCGCCCGGTCCCAGCGGCGCTCGCTGCGCCGTCGCGCCGAGGTGCCGGTGGTGTCCATCGTCGGCTACACGAACGCCGGCAAGTCGACCCTGCTCAACAGCCTGACGCGCTCCGAGGTGCTGGTGGAGGACCGCCTGTTCGCCACCCTCGAGACCTCCAGCCGGCGCCTGCGCTTTCCCCGGGATCGGGAGGTGATCATCACCGATACGGTCGGCTTCATCCGCGATCTGCCCAGGGATCTGCTGGACGCGTTCAAGGCCACGCTCGAGGAACTGCACGACGCGTCGCTGCTGCTGCACGTGGTGGACGCGGCCGATCCCGCGTGGGACGAGCGCATCGGCTGGGTCGAGCGGATCCTGGGCGACCTGGGGCTGGGGGACACGCCGCGGCTGCTGGTCTTCAACAAGGCCGACCGCCTGCCGCCGGGTCGGGCCGCGGACCTGGCCGCCGGGCGGGACGGCGTGGCCATCGCGGCCCTCGATCGGACGACCCTGCGCCCGCTGCTGGAGCGCATCTCGCGCCGGTTGTGGCTCAGCGGCGAGGACGCCCTGCTGGACGACCCGCCCGGAACTCAGGGGATGTAGTCGAAGGGGCCCATGTCCACCTTGATCCCGGGCAGCCCGTGGCCGGGCGTCTCGGCCCAGAACTGCCCGCTGGCGTCATGGCTGGGCGCGACGGTCTCGTCGGAGAAATCGATGCACGGCGATCCCCCGGTCAGGGAGTAGTCGCCGTCGACCCAGACGTACTCCTCGAACTCGTCGTCCCCGCCGCCGCCGTGCCAGTGGCCTTCCTTGGCGAGCAGCGGATCGAGATCGAACACGTGGTGGCCCGGGTATCCGCCCTGGATCGTGCTGAAGCGGGCTGCCGCCATGCCTCCGTCTTCGTTGCGGATCTCGTCCGGGAGATCGCCCCAGAGGATCGAGTTGACGATCTCGGGCGAGGCCAGCTCCGCGTTGAACAGCCCGCCGCCGGCGAGCAGGGCGCGATTGCCGTGCAGCAGGCAGTTGATCAGGGTCGGTTCGGCCCGGGGGCCGTTGTGCACCCCGCCGCCGCTGGTGGCCCGGTTGCCGGTGACGGTGGTGTTCACCACCCACGGGGAATCGAAGAGCACGGCCAGCCCTCCGCCGTTGCGGCTGCCCCGGTTGCCGGTCACGCGGGTGGAGAAGATCTTCCCGAAAGTGGTGATCAGGTAGGCGCCGCCCGCGTCCCGGTTCGCCCGGTTGTCGTGGATGACGCTGCGGTTCAGCTCGATCTTGGTCATGTGGGCGAGGATCCCGCCGCCGTCGCGGACGGCCGCGTTGCCCCGCACGTCGACGTTCTCCATGATCACGGAGCCGCCGTAGGTCGCCACCGCTCCGCCGTCCGTGCCCGCGGTGTTGCCCTCCAGTTCCACGTTGTCGATCTTGATCGAGCACCCTCGGTTGTAGACGGCTCCGCCGCTTCCGCCGGCCGCGTTGGATTCGAGGACGGCTTCCGCCAGCTTCGGGTGGCATGCGCCGTAGTGCTGCTCGAAAAAGACCGCGCCGCCGTCGATGTCGGCCCGGTTGTCCAGGAACTCGACGTCGGTGAATGAGGGAAAACCGTTGATCGAATAGACCGCGCCGCCGTTGACGGCTTCGTTGTCCTGGAACACCGTGTCGGCGAACGAGGGCTGCAGGGCGTAGATGAAAACCGCGCCGCCGTCGATGGCGCGGTTCTCGCGGAGCACGCAGTTGCGCACCTTGGTGGATGCGGCGTTGAGGTACAACCCTCCGCCCCGGTGGTGCGGCGGATCCCCGTCGGCCAGGCCGCCCTGGACGATGAAACCGTCCAGGATCGAGTCGCTGGAGCCGAGGACGACGTGATACGAGTGCCCCGCACCGTCCTCTTCGCGGCCGTCGATGATCGTGGGGTGGGACGGGATGTCTCTCTGATGGAGGAGCTTCTCGGTTCCCGCGAACCCGCCAAAGACGGAAACCCCCGGGCGGAGCTTGATCGAATTGGTGGGCGACCAGACGTAGGAGCGATAGAGCCCCCCGGCTACCCATACCTGGCAACCCCCGTGGATCAGCGCCGCCGCGAACGCCGAGTCGATGCCGCTCTGGATGTCGGTGAACGCCGTGTTCCAGGTGAAGCCGCACTCCGGGTTCTCGGAGGCGAAATTCACGTAGCGAATGCAGCGGCCGTCCAGATCGAGGTAGTGCTCCTGACAACCGGGATCCTGGGGCGTTTCCGTCTCGGTTTCGCTGTCCGTGTCCTGCTCGAATCCCCAGAACGGGACGCGATCCTCGTCGTCGTCCCAGGAACCGCACCCGGCCAGCGCGATCAGCAAGATCGGGGCGCAGGCGGCTTGGAGCTTGCTCATTGCTGGTTGGTGCATCTCGATTCCTCCATTTTCAGGCGACAGAACCCGGGGATTTCTGTCCCCATGCCGTCAATATATAGCAACTTGCGTGCCATTCGCTCGAGAAAAGCGCGGGAAGCCCGGATCGCTCAGTCCTGGGCGGGTCGGCGTCCGAGGGCGGCCTCGATCTCCGCGAGGAGACGCGCTCCATCGGGCGCGTCCAGCACCGCGGCCGGCTGTTCCAGCATCACCCGTCTCGCCTCCCAGGGGGCCCCAGCCTGCAGGAACAGAGCCCCGCGTTCGGCCAGGCTCGCGGCGTCGCCATCCTCGACCGGAGGCAGGGCCAGCAGGTGACGCCTCGCCCGGGCCAGACGCCCGTCTGCGATCAGCAGCCGCGCCAGCGTCAGCCGCAGGTCGGGGTCGATGCCGCCGGCCGCGGCGGCGATTTCCAGCATCTTCGCCGTTTCGGTCTGGTCTCCGCTGTCGAGCCAGACCGGCAGGCGGTCGGCGATGGCCGGTCCGGGCGCCGGCGCGAGTTCGGCGAATCGTTGCAGGTGCCGCCGGGCGCCATCCAGGTCGCCGAGCGCGATGTGGACATCGGCCAGCGCCAGATGCGCCCCGGCACGGTGCGGTCGCTGCGCCAGGATCCCGGCCAGCAGTTCCGCGGCCGCGCGACTCTCGCCCAGTTCCAGCAGCCGCCGGGCGAGCCAGAGGGCCGCGTCCGCGGCCAGAGGCTCGACGCGGACAGCCCTTCGCGCGGCTTCCAGGGCGGCCTCGGTCTCGCCCGCCGCCAGCTCCATCTCCGCCAGCAGCAGCCAGGCGTGCTCGGCCGTGGGATCCGAGCGGAGGGCCCGGCGCAGTCGCCGCCTGGCCTCGGCAACGTGCCCGAGGAGGGCCAGGGCCCGCGCGTGCTCGGTGAGCAGGGCGGCGTCATCGGGGTCGAGATGGGCGGCGGCCCGGAGCAGCCGCTCGGACTCGGCGTCTTCGCCGCGCTCCCTGGCGATGAACCCGCGAAGGGCCAGTTCCCGGGCCCGGAAGCCGGCGGCCCACGGATCGGGTACCGCGGCCAGGGCCGGGATCAGGTCGGCGGCCCTCGGGTCGAGGGGATCGCGGCGACCGCCGCAGGCCAGAAACAGGAACAGAAACAGGAACAGGAGCGGGAGGCTCGGGGCGGGCATCCTCCATGCGGGGGAGCGGATCATTCCAGGTGCTCGCTGATCAGCCTGTTCTCGCCGGGCTTGAGGGTGATGGTCAACTCTTTCGAGAGGTTCTTCACCGGGTTCGTCAGCACCAGCCTGTGCCGCCCGGGTTGAACGGCCAGATCCCGGATCGGCGTTTCGCCTATGCGCTTGCCGTTCATGGTGACGGTGGACCAGGGCTGGGTCACCACGTTCAGCGTCGCCTTCCTGGACGGCGGGGCCGGGGCCGTCTTGCCCTTCGGTTTCTCCTCGAAGGACACCTCGACCTGGTCGAGCGGCGCGGCGTCCGCCGCCGCCGGGGCGGCATCGGCGTCGCCCTCGGGGTCCGGAGGCACCGCCGGACCGGGCGCTGAAGACTCCCGGTCCGGGGCCCGGATCGAGGCGACCGGCGGGTCCCCCGTCACGACGGGCGCATCACCCGCATCACCCCGGCCGACACCTCGAAGTACGACGACCAGCCCGGTCACGGCCAGCAGCGCCGCGGCCACGGCCACTATCGGGCGCCGACCCCGGTTCGGGGCCGCCTCCAGCGCGGCGGTCACCTGCCGGGTGCCGCCATCGGCCGCCGCTTTCTCCGATCCCGCCACCTGTGTCTCGGCCAGCACCGAGACCTCGGCCTGCACCTCCTCGGTGCGGATGCCCGAGGGCTCACGGTCGTTCCGCTGTTCCAGGACCGCCAGGCGGGCCTCCACCCCGGTGGACTGCATGTCCCAGTCCTCGCCGGGGGCCCGGGCGGTCGCGACCCGCTCGATGAACTCCGCGAGATCCGAGGCGCGGGGCCGAAGACCGCGGCGAGCGAGCAGGCCATGGAGCGCCTGCTGCATCTCGGCGGTGTCCCGGAAGCGGTCGTCGAGGTTCGCGGCCAGGGACCGATCCAGGATCGCGTCCACCTCGCCGTCGGCGGCGTGGGCCCGTCCGTCCTTGAGCTTGGTGCCGACGAGCAGTTCGTGGAGCACCGCGCCGCAGGACCAGACGTCGGCCCGGGAGTCGACGGCCCACCCGGCGGCCTGCTCCGGACTCATGTAGCCGGGCTTGCCCTTGATCACGCCGGTGCGGGTCTCGAACTCCCGCACCGCCGAGCGGGCGATGCCGAAGTCCAGGAGTTTCACCTGGCCGTCCTTCGACAGCAGGATGTTGGAGGGGCTGACGTCCCGGTGGACCAGTTGCAGCGGTCGTCCCTGGTCGTCCCGCTTCTTGTGCGCGTAGACCAGTCCCTCCAGCACCTCGGTCACCACGTACACGGCCAGATCGACGGGCCACTCGATGTCCACCACTCTGGCCCGGCCGTGCAGGCCGGCGAGGTCCTGTCCCTCCACGTACTCCAGCGCCAGGTAGTAGCGTCCGTCGATGCAGCCGAAGTCGAACACCGGGACGATGTTGCCGTGGACCATGCTCACGCCCAGGCGGGCCTCGTCGATGAACATGCCGACGAAATCCTTGTCCGCGGACAGCGCCGGGTGGATGCGCTTGATGCAGACGGTCTTCTCGACCCCGCGGCCGTGGATGGCGCGGGCCTTGAAGATCTCGGCCATGCCGCCCACCGCGACCTTCTCGAGCAGATCGTAGCTGCCGAATCGTTCACCCATGGTGCGGGCCTTATATCACGATTCCGCCGGATCCCCGTAACACCCGAAGCGCGGCTTGCCGCCGGTGCCGGCTGCCCGGCCATCGGCCAGGCCGCCTTTGGCAGTTGACCGGCGGGCGGCGTTCGATAGGATGTGGCTGTGAACAGGGGGGGGGTGAGGCCCCCGGGCCCGCCGCGAACGATAGAGGGAGCGTTCAATCCATGAGACGCGCAATGTACTCGATCGCCGTCCTCCTGGGGTGCCTGGCGCTGGCGGGATGCACGGTCACCGAAGAGAAGATCGAACTGTGGAAAACCACGCAGAACGGCCCCAAGAAGCTCGCGGGAGCGATGATCGACACCTCGATCGACACCCCGTTGCGAGCCAAGGCCGGGGTCGCGCTGGTGGCGATCAACGAATGGGACTTCTTTCGCGAGGCGTTCCAGAAGATGGAGCGGGCCGACGCCCAGGGAGTGATCCTGGGCATGACGCCGCTCCTCGGCGAACTGGTCGGCGGCGGCGGCCCGGACGCGACCATCACCAGGGAGCAGATCGACGCCAAGGACGCTCTGTTCATCACGTTGGACCACGCCGAGGGCGAGGCCCGCGAGGCCGTGAGCCGGCACCTGATCGCCTGGTGCACCCAGGGCCAGTACAACCAGCGGGCCATGGCGGGCCAGTACAACTCGAGGACCATCGTCCGCAAGCTGGGAGCGCCGGCGGCCGAGGCGATGATTCCGATGATGACCGTCGACGAGGTGACCAACGAGTACATCGCCAACCTGATCCGCGACATCGACGACGCGGCCGTGATCGAGAAGGCCTCGGCCCACTGGGCCGGGGTGCTCAAGGCCAACCTGGCCAAGGTCGGGGAGTTCCACATGGTGGTGGCGGGCGTCATCGGCGGCGAGGCCCTGGCGGATGCACTGGTCGAGCTGGCGTCGGCCAAGGACCTGAGCGCCGAGCTCCAGCGCTTCGCCCTCCGCGCCTACTCGATGGCCTTCGAGAAGGGACACATGAAGGCCTCGCCCGGGCGCATGGAACGCCTGTTCGAGATGGCGGAGAGCGCCGAGTACGACAAGTACCACCGCGAGGAGACCTACCTGACCATCGCCCAGATCGGCGAGGCTTCGGCCGCGGACCGGGTGGCCCGGCTGCTCCAGGAGAAGGACTTCTTCATGCGCCTGGTGGGGTTGCGTTGCCTGCTGCGGATGGACGGCCCCGGACAGATCGGCCGCGCGCTGGGAACCAGGGGGCTCGCCGCCTCGGCCCGGGAGATCGCGGAGGTCGTCGACTGGGTCGGCAGGTTCCCGGACCTGCGGGAGGCCCTGCTCGAGGTCGCTTCCTCCGGCACTCCTTTCGCCCGCGGCGTCGCGCTGCAGGCCCTCGCCACGGTTGGCGGCGCCGCGGACGCGGAGGCCATCGGCGGACTGGCCGGCAACAGGACGAGGCTGCCCAAGGGCTTCGAGCACGGCACCGTCGGTGAGGCCGCCAGGGCGACCGCCGAGAAGCTGAAGCAGCAGGAAGGATGAACAGATGACGTCACGGTCAACCGGAAGGAAGGCGCTACAGAGCTTCCACGCGCGCACCTCGCTGTGGGAGGCGTTCGTCCGCCGCGCCACGGAGATGGATTGCTCCGTGGACTACCTGATCAACGAGTCGATGCGCCTCTACGCATCGAGCCACGGTTTCCTGGAGGCGGATGAGGGGGCGCCCACGGGCCAGCAGCAGGCGACGCCCCAGCCGATGGCCGGCCACCAGCCGGTGCCGACGATGCGAGCCAGGCCCGCCGCCGGTCTGCCGCGACCGGGCGCCGTGTCCCCGGGGGCGCCGGTGCCGGTCCCGCGACCATCGCAGCCGCCGCCGCCGATGCGCGCCCCGGCGGCCGCCGGACCGCCGACCCTGCCGAGGCCCGGCGGGAGCATGGGTTCGGGTGCGAGGCCGGCACCGGCGGGGCCGCCGCCACGGCCTTCCCTGCCGCCGCCGCCGCGCCCTCACAGCGGGGTCGCCGCCGCCGGCCCGGCCCACCCGCCGCTGATGCTGGTCTTCCAGGGGCGCAAGGTCCCGATCGTGCAGGACCAGTTCATCATCGGCCGCGGGTCCAAGTCCTCGGATCTGGCGATCAAGGACGCCAACATCTCGCGCAAGCACGCCGCGGTGATCTTCCACAACGGCGCCTACTACATGAAGGATCTGGGCAGCACCAACGGCGTCGAGTACAAGGGCAAGCCCGTCGATTCGAAGCGCATCGACGAGGGCGACGTCTTCACCATCTGCGGCCACGACCTGCACTTCACCTACTCGGGCTGAGGCGGAGATTCCGGGACTCGTTGCGTGCCGTCAGGGCGCCGATGGCCAGCCGGACGAGGATCCCGTTCGGGCCGGCCCCGGCGCTCATCGGTCGTCCGCCCCCACCAGGGCCTCGGCCAGCGCCGCGCCGCGGCCGCTGCCGGAGAGGGTGAGACGGCGCCTCTCCCCGTGTCCCAGCTCGAACGAGACCGTGAGCGCCCCGCGCGGCCAGTGATCCAAGAAGCGATCGCACCACTCCACCAGGCACACGCCGTCGCCTTCGTAGTACTCCCAGATGCCCAGCTCGTAGAGGTCGTCCGCCGCGTTCAGGCGGTAGAAGTCCATGTGGTACACGGGCAGGCGGCCGCCGCGGTACTCGTTGACGATGGTGAACGTGGGACTGGACACCCCGGCGTCGTCGCCCACCCCCAGGGCCAGGGACACGGCCGCGGCCAGGCAGGTCTTGCCCGCGCCGAGATCGCCGCAAAGGCCCACCACGTCCCCGGGACGCAGCAGCGACGCCAGCCTGCGCCCGATCTCGCGGGTCTGTTCCTCTCCGTCTATTTCCAGCAACTGCCTCATGGCCGATGATTCATACCAGGACCGGCGCTTCGTGATCCAGTCCCTTAGTCCACCGTCCACCCCCTGGCCGCGAGGTTCATCACCGCCCGAGAGCCGCCGGGCGAAGGCGTGGCGTTTGCGGGCCGCGGCGGGCGTGGTATGGTCCGGCCGATGTACCGCGAAAGATTCCTGGAGACGCCCGCCGGGGAGATCCTGGTCCGCTGCGCGGGCGAGGGATCCGCGCGCCTGCTGGTTCACGGACTGTTCACCTCGGGCCTGACCTTCGATCGCTACCTCGAGCGCCTGCCTCCCGGCGTCGCGGCCGCGGCCCTCGACCTGCCCGCGGCCGGGTCCTCGCGCCCGGCACCGGGCTTCGAGCCGGGCTGGCTGGCGTTCGCCGACGCCGTGATCGACGTGGCCGACGCCCTCGATCTCGATCGCGTCGATCTGGTGGGGCACTCCATGGGCGGCGGCATCTGCCTGGCCGCGGCCGCGCGCCACCCGTCCCGGGTGCGGCGCCTGGTGCTGGTGGACGCGGTGACCCATCCCTTCCGCCTGCCGCTCAAGGGCCGCTTGCCGCTGGCGCCGCTGCTGGGCGGCGCGCTGTTCCGCCTGTACGGCGAGCGGATGTTCATCGAGTACTTCGCTCGCGACGTGTTCCATGAACGCGAGGCGATGGATCTCGCCAAGGTCCGGGCCCTGTACCGGTTCTTCGACCGGCGCCGGGCCGAGGCCCTGGCCTGCATGCGGGCCACGGCGGATCCATCCCCGGTGGCTGCGATGACCGGACTCGTCCGCTGCCCGACCCTGGTGCTTTGGGGCGAGCACGATCGCCTGGTGCCGATCGACGTCGGGCGCAGGCTGGTGCGTGAGATCGAGGGAGCCACCCTCGAGATCATCCGCGATTCCGGCCACTCGCCTCTCGAGGAGCGGCCCGACGAGGCCGCGGGAGCGATCAACGGGTTCCTGGTCGAAGGGCGGTGAACAACGGACTCCCGTCGTTCGTCGGAAACACGCCAACTGCCCGGGCCCGCGGGCCCGGCAACGCGGAGGGATTGCAAGGATGAAGATGAGAGATCGAACCGCGCCGGCCGCGCTGGCGCTCTCGGCCGCGCTCGGGCTCGCCGCCTGGGGCTGCGGCGACAGTGACGGCGGCGGCGGCGGCGGGGACGCCGACAGCGACAGCGACGGGGACGGCGACGGGGACGGCGACGGGGACGGCGACGGGGACAGCGACGGGGACGGCGATATCCCGTACTGCGCCCAGGTCTGCTCCACGCCGGCGGACTGCGTGCCCGCCCAGTCGACGCCGGTCACCGACGCGGACAACTGGAGCTGCGACGGGCACTGCGCGTACAAGGGCTGCAACGGCGACGCCGAGTGCGACGAGGCCTACAACTACCTGGGCTGGGGCTGCACCGCGGACAGCGGCTGGGGCGAGACTCCCGCCTGCGTCCAGCTCTGCTCCGTCGCGGCGGACTGCGCCACGGAGTACTCCCCGCCGGCCTTCGACGCGGACAACTACACCTGCAACAGCGGCGGCTACTGCAAGTACCTGGGTTGCCACAACGACTCGGAGTGCGAGGCGATGGTCGCGGGATACAAGTGCCTGCAGTCGCCCTATCTGCCGATCCCGTACTGCCAGCCGCCCTGCCAGAGCGCGGCGGACTGCGCCTTCGACGACTGGGCCTCGAGCGCGGACAATTACTCCTGCGAGAACCAGGTCTGCGTGTACACCGGCTGCAACTCCACCGCCGAGTGCCAGGGCTCGTACGGCGCGGGCTGGGAGTGTCTGGAGCCGTAGACCGGGATCAGTAGTGGTGGCCGTGGGGCTCCACGGTCTCCTCGATGATCTGCTGCACGTTCTGCTTGGCGCCCACCCCGCCCACCGCGATCTCGCGCAGGGCGGTGACCGCGGCCCGGTTCTTGCTGCGGACCAGCTGGTTGGCGCCCTTGAGCAGTTGCCGGGTCCGCCGCGCCGCGATGATGACCAGGGCGAAGCGGCTGGGGATCTTCTCGAGACAGTCTTCGACGGTGACGCGCGCCATGGGTTCCTCCTCGGCTCGAGCCGGGGCACGTTAGCCCAAGTCCGGCCGCGCTTCAAGCACAACTTGCGTCGCCGGCCGCAGCCAACCGTTGATCTCCGGCGCCGGGAGGGGGTAGACTGCGGCCGATGGAACCGACGATCAAGGAACTGATCGCGGCCGGGCTTCCCCGTGACGGCGTGGCGGCCACGGGGTGGGTGCGCACGGCGCGCCGGGGCAAGGGCGTGGCGTTCGTGGAGCTGAACGACGGCTCCTGCCCGGCGAGCCTGCAAGTGGTCGCCGCCGAGGATCTG
>Ga0114946_10001472_pt1 | contig 16270 bp, 13 predicted proteins | sample WalLakDeSediment_FD_88676 | JGI IMG/M metagenome (GOLD analysis project Ga0114946, IMG submission 88676) | Lake sediment microbial communities from Walker lake, Nevada to study Microbial Dark Matter (Phase II) - Walker Lake 11/02/13 Deep Sediment | ecosystem: Environmental > Aquatic >... | reverse complement strand
GTGTGCCCCGTCGAGTGCATCTACGAGGCGGACGACCAGTTCTACATCCACCCCGAGGAGTGCATCGACTGCGGCGCCTGCATCCCAGCCTGCCCCGTCGACGCGATCTTCGTCGAGGAGGACGTGCCCGCCGAGTGGGCCTCGTTCATCAAGAAGAACTACGAGCTGTCGGGCCTCTGACCTAACCCGTCGGATCGCCGGCCCCCGGGCCGCCCGGCCCCTCGTCGGTTCACCCGGACTAGCGGGTGGGCCGGGTCGACCCCGCGGCGAGCCGCCGCAGGACGTCGCCGAGGACGGTCACCGAACGGTCGAAATCGTCGAGCGGTAGGCGTTCGGTCGGCGTGTGATCGAGCGCGGCGTCGCCTGGACCGTAGGCGACGGTGTCGGCGCCCCATGCCGGCGCGACGACGTTCCAGTCCGATGACCCGGTCTTGACCCGCGGCGCGGGCACCCCGCCGGCCGCGCGGATGGCCGCGCGGAAGGCGCGCGCGAGGCGTCCGTCACGCTGCGCCACCACTGCCGGCGTGCCGTCGTCCGCCGTCCAGCTCGATCCCGACCCCAGATCGACCGTCGCCAACGCCGCGCGGAGTGCGTGCGGCGGCCACGCGGGTGGCAGCCGCCAACCGAGCACGGCCTCGGCCCGTTCGGTGATCCCATCGTGGCTCGAGGCGAGCGACGTCAGCGCGACCTGCAACCGGTCGAACAGCCGCACCTCGTCCCCTCGCGGCGCGGCCTGCGGCGCGTCGTCGGCCGCCCACGCCCGCAGGCGCGACCAAGCCGCGACCAGCACCTCGCAGGCGGTCGCCTCGTCCCTCGCCGCGTGGGCGGCGGCCCGCTCGCTGTGCAGCTGCAGCCGCAGGTGCCCCTTGTAGCCGAGGGTGAGCCCATCCCAGCCGCTGGGCTCGCCGACGATCAGCAGGTGGGGGCGCGGGTAGGCCAGCACGGCGTGACGGGCGCCGCGGCTCCCGGGGGCTTCCTCCCCGACCGCGCCGACGAAGCGCAGCTCGAGCGCGTCCCGCGTTTCGTCGCCCGCGCGCGCCAGCGCCGCCGCGAGCGCGGCCGCCGGCCCCTTCGCGTCGACCGTGCCACGACCGTGGAGAACGCCATTCTCCAGGCGCACGGGCGGCTCGCCCGGGAAGGTGTCGAGGTGCCCGAGCAGCGTGACGCGCAGCGCGCCCCGCCCGACCACCGCAACGGCGTTGCCCACCTCGTCGGCGAACGCCTCGTCGGCGTGCGGGGCCAGCGCGGCGACGAAGCCTTCGGCGACCGCGGCCTCCGACCCACTGGGGCTCGGCAGCCGCACCATCGCCTCCAGGAATGCGCGGGCGCCGGCGTCCGAAAGCAGGTTCGGGGCGCCGCCGGCACCCGTGCCCCGTCGGATGCCAGCGGCGCCCTTCACCGCAGCAGCACGCGTCCGAAGGCCGCGACCGCCTCCTCGACCTCGTCCTCGCTGATGACGAGCGGCGGCACGAAGCGGATGACGCTGGCGCCGGCGTTGATCAGCAGCAGGCCCTCGTCGCGCAGAGCGGCGATCACGGGTGCGGCCTTCTCCTTGAGCTCGACGCCGAGCATGAGGCCGAGGCCGCGCACCTCGCGCACGCGCGGGCTGCCGAGCGCCTCGATGCCCTCGCGGAAGCGCCGGCCCATGCGCTCGGCGTGGGCCATGAGGTCACGTGCCTCGATCTCCTCGAGCACCGCCAGCGCGGCGGCCGCCGCGAGCGGGTTGCCACCGAAGGTCGTGCCGTGCCCGCCCGCGGGCATCGCGGCCGCGACGGCATCGGTCATCACCAGCGCGCCGATCGGCACGCCGCCGGCGAGGCCCTTGGCCAGCGTGACGAGGTCGGGTACGACGCCGGCATGCTCGCTGGCGAGGAAGCGGCCGGTGCGGCCGACCCCGCATTGGATCTCGTCGAACGCCAGCAGCGCGCCGCGCTCGTCGGCGAGCTCGCGCGCCCGGCGCAGGTACGCGGCTCCGGCCGGGTGCACCCCGCCCTCGCCCTGGACGGGCTCCAGCCAGATCATCGCGGTGTCGTCGCCGACGGCGGCCTCGAGCTCGCCCGCGTCGTCGTAGCGGACGTAGTCGACCGGCACGGACAGGGGCTCGAAGGGCTCGCGGTACTTGGCCTCCCACGTCATCGCCAGCGCGCCGAGCGTGCGGCCGGCGAAGCCGCGCTTGGCGGCGACCACGCGCCGGCGCCCGGTCGCCATCCGCGCCCACTTCAGCGCCGCCTCGTTGACCTCGGCGCCGGAGTTGGCCAGGAACACCCGCGACAGCGGCGCCGGCAGGTGCGCGAACAGCTTGTCGACGAACGCCGTGCGGACGTCGTTGCCGAGGTTCTGCGGGCACACGATGAGCCGGCGGGCCTGGGCGGCGATGGCGTCGGCCAGGCGGGCGTTGCCATGCCCCACGCTGGCGACCGCGATGCCCGCCATGCCGTCGAGGTAGCGGCGGCCGTCCGCGTCGAAGAGCCGCGCCCCCTCGCCGCGCACGAACACGATGTCGGGCGACCACAGGCCGGGGGCGTGCGCGGCGGCGCGGGCGAGGACGTCGGCCGTGCTGGGGGTCTCGGTAGCGGCGGTTGGGGTGACGGCGTCGGTCATGCGGGCTCCTCGGGGATCGGACGTCAGGCGACCACGGTACCGTGCCCGGCGAGCGCCCGGCGCAGCGGGGACGCGCCCCGGCCGTCCGCCAGGACCGCCAGGGCGACCCCGCCGGCGACCGCGGCGGCGGCGCCCTCCAGCTTCTTCCCATGCGGCCCTGGGCCCACGCTAGGGCTTCCTCGACGTCTGCGACGGCGACCCTGGGGACGAGGCTGGCCTCGTCCGGGAAATCGCGCAGCAGCCCGGGGACGTTCGACAGCAGCACCAACGCGTCCGCCGCCAGCGCGACGGCGATCGCCGAGGCGGCCCGGTCGCCGTCCACGTTGACGGCCGCGCCCTCGTGCGAGGCGGCGAGCGGCGCGACGACGGGCAGGAAGCCGGCACCCTGCAGCAGCCGCAGCAGGCCCGCATCGACCCGTTCGACGGCACCGGTGTGGTCGTCTCGCAGGACGACGGTCTTGCCCCGCTCGACGCTGCGGACGGTGCGCTTGTGACGCGCCTCGATCAGTCGCCCGTCCAGGCCCGAGAGCCCCAGCGCGGGCACGCCGCGCGACTGGAGTCGCTCGACCCACGCCTTGTTGACACCCCCCGCGACCGCCATCGTGAAGGCCTCGAGGGTAGGGCGGTCCGTGTAGCGGCTCGTGTGCCCGCTGGGGCTGGTGACGAAGCGCGGCGGGATGCCCAGGGCCTCGCCCAGCCGGGTCGCGGCGGCGCCGCCACCGTGGACCAGCACGAGCCGCTCCCCGGCCGACCAGTGGGCGGCCACGTCATCGGCGATGGCGTCGTGGTCGAGGCCCTCAGCGCCGCCCAGCTTGACGACGATCACGCGGACGCCTCCGCCGCGGCCGCCCGCCAGACGGCGCGCGCGGCCCGGTCGAGACCGGTCGGCAGCTCGACCGCCTCGACGTCGAGGTAGCGCAGGAAGCGCGCCAGGCCAGCGACCAGGGCCTCGAGTGCCCGGGCGTCCGGCGTCGGCTCCTCCAACCACCACCCGTCGACGCGGAGTCGGGGGGCCCCATCGGCGAGACGGCGGCCGTCGAAGCGCGCCACGAAGCGCTCCCCGACGATCACCGGCACGACGTAGTAGCCCCAGCGGCGGCGCGCGGCGGGCTTGTAGACCTCCCACACGTAGTCGAAGCCGAAGAGGTCGGCGAGCGCGCGGCGGTCCCACATGAGGTTGTCCAACGGCCCCAGGACGCGCGCCGGGCCGGCGGCCGTGGCGGCGAGGCGACCCGCGGGCGCCAGGCCCGCGGGCGCCAGGTAGGCGTCGCCCTCGACCTCCCAGGCCTGCAGCTCGCCCCCGGCGACGAGCGCGTCGATCGCTCGGGCGCGCGTCGCGGCGTCGACCGGCAGCGACCAGAGCGCGGCCGGGGCGCGGCGGCGCAGCAGCCCGGCGGCCTGCACCCGCCGGCCGACCAGCCGGCGCACGGCGCACGCGTCGTCGAGCGCCGGCGCCGTCCACACCGGCTCCGGCAGCACGCGCTCGGGCAGGTCGTAGACGTGGCGCCCCCGCTCACGGTGGCGCGTGACCAGCCTCCCCGTGTCCCACAGGGCGCGCAACACGTGCTTGACCAGCCGCGGCCCGTACCAGGAGCCGCGCAGCTCGGGGCGCGGCGCGTCGACGAAGCCGAGCGCGGACGCGGGGCCGTCGTGTTCGATCCTTGCCAGCACGCCGGCAACGGCGTCGGGGTGGCGCTCGAGCAGCGGCCGCCAACGCTCGCCATGATGACGGTGGTAGAGCGCGCGCGCGGGCCAGTCGACGGCCAGCGTGAGGCAGGCCTGCTTGTCCCATGCGTCGAGCCAGGTGCGGTCACGGTACGCGGGCCCCTGCCAGTCGTCGATGCGGTAGTCGTCGACCCTGGCCTGCAGCACGAGGTCGTGGTTGCGGCCCATAGGGGCGAGCGGGTCGACCTGGACGCTCCCGAGGCGCAGCGCGACCTCCCGGAGGGGCGCCCGCGCGAGCTGGTGGCGCAATAACGCCCGGCGCGCGTCGCGCCGCGACACGCGCAGCACAGACCCGCCGCCGCCGGGCGACACCGGGCCTGGGAGCTCGCTCACGGGAACAGGCCCGGGAACCCCAGGCCCTCGTCCTCGCCCCACCCGAGGGCGACGTTGAGCGACTGCAACGCGTGGCCGGCCGTCCCCTTGACCAGGTTGTCGATCGCGCTCATCACCACCAGCCTTCCGCTGTCGGGATCGAGCGCGAAGCCGAGGTCGCACCAGTTGCTGCCGTCGAGCACCCGGGGATCGGGCACCCGGTGGACGCCGCGTCGGGCGCTCACGAGCCGCACGAAGCGTTCGTCGCCGTACGCCTCCTCGAGCGCGGCGCGCACGTCGCCCTCGCCGCTGCCGTCATGGAGCCAGGCGTGCACGGTGACCAGCACGCCGCGGACGCGCTCGATCGCGGTGGCGGTCAGGTGCACCTCGACGCCCGGGAACGCCTGCAGGACCTCCGCCGTGTGCCGGTGCCGCACCGGCTGGTAGGTGCGCACGACCCCGGCGCGCACCGGGTGGTGGCCGGCCGCGGTCGGGGCGTGGCCCGCCGCCGACGAGCCCACCTTGGCCTCGACGAGCACCTCGCGCCGCGCCAACAGCCCGCCGCGGACGAGCGGCAAGAGCGCCAGCACGGTGGCGGTGGCGATGCAGCCGGCGCCGGCCAGGCGCGTCGCCCCGGGCAGCCGCGGGCCGCCGGGCGCGGCGCGGTCGAGCTCGGGGTTCGCGTAGACGAACGAGGGCAGCAGCTCGGGGCGCGGGTGCGGCGCCCCGTACCAGCGCGCGTAGGCCTCCGGGTCGCGCAACCTGAAGTCGGCCGACAGGTCGACGAGGACGCCCGCCGTCGCGAGCAGGTCGTCGATCCGTCCCACGAGTTCGCCGTGCGGCAGGGCCGCCACGACGACGTCCGCGGGCCGCAGGTCCGCGAGGGGCTCGAAGCGCAGCCGTGTCACGCCGCGCAAATTGGGGTGGACGAGGGCGACGGGCTCGCCGGCGTGCCGCTCGCTGGTGACCTGGACGACGTCGAGCCGGGGATGCCCCAGCGCCAGGCGCAGGAACTCGCCGCCGGCGAACCCGCTGCCGCCGACGATCGCGACGGTGCGCACGGCGTCGTCCACGCGCTCAGCCTACCGCGGGCGCGGAGCTGGCCGGCGACCGCCACGGCGCCCAGGCGTCGGGGTCGGACGGCGGGACGATGTCCGCGTGCGCCGACGATGGCGCATGCGCGAGCGTCAGCGCGTGCCTCGCCACCTCGGCTGGGATGTCGACGCCGGTCGTGTCGATCGAGTTGCGGAACTCCATCGTGTGGTTCACCTCGACGACCAGCAGCCCACGCTCGCTCTCCACGAGGTCGACGGCCAGCACGCCACCGCCGACCGCCCGGGCGGCACGCAGCGCGATCTCGGCGAGCCCTTCGTTCACCGGGCAGGCACGCGCGACGCCGCCGCGGGCCGTGTTGGTGATCCAGTGGTCGCTCTCGCGGTAGATCGCGGCCACCACCCGGTCGCCGACGACGAAGGCGCGGATGTCGCGCCCCGGCTTCTCAACGTGCTCCTGCAGGTAGATGACGCGGTGGCCCGCGCCGCCGAGCACCTCCTTGTGCTCGAGGACCGCCGCGACCGCGTCGGCGTCGGACAGCCGACTGACCATGCGCCCCCAAGAACCGACGACGGGCTTGAGGACGACCGGGTAGCCGAGCTCCTCGCAGCGCGCCAGGGCCTCCTCGGCGCCGAACGCGACCACCGTGCGCGGCGTCGGCACGCCGGCGGCCGCCAGGATCGCGCTGGTGGCGAGCTTGTCACCGCAGGCCTCGATCACCTCGGGCCGGTTGAGGACGACGCTGCCAGCCGCGGCATAGAGCCGCGCGAGCGCCACGCCACGCGCCTGCGACACGCAACGCTCGAGCACGACGTCGTAGCGCCGCTCGGGCGCCGTGCCGAGGTCGAAGGCGAGCTGGGGCGCGTAGAGGCGGTCGACGGCGACGCCGGCCGCCTCGAAGGCGTCGAACAGCAGCCGCTCCTCGGGGCGCAGGCGGTCGTACACGACGGCGATGCGCGGCTGGGTCGGGCTCATTCGCCCCAGTCCTCGTCCTCCATGGGCGCGGGCTCGAAACGCAGCGGCTCGAGCGAGACCACTTCGAGCTCGACGCCGTCGTCGCTGACGAGGAGTTCGCCGAGCTCGAGGGCGGCGGGGTCGACGTCGACGGTGCCGTGGGGGGTGCGGACGGTGGTGACGGGCATGGGGTCCTCCGAGGGCCGGTGGCGGCGCTTTCGTTTCTTAGGTCGACTTCGAGGCGTCCAGGATCGCTCGACCAACGCGCCGCATCGTAGTCGGTCGTCCGGCCACCTGTCAAATCGCGTCTCCTATCGTTCCACACGCGTTTTTCGTCACTTACGGGCGTCACCATCGATGTCCTCGCGGGTCGGGCACCCCAGGCCCGTTCGCGGCGCCCGACTCACCCAGCGCCTTCGCTTCGTAAGCGCGTGTCGTCGCAGGACCTCGCGGTACGCTCTCCCGATGCGGGCGGACCTCCTTCGCTGGTACCACCGGTCGGCGCGCCCCCTCCCCTGGCGGCGCGAGCCCCGCGACCCCTACCTCACGTGGGTCGTGGAGACGATGTCGCAGCAGACCCGCATCGACACCGTCGTAGCGCGCCTGCCGGGCTTCCTGGAGCGCTTCCCCGACGTTCAGAGCCTCGCGGCCGCCGACCAGGTCCAGGTGCTCGCCGCCTGGTCGGGCCTCGGGTACTACCGTCGGGCACGCGCCCTGCACGCCGCCGCCAGGGTCGTAGAGCACGACCTCGGCGGTCGCTGGCCGACCGACGTCGCCGGCTGGCTGCGGCTGCCCGGGGTGGGGCCGTACACCGCGGCCGCCGTCGCCGCCCAGGCCCTCGGCATCGCGACGATCGCGGTCGACGGCAACGTGCGGCGCGTGGGCGCCCGCCTGCTGGGGCTGCGCGAGCCGACGGACGCCGAACTGCGACCCAGGCTAGCGGCGCTGCTGCTGGACACCGCGCCGGGGCGGTCGGAGGCGCCGCCCGTGCACGCCGACGACGACCCCGCGCGCGTGGCCGAGGCGCTGGTCGAGCTGGGCGCCGTGGTCTGCACGCCGCGGCGCCCCGGCTGCGACGGCTGCCCGTTGAGGCCCGGCTGCGCCGCGGCCGCGACCGGCGACCCGACCGGCTTCCCCGCCCCCCGCCGCCGCGCTCGCGTCCAGCCGCTGACGCTCCACGCGTGGTGGGTCACCCGCGCCGGGGCGGACGGCTCCGTGCGCCTGGGGCTGGAGCGGCGACCGCCGGACGGACTCTGGGGCGGGCTCCATGGGCCCCCGTGGCGCAGCGAGGCGCCCGCGGTCGGCACCCGCGTGACCTCCTTCCGCCACCTGTTGACGCACCGGCGTGTCGAGGCCGTCGTGTGGCGGACGCCGGCCCCGCCCGCCGACGCCGAGGTCGGCTGGTACAGGCGCGACGAGGCCCTCGCGCTCGGCCTGGCCCGGATCGATCGCCGCGCGTTGGAGGCGCTCGACGAGGACGGAGCGGTAGGCTGACCGTCATGCAGCTGCGCGTGCGCTTCGCCGAGACCGACCAGATGCGGGTCGCCCACCACGCCGCGTACGTCGTGTGGCTCGAGGCGGCGCGCGTCGAGTGGCTGCGCGAACGCGGCCTGCACTACCGCGACCTGGAGGACGAGGGCGTGTCGCTCGCGGTGGCGGGCCTGTCGGTCCAGTACCGCGCGGCCGCCCGCTTCGACGACGAGCTCACGATCGACGTCCGGCTCCTGGAGGCCCGCTCGCGGCGCGTGCGCATCGGGTACCGGGTCGAGCGCGCGGATGACGGCGAGCGCGTCACGCTGGCGCTCGCCGAGACGCTGCACGTGCCGACGGACGCGAGCGGACGCGCCATCCGCCTCCCCGGGGGGTGGCTGACGGCCATGCAGGGCTGGTTGGAGCCAGATCCCGCCGCGCCCCGCGGCTGAACACCCGTTACGCGTCCCGAGTCGCTGGCTACCTCTCGCGGACCCGCGCCGCCCGGCTGCCCGGCGCACCCGTGCTACCCTCACGCAACGCCGACGGGCCGCGCCCGTGCACCGAGGGACCCATGACGATGACCGCCGAACGGACCGCGACCGCCGCACAAGGCAAGATCCTCTCCCAGGCCCTGACCTTCGACGACGTGCTGCTGGTGCCGCGGCGCTCCGCCGTACTGCCCAAGGACGTCGCCCTCGACGCCCGCTTCACTCGTCGACTGGCGCTGCGCGTGCCGATCGTTTCGGCAGCCATGGACACGGTCACGGAGACGCAGATGGCGATCGCCATGGCCCGCCAGGGCGGCATCGGCGTCGTGCACAAGAAGATGAGCGTCGATGCCCAGGCGGACACCGTGCGCAAGGTGAAGCGCTCCGAGTCGGGCATGATCGTCGACCCGATCACGCTGCCCCCGACCGCCACGGTCGGCGACGCCGAGCGGCTGATGGGCGAGTACCGCATCTCGGGCGTCCCGATCGTCGCGAGCGACCAGCGCCTCCTCGGCATCCTGACGAACCGCGACCTGCGCTTCGAGGACGACATGAGCCGCAGCGTCAGCGAGCTCATGACCAAGGAGGGGCTGATCACCGTCGCGGCCGGCACCACGCTCGAGGAGGCCCGCGAGATCCTGCGGGGGCACAAGGTCGAGAAGCTGCTGGTGGTCGACGAGGACTTCCGGCTCACGGGCCTGATCACGATCAAGGACATCACCAAGAAGCTCGCGTACCCCGACGCCGCCAAGGACGATCTCGGCCGCCTGCGGGTGGCCGCCGCTGTGGGCGTCAGCCACGACCTGGCCGACCGTGCCCGTGCCCTCGTCGAGGCCGGGGTCGACGCCCTGGTGCTCGACAGCGCCCACGGTCACAGCGAGGGCATCCTCGACGCCCTCGCGTTCCTGAAGTCCAGCTTCGACGTGGACGTGGTGGCGGGCAACGTCGCCACCGCCGACGCCGCCCGCGACCTCATCGCCCTGGGGGCGGACGCCGTGAAGGTGGGCATCGGCCCCGGATCGATCTGCACGACGCGGGTGGTGACCGGTGTGGGCATGCCCCAGCTCTCGGCGATCATGGCGGTCGCCGAGGTGACGGCGGCGGCGGGGGTCCCGCTGATCGCGGACGGCGGCATCAAGCAGACGGGCGACGTCGCCAAGGCGATCGCCGCCGGCGCCGACACGGTGATGGTCGGCTCCATGCTGGCCGGCACCAGCGAGGCGCCCGGCGAGAACCTGCTGCGTGACGGCCGCCGCTACAAGGCCTACCGCGGGATGGGCAGCATGGGCGCCATGTCGGGTGGCTCCGCCGACCGCTACTTCCAGGAGGACGCCAAGAAGCTGGTGCCCGAGGGAGTCGAGGGCATGGTCGCCTACAAGGGGCCGGTCGAGGACGTGCTCTTCCAGATGCTCGGCGGCCTGCGCAGCGCGATGGGCTACTGCGGCGCAGCGACCCTCGCCGACCTGCAGCGCGACGCGCGCTTCGTGACGATCACGCAGGCGAGCCTGATCGAGGGCCACCCACACGACATCACGATCACCCAGGACGCACCCAACTACTCCGTGCGGTAGGTCGGTACGCGCGGGAATGCGACGCACGCGTGCGGCACGGCCGCGTACGCGCGGCACGGCCGCGCTCGAAGACCTCAGAAGGTCAAGACGTGGTCGCCCTCGGGTGGCAGCTCGAGGAAGCCCTCACGCACGGCGTCGACACCCAGCGTGAGGAAGAAGGTGAAGGGGCTGAGGACGCGCTCCTGGAGGCCGCCGTTGGGCCGGAGGTGCGCCTCGAGCCGCCGGAACTGCCCGCGGAGCTCGTCGTCCCGCCGCGCCAGCGCATGCGACGCCTTCTCGCGCAACGTGACGAGGGTGCGGTCGAGATGCCTGCGCCCCTTGCGCACGCTGCGCTCGAGCGTCGGATCGATGCCGCGCACCCGCTCGATGAGCTCGCCCGCCTCGCGCTCGACCACCGCCAGCGCACTGCCGAAGGCATCCGCGTGGCCGTGCAACTGGAGCGCCAGTTCGCAGTGGGCGCGCCGCGGGTCGCGCTGCACCTCGCGCCAGTCGAGCCCGTGGCGCTCGAGGATCCGCCGGACGGGCGGCTGCAGCACCGTCACCGAGGCGCGGGGCCAGATCAGCGGCATCGCGACGCCATGCTGCTCGTACACCCCCCGCAGCTGCGCGAGGTAGCGGAGCTCGCCGGGCCCGACCACGAAGACGGCGCTGGGCAGGACGGCGTCCTGCAGCACCGGGCGCAGCCCTGCGGCCGGGGTGACGGCGGTCGGATCGCCGTCGAGCCAGGCGCGCAACTCGTGCAGCGACACGCGGCCGTGGCCCGCGCGCCAACCATCACCGTCGCGGCGCAGCAGCTCCCGCGCCTGCCCCCGCGGGCGCTCGACGAACAGGTTGGAGGCGCCCTCGCCGCGCCCGAGCTGCGCGGACCAGCCACGGGCCTCGAGGCGCGCGCCGCCGTGGCGGATGTGGTCGGCGGAGACCTCGGGGTCGTCGAGTTCGCGATCGAGTTGCGGCCGCCACAGCCGCGCGACCTCGGGATCGAGCGGGTCGACGACGAGCATGCCCTGGTCCCCGAGCAGCGCGGTGATGAGGCGGGCGAAGGCGTCGCTCCAGCGCGCCGCACCCTCTGCGGCATGCGCGAGCAGCGCGGCCACGTCGTCGAGGTGCGGTCCGCCGTGCCCGTCGGCCATGTCGATGGCGCGCAGGTGGCCGAGCGCCGCCTCGATCCAGGCGGGGTCGAGGGCCGCGCGGCCGACCGCCGGTCCCGAGCGCAGCGGCAGGTGCAGTCGGTGCAGCCGCTCGTCTCGACCCAGCACCCAGGCGTGGTCCATTTCGGCGACGTCGTGGTCCTGCGTCGCCATCCAGAAGACGGGCACCACCGGCCGGTCCGGCGCGTCGAGGCGCTGCGCGAGCTTGACCGCGGTCACCGCCTTGGAGAGGGTGTAGGTCGGCCCCAGCAGCCAGCCGACCTGCTGGCCCGTGACCACGACGCGCGAGTCGGGGTGCGCCAGCCGCTTCAGCGCCTCGCGCTGCGCGGGCCGGGCACCCCAACGCTCGGCGCCGGCGCGCAGCGCCGCCACCAGGGCCGGCCGGTCGACGGGCCGCGGGGTCGCCAGCGCGCCCTCGAGGTCGTCAGGCGGCCGCCGGAAGTGCTCGGCCAGGTCGCCTGCCCGGTACGCATCGAGGAAGGACCGCGTCGCCGGGGGGTGGGCTGATGGGGGCACGCGCCAATCTACCGCCTCGGGAAGCGTCACGGCCGTCGCCCGCTTTGCGGGCGCCGCCCGCCCTGGAGCTGGGCGGCGGCGACGCGGCGGCGGCGATGGCCCGGCGGCGGCGGCCGTGGTAGCCTCGCGCCGCCCATGTCGCGTCCCGATCCGCCCGGCTCCGACCCGCCGCCCACCGTGGCCGCGTGGGCGGAAGACCTGCCGGCGGCCCAGGACGTCCTCGGGCACGCCGTCCACCCGGTCGACCTCCACGCCGCCGTCGACCTCGTCCTGCGGGCGTGTCACGGCGTGACGCCACGGCTCGTCGTCACCCTCAACCCCGAGATCGTGGTGCGTGCGCGGAGCGAGGTGCGCCTGCGCGCCGCCCTCGACCGCGCCGACCTCACCGTTGCCGACGGCGTCGGCCTGCTGTGGGCGGCGCGCCTCACGGGCCTGCGGCTCCCGGGCCGCGTGCCCGGCGTGGAGCTGGCGAGCGCCTGCCTGGCGCGCGGCGGCGGTGGGCTGAGCGTGTTCTTCCTCGGCGGGCGACCCGGCGTGGCCGAGGCCGCGGCGGAGGAGGCGCACCGGCGCTGGGGGACGCGGGTGGCCGGCGCCCGTCACGGGTACTTCGACCACGAGATCGACGGCGCGGCCGTCGCGCACGAGGTGGGGCGCTCCGGGGCGCAGCTGCTGCTCGCCGGGCTCGGCGAGCGCCAGGAGGTCTTCCTCGACACGCACCGAAACGCGCTCGGCGCGGGCGCCATGATCGGCGTCGGCGGCACGCTCGACGTGCTTGCCGGCGTGGCCCGGCGGACGCCGGCATGGACGCGACGCTGGGGCGTGGAGTGGGCCTGGCGGGTCGGCTTCGACCCCCGCCGCTGGCACCGCGTGCCGCGGCTGCTGCGCTTCGTGGGTCTCGCGTTGCGCCGTCGGGGCTGAGGCGCCCGAGGCCGCCGAGATCAGGTGCTCGTGAAGGGCGCCGTCACCGAACGGAACAGCTCGCCCTGCTCGTCGAGCCCCTCCTTGCCGAGGTCGTCCCCCGGGTGGCCCGCCGGGTAGTGACCGTCGAAGCAGGCCAGGCAGGTCCGCCCCACGGCGATCGCGCGGGCGAGCCCGGCCTCGGAGATGAAGGCGAGCGAGTCGGCGCCGATCCGCTCGCGGATCTCGTCGACCGTCATCGTCGCCGCCGCCAGCTCCTGGCGCGCCGCCGTGTCGATGCCGTAGTAGCAGGGGAAGCGGATCGGCGGGCTGGAGACGCGGAAGTGCACCTCCGTCGCGCCCGCGTCGCGCAGCAGCTGCACGATGCGGCCCGAGGTCGTGCCGCGCACGATGGAGTCGTCGACGAGCACCACCCGACGCCCCACGACCGACTGCGTCGGGGCGAGCTTCAGGCGCACCTTCTGGTCGCGCAAGCGGGCGTTCGGCGCGATGAAGCTGCGCCCGGCGTACGGCGACTTGTGCAGCCCCAGGTCGAAGGGGATGCCGGAGGCCCGTGCGTACCCGAGGGCGGCCGCCAGGCCGGACTCCGGCACGCCGACCACCAGATCGGCCTCCACCGGCGCCTCGGCAGCGAGGATCTCCCCCATCCGCACGCGCGAGGCGTGGACGTCCGCGCCATCGAGGACGCCGTCGCCGCGGGCGAAGTAGATCCACTCGAAGGCGCAGGGCGTGGGCTCCGGCTGCAGGACCTGGCGCGCGTGCAGGCCGTCGTCGTCCACGACCACGAGCTCGCCCGGCCGCACGTCGCGCAGGAAGCGGGCGCCGACCACGGCCAGCGCCGCCGGCTCGCTGGCGATCACGTGGCCGCCGTCGAACTCGCCGATGACGAGCGGCCGCACGCCGTTGCGGTCGCGCAGGCCGATCATGCGCCGGCGGTCCATCAGGACGACGGCGAAGCCGCCCTCGAGCTCGCCCATGACGCGTGCCGTGGCGTCCTCGAGCGTGAGTTCGGAATAGCGGGCCACGAGGTTGATCATGACCTCGGAGTCGTTGGTCGTCTGGAACACCGCGCCGGCGGTGAGCATCGCGTCGCGGATGGCGCGGGCGTTGGTGAAGTTGCCGTTGTGCGCGAGCGCCAGCAGGCCCTTGTTCGAGCGAACCGTGAGGGGCTGGGCATTGAACCGCAAGGACGAGCCGGTCGTCGAGTAGCGCGTGTGGCCGATGCCGACGCGGGCTTCATCGAAGCGCAGCTTGTCGAGCCGCTCCTCGGTGAACACCTCCGCCACCAGGCCCATGTCCTTCTCGATGCGCAGCTCGCCGGGGCTGGCGACGCAGATGCCGCACGACTCCTGGCCGCGGTGCTGCAGCGCGAACAGGCCCACCTGCACCAGGCCGGCGACGTCGCCCTCCGCGCCCGGCTGCAGGTGGATCCCGAAGACCCCGCACTCCTCGCGCGGGTGGTCGTCGTCCCACCCGCGTGCCGCGGGCTCGACCCTCACGCCAGCGCCTCGGCGATCGTGCGCTCGAAGGCCTCGCGCGCGTCCGCCAGGGCGACATCGAGCGTCAGGTCGCCGGCGCGCAGCGCGATGCGGTCGCCGCCGGCACGGCCGACGCGCCGGAACGGCACGCGCCCGGCCTCCGCCGCCTCGGTCACCGCCGCAAGGCGGGCCTCGGGCACGGCGACCAGCGCCAGGTGAGCGGCCTCGCCGAAGATGGCCGCGTCGTCGCGCGCGCCCAAGCCCACGGGGAGCTCTGCGTCGACCCCGCGGCCGCCGGCGATCGCCATCTCGGCGAGGGCGACCGCGATGCCGCCGTCGCCGACGTCGTGCGCCGTGTCGACCAGTCCCGCCTGCACCAGGCCGGCGAGCGTCGTCACCAGCCGGTCGGCGGCCGCGAGGTCGAGCGCGGGCGGCGCGCCGGCCTCGAGCCCGTGGACGGCGGCGAGGTAGCTGCTGGCGCCCAGCGAGGGCGCGCCCTCACCGAGGAGCAGCAGCGCGTCGCCGTCGCGCGCGAGCGCCATCGTGGCGCGCCGACGGACGTCAGGAAGCACGCCGACCATGCCGATCGTCGGGGTCGGCAGTACCGCGCGCACGCCATCGGCGGCGCGGTACTGGTTATAGAGGCTGACGTTGCCGCCGGTGACGGGCGTGCGGAGCGCCAGGCAGGCCTCGCGGATGCCCTCGACCGCCTCGGCCATCTGGTAGTAGACCTCGGGCACCGTCGGGTTGCCGAAGTTGAGGTTGTCGGTCACGCCGAGCGGCGTGGCGCCGACGGCGGCGAGGTTGCGGGCCGCCTCCACCACGGCAAGGGCAGCGCCGTGGCGCGGCGCCAACAGGACGTAGCGCGCGTTGCAGTCGATGGTGGCGGCAACCGCACGGTCGCTCCCCTTCAGGCGCAGGACGGCCGCGTCGGCCGCCCCGGGCAGCACGACCGTGTTGGTCATCACCTGGTGGTCGTAGCGCTGGTAGACGGCCCGCTTGCTGGCGATCGTCGGGTCCGCGAGCAGGGCCAGCAGGGCGGCGTCGGCGTCGGTCGGCAGCGGGACGTCGTCGAGCGCGCGCTCGCGCGCGGCGGTCGCGGCGGGGTCCTCACGCCCCTCGCGCACGTAGGTGGGGGCGTCGTTGAGCGGGGCCACCGGCATGTCGGCGACCAGCTCGTCGCCCTCGAACAGCCGGAAGCGCCCGTGGTCGCGCACCACGCCGACGGGCACCGCGTCGAGCTCCCAGCGCCGCAGCAGGGCGATGAGCTCGTCCTCCCGCCCGGGCACGGCGGTGAGCACCATCCGCTCCTGCGACTCCGAGAGCATCACCTCGAGGGGCGTCATGCCGCGCTCGCGGCGCGGCACGCGGCCGAGGTCGAGGTCGACGCCGAGGCCGGCGCGGTGGGCCATCTCCCCCACGCTGGAGGTGAGGCCGGCGGCGCCCATGTCCTGAACGCCGGCGACCAGGCCGGCCTGGATCGCCTCCAGGCACGCCTCCAGCAGCAACTTCTCGAGGAAGGGATCGCCGACCTGCACCGCGGGCCGGTCGGCGTCCGAGGCGGCACTGAGGTCGGCGGAGGCGAACACGGCCCCGCCCAGGCCGTCGCGCCCGGTCTTGGCACCCACGTACAGCAACACGTGGCCGACGGCGCCGACGGTCCCGGACTGCAGCTCCTCGTGCCGCAGCAGGCCGAGCGCCATGACGTTGACCAGTGGGTTCTCCTGGTAGCTGGGATGGAAGGCGATCTCGCCGCCCACGGTGGGCACGCCGATCGCGTTGCCGTAGCCGGCGATGCCCTCGACCACCCCGTGCAGCAGGTAGCGGGTGCGGGCCGTGGCGAGGTCGCCGAAGCGCAGCGCGTCGAGCACGGCGAACGGGCGGGCGCCCATGGCGAAGATGTCGCGCAGGATGCCGCCGACGCCCGTCGCGGCGCCCTGGACGGGCTCCACGGCGCTGGGGTGGTTGTGCGACTCCATCTTGAAGGCGACGCCCCAGCCGTCGCCGACGTCGACCACGCCGGCGTTCTCGCC
>Ga0114946_10001471_pt1 | contig 16277 bp, 12 predicted proteins | sample WalLakDeSediment_FD_88676 | JGI IMG/M metagenome (GOLD analysis project Ga0114946, IMG submission 88676) | Lake sediment microbial communities from Walker lake, Nevada to study Microbial Dark Matter (Phase II) - Walker Lake 11/02/13 Deep Sediment | ecosystem: Environmental > Aquatic >... | reverse complement strand
CCCTCGAAATCACAATCTTCTGAATCTCTGATGTTCCTTCCCCGATAGTGCACAATTTGGCATCCCTGTAGTATTTTTCCACCGGATAATCTTTGGTAAAGCCATATCCACCGAATATCTGAACTGCCTCATTGGCTACTGAAACAGCCACTTCAGAGGCATAATATTTTGCCTGGGCACCGGCCATGGTGACTTTCTGTCCTCTGTTTTTCAGATCAGCTGCTTTGAAAGTCAGCAATCTGGCAGCCTCTACCTGTGTTGCCATATCTGCTAATTTGAATGAAATACCCTGGAATTTACTGATGGACTGGTTGAACTGATGCCGCTCCTTGGAGTATTGGATGGATTCCTGCAAGGCCCCTTCGGCGATGCCAAGAGAAAGGGCAGCGATGGAAATCCTTCCCCCATCCAAAATTTTCATGGACTGGATAAAGCCTTCACCCACTTCGCCCAAGACCTGGCTTTCATGCACCCTGCAGTCTTCAAAAATCATTTCGGCTGTTTCAGAGGCCCGCATGCCCAATTTGTCCTCTTTTCTTCCCCCTTTGAAACCGGGAGTTCCTTTCTCTACCACAAAGGCCGTCATGCCATGGGAGTCTCCAAGTTCACCTGTTCTGGCAATCACCACAGCCACATCACCGGAATACCCATGGGTAATGAAGTTTTTTGCGCCATTGATGATATAATGGTCACCTTCCTTTACCGCCACCGTTCTCATATTTCCTGCATCCGAGCCTGTATTGGGTTCTGTCAGTCCCCAGGCACCCAAAAATTCACAGGTGGCCAGTTTGGGCATGTATTTTTTCTTTTGTTCTTCATTGCCAAACATCATGATATGTCCGCTGCAAAGTGAGTTGTGGGCTGCCATGGACAGCGCAATGGCAGGATCCAGTTTGGCAAGCTCAGCAATGGCAGTCACGTATTCAAAATAGCCAAAGCCTGCACCACCTAATTCCGTGGGTACCAAAACCCCCATCAATCCCAGTTCTCCCAATTTTTTGAAAAGATCCAAGGGGAAATGCTGCTTGTCATCCCATTCTTTTCTAAAGGGGGTAATTTCCTTTGCTCCAAAATCACGGACCATCTGAGCAATCATCACCTGATTCTCATTCAGCTCAAAATTCATCATATTACTATATCAAATTTGGGTTTATACTCTTCTAAGTTACTAACTTGTTGTAAAACCCAATGGTTTTAATTTACTAAGCCCTTTATATATAGCCTTTTGGGACTTTACAACTCCGCTTGCAAATTGGAACCCATTAACTTAAAAACAAGAACTTTAAGTAATTTATTTAATTTTTTTCAGAATAAAATTTCAATAGAATAAACTGAAAATTTTTTCCAAGTGGTTTAAAATCAGGATAAAAACACCTCTGTAAACTCGAATTTTTGCCCACTGAAGAGGCCTTTATCACTTAATTTGAGGTCAGGAATAACCAAAAGTGCCATAAAGCTGAGGGTCATAAAGGGGGATTGAAGGCGGGAACCCAGGCTTTTGGCCAGCCTATCTATTTGGGTATATGCTTCTGCAATTTTATAGCCATCCTCAGGAGACATGATACCTCCCACAGGTAATGGAAGGATCATTTCCTCCTCCGGGCCTACGACAGACACCCCACCTTTATTTTCTATGATCAAATTGACCGCCCTGCATAAAGAGGGGTCATCTACCCCCACTGCTATGATATTATGGGAATCATGGCCCACTGAAGAAGCTATGGCCCCCTTTTTCAATCCTATGTTTTTAATAAATGCCATCGCAGGAGCTGCATCTTCATAGCGGTTGACCACCGTTATTTTCAGAATATCTTCCTCTACATGGGAGACTGCCAATCCATCCACTATCCTGATTGATCCATGAAATTCCGGAGTGATCAATTGCCCGTCCAGGGCTTCGATGACCCTTACTTTGGATCCTTTGGCAGCAACCTGAAAGTCGCTTTCTTTTTTAAGTCCGGTATTGAAATTATTGATGACCTTATTTTTGACAGATGGTATAAGTGTTTTTCCATTTTCAGCTACTTTTTCTCCATTGATATAAGTGCTTTTTACCTTGAAATTATTCAGATCTTCCACTACAATGAAATCAGCCGGATCCCCCTCCCTCAGGTAGCCTACATCCATTCCATAATGTTGAACAGGGGTAATACATGCTGCTTCCAGTACGTCAAAAAGGTTCTTTCCTTTGGCGACTGCTCTTGCCGCCAGTTCATTGATATGTCCAAGAGCCAGGTTATCCGGGTGTTTGTCATCTGAACAGAACATGACCATGCCCGGATAGTCATCCAGGAGATCTATCAATGCTTCAAAGTTTTTGGCTGCACTTCCTTCCCTGATGGCTATTTTCATCCCCAATTGTACCTTATCAAGGGCTTCTTCCAAGGAAAAGCATTCGTGATCGGTGCTGATGCCTGCACTGATGTATTTGGCGGCTGTTTCTCTGCGCAGTCCTGGAGCATGACCATCAACCGGTTTACCGTATTTTTTTGCCAGTTCAATTTTTTCCATCACCAGAGGATCTCTGTTGACCGTGCCCGGCCAATTCATCATTTCCGCCAGGTACAGGATTTCATCTCTTTTCAAAAGTTCATGGATATCGGCTGCGGTAATCTCTGCTCCGGCTGTTTCAAATGGGGTAGCAGGGACGCAGGAAGGGGCACCGAAGTAAAACTTGAAAGGTACCTGCTTTCCGTTTTCAATCATAAAATCCACACCCTGCATCCCGCAAACATTAGCGATTTCATGGGGATCAGAAATGGTGGCCACTGTCCCATGGCATACTGCCAAGCGGGCAAATTCCGAAGGGACGAGCATGGAGGATTCCACATGGACATGGGCATCAATAAATCCTGGCATAATGAAGGGAAGATTTTGGATTTGATTGATTTTCTTAATAGCAACAATTTTTTTTTTGTCCACCACAATTTCAGCAGTAAAAATTACCCGATTGGGTATATCTACAAGCTGTCCACAAAGAGTAAAAGATGCCATTTGAATCAGTTTTAAGAAGATGGGTTATCAGATTTCAACATTAAAATGAATTATCCTTACATAGATAAGCAATACATTTAAATCTGGAAGAAAATAGATTTAAAACTACTATATTTGCGCCTATAATTTATAAAAGCCAAGGCTACTTTTATTAAATGCAAAAAATTGTAATTGCGATAGACGGATTTTCTGGTTGTGGTAAAAGTTCTACTGCAAAAGCGCTTGCCAAAATTTTAGGATATACCTATATTGACTCAGGTGCAATGTACAGGGCGGCTACTCTCCATTTCTTAAATCATAAGGTCAATTTGCAAAACATAAAAGAAGTTCTTGAACATCTCAGGGTATTGAATATTTCTTTTGAGAACAATCCGGAAACAGGAAGACAGGAGACATTTCTCAATGGTACAAATGTGGAGAATGAAATCCGGGCCATGAAAGTTTCAGATCATGTCAGTGAAGTCAGTAAGATCAGGGAAGTAAGGGAAGAATTGGTATCCCAACAGCAGGAGTTGGGGAAAAATAAAGGAGTGGTGATGGATGGGAGGGATATTGGTACAGTTGTATTTCCTGATGCGGAATTAAAAGTCTTCATGACGGCAGATTTAACCATCAGGGCAAAAAGAAGACTCAAGGAGCTTCAGGAAAAGGGCCAGGAGGTAACACTGGACGAAATTGTCCGTAATCTTGCTGAAAGAGATGAAATGGATTCCACAAGAAAAGAAAGTCCGCTACTAATGGCAAAAGATGCTGTTGAATTGGATACGAGTCATCTTGATTTTGATGATCAGGTAAATAAAATTGTTGAGTTAGCTGAAAATAGAATAGGCCTTTATAGTAAATAATATGGAAGTAATCATTGATAAAAATTCCGGCTATTGTTTTGGAGTAGAATTTGCAATCAAAATGGCAGAAGATGAAATGGAAATTTCGGATAAGCTCTATTGTTTGGGGGATATTGTACATAATGACATGGAGGTGAAACGGCTAAGTGAGAAGGGATTGGTGGTGATCGATAGGGAACAATTGCAGGAATTGAGTGATTGCAAGGTGTTGATCAGGGCGCATGGAGAGCCTCCGGAAACTTATAAAATGGCTATTGAAAACAATATTGAACTGATTGATGCTTCCTGTCCAGTGGTTTTGAAATTGCAGCATAGGGTAAAGACGTCTTTTGACAAGATGGAGAAAGAAAACGGTCAGATAGTTATCTATGGAAAAAAGGGACATGCTGAGGTAATCGGTCTGACCGGTCAGACTTTGGAAAAAGCCATTGTGGTTATGGAAGACAAGGATTTGGATAAAATTGATTATTCCAAGCCTGTTACTTTGTTTAGTCAGACCACCAAAAGCACCAAAGGGTTTTATGAGTTGAAATCAAAAATTGAAGAAAGGATCAAGGTAGAAAGAGGAGAACTTAACGAGGTTGATTTCAATGCCAATGATTCCATATGCAGGCAGGTCTCAAACAGAGAGCCTCAACTTAAGAATTTTTCTCGGGATAATGATGTGATCATTTTTGTGTCCGGAAAGAAAAGTTCCAATGGACGGGCACTTTACCAGGTATGTAAAAATGAAAATGAAAGAAGTTATTTCGTCGAAAATGAATTGGAAATAGACCCTGCTTGGTTTAACCCAAATGATAATGTGGGAATTTGTGGCGCTACCTCTACCCCGATGTGGCTGATGGAGCAGGTAATGAAGCATATCAATTCACTGGAAGAAGGTTTGCTGGTGGAGAATAAATGATCTGACCATCCATCAAAAATCTGAGAGTTATGTATAATTACTCACAAATATTAGCAAAATAATCTTCTAATAACTGATCTATTTTATTAGATTTGAGGCGTTTTTCAAAAGACCATTCAGTTCAAAAATCATATGTCAAAAACAGTAAAGCTTAAGAAAGGATTCGACATTAAGCTCGTAGGCAAAGCTGAAAAGCAGCTTGCAGACTTCAAACCGTCCAAGACTTTTGCGATCAAACCCACGGATTTTGCGGGGATGCAGAGACCAAAAGTAACTGTAAATGAAGGTGATACAGTGAAAGCTGGTACGCCTATTTTGTTTGACAAAGCTATGGAAAAGGTGCAGTATGTTGCACCGGTGTCCGGAGAAATTGTCGAAATCAAAAGAGGTGACAAGAGGAAGCTTTTAGAAATCAAAATCCTCGCAGATTCAAAAATCTCTTATGAATCTTTTGATAAATTTTCCGGGACTTCCCTGGAATCATTGAGCAGGGAAGATGCCATTGTCCAAATGACCAAAAGTGGGGTTTGGCCCCAGATCATCCAAAGGCCTTTTGGTGTTGTGGCCAATCCGGATGACACACCCAAAGCCATTTTTATTTCCGCATTTGATACCAACCCTTTAGCTCCTGATTATGGATTTACCCTTCAGGGGGAAGAGAGCAATTTCCAGGCAGGTATTGATGTGTTGGGGAAATTGACTTCAGGAAAAATCCATTTGAACATCAATGCAGATGAGCAGACTCCTGCAGTTTTTGCCAATGTCAAAGGAGTTGAGGTCAATAAATTCAGCGGTCCGCATCCTGCAGGTAATGTAGGAATTCAGATCCACCACATTGATCCTATCAATAAAGGGGATATGGTGTGGACAGTGAGCCCTTATGGGGTTTGCCAGATCGGCAAATTGTTCCTTGAAGGAAAATATGATGCTTCCAAAATAATTTCTGTAACAGGTTCCGAGGCTTTAAAAACAGGCTATGTTAAAACCTATATGGGTGCCTGTGTGGATACTTTGGTAGAAGGGAACCTTAAACAAAACCATATTCGGGTAGTTTCGGGAAACGTTTTGACAGGCGATAGAATTAACAAAAACGGTTATGTAGGTTATTATGCCAGCCAGATCACCATTATCCCTGAAGGAGATTATGAGGAATTTTTGGGTTGGGTCAAACCAAGTACAACAAAACTTAGTTTTCATAAAGCAATCGGCCTGCTTTCTTTCCTAAACAAGGGTAAAGAATATGTAGTGGACACCAATACCCATGGTGAGGAAAGACCATTTGTGGTTACCGGTGCTTTTGAGAAAGTACTGCCTATGGACATCTTGCCTACCTATCTTTTCAAAGCCATCCTTACAGAGGATTTTGATGAAATGGAAGAATTAGGGATTTATGAACTGATTGAAGAAGATGTGGCTATTTGTGAATTTATAGATCCTTCAAAAAATGAATTGCAGGGTATATTGAGAAATGGGATTGAATTATTAATGTATAGTTAAAATATGAAAGCATTACAAAATCTCTTCGATAATCTTAAGCCAAACTTTGAAAAAGGCGGCAAGTGGGAGAAATTCCACACTTTATACGAAGGACATAGAACAATTGCATTTGCACCTGATCTTATTACCGGTTCAAGAGGAACTCAGATCAAAGACGCTGTGGACCTCAAAAGGGTCATGATCACTGTTGTTATAGCCATGATTCCGGCGCTTTTATTCGGTATTTTCAATGTAGGACACCAGCATTTTCTCGCAACTGGGATGGATGCCACCTTTTTTGACAAAGTGTTGATAGGACTTATCTCTGTTCTTCCCATCCTTATTGTATCTTATGCCATAGGTTTGGGCACAGAGTTTACTTTTTGTGTCATTAGGAATCACCCCATCAGTGAAGGCTTTCTTGTAACAGGTATGCTGATAGCCTTGGTGATGCCGCCCAACGTCCCACTTTGGCAAGTAGCTTTGGCAACCATCTTTGCTGTAGTGATAGGGAAAGAGGTATTCGGTGGAACCGGGATGAATATATTGAACGTGGCCATGACTGCAAGGGCATTTTTGTACTTTGCCTATCCTGCCCAGATTTCAGGGGATCAAGTTTGGACCTATCTTGGTGATAAGACTCCTGTAGATGGTTTTTCCGGAGCTACTGCTTTGGCTGTAGCGTATACTGCCGGTGTTGATGGTGAACCTGTTACGAAAGCCTTGGCAGAACATAATACCCTGATAGGGGATGGATTATATAGTTTTAGTAATCTCTTTATGGGTTTGATTCCAGGGTCTATAGGTGAAACCTCTACTTTAATGGCCCTGATCGGTGCTGTGATTTTGATCGGTACAGGTGTGGCCAGCTGGAAAATCATTGTAAGCGGATTTGCCGGAGCTTATGCCATGGGGCTTATCCTGAACATTTTTGCTGTTAATGAATATATGGCTATGGCCCCTCAATACCATTGGGTAATGGGCGGTCTTGCTTTTGGAATTGTATTTATGGCCACTGACCCGGTTTCAGCTGCCCAAACAGAAGCAGGAAAATGGATATATGGCTTGTTGATAGGGGTTTTGACAGTCATTATCAGGGTTACCAACCCTGCTTATCCTGAAGGAATTATGCTAGCCGTTCTTTTCATGAACGTGTTTGCCCCATTAATAGATTATTATGTAGTTAAAGCAAATAAGAAAAGGAGGTTACAACGTGCAACAGTCTAACGCTTATATTATCACCTTCTCAATTATCCTAACTGTAGTATTGGGATTACTTTTGTCAGGGACTTCCCAGGTATTGGGCCCCTTGCAGAGAAAGGCTGAAGAACTTGATACCAAGAAGCAGATTCTTGGTGCTGTAATAGATGCAGATCAATTGAAGGCCATGAAGCCTGAAGAAGTTTTATCCTACTATGAAAACAGGATTTCTTCTAAAGTTGTTGATGTAAACGGTAATATTCTGGAAAAGGATGCTGATGGAAATCCTTTGGTAGCTGAAAAGGTAAATGTGGGTAAAAACTACAAGATGTCAGCCGACAAGAGGATGTATCCGGTTTTTATTTTCCATGCTGAAGGGAATCCCGATGAAGTAGAATCCTACGTGCTACCGGTTTATGGAGCAGGACTTTGGGATGAAATCTGGGGTTATGTTGCGCTTCAGACAGATCTGAATACCATTGAAGGTGTAACTTTCTCCCATAAAGGTGAAACTCCGGGACTGGGGGCAAGAATCACTTCACTGGCTGTTCAGCAAAGATATCAAGGAAAGGAAATTTTTGATGGCTCAGGTAAAATTCAGTCTGTAGTTATGCAAAAAGGTGAGGGAAAAGATTATTCCTCAGATCCTCATAAAGTAGACGGATTGTCAGGGGCTACCATTACAGCCAATGGGGTGAATGACATGATAAAAAACTACCTTCAACATTACAGTGCTTTTTTGGAAAAACAAAAATCTTCCGAAAAGTCTGAAATGGCTTCTATAAATTGATTTTGAACGTTTCAACCTTAAAATAATGAGTACAGAAACAACAGTTGCAGAACTTAAAAAGCCCGCAGAGGCACTTCTGTCCAAAAGAAGAAAAAAATTAATTTCGGACCCATTGGTTGACGATAATCCAATTACCATTCAGGTATTGGGTATTTGTTCGGCTCTTGCAGTTACTACTCAGTTGCAGCCTACTCTGGTGATGGCCATTTCAGTAATATTTGTAATTGTAATGGCCAACCTGACCATTTCCCTACTTAGAAATACCATCCCTACAAGGGTTCGTATCATTGTACAGTTGGCGGTAGTGGCGACATTGGTGACACTGGTAAGTGAATTTTTGAAGGCCTTTGCTTTCGATATGTATAAAGAACTTTCAGTTTTTGTAGGATTGATTATCACCAACTGTATAGTTATGGGCCGTTTGGAAGCTTTTGCCCTGGGGAATAAACCATACGATTCCATTCTTGATGGATTTGGTTCGGCCTTAGGTTATTCATGGATAATTCTTGCGGTGGCCTTCTTTAGGGAATTGCTTGGATCAGGATCAGTATTCGGTGTTCCGGTCTATGATACCTTAGCAGGCTTCATTAGTGATGACTTTAGCTTTGCTACCAATGGTCTGATGGTCTCTCCGGTAGGTGCCTTCATCATTCTTGGATTGATCATTTGGGTACAGCGTACCAAAACGGGTTATGTTGAACACTAATTAAACTAGAGAAGAAATGGAATTATTTAACTTAGGTATAAAATCGATTTTTATCGATAACATGGTTTTTGCTTACTTCTTGGGTATGTGTTCTTTTTTAGCCGTATCCAAAAAAGTAAGTACTGCGCTGGGTCTTGGTGCAGCGGTTATATTTGTTTTGACGGTAACGACACCGACCAACTGGTTGTTGAATGAATTCGTTCTGAAAGAAGGCGCACTGGCATGGATGGGAGATTCATTTGCGACGATTGACCTATCATTCCTGAGATTTATCATGTTTATCGCCATTATCGCTGCCATGGTGCAGTTGGTCGAAATGGTAGTTGAAAAGTTTGCTCCTGCACTTTACGGGGCTTTGGGTATTTTCCTGCCTCTAATTGCGGTAAACTGCGCTATCCTAGGTGGTTCTTTATTTATGGCGCAAAGAGATTATACTTTGGCTGAAGCTACGGTTTATGGCTTTGGTTCAGGTACAGGTTTCTTTTTGGCAATCATCGCCTTGGCTGCCATAAGAGAAAAATTGAAATACTCCAATGTACCTAACGGATTGAAAGGCCTGGGTATTACTATGCTACTTACTGGGTTGATGGGTATTGCTTTCATGTCCTTTATGGGAATTGATCTTTAATGCATTGTTAATGAATAAATAAAAAGCCTTGAGAAATCCTCAAGGCTTTTTTTGTTTTTAAATTAAAATGAAATTTATCAATGGTTCCAGCTACCGAATTTTCCTAATTGATAATCACGGTAAGCCTGCATGATTTCCTCCTGTGTATTCATGACAAATGGACCTTGGGCCACCAAAGGTTCATTGAATGGTCTTGCATGTCCCAGGATGACCACACTGTCTTCAGTAGCCTCAAAAGACAATGTGTCCCCGTCATTGTTGAATTCAATCAGATTTCTGAATGGTACTTTTTCACCCGTTACTTTTACATTGCCACTGACAATGTAAAAGAAGATGTTTTCCTGTGCCGGGATTTCTTTTTGAACTTTTCCTCCTGCATCCATATGGATGGTGCTCAGAAAAATAGGGGTGAGGGTTTCAAAAGAACCCTTATTTCCGTTCCATTCTCCCGCAATCAATTGTGTTTTGACCTTTCCTTCATCGGTTGTGAAATAGGTGATTTCTTCATTCTGTAATCCGATATACCTTGGTTTGGTCATTTTAAATTTTGCTGGCAAATTCAGCCAAAGCTGTAATATTTCCAGATCTCCTCCCTCTTTTTTGAATTTATCGGAAGAAACTTCAGCATGGATCAACCCACTACCTGCAGTCATCCACTGTATTCCCCCTGCTTCAATTACAGATTCATGACCTCCTGAATCTTTATGCATGATATCACCTTTCAGGATGAAGGTAACCGTTTCCATTCCTCTGTGCGGATGTGGTCCGAAGGGAAGTCCATTATTGTTGGGTTTATACTTTTGATACCCATGATGGTTCAAAAAAATAAAGGGATCAATCTGCCTTAATTTAGGTGAAGGCAGGGGATTGTAGGTGATCAGATCAGCAATGGGTTGATAACTCGCTGGGTGAATGGCTTTAATAGTTCTCATAATGCAAATATATGTATAGACATATAATTCAAAATTAATGTTTTTTGTTCCATTTTGATCAAAATAATGGTAAAACCTAATAATCAGGTCTGAACAAGCCTCTAGCGTACTGCATTAAAATCAAGGAATTCCTTGCCCCATTTGGCTAAATGTCTTTAACTGAATTTTGATGTTAATAAAAAAAGCCTGAATCCCTTCAGGCTATATGTACTTACCTTAACCAGGCTAATTTGATTTCATCCGGTGCTTTCATCCGGTCTGCCAACCTCATGTACCGGTCGGATAGATTGGACAGGTAATCCTGAGCTTTAGCGGCCATATCGGATAGTCCGTTCAGGTTTTCAATATCCCAAAGCTTAACCAAATGATCAATGATTCTGGCATAATCCCAGCCTGTATAAACCCCTATTTTTTGGGTAATGGCTGAAAATTGATTGAATAAGTTGGGATTGCTGCTTCCTTCTCCCATCAGTACAGCAGGCATCACAATTTGTTTTCGCATCATTTTTTCAAAAGCAACCACAGCCCCACTTGGATCGATTTCAAAAATCTGGGTCATAAAGCTTTTATAGGCTTTTTCGTGTCTGGCCTCATCGCCGGCGATGGTTTTGCAGATTCTTGAAAGAACATCATCACCCGCTTTGTCTGCCAATTTGCCTGTATTCACATGGGAAATTTTGGTTGCCCTCTCCTGAAAAGAAGTATAGATGATTGCCTGATAGGGATCTTTTTCCGATCTGGGATCAAAGCCATTATAAATTAATCTGTGAATGGTCTGCTCCACCTTTTTCATATCCGCCCTACCTGATAGGTAAAGGTACTTATTCAACAAATCACCGTGACGGTTTTCTTCTGCAGTCCATGCTTTTGACCATTTCACCCAACCTGAATTACTCAATAAACTCCCTTCAACATTTATACCTTCCAACAAATTGAAATAGGTTTGATAACTGGGGAGTGCTTCTTCGGTTATCATATTTCCGATCAAAGAAGTGATTATGGTATCAGGGATATTGGCAGCTCTTTCCTGTAATTTTTTCACCTCATCAAAGGCATCCAATTGAGCCATGTCCGGCAAAAAGTCAGAAGGTTGCCAGCATTCATCCGGGTCCACTAAAATATTTTCAACCGCATGGTTTACAAAGCCATCCAATTGGGAGATGACTTCCATGTTTTTTTCTAATTCGTAATCGATTTTTTCTGATTTATTCATGATACGTTACTTTCTGTCAAAATTGGTTGGGGAATGGCGATCCTTTGGGATAGTTCCTAAAACCCATTTCAATCCGGTAATAATTTATAAAGATAAGTACAAAAACTTGTATAAAGTACATAGAAACCCGATTTCTGATTTGGGTTTCTTATAAACTGATTTCTCATTTTTTCAAAGTCCATGATTTTTGATCAAAACCAGAAGGGGCAGTCTCTCTCAACCTCTTGGCTATTTTATCCAAATACATAGTATTATATCTCAATCTTGTGATATAATTTGGTAAGTCCGGATCACCGTTCCAGCAGTGTTCAGCCCTGTCACCATATAGCACTTCTCCCCTATAATAGGGGTCAGTGGTATTCTCCAGAAATTCCTCTGTCAGGTATACTGCGTTATTGAGATAGTAATTATCCATATCCCCGCAATAAATATGGATTTTTCCTTCCAAATCTTTTCCGATTTTATTCCAATCCCTTTCCATAATATAGCGAAGGTCAAAATTCTCTTTCCAGTGGTCTGCTACCTCTTTGTTTATTTCTCCTGTCAGCTTGTCCCAAATCGGCTGAGGATATCCATCATTTCCCACCGGGGAATATACTGCCTGCCAAATGTCCCACTGATCACCGGAGAGACTTTTGGTTCCTCCAAGGGCCAATTCTTTATGGTTCATGTCTTTCAACATGGCAGATACATGGCCCAGGTAATTTCTTTTTCCCACTCTATCCGTGGTCCTAAAGGGCCCTTTTAGGTAGTAGGCATTCTTATCCTCATAAATATTTACTGTAGTATAAGCCCTAAAATCTATCGGATCAGGGCAGGCAGCAAAGCAGCCATTGTATTCTTTGGGATACATGACCTGTACTGCCAAAGCCTCCCAACCACCAGTAGAACCACCGTAGGTAAACCTTGCCCATCCTTCTCCTATTCCCCGGAACTGGTTTTCGATATGGGGGATCAGTTCATAGGTGATGGCATCCCCATAGGGACCTATATTCTGTGAGTTGACGGCATAACTATCATCATAAAATGGGTTGGCATGTTGGATTTCAATTACAATGAACTTTTGGAAATCAGGGGAAATCCACTTTTTATAAAAATCGTAAGCCTCCTGTTGCTGGATTTTATTGTAGCCATAAATCCCGAATCTTGGGCTATATTCATCTTCCAAACCTTCGTCAGGAGGTATAGTTCTAAATCCTCCAAAGTCTGATGGGAAATGGCCATGGAAAATCATCAATGGATAATATTCATTGGGGGTTTTTTCGAAATCCCTTGGCAACAAGATATGCGCACCCAAATAAATATCCCTTCCCCAAAAGCTTGATAGGAGTTCGCTTTTCATTTTAATGTGCTTGATAAACTCCGTATCCTCTGGTTCTTTTACAGGCGGATTTATTTGGTCAATTGAAATATTGACTCCTGTCCTGCCATCCCATTTAATTTTTTTCGGCCTGCTGTATAAATTGCCCGGGGTTCGGTTCCACTGCCTGCCTTCCCATTGGTCCATGGGCATTTTCACTTTATGGCCATCGGATCTGTTATAGGTCTCATATTTGACTATATAGGCCTGTACCCAATATTCCCCATTTGGTATTTCTTTCCAATCAGAAATAGGATAACCAAACTTATTCAGGTTGAAATCGAAACCTTTTCCGGCTTGGTAATCTTCAAAATCCATTCCTATAACCTGTGCAGATGTCACCTCATCATTTACTCCAAATCTTGGTTCTGTGTTTTCTGAATGATGGAGAAGAAAGAGAAGCCTTCCATCCTGGATTCCGGCTTCAAGGTCAGGTGTTATGTCAATTGAAATTTTGGGGAATTCTCCGGTCTGACAACCAAATATTAAGAATGCCAATAGTATTGGAAGGTACCTCATATGCTTAGTTTTTAGAGTTTATCAATATACTTAAAAAATATTATTCTCTTTTCTTTCAAATCTTCAATTATATAAACGGGTAATTACTTCTTTTTCAGCCATAATTCTGACCGTTTGTATATCTAGTTATGGAATAAAAAATGGAATGAATTATTTTGGAATTCTAACCATTGAAATTATGAAAAAAACATTGTTCAGTTTGTTCGCAGTTTGTTTAGTGTTTGCCTGCACTGAGAAAAAACAGCTTGTAGATTATACCCTACTTTCTGATGAAGAAAGATCGGAGGTGGCAAAAGAAATTGCCCTTAGTACAATTATTGTCGACGGCCATATGGATTTACCTTTCAGGATGTACAATCTTGGCAATGATTTGAATGGGGAAGTTTTTGATTTTATTACCCGTAGTGACCAGGGTAATATTGATTATGTAAGAGCGAAGGAGGGCGGGGTGGATGCACCTTTTATGGCCATTTATATTCCTGCTTCTTACCAAGAGACAGGTGGAGCCAAGGGACTTGCTGATACACTGATCTTAATGGTCGAACGAATGGTTGATACCTGGCCTGATAAATTAGCTCTTGCCAGGTCTCCTGAAGACATTGAAAATAATTTCAAAAAAGGACTCTTGTCTTTACCGATGGGTATTGAAAATGCGGCTGCTATTGAAGATGACCTCAAGAATATTGAATACTTCTACAATAGGGGTATCAGATATATGACTCTGACTCATGGAAAGGATAACCTGGTAGGCGATTCTTCTTATGATGATTCAGAGACACATGGAGGTTTGAGCGAGTATGGGAAAGAGGTGGTAAAAGAAATGAACCGGATAGGAATGATCATTGATGTGTCACATATTACAGATAAAACTTTTTTTGATGTAGCAAAGATCAGCGAGGCTCCCATTGTAGCCACCCATAGTTCAGTGAGGGACTTTACACCCGGTTTCGAAAGGAATGTTTCCAATGAAATCATCCAAAAACTGGCTGAAAAAAATGGTATGGTCATGATTACTTTTGGGGGAAGCTTTTTGGACCAAAACTATTCTGATGCCAATGCAGCAATTAGGGCCCATATTCAGGAATGGTTGAAAGAGAATAATCTAAATTACAGGGATGAGGCTGCACAGGAATACATGAAAGCTTATTCTGCTGATAAAAGACCTACAGTGCATGTATCAAAAGTAGTTGACCACATAGATCATGTGGTGAAATTAGTTGGGATTGATTATGTGGGCTTGGGTTCTGATTTTGACGGGGTGGGTGACACACTTCCTGAAGGCCTAAAGGATGCATCCATGTATCCCAACATCATTGCTGAATTGCTAAAAAGAGGGTATTCGAAGGAAGATATAGAAAAAATTTGTTATAAAAACTTCTTCAGGGTTTGGAAAGAAGTAGAACTTGTTTCCAGCAAGTAAGAAACTGATAAAAAAGGGGGCTAATTTGTCCCCCTTTTTTACCTGACATTGGCCAATTCCTCACTTAATTTCTCAAGGGTAGCATCAGTTTCATCCTTGATTTTTTCAAATCTACTTAGGTTTTCAGGACCTTCCAAGTTCTCAAAACTTTCAACAGAAGCACATAAATCCGCAAGTTCACTGAAGTCAAGATTTAAGGCAACACCTTTCAAGGCATGGCAGGATTGTTTAACTGCCTTAAGATTTTCATTACGAAGATGCTGTTGTAAATCCTCCTTGATTTTTTCAATATTCTGCATGCTTAACTCCAGAAGCTGTTTGAAAAATTCAGGATCTGATTGGCGAAATTCGTCCAATCGCGAAAGTACTTTTTTCTCGCTTTCCTGCAGGGGTTTGCCCAGGTATTTATCCAACATTTTCTGTATGTCAGCAACTACCACTGGTTTGGATAAATAATTATCCATGCCTACTTCAATGCACCTTTCATATTCCCCTTTGACAGTTCCAGCTGTTAAAGCCACAATGGGTACCCTTCTTGTATTGTTTTCTATTCTCCTAATTTCCATTGTTGCTTCATAACCACTCATTTCAGGCATCTGAATATCCATAAAAATCATAGAAGGATCATCTTCTACAAAAATCTCAACCGCTTCCCTTCCATTTTTTGCTTCCAGAATCTGAACTTTTGGGATCAGATTTTTGACAATTGTTTTTGCCAAAAGCATATTGACCGGATTGTCATCAACCAATAAAACCTTTAGGATCCTTTCCCCATCATGGACAGGATCGGAAGAACCCTGCAGGGCAGATTGTTTCTTTTCCCTGGTTACAATTGAAGAAGTGGTTTCTTCTTCAATTTCAACTATAGGCAAACTCATTTTAAATGAAAACCTACTTCCTTTTCCCAACTCTGTCTGAAGTTCCAAACGGCTTTGCATCAATTGCAGGATTTTGTTGCTTATAGTAAGCCCTAAGCCTGTTCCTCCATACTTTCGGGTTGTGGAATTGTCTTCTTGGGCAAATGCCTCAAAAATAATCTGCTCTTTCTCTTTAGAAATACCTATTCCTGTATCCCTTACTGCAAACTCCAGTTCTGCTATTTGCCCATCACTTTTGGATCCTAAATTTTGAATGGAAAGCTCAATTTCACCTTCATGTGTAAATTTTGCCGAATTGCTTAACAAATTGATCATCACCTGTTTGATCCTAGTGGCGTCAACGAATACACCTTTTGGAAGATTGGAATCCAATGAGGCTATCAATTTTATTTTCTTTTGGTCAAGGGAAGGT
>Ga0114946_10001470_pt1 | contig 16281 bp, 15 predicted proteins | sample WalLakDeSediment_FD_88676 | JGI IMG/M metagenome (GOLD analysis project Ga0114946, IMG submission 88676) | Lake sediment microbial communities from Walker lake, Nevada to study Microbial Dark Matter (Phase II) - Walker Lake 11/02/13 Deep Sediment | ecosystem: Environmental > Aquatic >... | reverse complement strand
TGCGTATGTGTACTTTTTACCTTCGAAGGCTATTGCCGGCCGGTCGGGGACGATAGCGCTGGTTATCATGAGGAACTCTGTAGTATTCATCCTTTCACCTCCTGGTTTTGTAGATTGCTAGTCTCTTCAGAGCTTACTCTTGACTCGCTTTAGTACATCCGACATTACCTCGCCGGCTTTGGCACTGATGCGGATGTGCGCGGCGTGGTCCAAGTCGGTTTCGCCCTCATTTATAATGGCGATTTTGGCGCCGGCATTCAGGGCATATTGGGGCATTAGCCCTGCGGGATAGACCACAAGCGAGGACCCGATCACGATGCAGAGATCACACTCGGTGGAGCGCTTTTGTGCCTCCATGGTCTCCCAGACTGGCATCGCCTCGCCGAAGAAGATGCCCTCCGGCTTCAAGATGCCGCCGCACTGAACGCATTTTGGATCCTCGATGCCGCTTTCAAGCCATCTCTCGACCTCCTCGAATCGGTGGCGGTCACCGCAGGTTAGGCACTTTATCCACTCCATGTTGCCATGGAGCTGGATAACCTTGTCTTCTGAATTGCCCGCTCTCTGGTGAAGTCCATCCACGTTTTGGGTGATGACGCAATCCAGCTTGCCGAGTCGCTCCAGCTCGGCGATGGCGAAGTGGGCGGGATTGGGCTGGAAGTCGTTCCAGCTAAATCCAATGGTTTCCTTCATTTTCCAGATTCTCTTTCTCGCCTCCGGATCACTGATGAACTTCTGATAGGTGAAATCACTGGGGTCGTATTTAGTCCAAATACCGCCGGGGCCCCTGAAATCCGGTATTCCGGACTCGGTGCTGATCCCCGCACCCGTGAATACCACCACGCGCTCTGATTCTACGATGAGATCAGTGAGCTCGTCGATAAGCTCTTCACGTGTTTTGCCGCTTGTTTCGCTCATGGCACACTCTATTTTAACTGTTCTGCCTAGTTAGTCAAAGTAAATCGAGGTCTTCTGCCTTCGCGATATGCCGCAATTCCCTCTTTGGCATCCTCTGTGGTGAGAACCCGTGCGAGGAGCTTGCTCTCCATCTCAAGCCCTTGCTCCAGGGGGAGGTCGAGTCCGCGCCTAATTATCTCTTTGGCGTATCTAACAGCGATCTGTCCTCGGGACATTATCTTGTGTGCCACATTCTCGGCGGTCGAGATAAGGTCAGCCCTGGGCACCACCTGATGCACCAGTCCTATGCGTAGGGCTTCGGCGGCATTGATTATTTCACCGGTGAGTATAGGCGCCAGGGCCATGCCCTGCGGCACCAGCCTGGGCATTGTCTGGCTGCCCCCGGCGGTGGGGACCATGCCGATTCCCACCTCAGGGAGCCCGAACCTTGCGTCCTCGGCGGCGATCCTGATATCGCAGCACATCGACATCTCCACACCAGCCCCCAGGGCGAAGCCGTGGATGGCAACGATGAGGGGCTTGGAGATGCTCAGGAACTGGCCCCAGAGGTCACGTTCCCACCTCACTTGACGCCCGATTGCCTGAGAGGGAACAGTGCCGAATTCAGTGACGTCGGCTCCCGCGGAGAATCCTCTATCCCCGGCCCCCTTGAGTATAGCCAGCATCACCTCGGGGTCATCGTCGATTGCGGGCAGTACCTGGTACAGCTCATCCCGCATCTTGATGTTGACGGCGTTCAAAGCCTTGGGGCGATTGAGGGTAATATAGGCGATGCCGTCCTTTTTCTCATAGATGATGGTTTCGAAGGCGTTCATGTTTTTTGATTGTCTTTGTGAGGCATGCTATAGAGAGAGCCCTACCAGCGGTAATGCGTCTTGAACTGATAGCACAACCTCTAATGAAGATTTAAATCCCTCGATACCAAAATGCTCAGCCTGTTGTTTCATCAGTTCCTTATGCCATTCCTCTTCGTGTCCCTTTTCTGCATCGTAGACGGTGTACACTTTTATGCCATCACCACCCAGAGTCACAAAGGGGCCGTACATCTTTACATAAGATGGCAGGGGCATTGACATAATCTGCACGGCTACCTTCCCAACAGCGACTGATGATTTTGTCGGCCATGTCTCTTTCAACATAAACAGCACTTTAGTCACCCCCCTCTTATCAGTTATTCTCCCTCAAAATGCGCCGTCCTTTTCTCCAGGAAAGCCTTGATGCCTTCCGCACGGTCCTCGGTCGTCTGGAGTAGAAATGAAAGGTCGGCTTCCAGCCTGAGGCCCTGCTCCAGGGTCATGTCCATACCCTTGTTCACCGCTTCCTTGGCGTATCTTACCGCGATGGGCGCTCGTGAGATCAGCCTTTTCGCTATCTCCTCAGCCTCCTCAACCAGCTTCTCCTTGGGCACCACCTTGGTGACCAGGCCTATGCGGTGAGCCTCCCCTGCGTCGATAGGCCCGGCGGTGAGGATCAACTCTGTAGCCTTGCCCTTACCCACTATTCTGGGCAGACGCTGGGTGCCCCCGCCGCCGGGGATAAGGCCGTAAGAGGTCTCGGGGAAACCGAGTCGAGCATTCTCGGAAGCGATCCTGATGTCGCAGCTCAACGCCAGTTCGAGGCCGGCACCCAGAGCATCACCGTTGATGGCAGCTATAACTGGACAATTCAGGGAGGCAACTGCTCTGGAGGCCAGACTGGCTGGATTTGCCTGTATTAACTCGTTTGTAGTTAATGATGCAAGCTCGTTGAGGTCAGCGCCGGAGCAGAATGATTCGCCGGCCCCGGTGATGATAACGGCCCTGACACCATCGGCCTGGCTTATCTCGCGGCAGGCGTCGCTGAGTTCGTTTGCCAGTTGGAGGTTAATAGTATTGCCGACAGACGGGCGGCTGAGGACAAGCCAGACAAGCTGCTCGCGCCTCTCGAATTTTACCAAGGTGTAGGGCATTAATGTTCCTTGACTTGGGGTCCAGCGCAAATCTTAGCTGAGACGACTTGGCATGTCAAGGAAGAGTATTGGTGAACGCTTGCCTTCGTTTTTGCAGGCAGATATACTGAGAAAGAGGGTATATAATGGCTAACGATGCTGCGCTGGCGAAAGCGATTGATGAGATGAAGGGGGTCACCCCCTATGCCGTAGCCTCGAAGAGCGGCACGGATTACGACGGCAGCCGGTTTAGAATACCCTTCTTCAACCGTGTTTTCCTCGTATATTACCCGGAGATTAAGGTGGTCGAGGAGGGCAGTTCGGCAACTGTGCCCCAGTTCCTGGAGATTATCCTGCTGCATTATCTGCTGCAGGCCAGTGGCGTCACGGTGGCTGACGAGTGGATAGCTTACCGCCAGCTTCCCGGCTCTGCTCTTTTCGGAGCCAGATTCCAGCAGATGGCGGTGACTCCACTGCTCAGGGAATTCGGCAACGACGTCGAGGCGTTCAGCAAAGCCGGCGAGGCTTTGGGAGGCATCCCGATGACGCGTACAGGCGACGCCGCGTTCAAATTCATAGCGCTTCCCAGAATCCCCATGGCGTGCATATTCTACCAGGGAGAGGAGGGGATACCTTCCGCGGTCAATATCCTCTTCGATGCTGCCGTTGAGCACTATCTGCCCACAGAGGACCTTTCCCTGCTGGGCGTTTACCTCGTCGGGGCGTTGAGGAAGGCCAAGCCGGCATCCTGAATCTGAGCCCTGAAATCCCTCACGTCATTGCGAGCGTAGCGAAGCAATCTCATATTTCTTATTCTCGTGTTAACCCCTGAGATTGCTTCGTCGCCCTTCGGATGGCCCAGGGCTCCTCGCAATGACAGGCGTATTAGCTTTCGTCGCCCTTCGGCTGGCCCAGGGCTCCTCGCAATGACAGGCGTATTAGCTTCCTTCGCCTATTCTCCTGAGTATGTCCCAGAAGGCCCCTCTGTATCCGGCCTTGATGGCATCTGAGAGGATGGTGTTGTCATTGTAGTTGTAGTTTTTGTCGGCCCCGCCCGTGGTGCCGAAGAAGAAAAACCGCTCGTCGCCGCCAACAAGCTGGGCCAGATACTCCGATGCATCGGAACTCAGGTCTGAGGATATATAGTAGATAGGTGCGAAGAAGCTATCGTTGCCCGAGACGGAGCCATGCAGACTGGAGTTTTCGTTCAGCGGACCCTGCTTACGAACCATCTCCGCCAGTCTGGTTTGGGGGAAAACGCGTATCCCCAGGGAAGCACCCACCCTGTTCGGGGAGATTCTTTTCATGGTTTCGATGGTTTCCCTCAGCGATTGCCTGGTTTCGCCTGGCCCGCCGAGGAGGAGGTCGAACATGGAGACAATACCCTCCTTGCGGCAGGCATCAGCCGTCTGGCTGAGGTCTTCCACTGAGAAGTCGCGTCCCAGGCTGCGGAGCATGCTGTCGCAGCCGCTGTCCACACCGAAGTTGACTCCGGCACACCCTGCCTTTCGGAATAGAGCTGCCAGCTCTTGAGAGAAACCTGCGGGAGTGGCATAGGTATACCACCTCAGCTTGTCCCCCAGCCCTCGCGCTGCCATCTCCAGGCATATGTCACGGGCGTGCTGCTCGGGGATATTGAACTCGCTGTCGCAGAAATGGAGATGGTCGATACCCATTTCAAGCAGGGCTTCGATCTCATCGGAAACGCTCTGTGGGGAACGGAGGCGAAGTTTTTTCCCTTTGCCCACCGGGTCTACGCAGTAGATGCAGTCCTTGGGGCAGCCTCGTTTGGTCTCGATATTGCCCATGCCGCCTTCAACGAAGTAGCGGTAGTTGTCGACGTCGCTTCTCTCGGGGGCAGAGATGTGGCTGAGATCCAGATAGGTCGGGGGAGTAGCACGAAGCTCGCCCTGGCTGCGATATATCAGGCCGGGCACATCGTCGTAGGCCTCATTTGCCGCAATCTTGTTGAGCAGCAGCGGCAGTGAGTACTCTCCCTCGCCCCAAATCCCAAGGTCGACATTGTGATAGCTAAGGATGTCCTGGGGCATGATTGAGAATCCGGAGCCACCCAGGATTATGGGGGCGGAGGTATGCGCTTTCAGCTGATCGACTACCTCTTTGTAGCGGGTGATGCAGAAGTCTTGGGTGACAAAGAAGGTGTCATCGGCATTGCGCAGGGTGACTGCTATTGCAAGGACCTGGTTTGTCGCGAAGTATTCCTCGACTTCACGGGGGATATCGACTGCAAAGCAGAGGTCGAGGATGTCCACCTCGAATTGGCTTTCCCTGAGGGCGTGCGCAAGATAGTCCAGCGCAAGAGGAGCCACTGGCGGCTTCATCTGGTTGGGATTGACCAGAAGCACCTTGCCCCGTTCCCGGGGTGACATTGTTGCCGCAGACATCAGACGTTCTCAGCCAGGCCGTTCACCTTTTTCAGCCAGGACAGGGCGGCGTCCACCGCCGCCTCGCTGAGGCGCAGCTTATGCTCCCCACCTTCTATGATAGCGATGTCCCTGGGTTCCCCAGACGCGTTGTAAAGCTCCCAGGCGTGGCTGGGATCGACGGTTTCATCGCTGTTGCCGTGGACTATAAGAATCGGTCGAGGAGCGATCTGGTGTATCCGCTTGAGCGGGCTGATCTCCTCGAAGCCCCTGGCCCATTCATCGACAGATGGTGGGAAGTTATTATCTCTGATTATGCCTACCTCGCGACAGTGTTCCAGGAACTCCTCGATTCTGCTGAAATCGGCGATATCGAAGAAGCGGGCAGGGCAGGCACAGGAGACAACTGAGGAAATCCTTTTATCCTTGGCGGCGCAGTAAACCGTTGTCGCTGCTCCGCCACTGAACCCCATTACCGACAGCCGCGATTTGTCAGCCACGTCGAGCTGGTAGAGATAGTCGATTGCAGCTTTCAGGTCTCGCGTCCACCCCAGCATGTCGAAATTGCCCTCACTCTCGCCTGAGCCCCTGAAATTGAAGATGAGAACAATAAATCCGTGGCGGCAGAATTTCTCAGCGAGCAGAGGATAGCCCTTGTCTGTGGAGTCTGGGGTTCTTCTGGCCGGGACACCGTGGCAGATGCAGAGAGATGGGTGTGGGCTTTGTCCCTCGGGCAGGTAAACCTCAGCCACTAGCTGAAGGCCGTCCACCTCGAGTCCAAATCTTTCCCCCGATCCAGGGTTAGCCGTCTTCCCGAATCTCCTTTGCTGAAACTGCCTGTTTAAAGCGGTCGATAGCATATTGACAGGCGGCGAAAGCCTCTGGCCGATGAGGTGCGGCAACCGCGATAACCAGTGTGATCCCCCCGGCTTCCACCGGCCCTGTGCGGTAACAGAAGGCTATATCACCCAAATCCCACCTCTTCCTCATCTCAGCAGCTGTGTCTCTCAGAATCCTCTCGGCTCCATACCTGGTCGCGTCATGCTCCAGCGAGAGAACGCGCTTATCCTCTGAGTAGCTGCGCACCTTGCCGATGAAGGTGACCAACGCACCGCATTCATCCCAGCCGACCTTGGCGATAACCTCTTCGGGAACTATGGGTTTGTCTGTGATATCAAGGAGGTCGTCTTTGCGCAATGCCTTATTTCCCTCTCTAAAACGTCGGCCTATGGCCTTTCCCGCAGATTATAGCCCGTTGGCTGCAGGAAGTCGACCTTAGCTTCCAAACTTGACGATGCTTTGTGAAGAGGCTAGAATCTCTGCATGCCCGTGAAGGAGGGAATATGGAAGATTTGGATATGATGAAGCAGAAGCTCGACGAGATTGGCGAGATGAGAAGTGGGCTGAAGCAAGGAGGTGGTGCTGCTGAGATCGAGAAGCAGCATGAAAAAGGAAAGCTAACGGCACGAGAGAGAATCGAAAAGCTCCTGGACCCGGATACCTTCCAGGAGCTTGACATTTGGGGCTCGCCTCTGATTACGGGGTTTGCCATCGATGAAACCAAAGGTTCTGCGGATGCTGTTGCAGTTGGGTATGGTGAGGTAAACGGCCGCCCTATCTATGTTTGGGCCCAGGACACCACTGTGATGGGCGGCACACTGGGCAGTATGCACGCCCGAAAGATATCTATGGTCATGGAGAAGGCCATACACGCCAGAGTCCCCATTGTGGGTATCATTGACTCCGAGGGGGTCAGGGTTGAGGATGCAATTCAGTATTATCGTTTCTACTCCCCTGAGTCGATGGCCTACTTCCAGACAATGGCCTCGGGGGTGATTCCCCAGATATCGCTGATAATGGGGCCTTGTGTCGGGGAGATGGCGATCTCGGCCTCGCTGGCGGATTTCGTCTTCATGGTAAGGAAGACAAGTTATATGCATGTGGCGCCTCCACCGGAGGATAAGACTGCTGAGGAATTAGGTGAGGCCTCGGTGCATGCCCGGCGTACGGGCTGCTGCGACATGATGGCAAAAAGTGAAGAGGAGTGCCTGCAGAGTTGCCGCGACTTGCTGGGCTACCTGCCATCGAACAACACGGAGGACCCGCCTGTCGTGGATACCGGGGATGACCCCAATCGCAGAGAAGAGGAACTTCTGCAGGTAGTCCCCTTTGACGCGATGCTTCCGTATAGCATGCACAAGGTGATCTCCTTGTTTGCAGATAATGGCGAGTTCCTTGAGATGAAGCGTCAGTGGGCGAACAACCTGATAACAGGGTTCGTTCGACTGGCAGGACAGACCGCGGGGATAATAGCCAACAATCCTCAGGCTATGGGTGGCTCCCTGACGCTGGATGCTGCGGATAAGATGGCGAGGTTTGCCAGGTTCTGCGATGCATTCAACATCCCTCTGGTCTGGCTTGCGGATACCCCTGCTTTCTTGCCAGCCGTTGACGAAGAGACCAGAGGTCTGATCAGACATGGATGCAAGCTGGTGTTCTCCAATGTCGAGGCTACTGTACCTCAGATCACCATTGCTATAAGAAAGCTCTATGGCGGCGGGCAGCTGGGGATGCCCGGCACAACGTTGGGAGGAGACCTTGATGTAGCCTGGCCGACTGTGCAGCGTGGGCTTATGGGGGCGGATGGGGCGGTATCGATCATCTACAAGAGGGAATTTCAGGCTATTGAGGATGAAACAGCGAAGCAGGAAAAGCAGGCGCAGCGTGTCGCCGAAATGCAACAGAAGTTTGAGTCGCTGGAGCTTGAGTGGGCACAGGAGTTCATTGATCCACGGGATACGAGGCCTTTCTTGATAAAGGCGCTTAAAACACTGGCCAAGCGAGATGAGGGAAGACCCGAACGCAAACACGAAAACATACGGCTATGATTGTAGGAGGACTTATATGTCAGATATGAGAGAGATGCTGCAAAAGGTAGAGGAAAACAGGGAGAAGCTGCAGCCTGGTGGTGGGCCGGCGGACATAGAAAAGCAGCATGGCAGAGGTAAGCTCACCGCCTGGGAGAGGATAGAAAAGTTTTTCGATTCGGGGACCTTCCAGGAAATAGGGATCTGGACGCAGCCGATGAAGACCGGATTCGATATCGACAACCGCGAACTCCCACGAGACTCTGTGATCGTTGGTTGCGGGGAGGTCAATGGCCGTTACGTTTACGCCTACGCGCATGACTTCACCGTACTGGCTGGCACTCAGTCTACTATTCAGAACAGTAAAGTGGCCAGGGCGATGCAGCAGGCTATGGAGGAAGGTATTCCCCTGGTGGGGATGGTTGATTCGGGTGCCATCAGAATTCATGACCTGTTCGGCAGGTCCGGGTTCAAGATTCCTGTACGTGGTAGCCCAGTCGGCGGAGGTGGTGGGTTCATGTATTATCCGCCTTTGATGTCGGGCGTAGTGCCTCATATAAGCCTTATGCTGGGGCCGTGTTATGCCGGGTCGGCCTATTCTCCGATAATGGCTGATTTTGTTATCATGCGCAGGAACATAGCTGTCATGTCTGTAGCCTCACCTCCCATATTGAAAGCGGTTACCTTTGTTGACGTGACCGAGGAGGAGATCGGAGGGGCATTACTGCATTCGGAAATCACCGGTTCCAACGATCTGCTTGTTGAAAGCGATGAAGAGGCTATAAGCAGCTGCCAGGAACTTCTCGGTTTTCTGCCGTCTAATTGGAGGGAGAATCCCCCCGTAGTGGATACCGGTGACGACCCCAATCGCACCGATGAAAAGCTCCTTGACCTGGTACCCACAGATGTATCTCAACCCTACGATATGCACGAGGTGATTTCCTCAATAGTGGATAAGGGACACCTCTTTGAGCTGCAGGCCCTCTACGCCCCTAATATGATAATAGGCTTTGCCCGATTAGCTGGGCAGACGGTGGGAATCGTAGCCAACAACCCTGCAGTCGGTGATGGTTGTGTCGATGTCAACAGCTCGGACAAGGAAGCGCGTTTCATCAGGTTCTGTGACTGCTACAACATACCGCTGGTTTTCCTGGTTGATACCCCCGGGTTCCTGCCAAGCTTGGACCAGGAGCAGAGCAGAGATGGGCTGGAGAGGAATGCAGCCAAGCCGGTATTTGCCATCTGTGAGTCCACTGTGCCCAAGATCACTGTCTACGTGAGAAGATGTTGGGGCGCGGGTCGTTTGGTCATGGGTACAGAGCGGATGGGATGCGATGCGGTATATGCCTGGCCATCTGCTGACATAAGGATAGAGGGTTTCGAGCGAGCGGCAGACGCACTCTACAAAGCTGAGATAGAGACTGCGAAGAATCCAGAGGAAGTGCGTCGGGACTTGATGCAGAAGATTCATGATGAATACGCCACGCCTTATCACTTCGCGGGTGTTCAAGGGACCGACGATATAATCGATCCCAGGGCGACAAGACCGATTCTGATAAACACCCTGAACAGGCTGTCCAAGAAGCTGAAATCAGCAAAGCCGTGGAGGAAGCACTCCCTGATTCCTCTGTAGGCGGAGCCAGGCCGATTCAATCGGCGCGAGATAAGACAAGACTTGGGGCGACCCATTGGGTCGCCCTTTTGTTGTTGTTGCGAAAATACGGGTTGGCAGTTTCGAGTGGGTAGATTGGCCGACGCCGGCCAACCTACCCAATACACGACGGTAGATGTAGTGCCTTAATGGGGTATACCATATAGCATATCACGAAAATCTGTCATTAAGGACGAGCAGCCCCGAGCGTGAAATGTTGACATGAATCGGCTCTGAGTATAGACTATAGGCTGATTGTCTCGGACCGTGAAGGTTTGGGTACACAAGCAGAAGGTCGAATTTGGAAGGAGAATAACTGAAGATGTCTCAGGAGATAATAGAGGCCCCGATACCGGGCAAAATAGTCAACGTTAGTGTCAGTGCTGGCGACAAGGTAGAGGAGGATGCGGAACTCTGCACTCTACAGTCCATGAAGATGCAGAACCCGATACTATCCCCGGTGGATGGTACGGTTGTAGAGGTTAAGGTTGAGGCGGGGCAAACTGTGGAAACGGGAGACGTCCTGATTGTAATCGAAGAGGATTAGGTGCGCAGGCGTATAAGGAGAGAGAGAAGGAATGATGTTCAAGAAGATCCTGGTTGCCAATCGGAGTGAAATCGCCCTGAGGGCAGTGAGGGAATGCAGGGAGATGGGTATAGGGTCTGTTGCTGTCTACTCGGATGCAGATGCCGAAGCTTTGTTTGTAAAGCACGCTGATGAAGCCTATCCCCTGGGAGATCCGGAGCCTGCCGCCAGCTATCTGAACGTGGAGAAGATATTGGACATAGCCAGGCAGTCCGGTGCCGAGGCTATATATCCGGGATACGGTTTCCTGGCCGAGAACCCCCAGTTCGTTGAAGAATGTGAGGCTCGCGGTATCGAGTTTATAGGTCCTCCCAGTAAGTCCATGAATGCGGCGAAGCCCAAGCACAGGTCTCGTGATCTAATGAAGAGTAGCGGGATTCCGGTGACTCCCGGATCCGATGGCGCTATCGAGGATGAGAGCGGGATGGCTAAGGCTTTCGAGATTGCGGAGGGTATCGGCTATCCTGTTATAGTCAAGCCCAGCGGCGCTGGCGGCGGGATCGGAATGAAGGTAGCTAATAGCCAGGATGAGCTGGCGGCGGCGATGGAGTACGCCAAGTCGCTGGGAAGTGAAGCCTTCGGTGTGGCGGCCTTCTATCTGGAGAAATATGTTGCAAGAGCAAAGCATATCGAGTTCCAGATTCTGGCCGATAAGAAGGGCAACGTCGTCTACGTGAGCGATCGTGAGTGCTCCGTTCAGAGAAGGTATCAGAAACTCATCGAAGAGGCGCCTTCGCCGATAATGACCCCCGAATTAAGGCAGAAGATGGGGGCTACCGCAGTTCAAATTGCGAAGTTATTGAACTATGTTAACGCACTGACGGTGGAGTTTATTTACTCCATGGACGATAAAGAGTACTACTTCAATGAATGCAACACCCGACTTCAGGTGGAACATCCCTTGACCGAGCTTCTTACGGGGATCAATCTGGTCAAGGAGCAGATAAGGATAGCGGCCGGCGAGGAGCTTGGCTATGGCCAGGATGATATAAAGCTCAACGGCTGGAGCATAGAGTGCAGGATTAACGCAGAGGACCCCTTCATGAATTTCATGCCCGCTCCGGGTACAATCACGGCCTATGATCCCCCGGGGGGGTTCGGCGTCAGGGTCGATGGCGGCGTGTATGCGGGATATGCCATGCCGTTCTACTATGACTCTTTGATTGCGAAACTGCTGAGTTGGGGCAGGAATCGTGATGAAGCTATAGCTACGATGAAGAGAGCTGTTCAGGAATACCGCATCGAGGGAGCGAAAACAAATATCCCGTTCCACATAGTAGCGCTGGACGACGAGTGCTTCAGGAATGGGGATTATACAACGCATTTTATACAGGAACAGGGAATATCGAAGAAGCTCCGCCAGTTAAAAAAGGAAGGGGTATTCTCCTGAGCCTGGAGAAGCAGACAGAGTTTTGAAAGCTCGTCTGACGTGAACATGACGGGTCCTACAATAGACGTAGGGCCCGTTTTATATTACGGTGAGAAGATGTAGCGTTGCCACTCCCTTCGGGCTTGAGCCTCAGGGCGAAACGCTTGTGGCAACGGGTTCTGCGTCGTGACGGGAGTCACGACGCTATATTGATTTGCTGGGTGTCATTGCGAGGAGCCCTGAGATCGCCGAAGGGCGACGAAGCAATCCCGAGGGGAGATATATGAGATTGCTTCGCTGAGCCTGTCCTGAGCGCCGTGAGACTCTTCAGCGGAGTCTACCCTGAGCCGGTGAGGTTGCTTCGCTGCGCTCGCAATGACAGGGGGCGAAGGGCTCTGAATGACACGGGGCGAAGGGCTCACAATGAACACCATAGGTATGTGTAGCTGTAGATGAAGGCAAAAGCCCTCTCCCTTGATGGGAGAGGGTTGGGTGAGGGTGTCGTGATGGGAGTCACGACGCTACGTGGTGTGGTGACAAACAAGCCAATGTCTTGTAACATTACGCAGACGATATGATGCGTAGTGATAGCCCGAAGATTCATTCTTCCCTGAGTCCGCAATCGTATATAGTTGTTGCGGGCACTGCGGATGCTTTCCGGGTAGAGAATAGGATGGAGTTTTAATGTCCAGCCAGGTAGCTATGTGGGTCGGCTTTAATGTTGTTGTATTTGTGCTCCTGATCCTCGATTTGAGGGTTTTTCATCGTAAGGCTCACGTTATCAGCATCAAAGAATCGCTCGTGTGGACCGCTTTCTGGATCGCTGTGTCTCTGCTCTTCAACCTGGGGATCTACTTCTGGCAGGGTTCTGATACCGCGCTCGAATTCCTGACCTGCTACTTGATTGAGAAGTCTCTCAGCGTAGACAACCTCTTCGTCTTTCTGCTGATCTTCTCCTATTTTGCCGTGCCCGCCAATTACCAGCACAAGGTCCTTTTCTGGGGTATTCTGGGCGCGGTTGTGATGCGGCTGGCTTTCATTCTGGCTGGGGTGATGCTGATAGATAAATTCCACTGGGTGATATATATCTTCGGGGCCTTTCTGGTACTGACCTCCATTAGAATGGCTTTCCGCAAGGAGACGGAGATAAACCCGGAGAGAAATCCTGTGCTGCGGCTCTTCTGTCGCCTGATGCCTGTTACCGATTCTTATGTTGATGACAGGTTCTTTGTGAAGAGAGCGGGACGTTATCTAGCGACGCCGTTGTTCGTTGTGGTGCTGGTTATTGAAACAACCGACATTATTTTTGCTGTTGACTCGGTTCCAGCGGCACTTTCTATTACTTTGGATCCGTTTATCGTATACAGCGCCAATGTATGTGCTATTCTGGGGTTGCGTGCACTCTATTTCGCGCTGGCCGGGATCATGCGAATGTTCAGGTACCTCAATTACGGTCTGTTTGCAGTGCTCTTCTTTGTGGGAGTCAAAATGCTGATCTCGGAAGTATACGAGATGCCGGTGGGCATTGCGTTGGGAGCGGTCGCGTTTATATTGGCTGCTTCGGTGTTATCATCTGTCATCAGGCCGGGCAAGGAAAAGGCTATTTATGCGCCTTACGAAGCGCCTGAGGGTGAAACAGAGCAGGGACATCTACCGCAGAATGGAGACGGTGTCTGAGGCAGTGCTCGGCTCGTTGTTGAGGCGGGGACAACGGGGAATTTGAGATGGAAATAGAGCCTGGCATTCATTTAATTCCAGTGGCCGCGAGCGGATTCATGGGGCTGTATGCGCCGAATGTCTACCTCGTGGCTGGTCGGGAGGCTGCCCTTATAGATTCGGGATATTTCGACAGGGAGGCGACCGGGGCGACGCTTAAGTACATAGAGGGTCTGGCTCCGTTGAGGCTGTCGCATATTCTGCTCACTCATCCTCATCCTGACCACATCGGGGGATGCCACAGCATTAGAGAGGCGACGGGTGCTCAAATCGTTGCCCATTATCTCAGTGTATCCCGGTTGGAGAGCTACCAGGTAGCAGCGGATATTACAGTCAATGATGGCGACATACTGGACATCGGTGGCGTGCCCCTGGAGGTGATTCACACGCCGGGGCATACTAGCGACAGCATTTGCTTTTACATAAGGGAGAGTGGGATTCTGTTCAGCGGGGACGTTATTGTGGGTTTTGGCACTCCTGTCATCGATGCACCTGACGGGGATATTGCGCAGTACATAGGTTCACTGAGGAAACTCTTGAATTTCCCGGTTCGTCTGATCTGTCCCGGACACGGTCCGCTGGTACGGGAGCCCGAACGCAAGATCAGGGAGCTCATCGCTCATCGTCTGGAAAGGGAGCAGCAGGTTCTGTCTTATTTGATGCAGGGAAAAAGGAGCGTAGCAGACCTGATAGCTGGCATTTATCCCGAACTGGATCAACGTCTGGTTGACCTGGCCAGAAAGCAGGTGCAGGCTCACCTCGATAAGCTTGCCCGGGAGGGCAAAGTGACCACTACCGGGGAATACTACTCTGTTGTATAGCCCTAGGTAGTGGCGGCTGGCAGCTAGGGGGAAGGAGCTAGCCTGCAATGAATGTTCGTGGTGTACCATGCCTTCCTGTGCTGGTCTGTGTTCGCGTGGCTGTTGCCCTTAACACGTGAGTGTAGATTTGAAAGCTTATTTGCTGCGTGTCATTGCGAGAAGCCCTGAGCTCGCAGAAGGGTGACGAAGCAATCCCGTGAATAAGTTCGTTTCTGCGTTCGCCCTGAGCCTGTCGAAGGGCCGTTCATGGTTCGACAGGCTCACCACGAACGAACAATGGTGAGATTCTTCGCTGCGCTCTGAATGACACGGGGGAAGTACTCGCAATGGAAAGGCAGAATTAGAATCCGCGGACTACGCTTATGCACCACGCGCTTGAAAGCGCTGTGCAGGAATAGTATTATACGGTTGTGCCCCTGTAGCTCAGAGGATAGAGCACTGGCCTCCGGAGCCAGGAGCGTGGGTTCGAGTCCCGCCAGGGGTACCATTGAGTCGAGGGAAACGGGGTGTAGCGCAGTCCGGTTAGCGCGCATGGTTTGGGACCATGAGGTCGGCGGTTCAAATCCGCCCACCCCGACCATCTTTATTTTGAAGCTGATTCCGTGTCGAAAGGCATGGAAAAGACATCTGTAGACCGCATAACTCTTTGGGGCATCAACCTCCAGCTCCAGAAGCTATACAGCTGTTCCACACGCCAGCAACTCTAACTTTAGAAGTGGTGCAATAATTGAGGGCAGGCCAAGTATGCGTAGCACTTAACCTTTACTGTATTCCGCATGCTCGCAAAATCTAGAGCAGCGAAGGGATTTCAGGTCCTTTGCCGGGTTTTTACCGGCATTTTACAGACATTGGACTACAGATATATTCTGCTCCTCTTTCCTTTCATACTTTCTTCATCGGTTTTTTCAAGCTCCAACATGAACGGCCAGCTTTGTGCTAAATCATTGATCTTCAATGCGTCTTCGAGACAAGCGGCCATGCAGGCTAAACAGACAATGCATTTCCCGGGGTCGGCATGACCCGATTCGGCGTTCATGGCTCCGGTTGGACAGGATTCCTCACATATCATGCACATGCTGCATTCTTCGCCATCCCTGGTCGGAAGTCTGGTAACTACTGTAAATCTGAAACTTTCTAGCTGATCGAGCAGATCATCGGTAAGTTCGGGTTGTGGAAGTTCTTCCAGTATTCCCGGATCCTCTCCGGTGAACCTGTTGTAAGTTTTATCAACGTATTCTTTTGCCACTTCGAAATCGGATGTATCGGGACGGCCGGGCATAGCTCGCCATCCACCGATATTGAATGTATGCTTACCTGGAAAATCCGCCGATGAAACAACCGTGAAGTTCTGTTCCTGAAGTATCTTCCTGGTGCTGTAATGGGTCGGGTGAACGACGAATCCGCCATAGGTAAAGAACATGGAGCATTTCTTACCCTGGCCATCGAGAGTTCTCAGCCATTCCCTCACCACCCTCGGAGCCCGCCACGAGTGAATCGGGGCACCAAAAACCACAGCGTCGTAAGGCTCCAGATTGATGCTTTTCTGCCTGTCCGCATAAGGGGTGATATCCCGATCAGTCACCTCCGTTCCCAGCTCCGTGAATCTCTCCTTTATCACTTTTGCCAGTTTGCCTGTGTTTCCTGTGGCCGAGAAATACAAAATCAAAACCTTCATTGTGTTCATCCATACCCTTTTTAGATACCTTGACCGGGATTTCCCGTTTCAATTTGCGTTGAGGCCGTTCTTATCAATCATCGCCCCCGGCGTCAATGATATGCCCGTGTCATTTGGCTGTCAAGACGATTGCCGGTACAGGTCGAGGCGATGAGGTGGGCGAGGGGGCCAGCGTAGCTGGACGCCTGCCCGACCCCCAACCCTACTAACAGGGGGTCGGAAAAGCCAGTTTTGATTAGCGTTGGTTAGATTTTAAAAGAAAAGAATAAAGCTAGTGGAACGCTGAAGGGCGACCCGTTCAATAGTTACTCCACAGTGAAAACCTACGATCTATCCAATAACAATTGGTTCAAGAAGCACAGTAAGA